>Ga0126377_10002351_pt1 | contig 12984 bp, 7 predicted proteins | sample PanSoiMetPlot_22_FD_92647 | JGI IMG/M metagenome (GOLD analysis project Ga0126377, IMG submission 92647) | Tropical forest soil microbial communities from Panama - MetaG Plot_22 | ecosystem: Environmental > Terrestrial > Soil > Tropical forest > Bulk soil | place: Panama | collected 2016-02-17
ACGCCCGACATGATTCAGGTGGGCAATGAGATCAACCAAGGGTTGCTATGGCCAGCGGGCCGGATCAGCAACAACAACTTTGCCAATGCGGCGGCGCTGCTCAAGGCTGGCTATAGTGCGGTGAAAGCCTGTTCCTCTTCTACCCAGGTGGCGCTCCACATTGCCGCCGGAGGGGATAATGGAACCTCGCGCTGGTGGTTCGACGGCATGCAGAGGCAGGGAGTTCTATGGGATGTGACTGCTGAATCCTACTATTGCTTCTGGCATGGCTCCCTGTCGGCTATGCAAAGCAATGTGGCCGACTTGAGATCGCGTTATGGCAGGCCGGTCATCATCGCCGAAACTTCCTATCCGTTTACGACTGCCAATGCCGACAGTCAGGGAAACGTCATTACCAGTTCATCTCCCTGCGGTTATCCGGCGACATGGGCCGGCCAGGCGACTGCCTTTGCCGCGATTCTGAATGCGGCGCGAGCGGGCGGCGCCGCCGGTGTCTTCTATTGGGAGCCTACATGGATCGCCACATCGGGCAACGGCTGGGACCCGAACAACATCAATGGCAGCGGCGACGGTTGGGACAATCAGGCCGTGTTCGACTGGTTCGGCAAGATAAACCCGAATATAAGATGGACTCCGTAATGTCGCTGGCTCCCCGTCAGCGTACAATCCCTATGCCTTGTTCTTGAGAAGATTGTGTTGCAAAAATAAGTTGGGATACAAAAATACTGAACGTCCCTTCAGCAGCGCGGTAGAGGTAAGACCATTTCCCTTTGATTTTGACGTAGGTCTCATCGACGCGGTCGGCCACAACTGACTCCCGCTATGAGATGGTCGGGGAAGTCTACCAGTCTTGGCCATAAACCGCCCGTTTTTTGCAACAGACCCACAAATCTTGGTGATTGTTGTTGAACATTCAATCCCCCTTGATGCTGTGGTTGAGCCGGAAGAGGTTCGTAGGATCGTACTTCGCCTTGATTTGAACGAGTCGATCATAGTTCGCGCCGAAGGTCGCCCGCGCCAGAGAATTGGCGTCCCGTTCCTCATGGCCGAGATAGTTCATATAAACTGCGCCTGTCGAGTGCGGCGAGAGACGTTTCCATGCCTGCCGGACCCAGGCGACGTGCCGTGGCGTTTCATGCGCGTCCCTCCAGTTGCCCATGAAGTTCATGACGAAGGCGGCGTCGCGGCTCGCAAAAGCTGTCTCGTCCGGCCGCACGCGTCGCACGGCGCCTCCGAGGTGCTGGACGAAAACCATCGTCGAAGGCGAGCTGCGGTTTTCTGCGGAGTCCGCCATGATCTCGATCGCGGCGTCGTTGAGGTCGCCGAGGTACAGCGATTTCCAATAACTGATCACCTCACCAGTGTTGGGAAAAAAGGGATCGAAGGCTCGCTGCACGCTTCGATAGGGGATCTCGCCGACGATCTCGCCGAGAGGCGCGCCCATCTCGCGTAAGGGCTGCAACACCCGCATGCCTTCCTGCGGATCGCCGGTATAAACTCCAGAAGCGATCACCACTCCCCGATCATGGACGGAAGACGGCAGACTCCGCGCCGGTGGCGCCGTCCACATTGCGATCTCGGAAGTCGCCTCTTCCGGAGCCGACGCGACCCACTTGCGCCACTGCTTCAGCACATCCCGTGTCGCCGCCATCGGATACATCGAGAACACGGCGGCGACCATCGGCCCAACGGGATGCAACCTGAATTCGAAAGAAGTCACGACGCCGAAGGCGCCTCCTCCTCCACGGAGAGCCCAGAAGAGATCCGCGTTCTCGTCAGCGTTCACCGTGAGAACCTCGCCGTCCGAAGTGACCACGTCAGCCGAAACGAGGCTGTCACAACTGAGGCCATACTTGTTCCGCAACCAACCAATTCCACCGCCCAAGGTCAGGCCCGCCACCCCAGTATGCGACACGATGCCTCCGGGCGTCGCAAGACTGAAGGCCTGCGTTTCCCGATCAACGTCGGCCCAGGTCGCGCCGCCCTGGACACGGGCGATCCGGCGTTTGTGATCCACGACGACGCTGTTCATCTGCGAAAGGTCTATCACCAAGCCCCCATCGCACATCGAGGCGCCGGCCACGCTGTGGCCGCCTCCGCGGACCGCCGTCAGGAGATGGCGCCGACTTGCAAATCGCACGGCGTCCAACACGTCCGCGGCGCCGCGACAACGCGCTATCAGCGCGGGGCGGCGGTCGAACATCCCGTTGAAAATGACGCGCGCCTCGTCATAGCCGGGTTGACCGGCGCGAAGTAACGCCCCGCGCATCATCGTCTGCAGCTCATCAATCTCCGCTTCGTCGATGATGGCGGCGGCGCCTATCGTGGCGACGATTTCCATCGTTAAATCCTCCATCCAACTGATTCCACGGACTCATCCGCCTGCTCCGTGCGCTGCTATTGCTGGTAAAAATATCGGCGAGCGGAGAATCTGTTCCGGATATTGTCCGATTATCGGCTGAAAGCCCGTCCAGCGTCCGTCAGCGTTGCGATTGATGTAAAACTGACCGTCGCGGATGGCGACCGCGACGAAGTTGTTGCGCCCCGCTTGCGCCGCGCCGCCAACTAACATTTCATCGCCGCCGATGTACTCAAACGCGCTCCAAAGCAGCCTGGGGTCGGGCGGCGCCGGCGGAACAAACAATTGGTTGGGATGCTTGCTCGCCCAAATGCTATGCCATTTTAACCCCTGCATCGTCAGCGCGTTCAGCCTCGTCGGGCTAAACGCCGTCAGCACGGGGTCATCCATAATGCTGCCGCCCAGGTTACTGAAGACACGCGGCGCGGGACAAAGTGAGGGTAAGGGTTGCGCGCAAATCTCGTCGCCGGGTCCGATTCGGCGATGATAAAGGTTGCGCGTATCGAGTCCGACCACCACCAGATCGACCGTGCCGTCGCCCCAGCTTGATGCCGACAATGAACTAAAGAGCGCGTTGTTGATGCGAAAATCATGCGCGACGCTCAGACGCGGCTGCCAGGCGGCGCCCACGAACCGCCAGCGAAACAGATGATAGTCGAGATCTACGCCCAAAAGTTCGAGTTGTCCCGCCCCTGTGCTCATCAAAATCGGGGCGGAGATGATCTGATTAGCGATCGCAGCCGGCTGACTCCACACGCCGCCGCGATAACGCCAATGATAAATCCGGTTGTCGCCGCCACGCGCCGCGAGTTCGATGAAGCCGGCGCCGTAGGTCGCCGCCGAAAGCGCAATCAGCGTCACGCCCGCCGGAATCGGCAATATGACCGGATAACTCGAACCGTTGCTGAAATGTCTTGTGTGTTCCGGTTTGCCGTCATTGCGCAGCGCAATAGTGTCGAACATTCCCGGCCCGGTTGAAAGTGTTATCGGGTCAACTACCGGACTTGAATCGCGGACAACCGACGTCATGCCAAGTAAATATGTCGCGTTGGTTTCCGCAAGGCGTTCGATGTGAACTGTCGAACCAAATCCGGCCCGATTGCCGATTTGCGCCATTTGAAAATTTCGGTCAACCGCGACCAGCGCCGGACGACCTAAAAACGCCTGCTCGCCAGTCGCTTCCCAGCCGCGCCAGTGGACCGCTTTCCAGGGGGTAGTAGGACGCCCGTAACGCCCGCTTTCATATTCGTTGTGAAAGATCAACTGCGCTGAATTAGTGTAGATTGTATATGCCCGCGCGGCCAGTTCGGTTTTGCCGGTGCGCGTTCCGGCGGCCGCAAATTCGGAAACGCGCCCGTCGATTTTCGGGTCGCCGGCGCCAAAGTTGTCAGTCAGCAAGGCCCAGCCTTGCCAGCCGGGATTGACCACGCGTCCGTCAACGGTGAATGGCGCGAGCGCGTAAACGAAATGATTGTGAAGAAGCCGATTGTCGGCGCCGCGGACAATCAACTCCGGCTGCTTATAGGTCGCGCAAGTCAAAACGGGCGTGGCGTTCGCCGTCGCTCCGCCGACGTTGGTTTCGCTACCACTGAAAGAGATGCCCGAATTGCCTACGTTGGGAACAAAATTGCTTGAGCTTATCTCTAAAATACGGTGAAAAACCGCGCCGCCGGATTTGACATAAACAACATCAACGCGGTTTTCCCCACTTGCGACCGCCGCCGGAGCGTAGGTGATTGTCGTGGGCGAGGGATTCCACGTAGGCTGTCCCCAAAGGCTTGTTTCCAAATCGAAAGCGATCGCCGCCAGGCGGTTTTGCCCGTCGGCAAAAATAACCGCGATTTTGTTACCGACATGAACCGCCGTCGGGTCGCGGAATGGCGCGGAGATAAACGCATAACCGCTCAACGGAACGCGAATCGGATTGAGCCAAATTCCATTTATCCGGCGATGATGCCAGAGGTTGCCATCGCTCCCCGCCACGACAATCTCCGCCTGGCCTGGCGCGGAAGCGGCGACGGCAGGTTTGCCGCGATAGCTGATTGCCGGATTGTAAGCTGTGTTCGGCGTCACAATTCGCGTGGCGCCCCATTCCTCATCTCTGTAATGCGCATAAACCAGATCGCCGCTCTGATTTGTCGCCGCTAGTTCGAGCTGGTTGTTCCCGGAATGAACCAGAGTCGGATCGTTATAAATAGGAGGATAAGGCGTCGGGTAGGGGCTCGGAAACGGAACAGGAGTATAACCGCTCCAGCCGCCGTTGCTTTTGCGGGCGTGATAGAGCTTACCGTCCGAAGCTCTCGCCAACAGGTGCATCTGCGGGCGGGCGGCGTCGGGGCCGAGCCAATCGGCTTTCGAGCGATAGTAAACTTCCAGACGGCTCGGATTCTGCGAGGTCAATCTGATCTGCGACAGCGCGAAATGGTCGTATTCCTGCGCGAAAACCTCATCCACGCGCACCGACAGATTATGCGTCAAGACCTGCGCCACGCCTTGTTTGACTTGATTCGGAATGGAGGCCCCGTTTTCCAACGCCTGAATCGGCGCGAGGATCTGCGGAATCAGTTGAAAGCGAATCCGTCCGGCGTTGGCAAACGGTGAATAGATGTTCGCCTCGCCCTGCAAGCGCAAATTGGGGATCATTACTTGAAGCGGATATGTCCCGTTGATATTGGTGAAAAGGTTGATCAGCCAATTTACTGCGTTGACCTCGATCGTACCGTTAATGACAAGCTGCAAGCGCGCGTCAAAGGCTATGGTTTGGCGTTCGGGATGATAAGCGAACGACGGGTTACTGAGAAAAACAACGCTGACGGTGTCGAGCCTCGTCAGTCGCGCGCGGTCGTTTGTCGCGCCGCTCGTGTAAAGCAGTAATTTCCCCTCGATCCATTTGCCGATCTGCGTGTCAAGCTCCGCGCTCAAACGGGCGAGCGAAACCGCCGCCGGGCCGATTTCAAGCTGCGTCATCTCCGTCTGGCGCATTTCAGCCAAAAGGTTCGTGCTTTGCACGCGGGGCGTTCCCGTCGAATTGTCGAATGTCAGATTGATCGCCCGCCCTTGCAGGTTATCGAAATGCAGGTTCAAAGCGGCTTCCGAAGAGAAGACGCTGCTGTAGGCCGCGACCTCTTTTTCCGACAAGTAAAAATCATCATTGCAGCCGGCCAGCGTCAGCGACGCAGTCAGCAGAATAAACAGCGCGCATATTTGTTTTAACCGCTTCATAATTTTCCCCCCTGGCATGAATGGTGAACTCAATTATCAATACTGCGTCCGGCGGCATCGGGTCAGGAACTGAAGTCGTCAGATCGGCGTCTCCGCCTCCATTGGGATCGAACTCGACCAGCCAAGTCAGTTTTTCCGTTAGTCTTTCTGGTAAGAATTCGTAGGTAGGCGTAGTGAACCTTTCAGTCGGAGCGGCATTAGACGTGTTGCGGCAGGAGCCCAAGTTGACGAATTTGCCGTCGCTCGCATTCAGATCGCTGTAACAACTGTGCAGATCTACCCCGAGATACCCGGAAACCGCGCCTTGAAAATTCGGCAGGAAAAAAATGCGTGAGGGCCTGACAGGAACGCTTTCGTTGGGAGTGGCGCATTGTTTGCCCTGCGCCGAGCCGTCGGCGCATCCGCCTCTGAGGACGCGAATATCGGTAACACGCAAATTCGGGCTGAAATTCTCCAACCATGAATTCTCTCCAGTTATCGCCCACGTCCAGTAATTCGTTCCGTCTATTGATTGCCGCATCAATTGATAAGCGACCGTTTGGTTCATGCCCGCCTCAACGACATGAATTTTCGTTTCGGTTACTATATCAAATGGGGAGTACGCCAAGGATAAATCCGTTTTTGGAATAATCATTTGATAGGCGGCGCTCCTTTCCGGCTGAAAAGAAATTGGGTCGGGACTGTCAGGGCGGCATCCATTTACCATCTGTGGACTGGGGACGGACAGCGCCAATTTCGGTTCTGGGACAAGAACAAAACCGTCATGCATAACCACCAAGTCAAATCTGGTAACGTTTGTTCCCAACTCGATCCCAAAACACGGAGGGCCATTTTGCACGACCGGGTTTTGGCAATAATTGCAGATGCTGCAATTTGCAGTTGAGGTGTTACTTTCAAAAACGCACATTGTCCCGGTACGCTCCCAATGAAATTCGAAAGAGTCCCATTTCAAGGCGACCTGGTCGTCTTTTTTCAACCAAAAATCCACGCTGGGCTGCAACGGTTGAGAAAAGGCTGACGGCTTCAACTCGAAGCGAGCATTCTCCAGTTCCACTTCTTTGAAAAGATGGTCGTCCACGACAACATTTCCAATGCCTCCATCGTTCTGCCGGCAACCGGATAACGCCATATAGAGGAGCAGAATAGATACGATTGTTTTTACTCGTCCCATAAAGCCTTCCTCGATTTAATGTCTGTTGTTGAAATACCTGCTCCTAAATGGCTCAATTTGCTTGAATGGTGAACTCGATTATCAGCTTGGCCTCCGGCGGCATCGGGTCGTTAGCCGGAGTCGACAAATCGGCGTCCGAGCCATAATTGGTATCGAACTCGACCAGCCAGGTCAGTTTTTCAAGTGGCCTGGCCGGGACGGATTCGTATGTAGGGGTAGTGGGCTTTCGAGTCGTTTGATTGAGTGGATAATCGTATCTTTCGCGGCAAGAGTCCAAATTGATGAAATTGCCGCCGTTCGCATTCGGGTTGCTGTAACAACGATGTGAAGATTCGCCGGGATGCCCTGAGGCGGTACCTTGAAAATTCGGCAGGAATAAAAGACGCGAAGGCTTGACCAACATGCATTCGTCGGGATCAACGCATTGTTTGCCTTTCGCCGAGCCGTCTGCGCATTCGCCTCTGAAGATACGAATATCGGTAACGCGCAAATTCGGGCTGAAATTCTCCAACCAGAGCGGGTCCCCCTCAATCGTCCATATCCAATAATTTGCGCCGTCCACGATTTGCCAAGTCAGTTGATGAGCCACCTTTTGCGCGAGTCCCTGACCCGTTTCGACGACGTGAAGCTTTATCTCACCGTTGGTCGCGCCTTTCCATTTCACACTCTGTGTTGACCGCAAGCGATAAAGACCACTCGCTGCAGGGTTAAAAAAGCTCAGGGGAAGTTGTGTCGGGTTGGCGCATGCGGCGATAAGGTCAGAAGTACGCAAGTCGAGAACCCGTTGCGGATTATCGGTTTGAATAAAACCGGAGTCCATAACAACTTCAAACGTTCCGGCTTCAAAAACAGGGGCGATTCCCATACATGGCAGCCCTGTAACATCTTGCAAATGAGTACAGAGATCGCAGACCTGACAATCGCCGGCGGAATTGTTCTCAGTAAAACCGCACATCGCGCCTTCGTGTTCCCAGTGCCACTCAAAAGTGTTCCATCTAGGCGCAATTGCGTCGCCGCTTCTGAGCCAATAAGCGTAGGCAGGCTGAATTGAGAAAGGCAGGCCCTGCGGCTCAAAAAGAACGTTTTCCACTTCAAACTCTTTAAGCACAAAGCCATCAATCTTTATTGATCCCGTGTTACCCGCTACAGACGGCACACAACCGACAGTCAGCAAACCATTGAGTAACAGAACGGCAGGCAAAAAGCCGATTCCGGCAATTCGACATGAGAGAGGAAGGCTTCGCAGCTTTGCCGAAAAAAACTTCAGCGAGAATCCGATTGTTTTTATTCGAGTCATAAAATCTCCTTTCATCCACGCGAACTGTGAATGACGTGGTTCCAAAGCGGCAAATTTATCCTTCAAGTCACAGAACTGCTGTCCTCGCGGCGCAGTAATTGCGCTATGAAGCGAAGGAGTTCTTCCACGGAATGAAACTCCCCCGCCTCTCCCGAGACGACGTGCTCGACCCGACCGGAAATCTCTCCGGCGTCAAAATCGGCGCCGGGGTAAAGCCGGATGATGAACGAGCGATGTATCGAAAGGGTGTTTGGCCCTCTCATCTCTGCCTTCATTGTCTTCTCGTGCGATAAGATGTCTCGACGCAGGTCATTTTTCGCTATGCGTACCCCCGCCGCGGAATTCGAGATGGTTCTCCTCCAACCATCCTGCAACCGCGCGGCCGAGGGCCAGACCGCCATTGGTCGCATAGCGGAAGTGCCAGCCGAGCCTCACGCGCGAGTCTGCGCACTCCGCCGCAGCCGCGCTAAAACTCCGGAATGAACGCGTCGGCATCTCGGGCGGAGCGGTCGTCGTTTCCATCGTGAAAGCCACGTGATCTCCGAATGTCCGCTTCAAGATCTCGAATGAGGAGGCGCAGACCGTAGAATGGGCAGATACATATTCCGGAAATGGCGGCGTGGTCCGGAGCGGCTCCCAGTTCGGGTCAGCCGCTGTGGCCGGGGCGCCGTCGCTCGCCGCCTGCCGGATGGCCGTGTACGGACGCCAATGGTTGTACTCGAACTTTGAATCCCAATTCGCGAGATAGCTGTCGAACATGCTCATATTGAGCAGCGCAAACATGCGGGCTGCTTGCCAGAGGTGGGGCTTGCGCTGCGTTACCAATTGCCGCGCCAGGCGGTTCATTGAACCCTCGGTGAATTCCATCCACCAGACGGCGTAGCGAGTCTGGTCAAGCGTGCGAACCTGGCTGTCGGCGCGCCCGAAATCCTTCACCTCGTTGTACGCCGCCGCATATTGCGGGCTGTCGAGACGCGGTGGAGGCGCCGGCCGGAATTGATTGGGGGCGCGGAGGCCGAAAGGCTTCGCAAACCGGAACCCCGGTTGTAATACAAAACCGTTCCACGGCGGAGTCGTCTGATATGCCCCGAGCCCGTTTGAAAAAGTGTACGCGCCCTGAAAATCCCATCCATCGCCTGTGCGCAACGCGAGAATGGCGGCGGCGCTTTGCCTGCCGAGCGTTATTCCACGCGTTTTGTAGAGACCGTCCGGAATACGCGAGAGCCAGTTCGCAAGCTCCGCATCCAGCCTCGCCTGCTCGCCCGGATACTGCGACAACACGACGTCATGAGCGGCCTGCGCCGTGGCGGCGATCGGATGGGCGAAGAAATTGGCGCCGTGATATGCGAACTGGCGATACAGCGGTATGACGGCGTTCAGCGCGTCGTGTATTGCTATGTGCATCATGGCGTGAGCGCGAACGCCCTTGAAGGTAAGGAACTGATCCTCGGCAAAAGCGATTTCATTGACAGTTTGGTTCCACGACACGACCAGCGCCGGATCCAAAAAGAAGACATGCTGCGACTGAGCGAACTCCGCATCCTCCAGCCGTCGCGTCTCCTGGTCCGAAAAGCGGGCGCCAAGACCCGTTTGTGGAGTCTCTTGCGCCACGGCGGCGGATGCCAATGGGATAGCCACTGTCAGTACAACGAGTTTGTGTAATGCCAGCACAGCAAATTTGCGTAACATCATTGATGACCTCCTTGAGACGCCATACAGGCGCCGGAAATTCTTTGGCCTCATCGCCTCCTCGTGCGATACTTTCGAGCGAAAGATTTAACAGACGCGCGCGGCGAAGTCCTGAGGCAGTCCTGAAGAAGTTCTGAGAAGTTCCTGCGCCGCGCAGAAGTGAGAGCTAATAGGCATGCGAAAGCTGCGTTACTTTCTTTTCGAGCCATTCCGACTCGACGCGCTGGACGAGCGGTTGTGGGAGCGCGAGAAGTGTATTCGACTCGGTCACAAGGCCCTTGCAGTGCTTCAGCGCCTGGTAAGCCGGCCCGGCGAACTGGTCACGAAAGATGACCTTATGGCGGCGGCGTGGCCGGACACGGCGGTCTGCGAGGCGGTCCTGACAACAGCGATGCGGGAACTCCGCCGAGCTCTCAGCGATCAGGCGCGCCTTCCCCGCTTCATCGAAACCGTCCACGGCCGCGGGTATCGTTTCATCGCGCCTGTCACTGAAACCGGCGTCCCTGCGCTTCCTACGAAGCCGGCGCCGCCGCCTGATACTGAAGCCGGCGCCATCACACCGAGCGCGCGCCCGCGTGTCGCTTACTCCGGCCCCCTGGTTGGGCGTGAGGAGGAGTGGGCGCAACTGCGCGAGTGGTACGTTACGGCGCTGCAGGGAGATCGTCGGATCGGATTCATCGCGGGCGAGGCGGGCATCGGTAAGACAGCGCTGGTGGAGGCGTTCGTTTCCGAGGTGGCGGCGAATGGAAAGGCGCGGGTCGGCCATGGACAATGCATCCAGCATTACGGCGCCGGGGAGGCGTACCTGCCAATCCTGGAAGCTCTCGGTCGGCTCGGACGTGACGGGGGGCCGCAGATTGTCGCCCTTCTCCGAGAGTATGCCCCGAGCTGGCTTAAACACCTGCCTTCTCTGACGCCCGGCGAAGAATTCGACGCGTCAACGTCCGTGACTTCCGAGAAGATGCTTCGAGAGATCGCTGACGCCCTCGAGATTCTCACGGCGCGCGACCCCTTGATCCTCGTCCTGGAAGATCTTCACTGGTGCGATATGGCGACGCTCGAATTGCTCGCCTACATTTCCCGTCGCCGTGGTCCGGCGCGCCTGCTGATATTAGGCGTCTATCGGCCGGTCGAGACCCTGCTCAGCAACCGGCCGCTGCGAAGCCTGATTGCGGAACTCCGGCCGCATCCGCAGTGTCCCGAGCTCGTGCTTGACTATCTCTCCAGAGAATCGGTCCAAGACTACGTTCTACAGCGATGTAGCCGCATCCACCGACTGAATGAGGTCGCCGAAACGCTCCACCGCCGAACTGGAGGCCATCCGCTGTTTCTCACCACAATAGTGAACGAGCTGATGCGGCAGAAGATCGTAGGGAGCGCCGATGCGTCCGGATTCGCGGGCGCCGACCTCGGCGCGATCGCAAACGTGATTCCGGCGAGCGTGCGCCGGTTTATCGAACACCGATTCGAAGAGTTATCGAGCGAAGAGCAGGCTATTCTCGAGGCGGCAAGCGTGGCCGGCCACTCGTTCTCCGTCGCCGCCGTGGTCGCCGCCACATCCTTTGCGGAAGAGAAGATCGAGGCGCGTTGCGCCGCCTGGGCGCGTGAGGGTCAATTTCTCACCGCCGAAGGCGTCGCGTCGTGGCCGGACGGGACGCTGGCGGCGCGCTATGGCTTCCGCCACGACCTCTTCCGGGAGGTGGTGTATGCGCGCGTCTCTCCTGAGCGGCGCGCGTATCTTCATCGGCAAATCGGCGGTCGTTTGGAAAAGGCCTATGGGAAGCGAGCAGCCACAATCGCCGCCGAGCTTGCTATGCGCTTCGACCGGGGACGCGATCCCCAAAGAGCGACGTTGTACCTCGAGCAAGCCGCCCGGAACGCCATTCAGCGCTCGGCGTATTCAGAAGCGGGTAGACATCTTACGCGCGGACAGGAGCTCCTGGAGGCGATCCCCGAAGGCCGCGTCCGCCTACGCCTGGAACTCAAGCTGTCTCTCCTCCTCGGCCACGCGCTGAAGACAACGAAGGGTTGGGCTGTCGAAGACGTCGAACGCCACTACGAGCGGGCGCGCGAGCTTTCGGTGAAGCTCAAAGATACATCCGGTCTTTTCGAGGCGCTGTGGGGATTGATCGGTGTGTGTTGTGTGCGAGCCGAGTTCCGGAAGACGCAATCACTCGCCAGAGATGCGCTCGCGCTCGCCGAGAAGCGGCAGGATCCGCTCTCTCGCATCTCGGGCCATATGGAACTGGGCGGACTCGCTTTCACTCTTGGAGAGCCCGCTTCCGCCACAAAGCACTTCCGAAAGGCCGATATCCTTTACCATCCGAGTCAGAGCCGATCCCTCATCGGGCGCTTCGGCGCCGACCTGGGACTGTTTTCCCGCATCTGGGCGACCCATTTTCTCTGGCAGACGGGCTACCCGGATCAGGCTCTCGCAAGAGCCGAGGAGACGCTGAACCTGGCCCGCGAACTCGCCCACCCATTCACTCAAACTATCACGCTGGCATACGCCGCAATGCTGAATCAATTCAGGCTGGATGTTGAGGAAGTCGGCCGGCTGGCGGAAGCGACGATCGCCCATTCGACCGAGCACGGATTTCCATACTATCTGGCATGGGCTGAAGCGCTGCGGGGCTGGAGCCGCGCGGCGTCGGGCGCTCACGAGGAAGGACTGGCCGAGATTCGTGGCGGCATTGAGGCGTTGCGAAGGACGGCCGGCGCCCGCTTGCCTTACTATCGCGCTCTGTTGGCGGAGGCCTACGGATGGGCCGGGCAGATCGACGAGGCGTTGAAGGCGCTCGCAGACGCGTTCGCCGAAGTCGGGAAAACGGAGGAGCGCTGGTGGGAAGCCGAGCTTCATCGTCTCCGAGGGGAAATCCTTCGGTCGGAGAACCGGGGCGCCGAGGCGGAAGACTGTTTCCGCACGGCAATTGAGGTAGCGCGCGGTCACCGGGCTAAGTCAATCGAGCTACGGGCAGCGGTGAGTCTCGGTCGCTTGTGGCGTTACCAAGGCAAACGGACCCAGGCGCGCCAGTTGCTGGCAGAGATCCATGACTGGTTTACCGAGGGATTCGAGACGCCCGACTTGAGAGATGCGAGGTCACTCCTGGAGCATTTGGCGTCTTGACACTCTCCACCTAAACGCGAGGCGCGTTATAGGTGGAGATTCTCGGTTCGCGCGATTCCCCAACGGGAACCATCCCCGAAGCGCGTGCCCCGCGCTCTCGAATATTTAGTGCGGCGTTA
>Ga0126377_10002352_pt1 | contig 12981 bp, 6 predicted proteins | sample PanSoiMetPlot_22_FD_92647 | JGI IMG/M metagenome (GOLD analysis project Ga0126377, IMG submission 92647) | Tropical forest soil microbial communities from Panama - MetaG Plot_22 | ecosystem: Environmental > Terrestrial > Soil > Tropical forest > Bulk soil | place: Panama | collected 2016-02-17
AGACGCCGGTCGGCCCGGTGCCGGTACTCCTCCCCAGCGTCGCCGCCGACCCCTCGGATGTTCCCGACTCCGACTCCACCGTGACCAGCAGCCCAGTCCCGTCCGGGACCGACGACCCCGGTGACGACCTCGGATCGATCCCGTTCGCCGACACCGGATAGCGACCCGGGCATGGAGCAGCGCGGATCGCCCGTCCGAGCATCGTCACCGAATCGTGACGTTGGCATGAGAAGCTTCGTCGCATGCTGCGTTCAACGCTCACCCTTGGCGTTGAGCGTCCTCGTCTTCCCTGATCAGCGGCTTCCCGGTCGAGCCGTTGCAAGCATGCCCCCCGCTCGACGATGAGAGAGGAGCAGCGATGCACGGCGACACCGGCGTGCGCGGCGTCAGCCCGGTTCCCCCGATGACGCCGGGACCGGCGACCTCGAGGGCGCTCGCCGGCGCTGCCCGGTCGTTTGCGGCATCGCTGCTGCTCGGGGGGCTGCTGCTCCTGGCCGGCGTGTTCCTGATGGTGGTCTGGGTCAGCCGGGCGTCGGCCGCGGCCGGGGGGATGGCGGTCGCCGGCCGCTCCTCGACGCCGCCGGCCGCCGGCACCCAGGGGGGCGCCCCGGTCAGCGAGCTGCAGGCGCTGGAGGCGCTGGGGGCGCTCGACCCGTCGCTGGTGCCGGAGGGACTGCGGGCGGCCGCCCTGGCAGGGGGTCCCGCGGGGGAGCGGGCCGGGTCCGGCCCGGGCGGTCAGTCGCGCGGGAGCGCCCCGCTCCCGGTACCGCTGAGCTGGGCCGTGCCGCAGGTCAGGATCGAGCGCGGTCTGCCGAGGCCACGTCCCGAGGGACCCGGCGACGGCGACCCGATGGACGGCAACGCGGGCGCGGCACCGGTCGCCCTGCTGCCCGTCCAGCCCTCATCCGACCTCGCGGCGCTCCGGGCCAGGCCCCTCGGGGCGGGCTTCCCCGGCTTCCCCGGCCTCGCCGGCGTCGCAGGGGACCCGGGGACGGGCGCCCGGCTCGCCGCGGCCTCCACCACGTCCGGGGCCGTCACCCACAGCACGCATTCGGCGTGGGTGCAGGCGCTGCTCTACGCCGCGCTGCACCGCAAGTTCGCGCGGGACCTCGGCTTCACCCGGCCCAACCCCTTCGACGAGCTCCCCGGCCTGATGGTGGCCGACACGCTCACCCAGCTCGCGATCAGCAATCCCGAGGTCGCCCAGAGCTACCGCGCCGCCCTGGAGACCTGGGCGCTGATCACCGCCAGCGTGTTCGCGATGAACTGGGCGAACCAGAAGACGTTCCTGGACCGGCGGGTGATGGACACCGGCTACCGGCTGAGCCGCATCTGGACCGCCATGGGCGGCGCCTCGCTGCCGGACTTCCCCTTCTTCGCGCCGCGGAGCCCGCTGGCGGTCTCGCTCATCGCGGGCGGACAGATCGTCCTCGACGGCCCGCTCAAGCACAGCCTGCTTCCCCCGCCGGACACCGCGCTGCACTACTGGGAGAACTGGCTCTACGACATGGGCGCGCACTTCCTCCCGACCCTGGCGGTCATGGGAACGCTCGACTACTACGCGCGCGGCGGGTACGGGCTCGCGGCCTCGCCGCCGGTCCGCGGGTGGGTCTCGCGGTTGTCGTGGGGAGCTGTCGACCTCACCAGGTGGTACATGACCTCGCGCCAGTCGCCTGGCTGGCTGTCCGCCATCCGCCGCTGGTCGGAGATCAGATACGCCCTGACGGCGGCGGGCTTGGCGGCGTTCGGCAAGGGCGTGTCGGAGCTGATCGCGCATCCGCCGCCGGGTTACCTGGGCAGCGTGCTGCGGGAGATGTCGGCGGTGGTGGACCGGATCCGGTGGGCGCCGTCGCGGGAGCGTCCGTTGGAGCTGGCGGCCAGCCTGGCGCTGAACCTGGTCGAGTGGGCGTGGCTGACGGGCTGGGAGGGAGTCCGCTACGGCGTCCAGGTGGTCGGGTCGCCGGTCATGGTGGCGTTGGGGTCGGTGGAGGCGCTGGAGCGGATGGTCCAGGTCGGCCGCCTCACGGTCGCGGCGGTGAACGGAGACATGGAGGGGATGCGGCGGGCGGCCGACCATCCGTCGCTGGAGTTCGTCCCCTCCGACGTCAAGGTGCGGTCAGTGGTGGCGGAGTCGCGGATGCGCTGGGCGGTGCGTGGCCTGGCGGCGTGGGTCGCCCCGGCGCGTCCGGCCGGGCAGCCACCGCCGGGTCCAGCGCCGGCGGGTGGGGGGTCGCGGGAGGAGCTGGTGGCGGCGGCGCGGGCGCAGCTGTGGGCGGCGTTTGTGGGGGGGCGGGGGGTCGCCGAGGCGGCGCCGCTGCCGGACAAGGCCGTGTTGCCACCGCTGGCGGGGGTGATGGTCCCGCCGTCGGCCGGGGTCGTGGTCGCGCCGCCGGGCTCGCCGCCGGTGGACGAACCCGGTGTCGGGGCGGCGCTGCCGCCCGCCTGGCAGCCCGGCAGCTGGTGGGCGGGCGCGGGGGAGCCGGAGGAGCCGCAGCCGCCCGCCGCGGACCCCCCCGCGGTCACCCGGCAGGCGGTCCTCGACCGGCAGGCGGCCCTCGAACCGCAGGCGCCCGGCGGCGAGCACCGCGAGGGGGTACTAGCGGCCCCTGACACGGGTACGCCGCTCCGGGCCGGGCTCACGCTCCAGGTCGGGAACCTCCTGGTCGACGACGACGGCGCTCGCGTCCAGGCCTACACAGTGATGGACCGGCTGTCGGTGGCGGCCGGGACGCGCTTCGTGCCCGACGCGCAGCGCGGCGACATGGTGGTGGTGGCGCCCGACGGGACCGACCTGGGCACCGTCACCGAGCTGCAGGGACGCCATGACGCTCCCGACACGGCCGGCGTGCCGCGCGGCGGCGGCGGCACCGAGCGCTCCGGCGAGGCGGACACGCCGCCGGCTGTCGAGCAGGACAGCCCGCAGCCTGACGAACCGGCGGCCGCCGCGGTGCAGTCGCCGCCGGAGCGGCACAGCGACGCCGGCGGCGGTCCCGCCGGCGACCCGGGCCTGGGGGAGGTCAGCGCCGCCGGGTAGCCGCCGCCGCGTGCCGGCGCCAGGCCCACACGGCCGTCGCAGCCAGCGTGAGCGCCGCGGCCGCGCCGCCGGCGGCGCGCATTCCCCGGCGGCCCGGCCGGTCCGGGGACCTGCCCGCGCGCAGCGAGGCGTCGAGCAGCTCGACCGGGTGCACCAGCGGTATCCCCGAGTCGCCCAGGTGGCGGCGAAGCTGCAGCAGGCAGCCCGGGTTCGCGGTGGCGACCACGTCCGGCTCCGCGGCTCGAACCGCGGCCGCCTTGCGATGGCCGAGCTGCTCGGCGGCTTCGGGCTCCAGCAGGTTGTAGATCCCCGCCGAGCCGCAGCAGATCTCCTTCTCCGCGAGGTCGACGACGGTCACCCCCGGGATCGCGCCGAGCAGCGCCCGCGGCTGCGCCGTGACCCCCTGGGCATGCTGCAGGTGGCAGGCGTCGTGGTAGGCGATCCTGATCGACCGAGGGGGCTGCGCTGCGCTCCGCCCCCCCGGACCCCCCCGGTCCTCCCCCACGCTGTGGGGTGCTGCGCTCCGACCCCCCCGTGCATCCCCCGGACCCCCCGGTGCATCTCCCAGGCCGGGGGGGAGCGGACCCCGCTCGGCGCGAGGGTCCAGCTCGGCCAGCAGCTCGCTGACGTCGCGCACCTTGGCGGCGAACGCCCCCGCCCGCTCGGCGTACGCGGAGTCGTCCGCGAGCAGGCGCCCGTACTGCTTCATGGTGGAGCCGCAACCGGCGGCGTTGACCACGACCGTGTCGACCCCGGCCGCCTCGAACGTGTCGATCAGCGCCCGCGCGCGGGCGAGCGCGCCGCGCTCCTCACCGGCATGGACCATCAGCGCGCCACAGCAGCCCTGCCCTCGCGGCGCGACCACCTCACAGCCCTCGGCGGAGAGCACCCGCCCTGTCGCGTCGTTGACCCGCCCGAAGAACACCCGCTGCACGCACCCCGTGAGCAGCCCGACCCGGCGCCGCGCCGGCCCCTCCGACGGCCAGCGCTCCGGCCCGCGCCGCGCCAGGTCGCGCAGGCGCACCGGCGGCAGCAGCGCCTCCATGGCGGCCAGGCGCACCGGCAGGCGGCGGGGCACTCCCAGCCGGTGCGCCAGCGCCCGCACGCCGAGCCGCTGGTAGGCCCACAAGGGCAGCGACAGCGCGCGCAGCCGCCCCGGCTGCGGGAACAGCCACCAGACCAGGCCGCGGAACGCGCGCTCGGCGAGCCCGCGCCCGGCGTGCCGCTCGACCTGCGGCCGCATGTCCTCGATCAGCTCGTCGTAGCGGACCCCCGAAGGGCAGGCGGTCACGCACGCCATGCAGCCGAGGCAGCGGTCGAAGTGCTGCACGTAGGCGGGGCTCCAGCCCACCCGCTCCTCCCGCCCGAGCTTCATCAGCCAGATGCGCCCGCGCGGCGAGTCCATCTCCTCCCCCCAGAGCAGGTAGGTCGGGCAGGTCGGCAGGCAGAACCCGCAGTGCACGCAGTCGGCGATGCGGTCGGGGTCGGGCGGCCGGTGGGTGTCGAAGATCCCGGTCGCGTCCTGCTCCGGTCGCGCCGCCAGGTCACGCCCCCCCGCCCCCGGCGCGGTCGCCGGCTCGTGCTCGGATGTGCTCACCGGTCGACCCTCCCCGCCCGGCGGGCGACCCGCGCCTGCCCGGCCTGCTCCGCACCGCCGAGCCAGGACCCGAACCGGCCGGGCGCGAGCCGGTCGTCGGGGTCGAACCGCCGCTTGAGCGCCCGCATCAGCGCGGCCGCCGACGGCGGCGTGCCCCACGGGTCGGCGAGCTGGTCGACGCCCGCCAGGCGGCGGCGCAGCGCGACCGTGCCGCCCAGCCCCTCCACCGCCCGCCGCCAGCCGGTCAGCGTGGCGGCGTGGGCGGCGGCGTCGCGCCCGCTGATCCGGCAGGTGGCGAGGCCGAGGCACGCGCCGGCCGTGAGCGTCGCGCCCGTCCGCGCCTCGGCCGCGGCCCGGGCCAGCGCCCCCGCGACCTCCGGCAGCCGGTCGGGAAGGAAGCCGGCGCGCGCGACCGTCTCGCCGTCGTCCCCGCCCACGGCGCCGGCATGCTCCCGCCACGCGGCCGCCTCCTCCTCCCCGCCGAGCGGCCGCGCGTCCAGGCCGTGGCCGCGGGCGAGGTCCTGGACCGCCGACGTGCGCGCGCCGACGCCCTCGCGCACGCCCTCCACGCGGACCAGCATCGTCCCGGTCCCGCCCGGGTCGCCGGCCCACTCGACCGCGCTCGGCTCGGCCGGCGAGACCGCCAGGCCGGCGGCGAGCCGGGCGGCGTCGCGCGCGTCCGTCGTGATCCGCAGCGTCCGGCTGGCCCCCGGCAGCGGGTGCAGTCGCACCGCCACCTGCGTGACCAGACCGAGCGTGCCGAGCGAGCCGCACAGCAGCTTGGTCACGTCGTAGCCGGCGACGTTCTTGATGACCAGCCCGCCGGAGTGGCCGACGGTGCCGTCCGCGAGCGCGAACGTGCTGCCGATGACCAGGTCGCGCACGCTCCCGTAGCGCATCCGGCGCGGACCGGCGTCCCCGGCGGCGAGGATCCCGCCGAGGGTCGCCCCCTCGTCCGTCCCGGGCGGGTCGAGCGCGAGCCACTGGCCGGCCTCGCCGAGCTGCTCCTGGAGCCGCGCGAGCGGCATGCCGGCACCGGCGACGGCGGTCATGTCCGCGGCGTTGTGCGCGACCAGCCGATCCAGCGCGCGGGTGTCCAGCTCGACGTCGGCCTCCACGGCGCCGCCCCAGTCGAGCTTGGTGCCGCCACCGCGGATCAGCACCGACCGGCCGGACGCGGCCGCGCCGGCCAGCGCGTCGCGGGCCTCCGCCGCCGAGGCGGGACGGAGCACGTCACGGCGCACGGCGGCTCACCCCCGCCCGATGACACCGGCGGCCTCCAGCGGGTGCGGCCGGTACCTGCCGCGCAGCTCGCCGCACAGCCGCGGGGTCGGCAGCAGCTTGCCCGGGTTGCAGATCCCCTGCGGGTCCCAGGCGGCCCGGGCGCGGTCCATCACCGCCAGGTCGTCGGCGTCGAACATCTTCGGCATCGAGCACTGCTTGTCCCGGCCGACGCCGTGCTCGCCCGTGATCGAGCCGCCCTGCTCCACGCACAGCTCGACGATCATGGTGGAGAGCCGCTCGGCGCGCTCCGCCTCGCCCTCGACGCGCTCGTCGTACAGGACCAGCGGGTGCAGGTTGCCGTCGCCGGCGTGGAACACGTTCGCCACCCGGAGACCGGCGTCCTCACCCATGCGGCCGATCCGCTCGAGCACCTCGCCCAGGCGCGTGCGCGGGATCACGCCGTCCTGCACGAAGTAGTCGCGGCTGATGCGGCCCATCGCGGCGAACGCGGCCCTCCGGCCCTTCCAGATGCGCGCGCGCTCCCCGTCGCCGCCGGCGTCCCGGAGCCTGGTCGCGCCCGTCTCGCGGCACAGCCGCCGGACCTGCTCGAAGGCGGGCCCGCAGTCCGCCTCCGGCCCGTCGACCTCCACGACCAGGGCGGCCCCGGCGTCCAGGGAGTACCCGGCTCCGGTCGCCCGCTCGCACGCCTGGATGGCGAGGTTGTCCATCATCTCGATCGCCGCGGGCACGATGCCGGCGGCGACGATCGCGCTCACCGCGTCGCCGGCGTGGTGGGGCGAGGGGAAGTCGGCCACCAGCGTCCGCACCGCCTCGGGCCTGGCCAGCAGGCGCACGGTGATCCTGGTCGCGATCCCGAGCGTGCCCTCCGAGCCGATGAAGAAGCCGCGCAGGTCGTAGCCGGTCGGGTCGGGGGCGTCCCCGCCGAGGGTGACGACCTCGCCGTCGGGCAGGACCACCTCCAACGCGAGCACATGGTTGGTGGTGAACCCGTACTTGAGGCAGTGCGCGCCGCCGGAGTTCTCGGCGACGTTCCCGCCGATCGTGCAGACGACCTGGCTGGAGGGGTCGGGCGCGTAGTACATGCCGTCCCCGGCGACCGCCTTGGACACGTCCAGGTTGGTGACGCCCGGCTCCAGGGTCATGCGCCGGTTGGCCAGGTCGATCTCGAGGATCCGGCGCATCCGGGAGGTCACGATCAGCACGCCGTCGGCGTGGGGGAGCGCGCCGCCCGACAGGCCGGTCCCCGCCCCGCGCGCCACGAACGGGACCCGCTCGCGGGCGCACGCGCGCACGACCGTGGCGACCTGCCCGGTGGAGGCCGGCAGGACGACCAGGGCGGGCGTGACCCGGTAGCCGGTGAGGCCGTCGCACTCGTACGTGGCGAGCTGGGCGGGGTCGTCCAGGACCGCTCCCGGGCCCAGGGCCGAACGCAGCTCGCGGCGGAAGGCGTCGGTGAGCATGGCCGTCCCTCCGGCTCGTCCGACCGGTCCCACGCCCCGACCCCGCGGCGCGCCGGTCCGGCGCGCGCCGACGCCGGCAGCGATGCCGGTGTGCCCAGGATAGACGGCCGCCGTGCGGCCGGCGACGGCCCGCTGCGACCGGCACCCTGAGTCCCGCAAGCGCGCGTTCTCCGAGCGGCTGGGGTAGGCGGCCGGCCCAAGTGGACACCCGACGCCGGAGTCGTCTTTGTAGTTGTCCACAATGGACGACTTGGTGCCTTTGTGAGTTAAAGTCTTACTTAACTCCATCCAGCCGCCTCGCCTCCTCGTCGCGCCGCCCCTACCGCCCTGGGACGGTGGCTCGAGGTCGCTGGTCCCGCTGGCGTACCTGGGTCGGGCCAAGTACTGGCGCGGCGAAGGAGCCAGCGATGCCAGCTCTCGTCTCTGACCTGGATCACCAGGGGGCGGAGCCTGGGCGGACGGCTGGCCGCGCGGCGCGCCACCTGCGGATCGCGACGGCGGGCACGCTGGTGACGATGGTCGCGCTCCTGATCGTGCTGTGGGGCCACACAGCCGCGCTCGCTGTGGAGAAGGGTGGCCTCGAATCGTCCACGCTCCTGGCGGCCGCGCCGGGCGAGGCACGCGTCGCGCCCGGCGACCAGCGCCCGGGCGTCCTCGACGGGAACGACCGGCACGACGGCACCCGCGGGGAGGGTGGCGCGGGAACGACCGTCGAGGAGGCTTCGCGGGAGGACTACGAGGCCGACGCCGCACGGGCGCGCGTGCTGCTGGCGGCATCCCCCGCGGCGGTCGCCGGGACTCCGGGCGGGCAGGAGACGGCCAGGCTGGGTGACGGCGCCGGCGGGCAGCCCGCCCAGGCGACCGCGCCGCCCGGATCTCCCGAAGCCGGTGACGCGCCTGGCGGGCAGGGTCCGAAGGGATCCCAGCCGGTCGTGCCCGAGCTGTCCCGGGCGCTGCCGCCCAGATCCCCGGGGATCCGCCAGGCGAACGCCGCCAAGGGCGACGGCAGCGGCGAGCCTGGTGGCGACGGGCCGCGCGACAGGACCGGCGAGCCTCTGCGCGGCGGCGGGCAGCCGGCCGCCGACCAGGCGCCGGAACCCCGCCCGGGACCCCGGGTGGCCGGCTTGGGTTCCACAGACGCCAACAATGGCCACCGCAACGGTGCGGGCCCGGCCGGCGTGCCCCTGCCGAAGACGGCGCGCCAGCTCCTGGACGCGGCCAGGCAGGCCACCAACGAGGACGAGCAGCTCAGGTTGCTCATCATGGCGATCGCGGCCGCAGTCACCGAGGGGCAGGTCGGCCACGAGGGAACCATCGAGCTGTCGGCCTCCGACCGCGAGCTGCTCGCCGGGGCCGTCCAGCCGACGATCCGCGAACGCCGGTTCCCGCAGACCCCGGACGCCATGCTCGCCCAAGAGCGCGCCAAGGCCCGCCCCGAGATGCGCCTGTACGTGCCGCCCCTGACCACCCCGTTCCCGAGGGAGTTCTTCGGCGACGACCAGACCGACCCCGACGGCTGGCACGAGTTCACCGAGCGCCTCTTCCGCCACGGCCCCGACGGCAGGCGCGAGGCGTCCTTCTTCACCTGGCAGAGCCTGGTGTTCACCATCCTGAGCGGGGCGTTCGGCTTCAAGGGCAACATGATCCGGGAGGACATCCCCTACGCCCTGGGGAACATCCCCACCTCGTTCGCGCGCGACCTCGTCGGCCAGATCCTGCTCGGCCGGCCGCTCAGGGAGGACCGGTTCGACAACCTCGTGTGGAGCGTCGCGCTGAACAGCCTCAACGTCGGCCTCATGGAGCTGCTGGGCTACGGGGGCTCGTGGCTCGTCGACCCGGTCCGCATGGACCCGTTCCTGCACAACCTGCGCGCCAGGTACTCCAGCCCCCCGACCAGCCCGCTGCTGGCGCGCACCCTCAGGGTCCTCGAACGCCTGGGAGGCAGGGTGGACCGCCTCACGCCGGTCCTGACCGAGCTGAAGATCAGGCTCGCCGGGCCGCCCACCCTGGCCTTGCAGAAGAGCCTCGACGCGCTCGAGTTCATGCGCGGGAAGCAGATGTACACCGGCATCCCGCTGCAGAACGTCGGACTCCTCCTCGGCGTGCAGCTCATGATCAACGTGGTCAAGCCGGAGCTCGGCCTGCCCCTCCCGGTCGCCGTCGACGACAACGGGCAGCCGCGCTTCGCCACCGACCTCGACTACCTGATCAACAAGCTCTACGACTCCGTCCTCGGGGTCGGGCTGCCGACCGGGATCGGCACCGTGTTCGCCGCGACGCGGCACTCCGGCCTGCTGGCAAAGGGCAGGGTCGGCCTGTACATCGGAGCCCTGAGCGCCGTGTTCAAGCTGGTCTCGGACCTGATCACCGACGGCCACTCGCTGGACGAGCTCGACCGCCTCCGCTACCGGCCGGAGCCCGTCATCCATGAGCTGCTGGCGTCGGAGGTGCTCAACACCCTGACCTGGACCAGCCTGGCGGTCCTGGACGCCGGCGCCCGCGCCATGGACCCCGTGCTCGCCGTCCGGCGGTGGTGGAACGGGCATCCGGGCGGCAGGTGGTCGGCTGACCCCGACGACGACCTCCACTGGATGCTCAGCAAGGAGACCTGGGAGCAGATCCGTATCTCCACGGGAGCCGCCGAGCGGGCCTGGCAGGACCTCGTCGAGCTGGCGACCCCGGGCCACGGCCTCGGGATCGTCGTCCACCACCTGGTCCAGCAGGCGGACATGACCGCCCAGGGGCCCCTCCTCCTCGGCCAGCACATCGCCAGGTTCGTGGACCTGAACAAGTCCGATCTGCCACCCAACCTCCAGATCCAGCAGATCCGGAACAGGATCCACAAGGACGCCGACCGGATGACCGAGGACCAGATCGCTCTCTGGGACGGGATCACCGCCCGGACCCTCCTGGTGCGCGACGGTGCCATCCGCATCGCGAACAGCGCCGCCCGTCGCCTCGGCACTGCCGCGCACGAGGTGGTCGAAGCCCAGGTCCGCAAGGAGCAGTCGTGGCAGGAGAAGGTCAGCCAGCCGCTCCCCGAGCGCACCCCCGCGATCCTCGCCCACATGGCCGACAACGCCGACGACGCGATCCGCAACTGGGTCGAGCTGCAGCTCCAGTCGTTGGGCCTGGACGTCAGGCCCAACGGACAGCCTGCCGAGCAGGACCGCGCCGTCGCCGCCGCCAGGCTGGGCCAGAACGGCCGGCGGATCAGCCAGGGGGCCGCCGCCCTGTACCGCAACACCACCAGGGCGATCGACGACCTCAAGCAGTGGATCCAGGCCAACGGGTCCGGCGGCTGGTTCGGGTCGAGACCCGCGGCCGCCACCGACCCGCCCGTCCCGACCGTCGGGCCCGACGGCAGCAGCCCGAAGGGCGAGCCCGCCCCGGCGGACGGCGGATCCAAGACCGGCGTCGACGAGGCCACCGGCACCACCCGCGGCGCGAACCCGCGGACCACCCGGCGCCAACCGCCCACGGACGCGGCCGACACCCCCAAGAGGCCGCCGGACGACTCACAGCCCACGCTGAAGCTCTCGCTCACGGCCGAGGGCGAGGGCTGGAACCTGGTCCTGCACGCCGACGGCACGCGCGGCTACGAGGTGAAGACTGCCGAGGGCCCCGCCCTGGTCCTCGAGGACGGCCGCGTCCTGCGGTTCAACGAAGCGGACAACTCCTTCGAGCAGCTGGACGGCACCACCGGCCTCGACACCAGCGAGGACGACACCGGCGTGGAGGACCCCATCGTGGACGACAGCCACAGGGACGACACCACCGGCCGCGAGGGGGCCAGGGACCAGGCGACCACCGTGCCGGCTCACCGGCCCGCCCCCGAGGTCACCCAACCCGCCGCACCGCCAGGCCGGGACGCGCACCCGGCCAACCAGACCCCGGCGCCGTCCCCGGACCCGACCACCGAGCAGGACCCGACCACCGAGCAGGAGAGCGCCGTCCCCACCCCGCCACCCGCCGAACGCACCTCCAGCCTGCCCGACGTCACCGACCAGGCAGCGCCGGCCGCCCCCGCCACACCCAACGTCGAAACCGCAGCCGCGGAGCCCCCCCCCGCCGACACCCCCGTCGCCGACAACCCTGCCGTCGAGACCGCTGCGGTCGAGACCACGTTCATCGACACTCCTCTGGACCAGGCCGCATGAGGCCCGGCCGTCGAGCCCGGCGGCCGGCTCGCCGCCGCGCAGCCCGGAGAAAGCTCCGGACCCGGCGTCGAAGCGGTCTGGGCGCCTCCAGAGCTACCGCCGCCATTCCCAAACGGTCGGCCAGGCCGCCGTGCAGCAGCACCGGCGATGCCTGCGTTGGCGTCTGACACGGCGGCGGACTCGCGGGTGTGCACCGCCGCTTGGCTGGATAGCCGGCAGGTGAGCGCACGCGCGGCCGCCGACGTTGCAAACTGAGGAGGAGCGGACTGGTGCACATCGAGCTGACGCTGTCGCTGCCGAGCGAGGCCCGCTCGGTCCCCTTGGCCCGGCACCTGGTCGGCGCCGCGCTCGACAGCGTCGGGGCCGACGCCTCCTGCGCGCATGAGATCGCGGTCGTGCTCAGCGAGGCCTGCACCAACGTCCTTCAGCATGCCGAGCAGTCCGACACGTACGAGATCGCCGTCTCCCTGGACCAGGTGGAGTGCTCGGTGCGCGTGACCGAGCTGGGGCCGGGCACCGCCGAGGTGCCGGACCTGGCCGACGCCTCCGCCGAGGGCGAGCACGGCCGGGGGTTGCTGCTCATGCGGGCGCTCGTGGACGACCTGCGCTTCGAGCAGGCGCCGAAGGAGGGCACCGCGGTGCACTTCGCCAAGCGGCTGGAGTCCACCGCCCGCGACGGCCTGCTCGCGTCAGGCAAGCAGCAGGCACAGCGGTCCTGACTCCCGGCGCGGGGAGCCAGCCGAGACGCCGCACAGATCCATTCGCCCTGGTCAAGCTGATGTATGACTTTTTGTGCTCGTGCACAATAGACGACTTGGTGCCCTTGTGCGGTACTGTGACTTTTGGACCCTATCCGTTGCCCTCGTCGCTCGGCGTCGCCTTCCTCGTCACCTGGCGTCGCCCGCACAGTCGTACCCCGTGGGCTCCGCACCTCTGGGTAGGATTGTCGCCGGTTCCAGCGGTGGTTCCGGATCGGTTGCAGCTCTGGTGTTCGGCGAAGGAGCCAGCGATGCCGGCGGACCGTTCAGCCCTTGAAGCCTGGGCGCGGAGCCCGGCCTGCGGGGCTGCGGTGCGCGGGAGGGGCGCTCGTCGCCTCGCGGCCGTCGCAGGGCTGTTCGGTGCGCTGGCGGTGCTGATCGTCCTGTGGGGACCGGCGGTCGCGGCCGCGGAGGAGCTGCCTGCCTGGGATGGTCGGAGCCCGGCATCCCCACGTGAGGCGACCACCGCGCCCCGCCCGTCCCCGGAGGTTGTCGACCGTACACGGCTGCCCGCGTACCTGGAGCTGTCGCGGGAGGCCCGGCAGATGCTGGCCGGGTCCTCCCCGACGACCGAGGCGCAGGCCCTGGCTTCGACCGTGCAGCAGACCGGCACGGCGGACGCACCTGCCCAGGGCGCCGGCGGGGCGCCGGACCCGTCAGGTCACCGCAGGCCACTGCCGAACGAGCCGCTGTCGCACCTGCTGCCTCCGCGGGACCCCGAGGCCGA
>Ga0126377_10002353_pt1 | contig 12981 bp, 9 predicted proteins | sample PanSoiMetPlot_22_FD_92647 | JGI IMG/M metagenome (GOLD analysis project Ga0126377, IMG submission 92647) | Tropical forest soil microbial communities from Panama - MetaG Plot_22 | ecosystem: Environmental > Terrestrial > Soil > Tropical forest > Bulk soil | place: Panama | collected 2016-02-17
TGCGCGCCGTGTTCAGATCGCTTGGGCGAGTTCGGTGAATGCGGCGGCGACGCGTAGCGGGCGGATTGATTCGGTGGCTAGTTCGTAGTGGCCGCCTCAATGCAACAGAGCCATAGCGGCATACTCCTTGCGCCGTCGGGTGGCGAGGCGTCAATGGCTGCTGGTTCTATGCCCGGCCAGCATCGATCCGTGCGACCCGGCGTGCGGTGCGTTCGAGGTGGGTACGCATGATGTGCATGGCACGGTTCGCGTCGCGCGTAGCGACGGCCTCGACAAAGTCGCTGTGCTCGTTTGTGCCCCGATGCCCCATCAGCGGCGCGGCGATCTGCGCTTCGCGTAGTGACATCAGCAGCGGGCCGTGGAACGAATGCGCGAGCATCTCGATGGCCGAGTTATGGGTGCAGCCCGCGACCCGGACGTGGAATGCTGCCGACATCGCCATGCCGTACTGGCCGTCGCGTAGCGCGGTCTGGTGTTGCGCGACCATGTCTCGCAGTGCGTCGATATCCTCGTCGGTGGCGCGCTCAACGACGATGGGGATGACGCCGATTTCGAAGACCTGCCCGGCTTCGAAGACGTCTCGGGCGGTGAGTGGCGGAAGGCTAATCAGGTCGGCGAGTCCGGTGCCGATGTTCCTCGATGTCGGTGAGGTGATGACTGCGCCGCCTCCCTTGCCGACCCGAATCGTAATTAGGCCGCGGACCTCGAGAATGCGCATGGCTTCACGGACGGTGACGCGGCTGACCCCCATCTGCTCACCGAGGACACGCTCGCTGGGCAACCGGTCGCCCGGGCGCAGCTGCGCCGTGCGGATGAGCGCACGGATCTGGTCGACAATTGCTTCAGACATGCGGCTATGCGAGACCGCCCCATACAGATGATCATTGGACGGCGGCACCGGCGATTTCGTCGGCGGAAGAGTGTGATCCGGCTGCATACTCTTCGCCCCCTCGAAGGTTTCACGAGCATGCGACTCGTCGAGGCCGTGCTTATCGATTTCGCGAGTTCCCGCAACACTTTGCCCATCAGGCTGGTTCAACGTGCCACATCTCGCTTGTTGACACCTGGCGGGTGGCGCCGGTGGTGCGCTGTCGCGGCCTGGTACTGCTGAGCCGCGAACAAGACGCGTTCGTCGGACCGTAGCGGACCTACGATGTGCAGTCCGACGGGGAGCCCGTCCGCGGCGAGTCCGCACGGCACGGTGACACCGGGCAGGCCGACGAGATTCGCGGCGACGCGCAGACGGTCCGCCGTCGACTGTGGCTCCGAGGCGCGTGGGGTTCCGAGGGGACGGGCAGTAAACGGCCGCGACACGGACATCAACAGATCACATCGGGAGAACAGGCGGCGGAACGTGGACCTTGCGGCGTCTCGCGCCCTCATCGCCGCAAGGTAGTCGCCGGCGAAGAGGGTCGTGCCGCTGCGCAGCCCGGCCTCCTGTTTCGAATCCGATAGACGGAAGGCGGGATCGGCGAGCTGCGTACGGAATGCGAACGCGCCTTCGGCAAGCATGATGGTCTTCAACGGCTGCGACCAGTCGCCGTACGCGGATCGATCCAACGTGATCACGTGCGGAAACACTGCGGTGAACTCGTCGATCGCGCGACTTAGTGCGGTGGCGGCTTCTGGATATGACTCGCCGACCTCGTCGTGGACCATGCCGACTTTCAGGTGGCTGCCGGTCGTGTACGGCCGGACCTCGCGTGCCAGGTGTGAGAACACCGTCCAGCAGTCTCGCGCGGTGCGCGCCATGACGCCGATCTTGTCGAGCGTCCGCGACAGCGTGAGTACGCCGGTCGTGCTAATTCGTCCGGGCGTCGTCCGAAGTCCCGTGATGCCGCAGAAGGCCGCCGGGCTGACGACCGAACCGGCTGTTTCGGTGCCGAGCGCAAACGGTACGGCACCGATCGCGACGGCAATCGCTGAGCCGCCTGACGAGCCGCCGGCGTATCGTTTCGGATTCCACGGGTTTAGTGCGGGGCCTTGAAGCGAAGCACCGGACACCGAGGGTGTTCCGTATCCGGCGAGCTCGGACATTGACAGCTTTGCGACGAGCACCGCCCCGGCACGTTCGAGGCGCGACACCGTTGCCGCGTCTGCGTCGAATCGTTGATCGCGGAAGTACTCCGAACCCCAGGTGGTGGGGGCGTCGCTCGCGGCGAACGCATCCTTGACACCGAACGGAATGCCGAGCAGATCTGAGGTCTCGAGGTTGCGGGTTGCCCGACGCTGGTCGGCGATCGCCGCAGCTCGTCGTGCGCGGTCCACGGTCAGCGAAGCGACGGCGTTGTGTTGTACGCCGACGGATTCGAGCACGACCAGCGACTGCTCAACCAGCTCCGTGCTTGACGTCTCTCGAGCTTTCAAGCGCCGCGCCAGCTCATCGATGGTCGCGTAGCCAAGGTGTGTGGCGGCTACTGTCAAAATGCGCTCCGTGGCGACGTGACGCTCACCGGTAGCGCCATGCGCCCGGCGAGCACTCCGCCGTTGACGTGCACGACCTCGCCCGTGATCCACGACGCGTCAGGGGATGCGAGGAACGCGACGGCGCCGGCGACGTCTTCCGGGCGGCCGAGCCGGCCGAGTGGTATCGACCGCAGCACCGCGTCGCGGTACTCCTGGTTGGAGATCTGGGTCGGCTTGGGCACGAGTCCCGGCGCGATCACATTGACCGTGATGCCGTGTTCGCCGAGTTCAAGCGCCAGCACCTTTCCGAGCATGTTGACGGCGGCCTTCGAGGAGCAGTGCGAGATTCCGGCCCGGCGCGCCGACGAGCCTGCGCCCGAGCTGAATAGAACGATCCGGCCGCCGGTGCCCTGGGCGATCATTCGACGGGCGACAGCCTGGCTGATCAGGAAGTTGCCGACGACGTTGGTCTGCATCTCCTGCTGGAACAGGTCGACGTCCATTTCAGTGGCGAGCCCGAAAGAGCTGCGTCCGATACAGCTGACGAGGACGTCGACGGATCCGTAGCGACCGACGGCGAAGTCGACTAATCGCGCGCAGTCGTCGGCGTCGCGCACATCGGCGACTGTCGAGACGACGTCACCCGATCCGTCGTGCTGCTGTAGGTACGTGTTGGCCGCGCGCTCAGCTGCTTCGGCGACGTCTGGACGCACGTCGCTGATGACGACATGGTCGCCGGCCGCGGCCATCCGATCAGCGCAGGCTAGCCCCATGTTTTGCCCGACGCCGACCAGCAGGACGGTGCGGCCGGTAGCGGGAAAAGCATCCATGTCGGCCATCAGAACTGCCTCAATCCGAATCGTGCGGTAAGCCGCCGGAAGGCCAACGCGATGATAAGTAGCGCAACGGTGACAACCATGCCGAAGGCGCTGACCAACGCGATCTGGCCGTTCGTCCACATGTTGTAGATCTGTACGGAGATCAGCTGGGTGCCGGGCGTGTATAGCAGCAAAGCAGCGGAGAGTTCCTTCACCGACAGCAGGAAGATGTACACGAGCGCACCCGTCAGCGATGCTGCCATCAGCGGCACGACTACCTTCCGGAAGCTGCGGAACCAGCTGGCCCCGCTCATCGATGCCGCCTCCTCAAGCTCGCGGCCGATCTGCAGCAGTGCCGGCGATGCGAACCGCATGCCGTACGGCACGTACTTGGTGCAGAACGCGAGGACGAGCAGCCAGATTGTGCCGTAGATAGGGATTGGTAGCGACAGGTACGCCTGCAGCATCGCCATTCCGAGCACGACGCCTGGGAAGACCAGCGGCAGTGTGCCCACGTAGTCGAGCAGTCCACGGAAACGGATGGTGGTTCGTGTGATCACCCACGCCGACACAGCGCTGATCACGACCGCGACAATCGCGGCGAGAACCCCGACCTTCACGCTGTTGAGGAATGCTGTGTACACGTCGTGGTTGTTGAGCCCGGTGTAGTTGGACACGGTCATGTGCTTGACCGCCTCCCACGATGGCACCTGGTAGGTCGGCTGGAACGACGCCCACAGCATGGCCAGTATCGGGAGTAGGAGCACGAGCGGCAGAAATAGCACGAGGAATCCGGTGAGCCAGCGCCATCTGCCGAGGTTGGTGGGCCGCGGTCGAACGCCCCGGCCGCTGATCGTGACGTACTTGGTGGCTTGCCGCGTCGTGTGTGTGTAGTACCACAGTGCCAGCGCAACGAACACGATGAGTATGACGCCGTAGGCGGCGGATAGGCCGTACCTCGGCACGAGCGTCGAGTGGACGGACTGGTAGATCTGCGTCGTCAGGACCAGCACTCCGCCGGGGATGCCGATGAGTGCCGGCGTTTCAAATCCCTCCATTGTGGTGATCGCGTTTAGCAGCAGGACCGCGAGGATCGTTGGTTTGGCCAACCGTGCAGAGATCCGTAAGAAGACACTGATGGGGTTGGCGCCGGACATCGCACCCGCCTCGGTCAGGTTCACGTCGGCGTTGCGGAAGGGTCCGACCATCAGCAGGAAGACGACCGGCACCGACTGTAGGCCATGCACCAGGATCATGCCCGTCATGCTGTACACGTTGAACGGGGCTGAGTGCGTGCCCAGCAGCGACTGCAGTGCGTTGTTCAGAATGCCGTTCTGCGGACCGAGTAACAAGATCCAGCCGATTACGGTCAACACACCTGGAACGGCCAGGCCGGCGTACGCGCTCAGGTAGGCAAGACCTCGAAATGGTGTATTGGTCCGCTCCACGATCCACGCGAGCAGTGTGCCGATCGGGATGGACAGCACCGCGCTACCGATGGCGTAGATCAGCGTGTTCCAGATCAGGTGCCCCAGGTTGCCACCCGCGAGGACGTCCGTGTAGTTCTGCACGGTCGTGGCGCCCGCGTCCGGTCCGGCGTCGAGCGTCAAGCTCGATTTGAGGATGTAGTAGAACGGGATAAACACCAGCCCGCCAAGGAGCGCGAGCAGGACGATGAACAGTGCGTGGGGCGTATGCCACTCGATGCGCACTCGCCGACGGCGCGCGACCGCCGGCTGATTGGACTCGGCTTCTGCCCGGGTCAGCAGTGCTTGGGACATGGCGGTCCTCGCAAAGCTCGTGTGGCCGATCGTTGGTGTTCCAAGGGTGATGTGCGCTGGGAGGTCGACTCCGAGGCGTGGTGCCGGGACGGATCGCCGGCCCGGCGTCGGCGGGTGGACTCAACCGCCGACGCCAGGGCGTCGGCTGGCTACTTCTTGACGAAGGTCTGGTTGAGCAGAGCTTGCCATTTCGCATATTTGTCCGCGTATTGCGCGGCGTCGTACTGCTGCGACACGTCGACCGATTTGAATGTAATTTCTCCGACGCCGGGGGCCGGTACGTCGGTCCGAGGTGAGATGTTGCCCTTGCTCACCATGAACTGTTGACCGTCCTTGCTGTGCAGGTAATCGAGGAACAGCAGCGCGGCGTTAGGGTGCTTGGCCTTTGCCAGTAGACCATCGCTGCCATTTGCGGCCGGCACCGGCTCGATCGGCACCCAGTCGATCGGCGCACCCTTGGACCGCGCGAGGATGACATCGGAAAGCCCAAGGTTTGGCGACATTGCGATTTGACCGGATGCCACGAGATCGGTCAGAGCTGCGGCCGTCACGTCCTGCGCCTGGATCTGCTGGGCGGCGAGTTGCTTGAAGAATCCGTCGCCCTTCGCGTCATCGACGACTCCAACCCAGTTGACGCCTGTCGTGTGGTTGGAGATGGCCATCTTGCCCTTCCACCGTGGATCCAGAAGTCCATCGAGCGTGGTCGGCACGTCCGCCTTGTTGACGAGTTTCGTGTTGAATCCCATGATCGTGTACGATTCGCGGTCAGCCGCGTAGACGACGTCGCCCTTGGTCTTGCCGGCCTTCACCGTGTCGGCTGGCTGCTCGTTTACCGTCGGCGAGTAGAACTCCTGGAGGAAGCCGGCCGCCTCGGCCTGTGGGATATCCGAGTCGGACACACCCAAGACGTCACCGCCGACCTTGTTCGCCGCGGTCTCTTGCTTGAGCCGATTCAGCAGGTCGTTCGCCTGGGCGAGGTAGGTGGTCACCTTGAGTTCCGGGTGCATCTTGCCGAATTCCTTGCCGGCGGCCTCGGTCGCCGTGTTCGACGTGTAGAGGACGAATGCGCCCTCTTTCTTCGCGCCCGCCTCAAGCTTCTGTTCGCGATCTGAGCCTTGGTACATCGCGACTTGGGCAACCGTCGACGAACCGTTGGCGGCGTTGGCCGCCTTGTTCGCACCGCAACCGGCGACCGCGATCGCGAGGACCGCGCTAGCGACGACGGTCGTGGCGGCCGGACCGACCGGCCTGGATCTCAGGGACCATGTCATGGACGCCTCCTAGTGTCCGTTAGCAATGTCGGTTGCGGTGCGCAGGGCAAACAACAACCTGTTGGACTCGCGGGTGAGTTCGGTGCGCAGCGCGTGCGCGACCGGGTCGTCGGGATCCAGTTCGGCGAGGCGCATCGCGCCGCCTAAGCCCGGGATGAAACCTTTGGAGGAAGTTGTGTCCGGCTCGAACTGGCCACCGATGGTGTAAAGGGTGGGGATCAGTGCGCGCCCGATCAGCCGCATGCGTCGGTTCTGGTCGGCGGCGTCAACGTTCATCGACTCGACGGCGCGCTCCAGCGCTTCGGCGGCAGCCACCAAGGCGCCAATGTCGAGGACGGATGGCAGAGTTCGAAGATGCGCCGCGACTGCGCGCGCCAGGTCGCCGTAGTCGTACGGCAGGAGTTCCTCCGCGACGAATCGCCACAGGCCCGCACCGTAGATCTGTGCATCCGATAGCAGGACTGTGGGGTCGATCTTGTCGACCGTGTCATCGACGGTGTGATGCCACCACGGCGAGGTTGGTTGAAACCTCAGCGAGTAGCCCGAGTCCTTGCTGTGCCGCCAACGCACCGGGTTCATGCTGGGGATGCCTACCCGCCACAACGGCTGTTCGCCGCCCGGCGGGCGTTTCGGTGCAGGCACTGAACGGCCAACGACGAGTTCGGCGACCTGAGTTGCAACCGCGACGGCCTCGTCCATGACCTTCGCCCCGCCCAGGACGTTGGCGCCCTTCGTTCCCGGCGAATCGATGCTCATTCCGATGATCGCCCGGTCGTAAAGGTCTTGCCAGAAGTTGTCGACGTACCAACACGATCCGGCATATCGACCGTGCGAGTGGCCGGACCAGAACAGGAACCGCACTCCGCGCTGGAGTTCGCGTCGGTGGGCGGTGAACACGCGAGCGAGTTCCAGCAGGATCGCGTTGCCGGCGCCGTTGTCCGTGCCGCCGTAATCCCACGAGTCCACGTGCACGCCGAAGAACGCGAACGTGTTGTCTGATGTCGGCGACGGCAAGTCGGCCACCAGCAGCGGCAGGTTCCGCCAACCGGTATCCAGCGTCGCGGTGATACGCACGTTGACCGCCCCGGCCGCGAGTTGCTGCTTCAGAATGTCGCCGTCTGGACCGGTGATGCTGACCGCGACGCTGTCGGGCAGCTGCGACATCGTCCTGGTCGTCGGGCTGCCATACAGGCTCGAGATAATTCCTTGGTGAAGGTGCTCGTCGCCGCAGAAGATTACGGCACGGCACCCGTGCGCGGCGGCGGTGGCCACAACTCCTGGACTGACAAGCCCATCGACCAGCGCGACGGCGATGTCCTCGTCGGCGAAATCTGTCCGGGAGCCAGCGCCGACGTAGCGCAATTCGCCGGCGAGGCCACCGTCCGGGGTGGACGCGGCCATGGAGTGCGTAATGCAGGTGAACGTGTGCGGCTCGGGAGAGGTGGTCACTAGTGTGGCCGGGCCCGGAAGGCTGACCAGAGCATCAGATGTGAGGCGCTGCACATCCAGGTCGAGCGCGCGAAGTTCGCCTTCGATGTAGTCGAATGCCGCGGCTTCGTCCGCGCTGCCGGCAAGGCGAATGTACTTTGCGATCTCAGCCGCGTCGCGCATCATGCGATCCGCGGACAGCTCAGACAGCATTACGTTCACGGTCTCGGTTTGGCGATCAGACAGAGTCGTCATTCGTTGTCCTTGTCGTGCTGGTGGCTTCGGCGACGGTCCGCGTGGATCGTGCCTTCGGTGTAGTGGCCGGCCTTACGCTGACGCAGTTTCGACCCGCGCATCTGTCGGGGTCGACTCGTCGTCATCGTGATCCGCCTCGGCGCCCATCCGGGCGACGCCGTGGTCTGAGCTAAAGACGGTGACGCGGCCACCCGGGATCGCGAGATGGACCGGCTCGTCTCGGCGGAACCGTCGGGAGGTTTCCCCGGTGCGAACAGACAGTTCGATATCGCCGACCTGTACGTGGTAGTCGAAATGCTCGCCGAGGAACAGAACCTGCTTGATCGTTCCGTCGAGCGTGTAGCCGGGTTGACCGGCGTCGGCGCTCAGCGCGATGTCCTGCGGTCGGATGCCTACGATGACCTCGTCACCGATGCCGACTTCCGCCGGGCACATCGCGTTGATGATTCCGGCGGACGTCTTGATTGCCAGCCGACCGCCGTCGGCGTGGCCAACGGTCGTGCCAGACACAAAGTTCGACTCGCCGATGAAGTCGGCAACGAACTGAGTTTCCGGACGACTGTAAATCTCGCGTGGCGTGCCCTGCTGGACAATGCGTCCACCGGACATCACCGCAATCCGGTTCGACATGCTCAGTGCCTCGGCCTGATCGTGCGTCACATACAGGGTTGTTACGCCGATCCGGCGCTGCAGGGCCCGCAATTCGGAGCGCATCGCGTCACGCAGCTTGGCGTCGAGGTTGGACAGCGGCTCGTCGAGCAGCAGAATGCGAGGATCACGAACGAGCGCACGCGCCAGCGCGAGTCGCTGCTGTTGCCCACCTGACAGGTTGGTGGCTGGTCGACGAATGTAGTCAGATAGCTGCACGATCCCGAGCGCGTCCTCGACGCGCTTCGTGACCTCGTTCGACTTCAGCCGCGGCCTGACCACTCGAAGCGGAAAGGCGACATTCTCATACACGGAAAGGTGCGGCCATATCGCGTAGCTCTGGAACACCATGCCCATCGGCCGTTTGTACGGCGGCACGAAGGTCCGCGACCCGAACCGCGACACCACGTTGCCGTCCACCGCGACCATGCCACCCGTGGGACGTTCCAACCCGGCGACACAACGAAGTGTGGTCGTCTTCCCGCAACCGGACGGTCCGAGCAGCGTGTAGAAGTGGCCCTCCCGAACGTCGAAGTCCACACCGGCCACCGCCTGCACGAGATTCTTGCGATCTGCGTACGACTTCATGAGCCCTTCAACGTGAAGCGCCGGATAGTCGTCCTCCGCAGCCATTTCCTCACCTCGGGCAGAGTCTGTCGGTTGCTTCGTGACCCAGTAGTAGCAGTCCTTCAGGAAGGTAATTCTTCATATGGTATGACCAATCTAGGGGCCGGCCTGTTTCGCCGTCAAGGGTCGGCTGTGCGCGGGTGGCGGTGTTAGGTGGCCGGACGGCGCGCGGCGAGCGGCGCGGTCGGTCAGCCAGACATGTGTGATCGGATGACCTCATCGACGAGTGACTGGGCCGGCTCGCGCAGCCGTTGCAGGTTTGCCCATGACATCTCCCGCTGCCCCGATTCGATTTCGTGGATCATCGAGACAACCTCGGCATTGAGCGTCATCGGTAGTCCGTGGCGCTGTCCAAGGTGGACGATCTCGCCTTGCAGGTGGTCGATCTCTGTCCTTCGGCCACGCTTGATGTCGTGCCAAACGCCGCTGTTACCCTTCGACGAACCGTGCGGCAGCATTGCGATCGCGACCGGCAGGTGGTCTGCCGACGTGATGCGCATCGCTTGTGGGTCGTAGCGTTCATACGGCTCGAGGTGCACACCGAGCACATCGGCGACCTGAATGCCTTCGAGGATCAGTCCGAGGAGGATGGTCTTCACCCAGTCGGGAGCGAAGATTTCGCGGGCGGGCTGGTCGACCAGCGCGCTGACCGGCATCGTGCATCCGTAGATCTGCTTGGACCAGATGTATCCGCGGACATTTCGTGTGGTGTGGGTGCGTGTGACCTTCGCAAGGATCTCGCGGATCTCGTGTACCCGATGCGTGTCGGTGCCGTCCATTTCGCCGATGTACAGGTCGCCGCGCGAGAAGCGGCGGACGTGGCCGGGGCCGAGATAGTTGCCGACGAGGTGAACCATCGCGCCGATGGTGCGCTTGGTGCCGATCCGTTCGGCAATCCGGTTGGCGTTCCAGCCGTTTTGCAGCGACACCACGACTGTGTCGGCGTCCAGGTGCGGCAGGAGTTGGTCGATCGCCGCATCGGTGTGCTGCGACTTGACGGCGAGGATGACCACGCCGCGGAGGGCGCGAAGCTCGTCGGACGCAACCGCTGCGTGGAACTGGACGCGGTGACTTGCATTCAGGCCGTCGTAGTACAGGCCGCTTGTCCGAATCGCGGTCAGGTGGTCGGTGCTCGCCTCAACGACGCTGACCTGGTGGCCGGCGAGCGCAAGTTCGGCTGCGACGGTCCCGCCGATGCCGCCACATCCCATTACGCACACCGGTGCGCTGATCAATGAACTGCTCACCGGCTCCGACCTTCCCGGCCAGGATTCTTCGGCCTGGTTTGAGTCCGTAGACCGTGTCATGTGATGAAGAACCCCAATTTGATGGCGCGATCCCAGGACGACGCAACGGCGGGAAGAATGCCCATAGGCAGATCCGGCTCCGGGGTCCATAGCGTGTGTACGCCGGCCTGGAAGTGTTGCAGTGCGGTGCGCGGCGCGGGTTGCATGCGCCCGAACAGCGGCATGATCACATCCGTGTACACGTCGCGGCTGTGGTCCCGGCTGTTGCGTGAGATCCCGAACAGTACTGGCGGCACCGGCTTCACGTCGGGGCCGGACAACTCGCGCGGATAGCTCAGGTACCGAGCGACGAGAGCAGCCGTGGCGCCGGCATCGAGTTGCAGTCGGGTCGCGGTGGTCTGGGCGGCCGCGCGCAGCGACGCCTCCACGTTGTGGGTGATGACGTATTCGCATTTGAACAGCGGGCGTACCGACTGGCGCGACCACTGTTCGAGGATCTCCTCCATCAGCCATGGAAGACGCATCAACGCGTTCGGGCCCTCCTTGCCAAGCGCCTCCGGGCCCCGATATCGGGCAAGGTCGCGCCACGAGCGTAAGTACAGCTCGTAGAACGGGTCGTGCCTAGCATTCGGTTTTGTGGTAACGCGGTCGTATCCTTCGACTTTCCCGAGCGAGCCGCTCCAGGCGTGCTGCTGCTGTGAGATCGCGCCGAATGGTGAGTTCTCGGCGGCGAGGATGCCCGCCACGTTTGGCACACGCTGGGACAGCATGCACACCATCGGCCCACCCGTGGAGTGTCCCTGCAGGTAGATCGAATACTCGTCGGGCGGGAAGTGGCGGCGCATGGCCTCCTTCATGCCCTGTTCCATAGCGACCGGCCAGGCAGCCATCCGGTGGTAGAAGTTGGTTCCCGGCTTCGCGTGGACGACCGTTCGTGTGCCGTAGCGCATGCGCATCGACGTGTCGAGCATGACGTCGTACTCGTCGCGTGCAATGAGCTCGTCCTTGACCCAGATCGGCGTGCGCACCGATCCGTCTGGATTGATTGTGTCGCCGGGCCAGTTGCGGTCCGGGTCCTGGAGGTACAGCCGGCCGGGGAATGTTCCGACGACGACCTTCCAGCCGAACCTGCGTGCCATGATCTCCGCCCACGGCTCGAGCTGACGCCAGTCGTCCTGCCCGCCGTGGAGGAAGAACCCGCCGATCTTCTTCCCGTCCGCACCGACAGCACTTTTCGTGTGGTCTTCCGGCTCGTAGATGCGCACACCGATGTCCCAGTCGAAGCCGACCTCGTGGATGCGGAAGACATCCTCGCGGCGTGCGATTGGTGTGTCGGGGCGTGCAAAGAGCTCCGCCGACTCGCGTACGCAGTCGTCCCGCGACACCTCACGTGGGGGGGACCAGTGGTCCACCCGTGCTGGCGATGTCATACCACGAACCAGCCACTTGTCACGGCGTCATGCCATTGGCGTGTCACCGCGGGCACGATGCCCATCGGCAGGTTCTCCTCGGGTGTCCAGATGGTGTGTACTCCTGCCATGAAGCGCGTGAGCGCTGTCCTGGGTGGCGGGGTCATCGCCGCGAACATCGGCAGGATGACTTCGGCGTATACCTCCGGGCTGTGATCTCGGCTGTCCTTCGAGATGCCGAACAGGAACGGAGGCACTGGCTTGGAACCGTCGCCGTGAAGCGGCTCGGTGTACCCGACGAACTGGTCGACGAGGTCCTGGGTTTGGTCGGCATCTAGGCCGAGCCGCGCAGCGGACACCGTGGCTCCCGCCGTCAGCGAGTCACGGATGTTGTGCGTGATCGTGTACTCACATTTGAAGCGTGGCCGTTCCGTCTTGGCCGCCCACTCCTCGAAGATCTGTTCCATGAGCCACGGAAGCCGCATCAGCGCGTTTGGGCCCTCCTTGCCCAGCGCCTCCGGGCCCCGGTAGCGCGCAAGGTCGCGCCAGGTGCGCAGGTACAGCTCATTGAACGGGTCGGTCTTCGGTTTCGCCTTCTTCAGCGGCTGCGCCGCACGCTCATAGCCGTCGATCTTGCCGAGCGTGCCGCCCCACGCATGCTTCTCGGCGTTGACACAACCGAACGGCGAGTTTTCCGCGGCCAGGACGCCAGCACAATTCGGCACGCGCTGACAAAGCATCGAGACCATCGGGCCGCCCGTGGAATGGCCATGGAAGTAGACGGAGTACTCGTCGAGCGGGAAGTGTCGACTGTTCGCCTCCACCATGCCCACTTCCATCGCCGCCGGCCATGCTGCCATACGGTAGTAAAACGGTGTGCCCGGCTTGGCACGCGCGAGCGTACGGATCCCATCCCGCGCCCGGTTGCCGCCATCCTTAATCACCTCGTACTGATCGGGCGTGACATGTTCGCCCTGTTGCCAGATGGGCGTGCGGGCGGTGCCGTCCGCGTTGATCGTGTCTCCGGGCCAGTTACGGCTTGGGTCGGGCAGGTAGAGCCGCCCGGGGAACGTACCCACCACCGTCTTCCA
>Ga0126377_10002355_pt1 | contig 12976 bp, 8 predicted proteins | sample PanSoiMetPlot_22_FD_92647 | JGI IMG/M metagenome (GOLD analysis project Ga0126377, IMG submission 92647) | Tropical forest soil microbial communities from Panama - MetaG Plot_22 | ecosystem: Environmental > Terrestrial > Soil > Tropical forest > Bulk soil | place: Panama | collected 2016-02-17
CTCGACTGGCTCGCGAAGGCGTTCGGCTTCCGCGAGGTCCGGCGGATGGTCGGCAAGGACGGGAGGCTCGCGCACGGGGAGATGGAGGCGGGGCGCGGCCTCGTGATGCTCGCGACGCCGACGCCGGACTACGAAGGCCCGCGGAAACACCGCGAGCACTGCGAGCGCGCGCGGAAGTGGTCGGCCGTTCCGTGGGTCGTCGACGGCGTTCTCGTCGTGGTCGACGACGTCGACGCGCACCACCTCCGCGCGAAGGCGGCCGGCGCCACGATCCTCTCCGAGATCGAGGACGGCTTCCCCGGCCGCCGCTACCGCGCCGAGGACCTCGAGGGCCATCGGTGGTTCTTCCTGCAGCGCGCCGCCGTCAGGCCTCGACGCGGATCTCGAAGCCGCCGTAGGACATCCGCTTCGGGTCGAAGGGCGTCTTCCCCCTCATCATCGAGGCGATCCGCGGGTCCTTCATGATCTTCGCGTTCACCCGATCGCGGTGCGCGCGCGAGCGGTAGACGACCCACGAGAAGACGCACGTCTCGCCGCGCTTCAGCTTGGCGAGGCGCGGGAACGGCAGACCGAACGATCCTTTCAGGTCGTCGCCGACCGCCTCGCGGTACTCGACCGCGCCGTGCTCTCGCCAGATCGCTCCCGCCTTCGTCGCCAGGCGGAGGTAGGCGGGGATGTTCTTCTTCGGGACGGGAATGACGAATCCATCGACGTAACGCATTGGCGGCTCCTTGGAGGCACGAGGATCCATGAGACCGATCCCGCGCGTCCAGGATCGTCTCAGCGAAGCGTCCACACGAGCGCCGTCGTGTCCTCGCTCGCAGAGACGATCGACGCGCCTCCGTCGGCGAACGCGAGCCGGCGCACCGGTCCGCGATGGCCCGCGAGCCGCGCGGCGAGGAGGCGCGTCCGCAGATCCCACACGTAGACGGTCGAGTCCTTGCTCCCGGCGGCGACGAATCGGCCGTCGTCCGAGACGCGCAGCGAGAGCAGCGCGTCCTTCGCGCTCTCCAGCGTCCCCGCTTCGGCGCCGCTCTCCGCGTCCCAGAGGCGCACGGCGCCGTCGGAGCTCGCGGCGAGCGCGAGCTCGGCGTCGGGAGCGAAGGCCACGGCGTAGACGCTCGCGCCCGCTCGATGGACGCGGACCTCTCGACCGACCTCGGCGCTCCAGAGGCGCGCCGTCCCGTCGAAGCTCCCCGAGAGGATGCGCCGACCGTCCGGCGAGACCGCCACCGAAGAGACGGCCTGCTCGTGGCCCGCGAGCGTGCGGATCGACGAGCCGCTCGCGTCGACGACGTGGACGAGCCGATCCGCACAGGCGGCGGCGAGCCACGCGCCGGACGGTGCGAACGCGAAGTCGTGCACGCCGAACTCGAGTCGCGCGCGCTCCTGCGGCTCCGCCGTCTCCACGTCCCACTCGACGATGCGGCCGTCCATCCCGGCCGACCAGAGCGTCCCCCGCGCCGGGTGGAACGCGACCTGCGTCACCTCCGATTCGTGGCGATCGAGGAAGCGGATCCAGGTCCCCGATCGATCCCACCAACCGATCCGTCCGTCGCCCCCGGCGGTCGCGACGTACCGGCCGTCGGGCGAGACCGCGACCGCGCGGACCGAGGAACCGTGGCCCGGGATGGACGGACGCTCCTTCCCCGTGCGCGCATCCCACGCGACGACGGTCGCGTCCGGGCTTCCCGAGACGACGAGACCCGCGTCCGGAGAGATCGCGAGCGCCGAGATGGAATGACCCGGGCGCGAGAAGCGGGCCCTTTCGGCGCGCGTCGCCAGATCCCACAGAGCGACCGTGCCGTCGGTGCCCCCGCTCGCCGCGATCCGCGCTTCGCGCGCGACCGCGAGCGCGAGCGTGGGACCTCGATGCGCGCGAAGGATCCCGAGGGCGCCGCCACTTCGCCCGTCCCAGAGACGGACCGTGCCGTCGCCGCCGGCCGACACGACGTCTCGCTCGTCCGGCGACCACGCCGCGGCGTAGACCGCGTGCTCGTGGCCGCGAAGCGTAACGATCTCGCGCTCGGTCGCGAGATCCCACACTCGCGCGGTCCGGTCGCCACCGGCGGAGAGGAGGCGCCCGCCGGCGCGATCGAACGCCAACGAAGCGACGTTCTGCGTGTGGCCTTCGAGGCGTGCGCGCTCCTCGCCGCTCGCGGCGTCGAAGAGACGGATGGAGAGATCCCCGCTTCCGGTGGCGATCGTTGCGCCGTCCGGAGAGAACGCGAGCGCGCCGACGGGGAACTCGTTCCCCTCGCAGCGGGCGAGCTCGGCGCCGCTCGACGCGTCGAACACGCGAGCGGACTTGTCGGCGCTCGCCGACGCGATGCGCGCGCCGTCGGGCGACCACGCGAGCGCGAGGACGGCATTCTCGTGAGCGAGGATCGAGCGCACCTCGCGGCCGGTCTCCGCGTCCCAGATGCGGATCGCGCGATCCGCGCCGCCCGACGCGATCCGGGTCCCGTCGGGCGAGATCGCGACCGCGCCGACGGGCCCCGCGTGACGCAGCCGGAGCGTGCCGAGCCGCGCGACGGCGCGCTCGGGGAGCGGGTCGCCGTGGACGTCGGCCCGCGGCCGCGTCTCCTGGACGGCCGCGAGCGCCGTCAGCGCGAGGAGGAGAGCGTTTCCTCTTCGAAGAGCCACGGGACCTCGTCTCCCCAATCCCAACTCTTTTCGATCGCCGACTCGCGCGAATCGTACGCAGCGCCCACGCGGCGCGACGCCGCCGGCTCCCTGGCCGGATGCAGGACGGCGTTCGTCGCGGATCCGCCCTCGCGAAGCTCGACGACGAGATCCTCGAAGGCGGGCATGCGGAGCCGGTAGCGCCCGGGCGGAAGCCCGTGGACCGCGAGCGCGGGAACGGCCGGGAACAGCCACGCCTGCGCGAGGCACGCGAGCGGCACGGTCGCCTCCTCGGCCGTGATCCACAGACGGCCGCTTCCCGCGCGAGTGCTGGGATCGTCGACGCTCACGACGAGTGGGGACGCGAGCGGAACGTCGATCTCGAGGTTGCGCACGGCGTCGGCCGCCAGGTCGAACGGCTCGCTCGCGACCGAGGCGAGACGCCGATCCGGATCGAACACGAGGACGCGATACCGGCCGGGCGCGACTCTCTCGAAGGAAAAACGTCCGCCGGCGTCGGCGCTCGTCTCGCTCGGCGCGACGCGCCACAGCGCGTCGCGCTCGCGGTCACGCTCACGCTGCAGGGCGATGCGGGGCCGACCGCTCCCCTTCGGCGTCACGAGCCGTCCCCGCACGGCGGCGTCTCCCACGTCGAAGTTCACCTGGCGGCTCTGGTCCTCGCGGACGTCGAGGACGCGCGTCTCGGAGATCCCCGCTCCGCGCACGGCGAGGCGGTATTTCCCCGCGGCGCCGAGCCGCAGGCGGAATCGGCCGTCGGCGTCGGTGGTGCCGCTCGAGGCGCCGTGCGCGCCATCGACCGGAACGAGATCGACGGACAGGTCCGAAAGAGGCGATCCGGCGGCGTACACGGAGCCGACGACGGCGCGCTCCTGCGGCCGCGGCAGGTCGAGCGCGATCTCGCGCGACTCGCCTTCGGCCAGCGCGACGATCGTCGCGAGGCGGCCGACGAGCGTGACCGGCCATTCGTCCTCGAACGAGCGGATCGATCCCGACGCCGAGCGCTTGGCGACGACGGCGATCCTGCCGGGCGGAAGACCGTCCACGCCGAAGCGTCCGTCCGGATCGGTGGCGATGCGCGCGATCGTCTCGGGCCGGCCGCCGGGATCGGTGGGAAGCACGGCGACGAGCAGCGGCCACGGCTCGCCGGGCGGAATCCTGGCGAACGTGAGGCGCCCGACGATGCGTCCGGCGCGATGCGCGACGAATCGTCCGGGAACGGTCGACGCGGGATTCGTCGTCGCACGCGATGAGCCGGGGCGTCGCAGGCCGATCGGAGGAGGCGGAGCGATCGCCCACTCGTGCGCGAGCGACCTCACGCCGATCGCGACGCCCGCGAGCCCCTCGACGCGGAAGCGGCCGTCGCCGTCGGTCTCGCAGCGGACACGATCGCCGACTGCGTCGGCCGATCGGAAGTCCGCGATCACGACTTCGATGGGAACGCGAGGGAGCGGAGCGCCGCTCGCATCGACGACCTGCCCCTCGACGACTCCCGGCGCGTCGAGGGCGAGCGCGGCGTCGGGAGCGGCCGGCGCCTTCGAGAGCTCGCCCGAGGCTGAAGCGTCTCCGTGGAGGTGCGCTCGCAGCTTCCCGACGTCGAAGGCCGGGACGGTGATGCGCCACCGATCCGGCGCGAGGACCTCCGTCGTGCGGCGATCGGCGGAGCCCGCGTCGCGCGTCCAGCCTTCGCCCTTCCTGCGCTGGATCTCCCAATCGAGGGCGACGATGCTCGCGGGAGCGCGCACGACGACGACGACGCCTCGGCGCAGCTCGAGACGATGGCCGGTCGCGATCGAACGCAAAGGAGAGCGGAACGTGAGGAACCCCGGTTTCCACGCCTCGATCTCGAGCGTGCGCCGAAGGCCGTCGAGTCCGTGGATCGCGAAGCGACCGGTGGCGTCGGTGGCCGCGGGGTCCCGGCGCGATCCGCGCGCTTCCTCGCGCTCGACGCGGACGCGTGCGTCGTCGATCGGCCGGCCGTCTTCGTCGACGACGATGCCTTCCAGAAGAGTCTCCGGCTCGAGCCGGAAGCGCGCCGACGTTTCGGAGCCGACGTCGATTCCCGCGTGGATGGCGTCGGCCCAGCCGTCGGCCTGCGCGACGAGATCGTGCGGTCCCAGCGCGAGACCGTCGATCGCGAATGCGCCGGTCGCATCGGCCCTCGCTGTCCGCGCCAGCGACTCGTCGCCGCCGACGGGCGTCGCGACGACGACCGCTCCGGAGATGGGCGCGCCTTCCACGGAGACGATCGTTCCCCGCAGCATCGCCGCGGGACGGAGCTCGATCGTGCCAACGTGGATCGCGGGGGCGTCGGCGGCGATCCCCGAGAGGACGGCGGGCGCGAGACCGACGGCGCGCGCTTCGAGGCGATAGGTCGCGGCCCGCTCGCGGGGCTCGACGGAGAACGTTCCGTCGTCCGCGCTCCTCGCGACGCCGCCGCCGAGGCGGATCTCGGCGTCGCGGAGCGGTCCATCGGGGCCGACGACGCGTCCGTCGATTCGCGCGTGAACGCTTTCCGGCTTCGTCGCGACGGAATCCCGAGGAGCTCCCAGGAGCGCCAGACCCGCGCAGGCAACGGCGATCGCCCGCATCGCGCTCGACTCTATCGCTCGAAGCGCGCGCCGCGCGCGCGCCGACCGCTACGGGAGGATTCGGATCCCGAGGCCGTTCGACGAGCTGATGCCGAGCGGCGACGGGGTGCAGGTGCCGCCCGGCCACACGAAGAACGACTGCGCGAAGAGCAGGGCGCCCGCGAAGGCAGCGACGTTCGGGATCGGGAGCGGCGTGATGCCGATCCCGTTCGCGCCGACGGACACGTCGATCGCGAAGAGCGTCGACGAGGCGGCCGGGTCGACGTGGAAAGCGACGCCGATTCCCAACGGATCCGAAGGCTCGACGCTCGCGACGTCGCCGATGACGAGCAAACCCGTCGTCGCCGGCGGCGCGTTCGTCGTCGCGAGATGGAAGTCCGCGGCGCCCAGATTGGCAGGGCGATTCGCCATCAGGACCTCTGCGCCGGCGCATCCGGGTGTGCCGACGCCGACGACCTCGGTTCCGTGGACCGAATCCGGAACCTCGAGCCCCGCTACGAACGGCGTCGAGCCGTTCCAGGTGGAGAGGAACGCCCCGGGCGTGACCGGAAAGTCGGGCGACGAGGTCAATCCGCCGACGACGACGGATCCATCTCTGCGCAGAGCGGCAGGGACCGCCCAGTCCTCGCCGAATCCTCCGAGAAGCGTCGCGTAGACGAGCCCGGTGCCCGCCGCGTTCAGTTTGGCGAGAAGCACGTCGCCATTGTTCGGAGTCTTGTCGTAGGCGTCGGCGGTGCACGGGAACGACGGGCCGGGCCCGAAAAAGGTCTGTCCCGCGAGCACGCAGCATCCGAGCCCGTCCACGCCGCGGACGGCCAGCCTCGACTTCAGCGGCGCCGGAAGATAGGTGGCATACCTCAGCGCTCCGTCCGACGTGAGGCTCGCCATCAGATGCTGCATCTGCTCGGACGGGCTCGGCGCCACCGGCACGAGGGCGCCCGGGGTCGTCTGCAATCCGGGGCCGCCGAATCCACTGACGTAGATGTCGCGTCCGGGGCCGATCGCTACGGCGGTCGCTCCGGACTTCGTCGCCGGCAGCAACGTCGAGAACGCGAGGCCGGCACCCCCCGGATGGAACTTCGTGACGAATGCCTGGTTGCCCGCGAAGGAGCTGCCGATCGCGCCGGGAGTCAGGGGGTAGTCCGAAGTGGCGCCGGGACTGTTCGACCAGATGAAACCGACGAGGACGATGCCGTCGGCATCGTCGACGGCGATGCCGGAAAAGAACTCCTGGACGGGGGAGGAGGCTCCGATGAAGGTCCCGTACACCAATGCGGTGCCGTCGGACGCGAGGATCTGAAGGCCGACGTCCACGATGCCCTTCAACGAGCTCGAATAGGCGTCCGGCGTCACCGAGAATTGCCCTGTGTTTCCGACGGCATTCGCGATGTGCGGACGGGACTTCGAGTCCAGAGCGACGTAGTACCCGCCTCCTTCGACATAGGTCGAGAACACGAGGGCGGAGCCGAGGGCGTTCAGACGGAGGACGAAGCCGCCGCCGAACAAGCTGCTCGGCTGGCTCCCGTACCAAGCGCCGGGTGTCGTCGGGAAGTCGAGCGAGCTTGTGGAACCTGGCAGTACCGCCTCACCTTCGTCGAGCGCCAACGCAGCCGCTCCTTCGGCGCCCGACCCTCCAATGAAGGTCGAGTAGACGAGACCCGAGCCATCGGCCTTGAGCCTCGATGCGAACGTTTCCGGCATCGGCCCTCCGGGGCCGAAATCCGTGTCGAACGCGCCCGGCGTGACGGGAAACGTGTCGGAGCCCGCGTTGCCATTGAGGACGATCGATCCATCCGAGTCCACGGCGAGACCCGCCAATCCTGCGCCTGTTCCGTCGCCGGCTCCGAAGTAGGTGGCGAACTCGAGCCCGGGATCGATCACGTAGGACCGCTCCGTTTCGCGCGCGGGCATCTCGAAACGCCAGCGCGTCGCGTCGAGAGGCCGAAGTCTCGCCGCGACGAACGTCCGCGACCCGTCGGGCTCCTCGCGCCAAACGACGGGAGGTGACTGACGGACGGTGCCGCACGCGGTGATCAGCATGAGAGCACCGTCGTCCTCGAGAGTCGCGCGCTCGGCGCCGTCGACTCTCAAGACGATGTTCGCCAGATCGGCGCCGGGGCGGAGCTCGAGGTCGTAGGCGAGACATCCGACTCGCTCCCGCACGACGAGGGACACACCCGGATACAGATCCTCGATCCGCACCGCGTCGAACGACGGGACGTCGATCGTCCACCGAGCGGGCGCTCTTCCGTGGAGGTAGTTGGATGCGCCGGCTCGTTGCCCGATCGCCCGCACGCGTGGCGCGCCCGAGGATCCCTCGAAGCAAAGGAAGAGACCGCACGCGGGCGCGCCGACGTCCTCCCTCGCCGTGTCCGTCGCTGCCTCCGCGGGGTAAGACGAAATTCCGGGAAGCGACAAGCGCACCTCGCGATCACCAACGAATGCCGCTACCCCGCGATCGAACCTTCCGAATCGAGTCGTCAGACCGAGCTGACCTTGATTCGCGACGAAGTCCTGCCTTCGTGAGCGGACGAAATCTTCTCGATGGCCGCCGGTCGGAGCCTCTCGAGGCACTTCGACGGCGCGTCGCGCCGGGAACGAAGCGCCATCCCCGGCGCGACCCGCGCCGGGGATGGCGATCATGAGAAAAGCCCCTAGAAGAAGGCTCATCGAGCGAAACCTCGACTCGAGGATCCTCCGCTACTGCGTCGTCGTCAATCGGACGAGCGTGACGAATCCGTCGGTCGCGCCGCCATAGTTCATGCCGAACGATCCGCCGACCGTCGGGAAGTTGATCGACCCGGTACGACCGACGACGTACGCGTCCCCGTAGTCGGTATCGACCACGACGCCCGTCGCCGCGTCGTCCCCATCGCCGCCGATCAGCACCGAGAGCGGCTGCGGGGGCACCTGGTTGTCCAGCACGACGCCTCCATTGATGTTCAACCGCATGAGAAAGGCGTCGCTCGGCCCATGCAGTGCGCTGCCGAAGCCCGACCCGATGAGAGGCGAGAAGTTCGCGGACTGCGTGGATCCCGCGACGAAGACGTTGAGGCCGCTCCCCGGCGCGACGAATCCCCACACGCTCGTCGCTTCGTCGAACCCGGTGCCACCCAAGAATCTCGACCAAAGCTCGGTGAACACCGGCGGCGATACGGACCTCTGAAGCGCGTATGCGAACCCGTCGCCTCCACCCAGGGCGGAATTGATCTCCTGCGGAAGATGCGGGGACGTCGTCGCTCCCGTGACGACGACGGTCGTCGAACCGAAGAGCGCCGACCGGACGAAGATGCCGTTGCCCTCGTCTTCTGCGTCACCTCCCAGGAACGATGCGTAGAGGAACGTGATGTTGGACGGCGCGCCCCAATCGATTCCGGTCACGAATGCGTCCCGAGTTCCGCTGAGTAGGAAGTCCGAGCCTGGCGTTCCGACGGGAAGCCTCGAGGAAAAGTCGAAGCTCTCGGTCACGCCCGTGACCCAGCACACGTCGAGTTGCTGAGCCGGGTTGTCCGCACGGGGGACGGCGATCGCGCGTCCCTCCTCGGCTCCGGATCCTCCCAAGAACACGAAGCGATCGAGGGTGACGAAGGGAGGGACGAAAGAAGAAACCAGGCGTGCCACGAATGCGTCCTGCCCGAATGGCGCGCCCGTCGCGCGATAGGTGGAGCCGACGACGGTAAGAGTGGGTAGCTGCTGTGACCGCGTGAATCCTGTCAGATGGACGCGTCGGTTCGCGTCGACCGCGATGCCTCGTCCAACGTCGATGTCGTCGCCACCCAGCAGGACCGAAAACGACAGATCATTTTGGGCGAATTGGCCGAACTGGTTCAGGCACGTCACGAACGCGTCGGAGGCTCCACCGCCGTACGGGGGGTTGGGCACCGCGAGCCCATTCAACACCCACGGCCAGGACCCTCCCGGCAGATGACCGGCGCCACTCGTCGCGCCGGTGATGTACGCGAATCCCCGAGGATCCGGGCCGTGCCATTGTCGACGGCGATGCCGTAGCCGACGTCGTCGACGGCCTGTCCCGCGGCATTCACGGCGCCGAGATAGGTCGAGTACTGGAGTCCCGTGCCCCGATGACCAACCTTCGTCACGAACGCGTCCCACGACAGGCCGTCCGTGTTCGGTTGCACGGAGGTCGCCGGCATTTGGTAGTTCGCCGACGTCGGATAGTTGATCGAGAGACTCCGACCCGTGATGTAGGTGTCGCCGTCGTCCTCGTCATGACCGAACCCGAGCGCAACGGCGAGCGCTTCGTCTTCTCCGCTCGAGCCCGGCGGCACGACCGGCGAGCCGAGCGGGTCGCCGTTCGTCGCGAGGTAACGCCCCCACCACTGGATCGCCGGGTCGATGAAGAGCCGCTGCCCGAGCGACCGCTCCGGCGCCACGAATCCGACGCGCCGATCGTCGACGAGCACGAACCGACACTCCGTCGGCGTGCGTCGCCCCTCGTCGTCGACGAGGAACGCCGCCGGCTTCGCATGGACCAGCGAGCCGAGTCGCGTGTTCGCGATCATCGCGCCGGAATCGTCGACGAGGATCTTCTCCGCGCCGTCGCAGCGGATCACGATCCGCGAGAGATCCGCTTCCGGTCCCAGGATCAGGTCATAGGCCGGAGATCCGTCTCGCTCCGAGAACTCCATGTCGACGCCGGGATAGAGCCCCCGATACCGCACGCGCGAGAAGCGCCGGACGTTCTCGACGCGAGTCACGGGGGCCTGCGCCAGGTAGTAGTTCTCGATTCCCGACTGCGGATCCTCTCCCGCGATCTCCGGATCGGGGCTCGCGTCCTCGAACGTGAAGAAGACGTCCGCGCGCTCGACGCTCACGCGCTCGTCGAAGCGCGGGATCGTGCGCCTAGGAGCCGAGCCGCTCGTGCGAACGAGGGTCGTGACGAACCCATCTTTCCCGAGGAACGTCCTCCCGCCCCTCCCGCGCGCCACGAAGAGCGCTCGCGAGTCGAGCTGACCGCGGTTCTCGACGAACGCGAGCGGGAACGACGAGAACGCCGGTCGCGACGCCGCCTTCTCCGGCGCACTGAGCGCCGAGTCCGCCGGCGACACGGTCGCCCTGCTGAAGCCAACTCTGAGTGCGACTCCGACGAGTGCGGCCGCGACCACGCTGAGAGTCAGCGCGAAAGCCAGAATCCTGGCCATAAGACGCCTCCTGTGCCGAGCCCCCAAGACGACGACCGTCTCGGACGGTCTCGAACCTTGCCGCGCAGGTCCTACTCCTCGCTCGAAGAAGCGCGCAAGACGAGAAATCCCGGCCTCCGCCCGACGCTGGCGCGCTCCGCCGCCGCTTGAAAGGATGCCCTGCTCCATGCGGCGCTGCCGGATCGGACGTCTCGCGAGCCTCGCGGCGCTCGCGCTCGTGCTCGCCTACGGCGTGCTTTCGTTCGCGCTGCAGGCCTCCGAGGCGATCCCGCTCCCGCCGACGCTCCACGAGGTCACGCACGAGGAGGCGCGGTTCTTCAGCCCGGGCTCGGGCGGCGTGCAGTTCGACCCTCGCTGGCTCTGGGAGCTGCGCCCGACCGCGAAGGTGCTCGACATCGAGGTGAATGAGGACGGCCTGCGCGGCCCGTTCGTCCCACGCGCCAAGGGCAGCAAGTTCCGCATCGCCGCGCTCGGCGACTCGTCGACCTTCGGCATCGGCGTTCCCGCGAACGGCTGCTGGCCGATGCTCCTGCACGATTGGCTCGGGCTGCGCGGCCGCGACGTCGAGGTCCTGAACTTCGGCATGCCCGCCTTCACGGTGGCGCAGGGCCGGCGGCTCTACGAAGGGAGAGTCGCCGCGTACTCGCCCGACCTCGTGCTCGCCGCGTTCGGCTACGTCCACGAGAGCGAGCCCGCGAACGACGGCATCGGCGATCTCGCGCGCCTCGAGAGATCCGGCGCGCTCGGCCACCGCCTCTGGATGTTCCTCGAGCGCAACGGCACGTTCCGGTGGTGCGCGCGTCTCTTCGAAGCCCCGCCGCGTCCGAAGCCCGCGACCTTGCCGGCCGGCCCGCCGCGCCTCACCGTCGCCGAATACGAGAGCGAGCTCGCGGCGCTCGTCGCGGACGTGAAGCGCGACGGCCGCCCCATCGCGCTCATCCATCCGCCGCGCCTGCAGGCCCTCGAGCACGCGCGGCCGAGCGTCCTCGAATACGACGCGAAGACGCGCGCCGTCGCCGAGGCCGCGAAGGTCCCGCTCCTCGAGATCCACGACGAGCTGCGGAAGCTGCAGCCGATCGTCGCCGATCCCGCGCAGGCGCCGGGTCAGGACAACTTCTTCTTCCACGTCTACGTCCTCACGCGCCCCGGGGCGGAGGTCTACGCGCACTACGTCGGCCGCGACCTGCTCGAGCGCGGGCTCCTCGACCGCCCCGCCGACGGGAACGGAGCGAAGCGATGACGGCGCGCATCGTCACGAAGCTCGCACTCGCCGTCGCCTCGCCGATCGTCGCGTTCGCGTGCGCCGACTTCGCGGTGCAGGCCTTCGACTTCGTTCCCGCGCGTCAGTCGCCGATCTCGTTCTGGGGCTCCGCGCACGACGAGGTCTTCGAGCGCTCCGAGGGCGCGTTCCGCCCGAACCTCGATTGGTTCTGGGAGCCGAAGCCCGGCGCGATCTTCTACGACGATCCCATCAACGCCGACGGCTACCGCGGCCCGCTCTACCCGAAGAAGAAGACGCCCGGCCGCCTCCGCATCCTCACGCTCGGCGACTCGTCGACGATGTGCTTCAACATTCGCGAGCCCGACGGCTGGCCGCGCCGGCTCGAGGGCCTGCTCCGCGAGAAGGGGCACGACGTCGAGGTCGTGAACTTCGGGGTCGTCGGCTTCAGCGTCTTCCAGGCGCGGCGCCTCTACCTCGGACGCGCGCGCGCCTATCAGCCCGACGTCGTCATCGTCGCGTGCGGCGCGATCAACGATCAGTACCTCGCCGAGCAGCAGCTCGACGACGAGGCGCGCGCCGCGATCTTCGCGAGCCCCGGCTACCGCGCGCGCGAGCTCGCGAGCCGCTTCACGATCTTCCGATGGCTCGAGAGGGCGCTCGGCCACCACACGTTCGCGAGCTACTCCGCCCCGCACGTCGCCGCGCCCGGCGAGGAGCCGGTCGTGCGCGTGCTGCCGGAGGAGTTCGAGCGGTGCATCGAGGACATCTACCGGGCGCAGAAGGAGGACGGGCACGAGTTCGCCGTCGTGTGCCCGCCCCGCATGGCGGCGCTCGAGCGCGACATGCCGCGGACGGTCCGCTACACCGAAGCCGTCCATCGCGTCACGCAGCGGCTCGGCGTCCCGCACGTCCCCGTCTACGAGCGGTTCCGCGAGATGGAGGAGAAGACGAAGGAGCCGGGATCGTTTCCGACCTCGAACGGCGAGTTCCTCGACGTCGTCCATCCGAGCGCCGTCGGTCACGCCGTCTACGCGAACCTGGTCGCGCAGGAGCTCCTGAATGCCGGCTACGTGAAGTGACGCCGGCGCGAAGCCTTCTCCGGATTGATCAGCGCGTCGCGCCGCTGGCGCCCATCGGCGCTGCCGGCGGCGCGACCCGCTCGAGGTAGCGCTCGTAGAGGCGCGTGTGCCGCGTCTCGAGGCTCACGCGGCGCCCGCCGATCACGAGGTGGCGCAAACGCGTTCGCGCCTCGAGCGGATTGCCGTCGGCGACGATCAGGTCGGCGACCTTGCCCACCTCGAGCGACCCGATGCGGTCGGCCACGCCGAGGATCTCGGCGGGCGCGAGCGTGACGGCGC
>Ga0126377_10002356_pt1 | contig 12972 bp, 8 predicted proteins | sample PanSoiMetPlot_22_FD_92647 | JGI IMG/M metagenome (GOLD analysis project Ga0126377, IMG submission 92647) | Tropical forest soil microbial communities from Panama - MetaG Plot_22 | ecosystem: Environmental > Terrestrial > Soil > Tropical forest > Bulk soil | place: Panama | collected 2016-02-17
ACCAACCGGATCGACTCCGCGCCCGAGTACGCGGAGCTACGGGACATGGGCCGGCGGGTCATCGCCGCCCTCGGGATCGGCACGTCGGCGACGCACATGGAGTGGTTCTTCGGCCCGAAGGGGCTGAAGTTCTCCGAGATCGGCTGCCGCCCGCCCGGCGTGGGCGCCTGGGACCTGTACTCCGCGGGCAACGATATGGACATCTACCTAGAGTGGGCGAACGCGATCACCCGCGGCGAGACCGGCTCGGCGCCGTCGCGGCGTTACGCCAGCGGGATAGTCGCGCTGCGTCCCGAGCGGGACGGCACCATCAGCGGCTACTCCGGGGCCGAGGAGCTCCAGCAGCGGTACGGCGGGTGGATCATCGACGCGCACCTGCCCTCGCCGGGCACCGCGACCCAGCCCGTGGCCGCCGGGTACATGGCCAACGCCTACGTGCGGATGCGCCACCCGGACTACGACGCGCTGCGCGGCATGCTCGACGACGTGGGCCGCACGCTGCACGTCTACGCCTCGTGAAAGTGACGCTGCTGGGCCCCCAGCGCAGGCCGACGCTGGAGGGGGTCGTGGCCGCGCTGTACCCCGAGGGGCCGATCGCCACGATCACCGCCGGGTGGCAGGAACGCGAGGGCGACGACGCGGAGCTGGGCAGGCTGCTCGCCTCCCGCGACGTCAATCTCCGGCTGCATGCGCGGTGGCTGGACGTGCAGGAGCGGGATCCGGAGTTCGCGGCGGGCGAGCGCCGCCTGGCCGGGCTGCTCGGCGAATTGCAGGACCTGTACCTGCTGCGCCTCGACCATGCGCTGCAGGCGGTCTACGCGGTCGCCCGGCGCGGCGGCGACCGGCTCCGGCCGGGCGTGCTGGCCGAGGCCATCGAAACCGTACGGGAACTCGACGCCGCGCACCTGCTCCGGGCCGGCGCCCTCCGCGGCGAGTTCTACCAGGGCCTGGCGCCGCACGACCGGGCGGTCATCGCCGGGCACCGCGCCGAGGTGGCCGGCCTGCTCGGCGACGCCGCCGCCCTGGTGATGGCCGGCGGGCACGTCGGCGTGCTGGCCGATGCCCTGCACCTGTTCAACGTCGCTGCGGCGCTCCGCTGCCCGGTGATCGCGTGGTCCGCCGGGGCGATGGCGCTGGCCGAGCGGATCGTGCTGTTCCACGACCGCTCCGCGCACGGGCCCGGTCACCCGGAGATCTTCGGTAGTGGCCTGTCCGTGCTGCACGGCGCGGTGCCGCTGCCGCACGCCCGGGCCAGGCTGCTGCTCGACGACACGCCGCGGATGGCCGTCTTCGCCCGCCGGTTCGCCCCGGCCCGCTGTGTCCTGCTGGAGAACGGGACCAGGCTGGACGTCGGCAGCGACGGCGACTTCCCGCCCGGCGCCCGGGTGCTCGCCACCGACGGGCACGTGACCACCCTGGAGGCAGCCTGACCACCGGCAGCGGCCGCGCCGCCGTCAGCCGCAAGCTGGCGATCAACAGGCTCAAGGAGCGCAGGCCGCTCGATCCGGCCGTCGTCAGCCGGTTCCTCGCGCGGTATCAGGTGCCGATCGTCGAAGGTGCCCGGTGCACGTTCCTGTTCCGCGGCGAGGCCGACGAGGTCCACCTGGTGCACCAGATCTTCGGGCTGCCCGGGCGCATCCCGCTGCGCCGGCTGCACGGCACCGGCCTGTGGTACCTGGTGCTGGAACTGCCCGACGGCTCGCGTATCGAGTACCAGCTGGAGATCACCCGTGGCGGGCAGAGCGAGCGCATCAACGACCCGCTGAACCCCCGCCTCGCGCACAGCCCGCTCGGCAGCTCCTCGGTGTGCTACGCCCGGGGGTACGAGGTGCCCGAGTGGACCCGGCCCGACCCGGAGTCGCGTCCCGGGTCCCTGGTCGAGCTGAGCGTGCCAAGCCGTGCGCTGCGGCGCGCTTGCCGGGTGACGCTCTACCTGCCGGCCCGCTTCCGGCGCATCGCCCGCTACCCGCTGCTGATCGTCCACGACGGCGGCGACTACCTCAGATACGCGGCGGCCCAGACGGTGCTCGACAACCTCATCCACCGGCTGGACGTGGCAGAGACCATCGTGGCCTTCGTGTACCCGGGCGACCGGCTGGCCGAGTACGCGAACTCCGCGGCGCACGCGCGCTACCTGACCGCCGAGCTTGTGCCGCGGCTCGAGGCGGAGTTCCCGCTGGCCGGCGGCCCTTCCGGCAGGTGCCTGATGGGCGCGAGCTTCGGCGCCGTCGCGGCCTTGTCCACCGCGTACCGCTATCCGGACGCCTACGGCTCGCTGCTGCTCCAGTCCGGCTCCTTCGTGTTCACCGACATCGGCCACGGCCACGGCGGCGGGCCCGCGTTCGAGCCGGTGGTCCGGTTCGTCAACCGCTACCGCGCCGCCCCGCGCCGGGTCGCCGACCAGGTCTTCGTCAGCTGCGGCGTCTACGAGCCGCTGATCATCAGGAACCGGTCCATGGTTCCCACATTCGAGGCGGCCGGAATGGCCGTGCGTTACGTCGAAGCCAGGGACGGGCACAGTTGGGAAAACTGGCGCGACCGGCTTCGGGAAGGGCTGTCATGGATATTCCCTGGCCCGCAGAAGTTCTTCTACGAGTGACCGCGTGAAGACGACCCAGCGGTGGTTCTCCGACCGCCTCAATCAGGAGATCACCGTCGCCCGGTGGGGCAGTTACGGCAGGCCGGTGCTGGTGTTCCCGTCCGCCGGCGGGGATGCCGAGGAGATCGAGCGGTTCGGCCTGGTCGACGCCTGCGGGCCATTGCTCGCCGAGGGCCGGGTCAAGCTCTACTCGGTCGACAGCGTGGCCGGCCGGGCGATGATCGCGAAGACCAGCCCGGCGCCGCACCGCCTGTGGCTGCTCAACCAGTTCCACGAATGCATCCGGTGGGAGGTGGTCCCCGCGATCCACGCGGATCTCGGTGGCCAGGCCATGGACGTGATCACCACCGGCGCCTCGATCGGCGCGTTCAACGCGGTGGCCGTGCTGTGCCGTTATCCCGACGTGTTCGCCGCGGCCATCGGCATGAGCGGCACCTACCGGATCGAGCGCTTCTACGGCGATGCATGGAGCCAGGACCTGTACCTCGCGGCCCCGCTGCAGTTCCTGCCCGGCCTGGACGGCCCGCAGCTGGACCGGCTCCGGCACCGGTTCGCCGTGCTCGCCTCCGGCGAGGGGGACTGGGAGGATGTGGGCGAGTCGTGGCGGATGGCGGCGGCGCTGGGCGCGAAAGGAATCCCCAACCGGGTGGACCCGTGGGGGCCGCAATGGGCGCACGACTGGCCCACCTGGCACCGGATGCTGCCGCAATATCTGCGCGAGCTCACCTGAGCCGGCCCGGGACGGCAGGGCACGACCGCACGCCGCCCGGTCATGGCAGCGAGGCGGGTTCACGCCGCCCTTGCCCGGGTGCGGGTCCGCCGCGACCCGGCTGCCCTGATGGCACGGCCAGGCCCACGCCACCCCGCCGGGGGCCATACCCTTGCTCGGGTCGGCGCGGCCACAGCCCGGGCCGGCCTGAGCCCCGAAGACGACAGACGCGACCAGATGAGAGAGGGCACGTGACACACGCACCGCCCACCGGGCGCGGGAACCGGCCGGGGTCGCGGGCCATCACGCTCGCCACGATCGTCATCGTCATCGCCGGTGGCCTCGGCGCCCTTGGCGCCTACCTGCTGACCGGGCACAGCGGCAGCAACGAGCCGCAGGCCCCCCAGGACTGCACCCCCAGCGCCATCCTGGTCAACCCGTGCCGTCCCTGGTTCGGAGCCTCCGCCAACGGCAACCCGGGGGCGTCAGACTCGAGGGTCGCCCAGTTCGACTACCTCGAGAAGCTGGTCGGGCACCGGCTGGACATCTTCCGCAACTACCACAGCGCACCCGGCAGCAACGCGCTCGGCGACCTGCCGCTCAACGCCAACGAACGCCAGATAGCCCGCCGGCCCGGCACGTACATCGACGTCAACTGGAAGCCGGCGCCCACCTTCGCCCTGGCCGACGGCAGCAACGCCACGGTCAACCGGCAGATCGACCACGTGGCGCGGAGCATCAAGTCGATCGCCCCTCGCAAGATCTTCATGACCATCTGGTGGGAGCCGCAGAACGACGTCACCAGCGACCCAGGCGGCAACTGCTACCTGAACCCGGCCGCGACCGGCGGCACCCCGGCCGAGTACATCGCCATGTGGCGGAACGTGGAGCGCCGCTTCCGAGCCGCCGGTGTCACCAACGTCATCTGGGTGATGGACTACCAGGCCCCGCCGAACGGGATGTACGACTGCCTCGTGCCGCGGCTGTGGCCCGGGAACAACCTGGTCGACTGGGTCGTCTACGACACCTACAGCCGGAACCCGTATGCGACCTGGGACAACACGGTCGGCCGGTTCTACCGCGTGCTGTCCAACGCCAGCACCCCGAGCGTCAACTTCAAGTCCAAGCCCTGGGGCCTCGGCGAGTTCGGCACCTGCTCAAACCCCAGCGCCAACGCGGCCAGCGACTTCTACCTCCAGGCGAAGAGCGCCTTCGACGCCAACACCTACCCCAGGCTGAAGATGTACCTGGCCTACGCCAACACCGGCGGCCCCAGGGCCGGGGCCGGGTGCCTGAGCAACTACAACGAGAACGGCCAGCCGGACGCCGCCAAGCAGGCCAGCTTCAACGAGTTCGCCCGGGCCGTGCTGGCCCATCGGTGACGCCGCCTTCCCGGGCAGGCGGGGCCAAGGCCCGTGACGAAGGAGCGGGGCCTTGGGCCAGCGTGGATTCCAGGGGGCGCCCCCGGGGTTACCGCCCGGCCTGGCGGGCCAGGATCCTGAGCACGTCACCCACGGACGGCACCTCCCCGTGACGCCGGCGGATGAGGTCGGCGATCACCCCGGTCCAGCCGGTCTGGTGGGAGGCGCCCAGCCCCGCGCCGTTGTCGCCGTGGAAGTACTCGTTGAACACGAGGTTGTCCTTCCACGCCGGGTCGTGCTGCAGCCGCGCGACCTGCCCGAAGCACGGCCGGCGGCCGTCCGGCCCGGCCAGGAACAAGGAGATGAGCCGGTCGGACAGGTCGGCCGCGACGGCGTCCAGCGTGAGCCGGCGGCCGGAACGGGCCGGGTACTCTATCGTCAGCTCGTCGCCGAAGAACCGGTGGTAGCGCTCGAGGGAGCTGATCACCAGGTAGTTCAGCGGCATCCAGAGCGGTCCCCGCCAGTTGGAGTTCCCGCCGAACATCGGCGTGGTCGACTCGGCTGGCTCGTAGTCGATGGTGGCGCGGCCGCCGTCGATGCCGAGGACATACGGATGATCGCGGTGGTAGGCGGACAGGGCCCGCAGGCCGTAGGGCGAGAGGAACTCGGCCTCGTCGAACAGCAGGGCGAGCAGCCGCTCCAGCCGGTCGATGCCGACCACGGACAGGAGCAGCCGCTGCTGGCCGGGCGGCCCGCGGAGCACCCCGAGCTGCCGCAGTGCCGCCTGGTCGCTGAGGCCCTGCCGGTCGAGGAAGTCCGCGAAGTGCTTGCCGACGGTCAGTGACCGGTCCAGCATCGTCTGGTCGACGACCGCCACCGCCAGGACCGGGATCATCGCCACCATCGACCGGACCTTGACCGGTATCTCGGTCCTGCCCGGGGTGAGCAGCCGGTCGTAGTAGAGGCCGTCGGCGTCGTCCCACAGGCCCCGGTTGTCGATGGCCTCGCTGATGCCGGCGAAGTGCTCCAGGAACTTGAGGACCAGGTCCGTCGCCGCCCGCCGGCCGCTGCGGTTCAGCACGGAGGCGATGCCCGCCATGGCGACCGCGTAAAACGCCATCCAGCCGGTGGCGTCGGACTGTTCCAGCTTGCCGCCGGCCGGCAGGTGCGACCGGTCGATCGGGCCGATGTTGTCCAGCCCGAGGAACCCGCCCTCGAACAGGTTATTGCCCTCGGCGTCCTCGCGGTTCACCCACCAGGTGAAGTTGACCAGCAGCTTGTCAAAGACCCGGCTGAGGAAGTCGATGTCCCGGCCGCCGTCGATGGCGAACACCTCGAGGGCGGCCCAGGCCTGCACCGGCGGGTTCACGTCGCCGAAGTCCCACTCGTAGGCGGGCAAGGCGCCGTTGGGATGCTGGAACCACTCCCGGCACAGCAGGATGAGCTGGTACTTCGCGAACCCGGGGTCGAGGTGCGCCAGGGCCACGCAGTGGAACGCCAGGTCCCAGGCGGCGAACCAGGGATACTCCCACTTGTCCGGCATCGACATGATGTCGAAGGCGTTGAGGTTGCGCCACCGGGAATTGCGGCCGCCCTGGCGGGCGGCCGGCGGCGCGGGCTGGGCCGGGTCTCCGTCGAGCCAGCGGGCCACGTCGTAGTTGTAGAACTGCTTGCCCCACAGCATGCCGGCGAAGGCCTGGCGCATGACGGCCGCCTCGTCGGCGCTGGCGCGCTGCGGCGTCAGCTCGGCATAAAACTCCTCGGCCTCGGCCTGGCGCGCGGCGACGACCCGCTCGAACTCCGCGCCGAGCGCCGCCCCGTGATCCGGCGCCGCCGTGGCCGGGCGCAGCCGCAGCCGCACCTGCGCGGTGCCGCCCGGCGGCACGGTCAGCCGGTACCAGGCGGCGCACTTGGTGCCGCGGCGGCCCGGGTTCACCGTGGCCGCCCCGTGGACCACGTGGTCGTTGATGCCGTCCTTGGGGTAGGGCGTGGCCGCGGGCACCCCGAACAGCCGGCCGGTGTTGGTCTCGTTCTCGCAGTACAACAGCTCGGGCGCGGTGCCGTCCGGTGCGCTGCCCGCGAGCAGTTCGAGCGCGCCGAGGTAGGGGTGCTCGATCCGGGCCGACGCCGCCCCGGCCGCCTCCAGGACCGGCCTGGGGGCATCCCGATCCCAGGACCAGGTGTTGCGGAACCACACGGTGGGCAGCACGTGCAGGGTGTCCGCATCGGGCCCGGCATTGGTCGCGGTGACCGTGATCAGCAGGTCACCGGGATCCGCCTTCGCGTAGCAGACCTCGGTGATCCAGTACCGGTCGCCGTCGAACACGCCGGTGTCGAGCAGCTCGTACTCCGGGTCGAACCTGCCGCGCCTGCCGTTCTCCGCGATCAGGTCCTGGTAGGGGAACGCCGCCTGGGGATAGTGGTACCGCCAGCGGTTCCAGGCGTGGCTGGGCACCGCGTCGAGGTACCACCAGTACTCCTTGACGTCCTCCCCGTGGTTGCCTTCCGGGCCGGTCAGCCCGAACGCCCGCTCCTTGAGGATCGGATCCCGGCCGTTCCACAGCGCCAGGCCCAGGCACAGGCGCTGCTCGATGTCGCAGAACCCGGCCAGGCCATCCTCGCCCCACCGGTAGGCGCGGGACCGGGCGTGGTCGTGCGGCAGGTAGGTCCAGGCCTCGCCGTCGGCGCTGTAGTCCTCGCGGACGGTCCCCCACTGGCGCTCGCTCAGGTACGGGCCCCACTGGTACCAGGGCCCGGACTGGCGGAGCCCGTCTTCGAGCCGCCCGAACCCCGCGATGCGCTCACGTTCCTCAGCCATCCCAGCCTCCCCTCGCCCCATGCCAGCCGGTAGCCATTATGGTCAAGAACCTGCTACCACCGGCCGCCGGGACCGTCCCGCGGCCACCGAACGCCGGCCCGCGATGTCACACGTTGCCGGGCAGCGGCCGGTTGATGCCGGCTCAGGCGACGACCCTGACGGCGGAGGAGCCATCGGCGAGCCGGCGCACCTCCAGCCGCTCCGGCACGCGCTCCCGCAGGTCGGCCACGTGGCTGACGATGCCGATCACCCGGCCGCGGTCCCGCAGGTCATCGATGACCGCCATGACCTGGTCCAGGGTGCCGGAGTCGAGCGAGCCGAACCCCTCGTCGATGAACAGCGTGTCCAGGTCCACCCCCCCGGCCTCGGCCCTGACGACGTCGGCCATGCCCAGTGCCAGCGCCAGCGAGGTGTAGAACGTCTCGCCGCCCGACAGCGAGGCGGGGCTGCGCTCCTCGCCGGTATGCCGGTCGATCACGGCGAGGGTCAGCCCGGAACGGTCGCGCTTGGTCTTGCCCTCGTCGGTGCGCCTAAGCTCGTAGCGTCCCGATGACATCGCCGACAGCCGGACGTTGGCGGCGGCGACCACCTGCCCGAACCAGTGCCGCAGCACGTAGGTGGTCAGCGCGACCCGCCGGTGTCCGTCGGTCCCGTTGGCCAGGCTGGCCAGGTGGATCACCGCGTCGGTCCCGGCCACCACCGCGTCCAGCGCGGCCTCGGCGGCGCGCACCTCCTCGCGCCGCTGGCCCAGCCGCCCGGCCTTGACCTTCGCGGCCTCGTGCGCGCCGCGCGCCTGCTGCTCGGCCTCCTGGGCCTGGGCCAGGGCGGCCGAGGCCGCCCGCGCGCGCGCCGCGGCCTGCTCCGCGTGCCCGGGATCCAGGCCGGCCAGCTCCGGTGCCTCGGCCACCGCGGTGAGCGCGGCCCGCCTCTCCTCCCAGGAACGGACCTCGGCCGCGAGGTCCGCCTGCTCCTGGTCGGTGAGCACCGCGGCCCCGGCTTCCTCCAGGGTGGCGAACCCCCTCGCCTGCGCCGCGGCGACCGCCCGCGCCTCGGCTGCGGCCTCGGCCGCGCGGCATCTGGCGAGCGAGTTCAGGGCCCCGGCGAGCGCCCGGCCAGCCGCCGCCGACTCGCGCAGTGCCGCCTGGCGCGCAGCCACCGAGGGATGTCCCTGGGCGGCGGCCCCCAGTTCGGCACGGAGCGCGGCCAGGTCGCGGGCGGCCCGCCCGGCTTGAGCACGGGCCGCCGCGGCCGCTTCGCCGGCCTCGCGCAGTTCCGTGGCCACGTGCTCCTGCTCGGCCCGCGCGTCGCCGAGATCCGAGCCAAGGCGGTCGGCCTCCGCGGCTGCCGCCTCAGCCTGGGCGACCTGCCCGGCCAGGGCACCCGCCTCGGCGGCCAGGGCGGCGGCGCCGCGACCCTCCGCCAGCGCCGCGTACCCGGCGGCCTCGACGGCGGCGGCCGCATGCTCGCGCTCCGCGTGGCCGCGCGCGGTATCGGCCGCCTCGCGGCGCTGGCGCGCTTGTTCGACTTCCTCGGCGGACACCGCGCTGGCGCAGGCCAGGGCCGGCTCCGGGTGGGCGGGTGACCCGCACACCGGGCACGGGCCGCCCTCGGCCAGGCCGGCCGCCAGCTCCGCCGCGATGCCGGCCAGGCGGGCATCGAGCAGGCGCTGATGGCCGTCCACGAGCGCCTGATGCGCCGTGATCGCCTCCTGCCGCGCCGCGTCCAGCTCACGCAGCCGCGGTTCGAGCTCGGCCAGCCCGGCGGCGGCGGCGCGGCGCTTCCGCGCCACGTCCAGTTGCTGGCGGGCCGCGCCGAGCCCGGCCGCGGTGGTGTTCGCCTCGGCGAGCCTGGTTTCCAGCGCGGCGATGCGTTCCGGGAGGTCCTGCCTGGCCCGCTCCAGCGCGGCGAGGCGCTCCTCCGCCGCGGCCGCCTGCTCCTCCAGCCTGGCCAGCTCGGCATCCCGGTCGGGCCGGCCCTGCTCGGCGTCCGCGGCGTGCTGCAGCCCGGCGGCCTCGATGTCGGCGGCCTCGGCCCGGCCGGCCGCCTCCGGGCCGCCGAGGCCCGCGAGCGCGTCCGCGCCGGGCTCGGGGACCAGGCTGATCAGTTCCCCCGTGGCCTCGCCGACCGCGGCGCCGGCCTCGCCGAGCGCCTCCAGCAGCGGCCGGACCGGCTCCGCGTGCCTGGCCGTGGCCAGCCTCCGGGCTCGCTGGTCGTGGCCGGACCGGGTCTCCGCATGGGCGCGCAGTTCGGTGAGCGCCTGGGTCAGCCGGGTCATGAGGTCCGCCTGCCGCTTCGCCTCCTCGTCTTCGGCCAGCGCCGCGGCCGCCGCCGCCTCCGCCGCCGCCAGCGCCGCACCGGTGATCGCGATCGCCTGAGCCAAGCCCTCTTCGAGTTCCTTGAGACGGGTCTGCTGCTCGGCGCGCGCGGCGGCGAGCAGTTCCGCGCGCTCCCCGGCGCCGAGGCCGGCCGCTTCCGCGGCCGCCGACAGGGCATCGCAGATGTCCCGCTCGGCCCGCTCCCGTGCCCGGGTCGCCTCGGTGCGGCGGGCGCACAGCTCGTCGGTGATCCGGTCGTACAGGCTGGTGCCGAACAGCTTGGTGAGCAGGGTGCGCCTGACATCGTCGCTGCTGCGCAGGAACCGGGCGAACTCGCCCTGCGGCAGCAGCATGACCTGGGTGAACTGTGCCCGGGTGAGGCCCACAAGCTCGGCGATCAGCTCGCCGGCCTCGGCCTTGTTCGCCGACACGCTGACCCACGCCGCACCGTCGCGCCGCTGCAGGTGGACCCGGCTGGCTTCGGTGGTGAACCCGTCGCCACGCTTCTTGGGCCGCCGGTATTCCGGCCCCCGGGTGATCTTGTACCGCACTCCGCGCAGCGACAGCTCGAGTTCCGCCACGGTCTGCGCGTCCGGGGCGGCGAAATGCGAGCGGAGCCTGTCGTCGGCCGAATCCTGGCCGGACAGCCCGCCGTACAGGGCAAACGTGACCGCGTCGAGGATCGTGGTCTTGCCGGCCCCGGTCGGGCCCGCCAGCAGGAACAGCCCGCCGTGCGCCAGCCGGTCGAAGTCGATCACCTGCTCGGTGGCGTAGGGGCCGAACGCGGCCAGGCGCAGCCGGTGCAGCCGCATCACGCCCTCACCGGCTCGTCATCCGCGCGCTGCGCGGGCTCCACCACGGCCCGCAGCACCGCGACCTGGGCGTCGTCGGGCGGGGCGCCGGCCACGTACTCCACGAACGAGCCGCAGATCTCGACCGGGTCCGCCGCCCGGGCCAGCCGGGCCAGGTCGGCTTCGGCGCGGGTCAGCCCGCCCTCGGGGGCGAAGTCGAGCGCGATCGTGTGCGGCCACCTCTCGCGCAGCCGTTCCATCGGCGCCACCGGCCGCTCGCGGTCGGTCAGCACCACCTTCACCCAGGCAGTGGCCAGGCCGGCCAGGTCGGTGCCGGCGCGGGCGAGCAGGTCGGCCAGGCGGCCCCTGACCTCCGTCAGCGGCCGGGGCACCGGGGCGGGCAGCAGCCGGGTGGTCACGTTCCCGGCGCCGTCGAGCTCGGCGAGCGTGACCGACTTGGCCTGGTGCCGCTCGGCGAAGGAGAAGGCCAGCGGCGAGCCGGAGTACCTGGCTACGGTGGCGCTGCCCGGCACCGGGACCCGCTGCGGGCCGTGCAGGTGGCCGAGAGCCAGGTAGCAACAGCCAGCGAGGACGGCGGCCGGCGCGTCGGCGATCCCGCCGACCCTGATGTCTCGTTCGGACTCGGAAAGCTGCGCGCCGGTGACGAGGGCGTGCGCGAGGACAACGGTGCGCGACAGCCCGCGCGCGCTGGCGTCGGCGCGGATCCGCGCCGACGCCGCGGCGAGCACGGACGCGTGCGAGCGCTCGGCGCCAAGCTCGTCCATGACCGCATCGGGGAGCAGGTAGGGAATGCTGTAGATGCCGACCTCGCCGTGGGCGTCGGAGAGGATCACCGGCCGGGTGATGTCGGGCACGCCGGTGCGCAGGTGGATGCCGGCCGCCTCGCTGAACGCGGACCCGAACCCGAGGCGGACCGGCGAGTCGTGGTTGCCGCTGGTGAGGACCACGGGGATGCGGGCGCGGGCGAACGCGGCGAGGGTCTTGTCGAGCAACTCGACGGCGTCCAGCGGCGGCACCGCCCGGTCGTAGATGTCACCGGCCACTAACACGGCGCCGGCCTGGCAGGCGACCGCCTGGTCGAGCAGCCAGCGCAGGAACGTGTCGTGGTGTTCCAGCAGGCTCTCCCCGTGCAAGGTCCGTCCAAGGTGCCAGTCGGACGTGTGGATCAGCCTCATGGTGGCCCCGTTCGCCGTGACCGCCTGTGCCGGCGCCGGGCTCCGGGCCGGCCGGACGCTGCTCATGATGGCGCAGCGGTACGACATCCCGGTGGATCGACGCGCCCGGCCGCCGGCCCGGGGTCAGCGGGCCGCCCGGGCGGCCTGCGGGCCCTGGTTCCTCCGGGGCGAGGGCTCAGGGTGCGACCAGCACCTTCCCCAGCGGGCCTGCCTCGGCCGCCTCGTGCGCGGCGACGATGTCGGACAGGCCGAACCGGTGCACCGGCAGTTCGGTCAGCGCGCCGTCGGCCAGCGCGGCGGTGATGCCCTCCGCCGCCTGCCGCAGCGCCGCGCGGGGAACCCCGTACAGCAGGACGAAGCGCAACGTCAGGTTCGCGGTCATGCAGGCGCGGACGGGCAGCACCGGATCGGCCGGCTCCGCCGCGTAGTCGACGATCACCGAACCGGGCTTGGCCACCGCGAGGTCGAGGGCGAGGTTCGCGCCGAGCGCGAGCTCGATGATCCGGTCGGTCTGACCCGCCGCCGCACGGATCTGGTCCGCGGCGTCGGCGTCGCGGTAGTTGACCACGTGCGCGGCGCCTGCCTTCCTGGCGAGCTCCGCCTTTTCCGGGCCGCTGGCCGTGGCGATCGCGCGCGCGCCCGCCCGCACGGCAAGCTCGATCGCGTAGTGGCCGACCGCACCGGCGCCCCCCGCGACGAGCACCGTCTTCCCGCTCACCTGGCCGTCGGCGAACAGGCACCAGTACGCGGTCATGGCGGGCACGCCCAGGGTCGCGCCGAGCTCCAGCGACACGCCGTCGGGCAGCGGGACCGCCTGGTCCTGCGGCACCAGGGTCCATTCCGCGGCGGTTCCCCACCGCCGCCCGGCCGCCGCGAGCCACAGCCAGACGCGCTGGCCGACGCGGGCCGGGTCCACGCCGTCCCCCACCGCCTCGATCACCCCGGCACCGTCGTGATGCGGGACCTGAAAGCCGTCGATCGGCCGGGGGGTGGCACCGCTGCGGCTCTTCCAGTCGGTGGGGTTGATCCCGGAGAGGGCCACCTTGACCAGGACCTCCCCCGGCCCGGGGGCGGGCCGCTCCACCTCGCGGACGGCCAGGACCTCGGCTGCCGGGCCGCAGCGGTCGTAACTGGCGGCTCTCACCGTCGGCCTCCCTGAAGTGTCAGCCGGGGAGCGACCCCC
>Ga0126377_10002357_pt1 | contig 12972 bp, 13 predicted proteins | sample PanSoiMetPlot_22_FD_92647 | JGI IMG/M metagenome (GOLD analysis project Ga0126377, IMG submission 92647) | Tropical forest soil microbial communities from Panama - MetaG Plot_22 | ecosystem: Environmental > Terrestrial > Soil > Tropical forest > Bulk soil | place: Panama | collected 2016-02-17
ATCGATCCCTGAAACGCTCTCGGACGTCGCGCGTCAGCCGATCGACCCCCTCGGGGCTGACTTTCAGGAGCACCTGGTAGTTGGCGCGGCTGCCGAACGCCAGGAGGTTGGTCTGTCGAAGATCCGCCAAATCGACGAGGACACGAGAGCCGAGCGTGAAGCCCCCGACGCGCCGGCCCGGCTCCTGATCGATGACGCCGCGAATGGTGAACGGCTGGCCGCCGATCAGGATTCGGTCGCCGACCTTGACGCCAAGCTGCGCGAGGAGTTCGGGTCGAACCAGCGTCCCCCCACCTTTCAAGAGCGCGTGCGAGTACTGCTGACCGTTCTCCAGAACGAACGAGCCATAGAACGGATAGGCGGACTCCACACCCCGCAATTCCACCATGCGCGCCACCGCGTTGCCGCTTTCAGCGCGTACCATCGTCGCCGTCTCGATCGACTCGGTGCGGTCCAGCACCGGGGCGCTCGCGAGCAGCTGCTCGAGATCAGTCCGGACGTCAGGCGTCCACGGACGGCTGCTCTGGACGAGCACGTCGGACGCGATCGTCGCGCGAGCTTCACTCATCAGCCCGGTGCGCAGGCTTTGAATGATCGATCGCAGCGTGACGATTGCCGCCACGCCAATCGCGACGCACACAAAAAAGAACAGCAGGCGGCGCCAGGACGCGCGCAACTCCCGAACGACCATCTTCACGACGAAGCTCATCGTCGGGATCCGGGGTCCGGGATCCGGGATCCGTGATCCGGAACCCGGGATCCGGCGGCCGCGCGCACTTCCCTGAGCTCCTGGCGGGTCGTCTGCGATACGACACGGCCGTCACGAAGGGCGATGGACATATGAGCGACGCTGGCGAGATCCGGATCGTGCGTCACGAGGACGAGCGTCGTGCCGCGTGATCGATTGACGCCGAGCAGGAGATCGATGATCTGGCGACCAGTCGAACTGTCGAGATTCCCGGTTGGCTCGTCGGCGAGCAGAAGCGGAGGATCGTTCGCCAGTGCGCGTGCAATCGCGACTCGCTGTTGCTCACCGCCGGAAAGCTGAGAGGGATAGTGATGACCGCGCTCAGAGAGGCCGACTTCGTCGAGCAGGGCCTTCGCGCGTTTGCTCGCCGATGGAAACCCGGCAATCTCCATCGGAACCAGGATGTTCTCGAACGCCGTCAGTGACGGAAGCAGATGGAAGAACTGGAACACGAACCCGATCCGCTGCCCACGCAGCTTGGCGAGGGCATCCTCGTCAAGCTGCGTGATGGTGACGCCGTCGACAACGATCTGCCCGCTCGTTGGCGCATCGAGGCCGGCAATGAGCCCCAGCAGTGTCGACTTGCCGCTGCCGGACGCACCTGTAATCGCGAGGACCTCTCCCGCCGGAACGATGAGGTCGATCGGATGAAGGATGGTGAGTGTGCCGGATCCGCTGGGAACGGATTTCGAGACGCCGTGAAGCTCAATCATGAGGCGGAAATCTGGTCGAGGAGTGGCTTCAGCACGTTCCAGACCGTGTCGGCCACGATCGCCGCTCCCGCTGGATTGGGATGGATGCCGTCGGCCTGGTTGAGAGAGGCTTGCCCCGCGACTTTGTCGAGGAGAAATGGAACGAACAGGACCTTGTACTTGAGTGCGAGTTCACGATAGGCGCCTCGGAACGACGCGGCATACTCGGCGCCGTAGTTGGGCGGCGCTTCCATCCCTGTCAGGATGACGATCACATTTTTCGCCCGTGCAGCTTCGATGATCTTTCCAAGGTTCTCTTTCATCTCTGACACTGACAATCCGCGAAGGCCGTCGTTTGCGCCGAGTTCCAGGATCAAAACCCGCACATCTTCCTGGAGGGCCCAATCGAGACGCCGCAGTCCGCCGGCGGATGTATCCCCGGAGACACCGGCGTTGACCACTTCGTACTGAAAACCGTCCCGATCAATTTTTTCCTGCAGGAGATGCGGATACGACTGCGTTTCGAGAAGCCCGAGGCCGGCGGTCAAGCTGTCGCCCAGCACGACGATCTTCGGCCGCTCGTCATCGGTTCTTGACGTTGGAGCTGCGGCCGGGGTTCCCGTCTGCGCCGGCGCGGGTTGCTCCTTCTCGCGGTTACAGGCGCCAGATGCGCCGCAGAGCAGCGCCAGAAGACACACAATCAGTGCGCCCTTGACGGAGACCAGACGCCGCGAAAAAAGCATGTAAGTCAATTATAAGTTCTGATCCACCCCTCGCGCTTCGCGCTACGGTGGACAGGCCTTCCCGGTTCGCGCTCCGTCGGATCCCGGATCCCGGATCCCGCATCCCGGACCACGAATCCCGGACCACGGATCCCGGTTCACTTCATCCGCCTTACAATCAACCTGTGGCTCGCGGCTTTGAATCCAAATCGGTTGAAGCCCAGCAGGAGGAGGCGGCACGGGGCAAGGCCAAGGCGCGGCCACAGATGACCCCTGAGCAACGCGACACCGAGCATCGCCGGGATGCTCTAAAACTGACGCGCGCCCGTGCGAGCGACGACCTCAGCCGGGCTACTGCCCCCGCACACAGGCGTATGCTGGAACAGGCCATCGCTGCGCTGGACAAACAGCTCAACGATCTGGACGCCTGAACCAGAAAAACACGAGCAAACTCCGCGGTATGCATCTTGCTCCCTCTCATCCGGGAGGGTCATGCGCTCAGCCACGAAGATCGTCCGCGTCGCTGCGATCGGCGATCTGCACTACAACCGCAACGCACCCGCAGGAACCCTGCAGCCGCTTCTCAGCCAGATCAATGAGAGCGGCGACATCCTCGTCCTCTGCGGCGATCTGACCGACTACGGCCTGCCGGACGAAGCGCGCGCGCTCGCCCGCGAAATGGCCGTCGTCAAAATTCCCACTGTCGCCGTGCTCGGCAACCACGATTTCGAGTCGTCCCAGGAGAGTGAAGTGAAATCCATCCTCGGGGATGCCGGCATCACCTTTCTCGACGGCGACAGCACCGAGATCCAGGGAATCGGCTTCGCAGGGGTCAAAGGGTTTGCCGGCGGTTTCGGACGACGTGCGCTGGGGCCCTGGGGCGAGGACATCGTCAAGAGCTTCGTGCGCGAAGCGGTGAATGAAGCGTTGAAGCTCGAGTCATCGCTGGCGCGTCTCCGAAACGAGAAGCGAATCGCGGTGCTGCACTACGCGCCCATCCAGGGCACCGTCGAGGGAGAACCGCTCGAGATCTTTCCGTTCCTCGGATGCAGCCGCCTTGAAGAACCGCTGGGCCGCTATCCGGTCACCGCCGTCTTCCACGGTCACGCGCATCACGGCCGGCCTGAGGGTCGCACCATCAAAGGCGTGCCGGTGTTCAACGTCTCGATGTCGCTCATGCGCGAAGTATTTCCAGAGCGGCCGTTCAGAGTGCTCGAAGTCGACATGGCCAGCCCTGCCGACGAACGTCGAGCCGGGATCGATCGGCGCCTGGCCGAGATCACACACGAACCCTAGGGATGCCAGCATGCATTTCGCACTGACGTTATCGATCGTCCTCACCCTTCTTCACTCCGAGGGGCTTCGCCCCTCGGACTCCCAATCACGCTCGCTCGCGGGGCCCCTCACGCCCCACTCCGCTCGCGTGGGCTCACTCGCGCGCTCGTTCGCCACCGTCCGACTGGGTTTAGAAGGCGCTTCTAACCAGCAGCCATCGGCTGAACGCGCCGACGTGCAAAGCGTGCTGCAGGTTCAGGTGATGCTGGATCGCGCTGGCTTTTCCCCTGGTCTTATCGACGGCCGGATGGGATCGAACACGAAAGAGGCACTCGACCTTTTCCAGAAGGGCGGCAATCAGGAAACACTGCCGGCGGATGTGATCACACGGTACCGAATCACCGCGGAAGATGCCGCCGGGCCCTTCATCGAACAATTACCCGACGACCTGATGGAAACGGCAAAGTTGCCGGCAGTCGGATACACGTCCTTACTCGAGGCGCTTGCCGAACGCTTCCATTCAGCACCTGCGCTGCTGCAGCAGCTGAATCCGGGCGTGGTCTTTGCCGCCGATCAGGAGATTCAGGTGCCGAATGTCGAGCCGATGGTTGTCCCCGCGACGGCGACCATCATGGCGCCGCAAGCCGCCGCCCGTGCCGGTAAGGGGAAGAACTCCGGTGCCGGCGCTGCCGCGCAGCCAACGGGGACGTCTGGCACTGACAGCGACGTGATGCAGAGGCCGGATGTCACGGTGACCGTTGCCAGGAGCACGTCGGCCTTGACGGTGACGGACTCCACCGGCCGCGTCATTCTTTACGCGCCCGTGACAACCGGCAGCGAGCACGATCCGTTGCCGATCGGTGAATGGAAGGTGACCGGGATTCTGTTCAACCCGAAGTTCCACTACAACCCGGATCTGTTCTGGGATGCAGACTCGTCGCACACGAAAGCAACCATTCAGGCCGGCCCCAACAATCCTGTCGGCGTCGTCTGGATCAATCTTTCAAAGGATCACTACGGGCTGCATGGCACGCCCGAACCGTCAACGATCGGCCGGACTCAGTCACACGGCTGCGTGAGGATGACGAATTGGGATGCGTTGAGAGTTGCTGCGCTGGTGAAGCCGGGGACCCGCGTGGTGTTTACCGACTGACGGAGGGGGCGTGCCGAATCGGGAATTGAAGCACACACTTCGGACGTTCGGGATTGGCGCGGTATGCGGCTTCATCGTCGGGGCAGCGCTCGTCGCGATCCTGATCACGCGGTACGGTCAGGTCGCCGGCATGGCAGACCAGACCGCCATTCGAACGAGCTCGAGCGATGATGGCCTCGCAGATGTCGATGCGCCCGTCATCGAGCCGCGCAAGCCGGCATCTCCTTCCCCGTCTCCCGTGGCGACGAGCGGCGGCTCGACGCCCGTAGTGAAGCCGGCGGCGCCGGAGAATCTGGTGCGCAGGAATTTCGAGATCCCCGTCGATGGGGTCAAACCCGACCAGCTGGTGCGCTCCTTCGAGGATCGGCGCAGCGGATCCCGGTCGCACGAAGCGATCGACATCCTGGCCCCTCGCAACACACCGGTGAAGGCGATCGAAGACGGCACGATCGCCCGGCTCTTCGAGAGTAAGGCGGGCGGGACCACCATTTATCAGTTCGACCCGACTGCCCAGTACTGCTATTACTACGCCCACCTCGAGCGGTATGCCCCGGGCCTGAAGGAAGGCGAGAGGGTTCAAAAGGGCCAGGTTATCGGGTACGTCGGCACTTCGGGCAATGCCCCCAAAAACACGCCGCACCTGCACTTTGCCATCTTCAAACTCACGGCTGCCAAGCACTGGTGGGAAGGCACGCCCATCGACCCCTACGATATTCTCCGGTAACGCTTCAAACCTTTCGGGGATTGCCATCCGTCCAAGCTGGTGCAGGAAAGGAGCTTGGAAGCATTAGCGCTGCGGTGCGCACCGGTCCTGAGCCCGGCCGAAATGACTGACGACGTGGCCCTGGCCGCCTCGGGAGACGTGTCGGCCTTCGAGCGCGTGTATCAGACGCACCTGCCGCGCGTGCACAGTCTTGTACGAAGAATGACCGGCGGCCGCGACGCGGACGAAGTGACCCAGGACGTGTTCGTTCGCGTCTGGCAGAAGCTCGGCTCCTTTCGCGGCGATGCCGCCTTCTCCACCTGGCTGCATCGCCTCGCCGTCAACGTCGTCATCGAGCGATTCCGCGCCGAGACGACGAGGCGGCGAAGGCTTCGCGAGGGGGATGAGATCTTCGACTCGATTGCGGCACCAGTAAGATCGCGCGACCTGTCGATGGACTTCGAAACGGCGCTGGCGACGCTGCCCGATGGCGCCCGCGAAATCTTCGTGCTTCACGACGTCGAGGGGTACAAGCACCACGAGATCGCGTCGCTGCTCGAGATTTCGAGCGGGACTTCTAAGGCCCAATTGCATCGCGCCCGGATGATGCTGCGCCGACAGCTCGGGCGCGGGAGATCTGGTTATGACCACTGACGCATTTACCGAGCGGCTTTCCGAATACCTGGACGGGGACCTGTCTGCAGCGGACCGGCGTCAGGTGTCGGAGCATCTCGCAGTCTGCGAAAGCTGTCGCGCCGCGCTTGAAGAGATCCGACAAGTCGTTTCGGAGGCTGCCACCCTGATGGATTCTGCTCCGAAGCACGACCTCTGGAGCGGAGTCATTGCGCGCATCGAACCTGCTCGACCACTTCGCGAGCGTCTATCCCCGTTCCGCCGCGCCATTACTTCTCGACTCTCGTTCACGCTTCCACAGCTTGCGGCGGCAGGGTTGACGTTGATGGTGCTGTCGGGTGGACTCGTCTGGATGGCGCGATCGGGGAATCCCTATGCCGACTTTCAGCCGGTGAGCGCAGAGGTTCAAACCGATCCGATGGCCATCCCGGCAAACTTCGCCGATCGGCACTACGACGAGGCGATCGCGGACCTTCAGCGCACGCTCGATGCGGAGCGGGCGAAACTGGACCCGGAGACCGTCCGCGTGCTGGAAAAGAACCTGGCGTCAATCGACCAGGCGATCGATCAGTGCCGCCGTGCGCTTCAGGCAGATCCCTCGAACATCTATCTGAACACGCACCTCGCGGATGCGCGTCATCGCAAACTCGTGCTGCTCCGTCGGGCAACGGCGTTGGCAAACATAGGAAGCTAGCGTCTATGAATGTCGTGACAATCGCGCTCGCATGTGCGCTGACCGCGCAGGCGGAGCCACGTCAAACGCGGGCGCCGCAGACGGATCAGACGGTTCCGGTATCGCGCGGTGCGCGTCTGGCGATCGACAACTACGCCGGCGAGGTCGTCATCCACGCCTGGGACAAGGACGCAATTCGCGTCCAGGCCCGGCATAACGGGCGGGCAAAGGTCAACATTCGTACGGACGCGAACACCGTCACCATCGGAGCCACGACCGTGAACTCGCCGAGCGGGTCGGTCGACTACGACATCACGGCTCCGGCCTGGTTGCCGATGAAGATTGAAGGACAGTTCGACTTCGTCACCGTCGACGGCATCCAGGGTGACATCGATGTCACCACCGTGCGCGGCGACATCGTTCTGAAAAACATCGGCTCGGCGGCGGTCAGAACCGTCGAAGGAGCGATTCAGCTTGACGGGGCGCGCGGCAAGGTGAGCCTCAACTCGGTCAACGAGGACATCAAGGCGAACGGTGCGAGCGGGGAGTTCGTCGCCGATACGACGAATGGAGACATCTCCCTGACACGAATGGAATCCGCGAATGCCGAAGTGACGACGGTCAGCGGCGACATCGAGTACGAAGGATCACTCGCGGACAAGGGGCACTACACCTTCACGAGTCACAGCGGGGACGTCAAGCTGATCATCCCGGCCTCGGCCAACGCCACGTTCAACGTGCGCACCTACAGCGGCGAGTTCTCGTCGTCTTTGCCAGTCAAGGGGCCGAATCCTTCGGAGGTTCACCAAGGCAAGCGCGCGACGTACACGCTCGGGAACGGGAGCGCTGATGTCGAGATGGAATCGTTCAGCGGAGACATCATGCTACGCCGGGCAGGGGCGGATCGAAGCGCGCGTCATTGAGAGGGCGGTCGGCGCGAGGCAAGAAAACCCTACTTCACCACGAGCCTCGCAGCACCCACAGGCGGAGGCTCCCACCCCGCGTCCATCAAGGCCCGCTCGAGCCGTATCGAACGGCGCGTGAGCGCTCCCTGATCGGCGAAATGTTCGATTTCCTGCCTGCCATCCGGAAACGTGATGACCAGCTCGTAGGCCGGGCCGTCGCTCTGTCGTCTGATTTCATACTGCAGCCGCGCATCGTGGCGCTCGAAAAACCAGATCATGCAGCCGGGTTATCGGCGCGGATGAGCTGGACTTTAGACAATTCATTTGCGGGACTCCGGTGTGCGGAACCGAACATCCCGCCGGTCTCGCGTAACGGCGTAGACACCGCGTTTCGCGAGAATCCCGTGATGCGGGCGCCTCGCCACCCGTGGCACGTGCTTTGGAAAGGTCGCGTTCATCATGAGCACCGCGTGCGCCGCGGAACCGCGCATTCTCATCGCGGACGATCAGCACGATCTGCTTGATGCGCTCAGGCTCCTTCTCAAAGGCGCGGGCATTGGCATGGACGCCGTCACGTCGCCCGATGCCGTCGTCGATGCCGTGGCGAGCGGAACGTACGACCTGCTGCTGATGGATCTGAATTACACCGGCGATACGACCTCGGGCCGTGAAGGCATCGATCTCCTCGGGCGCGTGCAGCAGCGCGACAGCCTGCTGCCAGTGGTGGTGATGACGGGATGGGGCTCGGTCGATCTGGCCGTCGAAACCATGCGGCGTGGCGTATGCGACTTCGTTCAGAAACCGTGGGACAACCAGCAACTGCTCACCACGCTTCGAACGGAAATCGACAAGGGGCGTGCGCGGCGCCAGGCCCAGGCGCTCGAGGCGCGAGAGCTCGGTGAAGCGCGGCGCATTCAGCGCAAGCTGCTCCCCGCGACGCTGCCACAGATCGACGGCTGCGAACTGGCCGCGTCGTGGCAGCCGGCCGCCGGTGTTGGCGGTGACTGTTTCGATGCCATCGCGTTCGGCACGTCACGGCTCGGGCTCTCGATTGCCGACGTCGTCGGGAAAGGCATCCCGGCCGCGCTGCTGATGTCGAACCTCCAGGCCGCAGTGCGGGCGTTCGCAACCGAGGCGACCTCGCCTGGCGACCTCTGTCACCAGGTGAATCGGATCCTCTGTGGGAACATCGCCGAAGGTCGATTCATCAGCTTCTTCTACTGCACGATCGATTCTGACCTCGGTGTCCTGACGTATGCGAACGCCGGTCATTATCCGGCGATTCTCGTCCGGGCTGACGGATCGGTCGATCGACTTTCAGTTGGCGGCCCGGTCCTGGGCGTCTTTTCCGACGCCTCATACGATCAGCGGCAGATCTCGATCGCCAGCGGCGATCGGTTGATTCTGTTCACCGATGGCATTACCGAGGTGCAGCCGGCCGGTACCGATCCGGAGGATCCGCACCACGTCGAATTCGGCGAAGACGCACTCGTCGCGCTTGCGAAGGAGCACCGATCGTGCAGCGCACCCTCTCTCCAATCGCGATTGACGGCGGCGGTCTCGACGTTTGCCGGTGGCACGTTTCAGGACGATGCCACGTTGATCGTCCTCGCCATTGATTGAGCCCAGTCAGGGACGAATTGCGGTTTTAGAGGGACGAAAATCTGCGGGATGATGACGAATTCCGCCAGACGAATCCAAGCTTGACGTGGACCTCATCGGGCCACATAGTCTTTCCAATGCAAAAAGCCTGGACGCCGCCGGCGCGGTACGTGTTCGCCGCGGCGACGTTGCTCGGGGTTTTCTCGACCCTGCAGGTGTATCGGCTCAACGCGCTGGAAATGAACGGACGAATGCCCACCGAGGCCTGGGGCATTCTGGTGCGAAACCTCGCGTATTGGTACGTCCCCGCGGCGCTCACGTCGGTCATCTTCCGAATCGCCAACCGCTTCCCGGTCGACGCCCCACGCTGGCCGCGTTCTCTTGCCGTCCATGCCGCAGCGGCGATCGCATTCTCGGTCATTCACGCGGCGGTGATGGTTGGCGCGTGGGTTGCGACTGCGCCTCAGAAAATGCTCGCGATGCCTGCCACGTCGTGGGCGTCATGGACTCAGCGCATCTACCTCGCGAACCTGGACTGGACGCTGATGACGTATTCGGCGATCGTCGGGATCAGCTATGCCCTCGCCTACAACCGCGAATCTCGAGCGCGGGCGCTTCGCGCCGCGCATCTCGAGACGCGGCTCGCTGAGGCGCGGCTGAAGACCCTCGAAGCGGAACTCCACCCTCACTTCCTGTTCAACACGCTCCACGCCATCTCGACGCTTGTCCATACTCAGCCTGAGTCTGCGGACCGAATGATCAGCCGTTTGAGCGATCTCCTTCGGATTACGTTCTCCCGTTCAGGCGCGGCGTGTATTCCGCTCCACGAGGAGCTCGAGTTCCTTCAGAAGTATCTCGAGATCGAGCAGACGCGCTTTCAGGACCGGCTGGCGGTCGACTACCACGTCGACCCCGACACGCTCGACGCCGAGGTCCCCAGGCTGATCCTTCAGCCACTCGTGGAGAACGCCATCAAGCACGGTGTCGCGCCCCGCATGGGACCCGGCACGATCTCGATTTCGTCGCACCGCGACGGCGATCGATTGTGCCTGTCGGTTCGCGACAACGGCGTCGGTCTGACCGGAGGATCGAGAGCCCAGCTGCACGGCGGCGTCGGTCTGTCGAATACTCGCGATCGGCTCGAGTGCCTCTATGGCGGAGAGCACTCCCTCACGTTCGTGGAAGCGACACCAGGGTTGACCGTGGAAATGAGCCTGCCCTTTCGGCGGGTTTCCGCCGCCGCCGACCAATCGAGGATCCGAGTGGCATGACCGACACGCCTCAGGCACGAACGCGCGTTCTGATCGCGGATGACGAGCCGCTTGGCCGCGCGCGGATTCGCATGCTGCTGGCCGACGAGCCGTGGGTGGAGATCGTCGGCGAGACCGCCGACGGCCCCTCGACCATCGCCGCGATTGAGAAATTCCAGCCCGGCCTGGTGTTTCTCGACATCCAGATGCCCGGCGGATCCGGCTTCGACGTCATCGAGACGATTGGCGCCGCGCGCATGCCGTTCGTGATTTTCGTGACCGCGTTCGATCGCTATGCGCTTCGCGCCTTCGACGTGCACGCCCTCGATTACCTGCTCAAGCCTTTCGATCGCGACCGCTTCCGCGACGCGCTCGCGCGCGCCCGTGAGCGTATCGAGCATCGTTCCGACACCGATCTCGAACGCAAGCTGCTCGCCCTCGTCAACGACCTCAAACCCGGACCACAGCCGCTCGAACGTTTCGTCATCAAGTCCGGCGGCCGCGTGTTTTTTCTGCGGGCGCGCGACATCGAGTGGATCGAAGCGGCAGGCAACTACGTGAAGCTCCATGTCGGGCCGGAAACGCACGTCTTCCGCGAAACGATGAACTCAATCGAGTCGAAGCTCGATCCGGCGGTCTTTTTCAGGATTCACCGATCCCACATCGTCAACATCGAGCGCGTGCGCGAGCTGCAGCCCTGGTTCAACGGCGAATACGTCGTCTTTCTCACCAGCGGCGCTCGTCTCACCTTGAGCCGCGGATATCGCGAGAAATTGCAGGATCGAATCGGCAGGCCTTTATAGAGGCTGACTCTCGTCGTTCGTCAATTCAACGACAGTCACACGCACGCTGCACGCGCCCACGGCCACGTCGAAGATCCGAAGAATCGAAGAATCGAAGGAAGAAGACAGCCAGAACCCGGGCCGGCCAGCCAGACGCGGTGGGAATGCTTAGAGAAGTGGCCCAGCCCGGCTGGCGCCTCCGCGCCAGCCGGGCACCGGACATGCGCGTCCACCGCCGCCGGCCTCCGGCTGCCTCCGGCCGGCCAACAGGTAGTCCGAGAATCACAGATACAAGCAGCACTTGGTCGCGAGCTGTTTGTATCTGCGATTCTCAGACTACCTGACGCGCGAAGCGCGTGGCGGTGGACGGGAACCATTCAACCTTCGAATCTTCGGATCTTCGATTCTTCGATGCCGGCCGTGGGCCCGTGCAGTTCGACGCGTCGCCGGCGTCTCAATCCAGGACTTACTTCGTCCACCCCATCGACAGCGCGTTGCGTCCATCGCGAAGGCCGCGTGCGAAGTCGATCCGCAGAACTCCCGATCCGGGAATCGCCATTCGAAACCCCGCCCCGACGTCGTACTGCCACTGCTCATTCGAGGAATCGAGGCCGTGGAACGCACGGCCGAAATCGACAAACATCGCCGGCCCCATTCGAACCGGCTTGCGCGCCGGCTGCATCCAGCGGCGCCATTCGAGTCCGCCGTTGATCACATGGCGGCCGAAGACGGCATCCTGGATCACGCCATCGTCAATCAAAGGATGCGCGCGCAGCAGCCCCTCGCGCCCCTGGCCAGTTCCGGCACCAGGCCACAACGCGAAGGGCGCACCCGGCGCGGCCACGCTGTCGACCGCACGTGCGACCAGCACGCTCCCCTCGTTTCGCGCGTTCGATCGCCATTCCGAACCGGCGGCGAACGTCCAGCTGTGGATCTGCCCTGCCCAAGCACTTCCACGCACTTCCGCAAATGCACGGTCGCCGAGAAAACGATACTGCAACGACCCGGCGGCGGCCGCAGCCGCGCGAAGACCTGAGTCAGTCTCAGCTCCAGCGAAGCGATCCAACGCCACGCTGCCTTCCCACCTGATTCCTCCGGGTGTCCAGTTACTGAGGTGAAACGATGCGCGGCGACGCGACTCGTCGAAGACACCGCGCGCATCCGCGTACGCCTGCTGCTCATCGAACCAGTTGACGCCCCATACGCCACCGAAGGGCGACGGCGCTTCAAACCCGAAGACAACGTTAGGGCGACGCTCCCACCAGCGCCACGATGCTGTCCACACTTCCCCGCCGCCCGACGGGCTTGCAACCGTGATGGCTGCTTCACGGTCGGTCAACGCATGCAGCCCGAGCGTGCCAAAAGCGATCGCCGAGCGCGGAAACAAGGGACGTTCGATCACTGCGGCATCGACTTCCGCGCGGCCCCTCTCGCCAGGCGTGAAAGCGACTCGCGCCGCTTCAGCGAACGGCAATTCCGCGAGTCGGCGCTGAGCCGCAATCAGGCCTCGCCGGGTCAGCATCGTCCGCGGCTCGAGTCCCATGGCGCCCGCGGCGACCGCGAACCGTGTGCGTTCCAGTCCGGTGATGTTGACCAGATCGATCGTCGGTTCTCCGATACGGTTCCACGCGTCGAGCGCTCCGTCCCTGTCGTCCAACAAGTAGAGCGCTGTCGCGAGAATACGCGCAGCGTGATCGTCAGCCGGGTCCCTCGCGAGCGCGCGTCGCGCGTCGGCAGCGGCCGAAGACCAGTCAGCGACGAGGGCGTGCAGGCCCGCCATCTCCCGCCACGGTCCAGCCGACTGCGGACAGATCTCCGCCGCCAGCTCAAACAA
>Ga0126377_10002358_pt1 | contig 12968 bp, 13 predicted proteins | sample PanSoiMetPlot_22_FD_92647 | JGI IMG/M metagenome (GOLD analysis project Ga0126377, IMG submission 92647) | Tropical forest soil microbial communities from Panama - MetaG Plot_22 | ecosystem: Environmental > Terrestrial > Soil > Tropical forest > Bulk soil | place: Panama | collected 2016-02-17
CTTCGCCAACGCCCCGCCATCCCTTCCCGCTAATCCGATGGTGCGCAAGCCGCGCTCGGCGGCTGCCTGAACTGCCTTGATAACGTTGGGCGAGTTCCCGCTGGTGCTGATCCCGATGGCGACATCCTTCGGGCGGCCCAACGCCAGCACTTGCCTCACAAACACCTGGTCGAATCCGTAGTCGTTGCCGACGGCCGTGAGAATCGAAGAATCCGTCGTCAAGGCGATGCCCGGAAGGGGGCTGCGCTCCAGGACGAATCGCCCGACGAGCTCCGCGGCGAGGTGCTGAGCGTCGGCCGCACTGCCGCCATTGCCAAAGAGCAGGACCTTCCCGCCGTCCTTCAGGCATTCCGCGATCAGCTGCGCGGCATCAACGATCTTCGGCCCCAGGGTCTGGGCCAGCTGGATCCGCAGCTCCGCCCCGTCGCGGAGCCCCGAAAAGACATGTGCGAGTGCAGCGCTTCTTTCCATGACTCTCCTAACTGACGTTCGCGTGCTGATTTCGCCGAACCACCTGATAGCCCCTGATCAGATCCTGAATTCCGTCGTTCAGACCGATCGTCGTGCGGTATCCGGTGGCTTCGATGCGCTGGTTGCTCACGACGTAGTTCCGCTGGTCTGGATCCTTCCCCACTTCGGCTGCCACGAACGTGAACTGCGGAACGTACTTCTGAATCTCCTGACAGAGCTCCCACTTGCTGATGTTTGCGTCGCTCAGGCCGACGTTGTAGGGTCGACCTTTCATCGATCCGTAGTTGGTCAACGCATGCCGAAACGCGCGAGCTCCGTCGCGAACGTGCAGATAGTTGCGCTTGAAGTGCGGCTCGAACAGCACCACGAAACGGTCCACGATCGCTCGATAGGTGAAGTCGTTCACGAGCAGATCGAGCCGCATCCTGGGGCTCGTGCCGAACAGCGTTGCGAATCGGAACGTGACGCAGTTGCCCCGGTCCAGGAGGTACTGCTCCAGCTCGACCTTCAACCGCCCATAGAGCGAGATCGGACGAAGCGGCGTTGCCTCATGGCATTCGATGCTTCCCTCGCCGAGCCCGTAGCCGCTGTTCGTCGAAGGGAAAACCATCATCTGCTCGAGACTCATCTGTTCGGCTACCGCGCGGACAGCATCGAAGTTGACCGCTCTAGCCGCCCATGGGTCATTCGCGCAGATCGGAGCACCGGTCAGGCACGCCAACGGCAGCACCGCGTCTGCGCTCGCAACCAGGCCGGAGATCAAGCTCGTGTCCCTGGCGTCGCCACGAACGATCTTCAGCTTGGGATTGACACAGCAGTCAAGCAGCGGCGTCTGCCCATACATGAAGGTGTCGACGACGGTCACTTCGTGCCCATCGTCGAGCAAGCTCGGCACAAGCACCGAACCGATGTAACCTGCCCCACCCGTGACGAGAATCCGCATCAACCAACTCCCCTGAGAAGTCCTTCTTCCCGTAGCTCTCGGAACGGTGCGATCGTCTGCGAGTCACGGGACCGCTCGACTTCCGAATAGTCCTGGTCCGGCTCGTAATAGATGATCTGACTTCCCGAGAACTCGAACTTGAACGGAACGTGGATGAGGTGCTTGAACTTCTCGCGCACGGCCTGCTGATTTTCGGGCTTCACGAACAGGAGCAGGAACCCGCCCCCGCCAGCTCCCGTGAGCTTTCCACCGATTGCGCCTGCGGCTTGCGCTGTGGTGTAGAGCGCGTCCACTTCACTGTTCGACACCGTCGCGCTGAGACTGCGCTTTGCTTGCCAGGCCTCGTTGAGGAGCTGCCCGAAGTCGGCGATATCGTGGTCGGAATTGAGGATCCCCAGCCCCTCGTCAACCAGGTCCTTCATGATCCGCAGCTGGCGTTTTCTCTCCTCCATGCCATTGATGAACGTCCCCGCGACGCTTGAGGCTGTTCGCCTGATTCCCGTGTAGAGCATCATCAGGTGCGCGTTGAACTCGGTCATCCGCTGCGGCGAGATCGTGACCGGCCGGACGGAAATCTCGCCGTTCGGATGAAACAGCACGTGGTTCAGCCCGCCGTACGCTGCATTGACCTGGTCTTGCGAACCCACGGCTTCCTTCAGGACCTCCTGCTCGAGATGGATGCTCTCGGTCGCGAGCTGTTGCTTGCCGACCATGCGGCCCTGGAGTGCATGAATCGAGTGGAGCATCCCGACCGTGAACGCCGAACTCGACCCCATGCCGCTACGTCCCGGCAGGTCGGCGTCCGTGTGAATCTCGACGTCGCGGTCGACCTTCAGAAACCTCAAGACCTCCCTCGCCGCCGGATGCTTGATCTCGTCGACGGTGTTGCACTGCTCCATCCTGGAGTAGACGAGGGAGATGCGATGCTCGTGGAATGGCGGAAGATGCCGCGCGGTGATGTAGCAATATTTGTCGATCGTCGTCGAGAGCACGGCGCCGCCGTGCTTGCGATACCAGGGCGCGTAGTCCGTACCACCCCCGAGAAAGGAAAGCCGAAACGGCGTTCTGGTAATGATCATGATGAACTCCTGTCTCGCTCTCGCGAGAGGACTACGAGCAAGGAATCGAGTCGGCCACCGAGGTATGGCGCACGAGCCGGCCGATGATCCGCGTTGCATCGAGAAGATCCGCCACTACGTGGTCCGGTCGAGTCCCACCGGTAGCTTCGTGTTGCGCACCATGCCCCGTACGAACGAGAAAGGTGCACGCTCCGACCCGCCGGCCGAGCTCGATATCCGATGCTTTGTCGCCGACGACGAACGCCTCTGCAGGCACGAAGCCATGCTGGGCGGCCGCCCGGGTGATCAAGCCGGTCTCGGGCTTGCGGCAGGCGCAGCCTTCCTCCGGTGTATGCGGGCAGACGTAGATGCCGTCGAGTGCGACACCCCCGTCGGCGAGCATTCTGCACATCCGCTCGTGAATCTCTGCGAGGCGCGCTTCGTCGAAAAAGCCGCGGCCGATACCGGACTGGTTGGTCATGATCAGCAGACCAAGCCCCATTTGCGACAGGCACCTCAAGCCCTCGGCTGTGCCCGGGATGAGCTCGACCTGGTCCGGGTCCGAGAGGTAGTTCCGCTCGACGATAACCGTGCCGTCCCGGTCAAGCAGGACGTATCGTCTCGGGGCGCTCATCGGGAGATGCTCGAGCCGAGCTGGGCATCGGCATGTGCGTAGGACTCGGGGACGCCGATGTCCCAAACGCGCCCGTGACTGCAGAAGCCGCATAGTCCGCGCCCGATCCATTCGGGAAAGACCTCACGCTCGAGCGAGACCGCGCGGCCGAACGCGATGGACCCGAGCAGGGTTCGCGACAGAAGGTAGATTCCCGCGTTGACCAGTCCGGGATCCATGTCATTGGTCTTCTCGGAGAATCTGCGGACGCGCCCTTGGTCGTCGACCTGTACTCGCCCATAGCGGCGCGTGTCATCGGTCTCGGCTAGGAGAATCGTCGCCGTCGCCCGTCGACCGGCGTGCCAGTTCGCGAACGCATCAAGCCGGGTATCGCAGAAGGAGTCCCCGTTCATCACGAGCACGGGGTCGGTATCCAGCATGGGCAGTGCGAGTCGCAGCGCGCCGCCGGTGCCGAGTGGCTGCGGTTCGCGCGAGTACCGCAGCGCCAATGTCCGGTAGTGGGTGTCCAATCGGCGTTGAACCTGGTCACCCAGGTAGCCGGTGCAAAGCACGACGGATTTCACGTCCGCCGCGACAAGCTGATCCAGCAGATATTCGAGAAACGGCCGGCCGCCGACCTCGGCCAGAACCTTCGGCCGCTCCGACACGACGCTCCGGAGACGCGTGCCGAATCCACCGGCCAGGATCACGGCCGTGATGCTCGCTAGGTAGGCTGTTTCCCCACCGGGCTTGCTCGATTTTCCGGCTGCCATCGCTTAGCTTCCAAACGGCAGAGGATGCCCTCGGTTGCACATGCGGGAATTTCACGTTACGGACGAGCGCTACTTCTCAGTTGTTCGCAGACGTATTGCACGTCCTCACGCTTCAAGCCGCTCCACGTCGGCAAGCAGACCCCTCGACCCGCAAGGTAGTCCGCCACCGGATACTGGCAATTCCGCGCGCTCTCCCCGTAGATCGGTTGCTGGTGCAGGGGATAGTACAGACGCCGAGCGTCGACACCGTTCAGTTGCAGCCTTTCGATCACCCCGTTCCGATCGGCGCCGAACTCGGCGTCGAGGATCACGACGAATTGCCACCAGGCGTGCCGGGCCCAGTCCTTCTGCTGCTGCCACCGCACGCCACGCAGGCCTCTTAGTTCCTCTTGATACCAGGAAGCGACTTCGCGATGACGGGCAAGCAAGTCGTCAAGGCGCTCGATCTGCGCGAGACCGATCGCCGCCTGAACGTTCGTCAGGCGATAGTTGTAGCCGACGACCGGATGCCAGTACCGATGCTCCTTGGTCATTCCCTGGTTCTTGAGCAATCGGATCTGCTTCGCGAGATCATCGTCGTCGGTCGTGATCATGCCCCCCTCTCCGGTCGTGATCATCTTGTTGCCGTAGAAGCTGAAGGTGGCGATGTCGGCAAGCGACCCGACCGGCTTGCCGCGAACCTGGGCGCCATGGGCCTGCGCGGCGTCTTCGATGACGAATAGTCCGTGCCGACGCGCGATGCCGACGATCGCATCCATGTCCGCCGGGTGGCCACGGAGGTGAACGGCGATGATTCCGCGCGTTTTGGCCGTGATCTGAGATTCCAGTTTGGCTGCGTCAATGCTCCAGATGTCCCGGTCCACATCGACGAACACCGGCTTCCCGCCGCAGTACACGACCGCGTTCGCGCAGGCAACGAAGGTGAGCGTGGGCACGAGCACCTCGTCGTCAGGTCGCAGTCCCAGCGCAACCAGAGCGAGATGCAGCGCGACTGTTCCGTTCGAACAAGTGATCGCGTGCTTGGTGCCGGCAACTTGAGCAAACGCGTGTTCGAATCGATCGACGTACTTGCCGGCGGAAGAGATCCACGTCGATTCGAGACAGTCGACGACGTACTCGAGCTCTTTCTTGCCGAGCGACGGAGACGACAACGGTATCTGCTTGGCGGTCTTGTCGTTCATGGGACTTGATCCTCGTCGGTATCCTTTACATGCAGGATGTGCCGCCTCTAGTCCGCTCGGCTCAAGTTCGCGTGACCCCGAGTGTCACCGCCCGCCTCTAACTTGCCTTCTCGATCGCGAGTCTCCCGGGCCGCTTCACGAGGTGCCAGGTTCCTCGGAGTGCGTGTTCGGGGCGGTACATGGACTTATACTTATCCGTAGCGGTAAAGCCATTTTGGGCGAAGCTGGCGTTGGGCCGAGCGCGGCATGGTCGCGTATCAGGCCGGCATACCGGGCGGCCGCACGCTCGACTTCGCCTCCGGAGAAGGCCTGTATCCGGGCGAGTTCTTGTCAAAGCTTGGCGGCGAGGTCGATGCCGTGGACATAGACGCGGGGGTGATCGCGCGGGCGCGCCGGCGCTCCGGCAGCGCATCGGTGAGATTCCACGTCGCGGATGTTCTGCGCGACCCTTTCCCGAGAGACGAATACGACCTAATCGTGTGCATCGCGACGTTCCGGTATTTCCCCCCGGACAGGCGCATGTGCGGCTGGCGCGGATCGCCGGCGCACTGACAAAGCGGGGGGACCGGTTTATGGGCTCGTGCCGGTGTTCAAGTCGCTCGAGCAGGGCAAACGCGGGTTGGCGAACAACTTCCAGTCAGCTGAGCAGGTTCGCCAGATGATGGCGCGGCACTTCGAGCAGGTCGATCTGTGGTGCCCGGTCGGACAATGAAGAAACGTCCGATCCGGAAACGAGCCCTTTCGGCACTGAAAAGGCTGGTGTTCCGACGAGGGACTCTGCTCTCGGGCCAATTACGAAACTCCGATTTCGAGAAGTTGCTTTCTCAGCAGCTTTCGTTGCTGGCCTCGACCGTTCGGGACCGTTCGTTGAATATCGTCGAGGTGGGCACCGGATCGGGCAAAGGCAGCACGATTTCGGTTTATGAGGCCGCGAAAAGACTGGGACAGCCCTTCACGTTGACCGGATACGAATGCAACCCGGACCTTTATCAGCGGGCGGCGGATCAATGGAAAAACGTGAACGAAGTCCGGATCGTCCATGAGTTTTTCATGGCTCAATCGGATTTCAGCTCCAGGGTTTATCCGCATATTCTGCCCGGCGACCAGGAGGAATACCGGCGCACGTTTCAGAAATACGAGAGCGCGACGAACTTTTTTTCCACGCCACCTGCAACCCCCGTCGATCTGCTGGTCATAGACAGCGTTCGCTACACTCACCTGGCCGCGGTTACGTGTGCACAACCTTTTCTAAGCGTTCACAGCATCGTCGTGATGGAGGACGATATTCCCGACTATGGCGAAACGAAAATCCTCGAGAGGCATCTCGCGCTGAAAGACCTGAACCATCACCCGATCGCGAACCACGACTGGCCCATTGTAAGTTTTCGATTGAGATAACTAGGCTGCGGCTTACTCAGATCGATCCAGGGAGATGTTGCGCCGCTGCTTGGTGATCTGCGATGTCCTCGTCTACGCCGATAACCCGACGCCATGAGGCGAGCGCGAAGCGTCTATCGTAGTGCTCATCGAATACCCGCCGCGCATTACGACCGAGCTGGTCAGCTCGCGCCGGATTGGCGATAAGCGCTCGTAGAAACTCAGCGGCCGGCACTGCCTCACCCACACCGACGCCGAATCCGCAATCGGCGCTCCTGATGATCGATCCGATCTCGCCATTTGGATCGCCGACATACAACACCGGCCGTCCCGCGGCTGCGACACCATAGAACTTGCTTGGGATGATCAGCCCTTCCAGGGCGGGTTGCAGGGAAATGACGTGAATATCGGCAACGCTCAGGGTCTGAGCAAGCATGTCGCGCATCTGATACGGCTTAAACACGACGTTCTTCAGCCGGCGCAGCCTGATCTCTCTCTCGATCCAAGTGCGCTTAGCGCCGTCGCCGATGAACAAAAACAGGAACCGCGCCTCGTTTCTCAGGACGCTGGCGATCTGCAGGATCGTTTCGAACTCGTGGGCGCGTCCCATGTTTCCGGAATAAGCCACCACGAACTTGTCCTGTAGCCGCCACTCTACGCGCAGCGCGTTCTGCTGGTGCGGAATGGGCCGAATGCCCTGCCCATCCGCCCAGTTGTGCACGATGACCACGGTTTGCGCCGGTGTTCCCCGCTCCGTGAGGCGCCGCGCCATCGTTCGACCGAGCACGACGTTCGCCTCGGCACTACGCGCTGCGCGGTTACGCAACGCCTGCAGCATGGGAACAAGGACAGCGCTTCCGCGCACACCAAGCGCCACCGCTACCTCGGGAAAAACGTCCTGCACCCAGTTGATCAGCCTGGCGCCACGCACCTGCGCAACAAGCGCTGCGACGACGGAAATCAGCGGCGGATCGGTCATCGCCACGATGACATCGTGCCGTCTAGTGTTCATCAACAAAGCGGCGCCGGCCGCTATATAGAATCCGACATAGTCCAGCGCGCGGCCGAGCAGTCGCGCACGTCCGAACCGAGGTGTCCGGACGCGAATAATTTCCAGTCCTCTGACGAACTCCCTCGGAGGGAGTCGCGCCGTGCTGTCTTCATAGCGTTGGCGGCTCGTGATTACCCTTACTGAGTGACCACGCTCCGCGACATCGAACGCGAGATCGGCCAGGAGTTGACCCGTCGCCGCCACATCCGGGTAGAAGTACCGATTGACGAAGCAAATCCGTGGGCCAGCGTGCCGCGCCAGGGACTGCAACCTTTCCTCGAGCCCGTCCTCGCCAGTGACTCGGCCAAGAAACGCCATCCTGGAATCCTCCTTGACCTCTCTGGAGATTGGATAGCAATCTCCCCCGGTGGCTATCCGAACCGCGCTGCTCCGCCCATCGCTCACTTACATCACGCCATGTGGGGCAACTTCGGTCAAAATCGATCGCAGCCTGGCTGCATACGCCTCGCGCGTCAGTCCGGCCACCGCGGCCTTTCCGCGGCGAATGAGCTCTCTCCTTCGATCCTCGTCGGCCAATGCAGCGCAAATCGTTAGCGCGATCTCCTGTACCGAAAACGGATCGAACAGCACCCCCGCTTCTCCAATCTGTTCCGGTAACGCGCCGATGCGCGAGGCGCACACGGGAGCGCCGAGCGCGAACGCTTCGTATACTGGAAGGCTGATGCTCTCGAATAGCGTCGGAACGACCACCAGCGTGCACGTCTTGTAAATGGCGTTCAGCTCAGAAGTGCTGACATAGCCCACGTGCCTGACTTTCTTCTCCAGGCCAAGCTCTATCACTCGCGCGCAAACCCTCCGGAATTCGCCGCGCGGCTTGCCGGTCAACAGCAGGTGACACTGCGGATGATGCCGCGCCACTTCAGCGAAGGCTTCGACCAACCGCAGATGGTTCTTGTGCGGCCAGAACTGTGCCGGGTAGAAGACGAACTGGTCCGGCAACTGCAACTTGGCGCAAACTTCATCGAGTCGCTGCGCCGGCAACTCTTCCTGCATCTGAGTCGTGACGGGACAAGTCGGCACGACCACGACCTTCTTTGCCGGAACGCCGCAAAATCGCACGATGTCGTCCTTGACGTAGCCCGTCTCGCAAACGATCCGCGCGGCGCGCCGTGCTAGAGCGCCGTTTACCGTGCGCCGCCACAAACGCTGCGCTATGCTGAAATTCTCCGGATAGTGTCTTTCCTGCAGATCGTGCAACGTGAACGCGAACGGGCGCGGCGAGAGCAGCAAATAAGTGGAGTAGATCGGCGCGATCACCTTATCAACTTCCCTGAACAGCGCGCGATTCGATCGTGCAGCGCCGCCCAACACGGCAAAGGGCGAAGGCAGCGCCACGATGGGCAAGTGAAAGCGGTCGAACGCACGATTGTCCGGCAACGTATAGAGCGTGTATCGATGCTCCGGAAGGCATAACAACGCCTCGATCATCGACAGCGTGTATTGGAATGTTCCGCCGTGGTCCGGCGTAGCGAGTGCCAAGATGCCTATGTTGCTCATGCAGAACCGGTCCTGCAGCGCCCTACCAAGCTTACGAACGCGTCCCACTGCCGCTCCTGGCTATAGTGCTGCTGTACTGACGCGTGTGCGCGCCGTCCGATGTCTTGGTAGCTCGGCCAATGCTCCAGGATGTCGGTCGCCTGTGCCACGGCTTCCATCGGGTCGCTGTACGTGACGAAGTGACGTCCGGGAACCATCCCTTCCGGATAGATGCCGTCGTCGCTAAGCATGACGGCTCCGCAGCCCATGGCCTCGAAGCACCGCATATTGCCGCGGTCGCGACCAGCCATGTCGATCGATACATTCAACGTAACCTTCGACGATGCAAGGGTGTCGTAGAGCTTGCGCCCGAAAACAGGCGGAAGCGTGACTTGCCGGATCGCCTGAGGACGTCGAAAGCGAGCAACCGGGAGAAAGCTCGCGAGCGGGTGCTCCGCGATCTTTGTCACGCGGCAAGTGTTCAGATGAAAGCGCACGTTATAACGCGTCGAGAGCTGTGCGAACGCAGTGAGGACTTTCGCTCGAATCTGGTGGTGTCGTGAATAGCTGCCCACAAACGATACATCGACGCACCGTTCCGTGCGAGTCGCATACGCGTCCATTTCAGGGTCGTGGCTAGGAAAGAAGTAATCGGCGCGCCAGCCCCGGTCTCGCCATTGGCGGATAAGGCTTGGGAAATTGCAGACGACCAGATCGTAGTGGCTCAGATCCGCGGACCGCGATGGCGCGGCCCGCCAAGCAATTGTACGCTTCACGGTGCTAGGCAAGCGCCTCACAAAGTCACTTGGAAAGCGCAGCGGATCGTGGTTATAGAACACCTCTGTTCGGTGCTCTTCGATCTGGGCAAGCAATATGGTCGAGATGTCACGCGTTCGCGCCATACCGTGCTCGCGCGCCCACATGCGCTGTAGAACCTCGTCATCGCCATCGGTGAAAAAGGCCCACTCTTCGCCGTCGAGGACCGGTTTCAATAAATGCACGGCGCAATAGCGGTCATTGAGAAACGCCCGTCGTCGAGCGGCAAATGTATCCACGTGGCTCCATTCTTCGTGGAACTGCCGCCGGTACGCCGGGTAGCTATCAGAGTTGACAAAGAGTCGCATCATCAAGACCGCCTTACCGCAGCACTTGAAGCACCAGCGGCAGACCTCGCCGGTGCGCCAGGACTCTCACAATATCCACTGCGCGACCCAGCAACTTGCGACGCGGTTGCACCGCGGTTCATGTATCGTCGCCATAAACCCAAGGCCGTTGTCCCCATTCGAATGAAGCGACGGCGGTTAGGGTAGCGTTCATGATCGACCGGCCGTTGATCGATGAAGGCTTGCAGCTCGCCAAGCGTCAGGCGCAGTTTCTTAGCGACGAAACGCAGTTGATGTCGCGCCTCTGCCGGGTCGCAAACCGGCGTGTTGAGCTCGCGTAACGCTTCCGCTCGCGATAGCTCGCCGGCGATAATCAGGCAGGATAAGTGCAGGCGCCGCTTATCGAAGCCGTATCGCGAAGGCAGGTAAACCTCTTGATAGAACCGGGTGAAGCGCGACTCGGTGTGTTTGCCGCCATAGTCTTTCCAGCCATAGGTGTCGCTCAGCTGCTGTTTGGCGAGTTGCTTGTTGTACGGGACGAAGTCCAGCGGCCGAACAATACGCACCGAGCGAGCCAAGCGCGTGTGCCATACGTATTCGGTCAGTGACATGACCGGAAACGTCTTGATGGACTGTGTCCCAAACAGTTTGTGGATTGCGCGCAGATGGAAGCCGTCCGCCGCCGGATACCCCCAATGCCACAGGATCGCACTCTCGCCGCTGAAGTTCACGCCGTTCAGAAAGTAGCGGATGCCGAACCTCCGCGCCGTCCGGTACAGCATTGTGAGGAACGCGTGGTCTTGCGGTATGTCCTGATTCAGCACCGAAGACCGGAGAAATGCGAGCTGCACGTCTCGCATCTCTTGCCAGTCGACCACGTATGTGTAGAGGTCGATGCCAAGCGTCCGCACCAGCACCTCGATGTTTCGCACCGCGGCTTCGGTGTTCCAACCACCATCGACGTGCACCGCCAACAGGCGCAGGCCATAGCGCGTGCGCAACAAGTGGGCAAGATAGGAACTGTCTACGCCGCCACTCAAACCTACCATCGCGTCGTACTGACTGCCTCTGGATTCGATCTTGATATGGTCGATCTGGGCATCCAGGCGGTGCTCATCATGCGGATGCCACTCAAACGGCATGCGTGCACGCGCATCGCGACAGCAGTCGCACTCTCCCTTTTCGTCGAACTCGATCAACGGGTTGGAATCGTCCATCACGCAATACGTGCAAACGCGCCCAGTTGGCATCATTGCGCTTCTGCCTCGAGCGGCAAAACGTCTCGGGTGAGCTCGCGCGAAGGCGGGTACGTGATCAGCACTGCCCGAAGCCGTCCAATAAATACGAACGTGCTGCCGGAGGCAACGGCCGACGCCCCGGCGATCAAGCCTTCACGCAGGTGGGCATGACAACCGGCTCCGCCAAGGCATACCACCGGCACCGACACCGCACGCGCCATCGTGCTGACCAGAGACAGGTCGTAACCTTCTCTGCATCCGTCCCGGTCGATGTTGTGGAGAAGGATTTCTCCTGCGCCCTCATCGACTAGCCGCCGTGCATACCCGATGGCCTCGTCTGTAACGTGGCGGCGGCCGCGATGGGTGCGCACTTCCCAGCGATTGTGCCGTTGGGTGACGTCCACCGACACTGCGACAGCCTGAGTCCCAAGTTCCTTCGCCACGCGGTCGATCAAACCGCCAGCGGGCGCCGCACCTCCGATAAGAACCTTCTCGACGCCTGCGGAAACCAGCGCTTCGCAGTCGGCAACCGTACGCACGCCGCCACCGTAAGTCAGCGGCATGAAGCACTCGGCAGCGACAGCACGGATGAAATCCACGTCGGGACTGCGACCATCCACCGTGGCGTGAATATCGAGGAGGCAGATCTCGTCTACCTCCTTCTCGTTGAAAATACGAATGACGTTGAAGGGATCTCCGACGTAAACCTCGTCGGCAAACCGTCGAGTCTTGACAAGCCGCCGCGCGCGATCGAGAAGGAGAACAGGAATGACCCGCGGACGCACGTTAAGTCTCCTGGACAAAGCGCCTAAGTAAGTCCATGCCAAAGCGGTGACTCTTTTCGGGATGGAATTGCACGCCGTGGACGTTCCCCTTCGAGACAGCGCAACAGAATGTGCGGTCATAGTCGCAGCTCGCGGCAACGTTGGCGCTATCGAGGCACCGAAGGTAGTAGCTGTGCGCGAAATAGAATCGCAGGGGATCGTCCGCGGTATCGAAAAGAGGCGTGCTGCGCGTCACCGCAATGTCGCTCCACCCGATATGCGGCACCTTCAGTCCTGATTCGGCCGGAGGCGTAAGACGTACCGTCTTGGCTGCAACCCAACCGAGGCCCCGCTCGACGCCTTCCTCGCTGCGTTGACTTAGCACCTGCATGCCAAGACAAATGCCCAGCACGGGAATATCGTGGCCGAACACAGCGTCCTCGAGTGGTGTCGCAAGGTCGAAGAGGCGCAAGTTGCGCATCGCTCGGTCGAAGGAGCCGACACCAGGCAGGATGAGCCGCCTCGCTCGCACAATCTCCTCGGGATCACGGCTTGGCCGCGCCTCGAAGCCGAGGTACTCCAACATGTTGATAATGGCACCGAGATTGCCCATTCCATAGTCGACGACGACGATCACCGCATGCCTCTCAACAATGGCCAAGCGGCGAAACCGCCGACTGTGATAGCAACGATGCTCGCCGCGAGGACGATCGACGCGGACGCCATCCACGCGTCGGTCATCCGCAATCCAATCGCGAACGCCGCGGCGATCGCTACCCCCATTAGCACCAAGCGGCCGAGGATCAGCAAACGAAAACCGGCGACTCGGTATGCCAGCACGATCAGCACCGCCTCACTCACCGCCAGGACCGCGCACTGGATCGCCACCGCCGTCGGCA
>Ga0126377_10002359_pt1 | contig 12967 bp, 10 predicted proteins | sample PanSoiMetPlot_22_FD_92647 | JGI IMG/M metagenome (GOLD analysis project Ga0126377, IMG submission 92647) | Tropical forest soil microbial communities from Panama - MetaG Plot_22 | ecosystem: Environmental > Terrestrial > Soil > Tropical forest > Bulk soil | place: Panama | collected 2016-02-17
GAACAGCACGAACGGCTCGCCCAGCACCAGCCCGTCGGGGTCGTGGGCCCGCACGGCCCGGGTGACCCGGGCGTAGAGCGGGTCGAGCTCGCCGCGGTCGAGGTCGCGGCAGCCGTCGGGCGGGGTGAGGCACGACGACCACTCGGTGCCCGGCCACGGCTCGTTGAACACGTCGTAGCCCAGCACCCACGGGTTGTGCCCGAACCGCTGGGCCAGGGCGCCGAACATCCTCGCCACCTGGGCCTGGAGCGACACGCCGTCGGGGCCGGAGGCGTCGTCCCACAGGCTCTGGAAGGCGGCCTGGATGGCCGGGTTGGTCACGTAGTAGAGCGGGAACCCGGTGTGGGTGTTGGCGGCGCCGCCGGTCTGCGTCATCCACTCGGGGAACCCGTCGCTGCCCAGCGGCTCGCCGTCGGCCCGCGGGCCCCAGCCGTCCTGGTGCAGGTCGAGCAGCACGTACAGGTGGTGGGCGGCCAGCGTGTCGACCGTCTCCTGGAGGTGGTCGAGGAACCGCTCGTCGATGCGCCCCGGCGTGGGCATGATCCCGGTGCCGGTCAGCCCGAGGCGGACCGCGTCGAAGCCGTGCTCCTCGAGCCAGGCGGCGTCGTCCTCGCCGAAGCCCGCGGCCGACGGGTAGTAGGGCGCCTCCTTGGGCACGAAGTTGATGCCCCGCAGCAGCAGGACCCGGCCCGTGGCGTCGGTCAGCCACCGGCCCTGGTGCCCGAGCGGGCCGACCGGCGTGGGGCTGGCGATCCCCCGCCCGGGCCCGCCGGAGCCGCCGCCCCCGGCATGGGGGCCGGTCACACAGGCCACCGACAGTGCACCCACCGCCACCAGCGACAGCAGCAGGCGCGTTGGTCCCTTCCCACAGCGCATACGGCATCATGGCCCAGACCGTCCGGCCGGGTCAGATGCCTCCGGAGATCATCGCCGTGGTCGCGACGAGGACGCCGGCGGCCAGCACCACGGCCTCGGCCAGGAGGGTCCTGTGGAGCATGCGCCAGGCCGCCGGTCCCCGTCGTTTGACGATGCGGGGCACGACGAACTCCTTGTTGAAGCCGCCGATGACGAGGACCACGGCGACGAGCGCCAGCTTGAGGAGCAGCGCCCGCCCGTAGTGGCCGTGGGTCAGTGCCTCGAGGGTCGTCACCTGCGAGCGGGCGAGCAGGATGCCGGTCGCGACGGTGATCGCGACCGACACGCCGGCCGCCGTGCTGAAGCGGTCCACGACCTCGGCCGACGTCCGGATCGCACCGGCCCGGCGTCCGGCCCGGATCTGCAGGTAGAGCAGGGCGACCCCACCGAACCATGTCGAGACGGCCAGCACGTGGACGGCCTGGCTCAGCACCAGCAACGGACCCGGCGCCTTGGTCGCCTGCGGATGGCCGATCCAGGCGTACGAGGCCAGCAGCAGGCCCACGCCGAGCGCACCCATCAGGCGGTTCGCCACCATGCCCTCGGCGGCCTCCGGGGTGGAGCGGCGCGACGCCGCAGTCCGGCGGCCTCGGTCGAAGCGGTGCCGAAGGCCGGAGTCGACCACGCCGAACGCGGCGACGAACAGGCCGGCGACCCGCAGCAGCGCGGCCGTCCCGAAGCGGCTCGTGACGACGAAGTCGAGCGTCGAGGTGTCGGTGATGGCGACCGGGCCGGTGCCGGCGAGCGCCGCGGCTCGGAACGGCAGGACGGCCAGGCTGGCGCCCGCTCCGACGATCGCCGCGCCCCGCAGGAAGCGCGCCGGCGACCAGCCGGTGGGACGCGCGGCCGCGGTGCTGATCAGGGTCCGGAAGATCACGCCCCCGATGACGAGGGTGGTGGTGAGGTCGACGATCCAGGTGCCGAACGCAGCGATCCTGTCGGCCCGGAGGCTCTCGGCCACGGTCGCGTCGGCGCGCAGCGCCAGTTGGTCGTTGGCGACGAGCTGCTCGGGCCCCCGCAGCATGACGAGGACCAACCACGCCAGGGCCACGGAGAACACCACCAGGCCTGCGAAGCCGAGGTCGCGCACCCACCAGCCGACGGTGCGCCAGCGGTCCCCGTCCGCCGCCCCCGGCGTCGCCGTGTCCGGCCGGCTCTCCGGCTGGGTCCGCGGGACGTGCCGATCGGGGCGCCCGTCCGGCCGCCGCCGCAGCCCGTGTGGCTCGGGCCGGTGCGCATCACGCCGGGCCGAGGGAACCGGCGTGATCGAGGGCACGCCGGATGCCGGCGTGACGGCGCGGATGACGCCCGACGGCTCATCGGTCCCGGCGAACCAGGTCGCCCACGCCGTCTCCGACACGTCGCCCGCGGGGCTCCGCCGAGCCGGCCGGTGACGGTCAACGCGTTCGCGCATGGCTGTCCCAGAAGTCAGGTGACCGGTGTGCCCGGTCGGTCGGGACCGGGCGGTGAGGGAGAGGCGCGCCCGGGCGGTAGGTCGGGCGCCCGCTCCCCGCCGCCGAGCGGCGCCGGTCCTCCCGGGACACCGGGCGCCGGCGGTCCGGTCGAGCGCCGGGACGGCGGCGCCACGCGAGCCGGCCCATCACGAGCGTCACCGCCACGGCGGCCGCGAGCAGCGGCCGGGCATCCTCCGGCCAGCCGTGGAGCAGCCGGCTCCGCACGCCGGCCGACCTGCCGGCGTCCTTGCCGGCCAGGATGGCGGCCGGCGCGACCGCCGTTCGGGCGGTGAACTCCAGCCGGCCCGCGATGAGGTGGGTGTCCCTGGACACGATGCGGTACACGATCTCGTAGGGACCGGCCGGGCGGACCACGTTCTGCCGCAGCCCGACCGCGATGCGGCGGCCGTGGTCACCGACAGATGTGCGGCCGTCGTCGACGCGGTGGCCGTCCGGTCCGTAGACCCGGAGCGGATCGCCCTCGGTCGTCGCCGGCTTGGCGTCGACCGTCAGCGTGACCGCGTCCGGCGCCCGGTCGACGGTGGCACCGGCGGCCGGCACGCTGCCGGTCAGCTTGGCGTGGGCCGGCGTCGCCGCGGCCGTCCCCGCCGCGGCCACCGGGCCCGCCCGGCACAGCAGCACCAGGGCCAGCACCGGGAGGCCCAGCACCCCCGCCGCCAGGGCCGCCCGGCCCCTCCTCGCCGATTTCATGGCCGTGGTCATGGACCCCCTCGCGCGCCTCACGTGCGGGGGTGAGCGTGCCAGGCCGCGCAGCCGACAGATCCCCGGTCGGTCGTGCGGCCCTTCCCCAGCGAATGGCGCGGTCTCGTCGTCCTCGGTCGGGTTAACGCTGTCAATCACGAGAACGTTGCGGTCGAGCACGCATTTCTGTCCGCTCCGTGCGCATCACGCGACGCGTTCGCCACTGAGCGCGGCACACCACCGCAACGCGCCGTCCTCGCCCCGCAGCTCGACGACCCGGTTCGTGATGCTCCCGTCGGCATCCCTGACCGTGCCACGGGCGTCACCGCTAGGGTGACCCCGATGTTCGGCAGCCGGCGCCAGGCCCTGTTCGCCTGCGTGACCCTCACCGTCCTGCTCGGGGCGGGGTTGCACGGCGTCGGGCTGGGTACGGGCGGTCTCGGGGCGGCGGGCGGCCGGCACGACGCGGCTGCGCTGGTCGACACGGCCCCGGCGGCCGCGGTCGTCGACGCGTTCAGACCGCGGACCGCCCCGTCGGGCGAGGCCGACCTCACGTCCCGCCGGGCGCTCACGCCCGCGGGTGTCGCGCTCACGGCGACCGGCCTCGTCGCGGCAGCGCTGGCCGGATGGTGGTTCACCCGCCGCGAGCGGGGCACCCACGTGGCGCTGCCACGGCGATCGCCGGCGACGCTGCGGGCCCCGCCGGCGATCGTCGGTTAGTTCCCGGCCCCTGCCCCTGACCGGCTGAGCCGTCGCGCCCCGGAGGGCGTGCCGGGGACCTCTTCGTGACCCCGCGCGACTCGTCCCTCGGCGACGACAGGAGTTGACCATGCCTGCAGTCCCGGCGCGCCACCGGCCGCGATGAACACCGACCTCACGTCCCCGGTGCGCTTCCGCCCGGGCAGGGCCGTCGGGCTCATCGTGACGTTGGTGCTCTGGACGACGGTGACGGCAGCAGTCGGCCCACTGCTGGATGACCCGGCGCACGTGGACCGGCTGACGATCGACAACCCCCATCCCTGGCCGGTGAGCGTCGACGCCACGGGCGCCACCCGTGACGGCTGGGTGAGCGTCGGTGGCGTCGCGCGCGACTCCGCACAGACCTTCCACCTCGTGCTCGACCAGGGCGACAGCTGGATCTTCCGCTTCGCCTACGGCGGCCAGCACGCCGAGATGCGCGCGAGCCGCACCCGACTCGACCACGACAACTGGCACGTCACCGTCCCCGACCGGTTCGCCACCCGGCTCCGGGCCGCCGCCGTGCCCGAGACACCCCCTTGAGGAACGGATCGACATGCTCGGAACGACCGAACTACTGCTCACCTACTACCTCGGCGTCGGCTTCGTCGTCGTGCTGGCCTGGGCGGCTCTCCAGCCGTCCCGCCGGGTCGACGACCGCGCCGCCGGCCGCTACTTCCGCTGGAGCACCGTCGTCGCGGCGGCCGGGCTCCTCCACCCCGCCGTCCCGCTCGCTGCCCGTGACATCGTCGGCCAGGTCGCGCTCGACATCCCCGACGACAACGCCACCCTGCAACGCATGCACCGGCGAGCGGCCAGTGCGACCAACGCCCTCACCATCGTGTCCCTGTTCCCCCTCGTCGCGCTGGGCGCCATCGGCCTGACCTGAGGTGGTCGGCGCCGGTCACCAGGGCTGGTACCCGGCGCTGACCCAGTTCCGTGCCGCGTTCACGACGGCTCCGGGGTCGGAGAGGAACTGGAGACCGGAGACCTCCTGCATGTGCCGGGCGAACGCCTCCGGGGTCATCGGCGACGTGGCCCCGGTCCCGCCGGCCGGGGTCGCCGCGCCGCCACCCGCCCCGACGGGCGTGGTCGGTCCAGTCGTCGCCGCACGACGGTGCGCTGCACGCTCGGCGGTGCGCCCGCGTCGACCGAGGTGTCCGCGCAGGCGCAGCCCTCGTGGACCTCCCCGCCACACCGATGCGGCATGATGCTCGCCGGCGCGCAGGAGCGGATCGTCGTCGGGCGCGAGCCGCGGACGGGCTTGCGCTGCAGCAGGCGGGTCACGGCGCGGTTCCCCGCCGTGCGCTGGAGCGCGAGCAGCCGGGCGGTCGCGCCGGTCACCGGCCGTCGCGCGACCGTCGCAGCCGCGCTCGATGCAGCCTCGGGGACGGTCGCGTAGACGGGCCGGGGACGCGGACGGAACGCGGGGCGTGCGATGCTATGGGGCATGGCGCTGGCGGGTTCCCGGATGGGCTCTGCGCCCGGCCGCACTCCAGTCGCGCGCGCCGCGGGGTCGGCGGGGCGTCGTCCCGTCGGCGCCGGCCTCCTCGAGCTGCAGGCCGACGCCGGGAACGCCGCCGTCGCGCAGCTGGTCCAGGGGGCACAGGTGCAACGGACCGGCGCCAAGACGCCGGGGCACGGCGGAGCCGCTGCCGTCTCCGCCGGCCTCCTCGGGCTGCAGGCCACCGCCGGGAACGCCGCCGTCGCCGGGCTGGTCCGGCGGACACAGGTGCAGCGGGCCGACGCCGGATGGGAAGACGCCAAGAAGCAGGGCCACTACTGGAACGCCGGCAAGCGGTCGGTCGGGGCGGTCGACCGCTTCCCCCTGCAGCTGGCCTCGGGGGGCTACCCCGGCGCCGGGCTGGACGACGTGAGCGCCGGCCTGACCTCCGAGTCGGCCCGCAACCGCGCCATCGCGCTGGTGCCGACGGGGCTCAAGCCCGAGGAGGGGGTGACGGTCTTCCTCCACTTCCACGGCCACGCCGAGAAGGCGGGCCGGCCCTACGCCAGCTGGCGGGAGCACGTGGCGGACAAGGAGCACCCCGAGCGGTCCGGGAAGGTCCGCGACGTCGCCCACGACCAGATCGCCCAGCAGATCGAGGCGGCGGGCGATCCGCAGGTGCTCGGCGTGCTCCCCGTGGGGGTGGGGCCGTCCATGTTCGCGGCCAGCTACAACGACTTCGCCGGCGGGCCCTACCTCGAGCAGGTGTTCAAGGCGCTGGTCGAGGTGGGCGCGACGAAGACGCAGATCCCGTTGTCGAAGGCCCAGGTCGTCCTCGGCGCCCACAGCGGCGGCGGGTTCACGGTCAACAGCATGCTGGCGGCCGCCACCGACGAGGCGGCGGGCAAGAAGGTGAAGGGGAAGTCGACCGCCGGTGCCCGGATCGCCGAGGTCGCCATCTTCGAGGCCGCCATCGACAACGGCCGCTGGAAGACCGTGTGGGCGTGGGCGCGCCCCCACCTCGACCGGCTCGCCGCCGTCCTCGGGGGCCAGGCGACCGCCGCCGACAAGGCCGACGCGATCAAGGAGACACCCCGGCTGCGGGCGTACTACGGGCGCAGCTACGTCAAGGCCCACGAGGCCCTCGCCGGCGCCATCGCCGGTTGGTTCGACGAACCGTTCGCATCGGGACGCACGAACCGGGAGGCTCTCGGCGGCTACGTGGACGACGTCGCTTCGCTCTTCCGCGTCATCCACGTCGCGGGCGTCGGCCACGAGGAGATCGTGCGAGGCCACGCCCTCGACGACAAGGGCGCAGCCGGCAGCGTCACCGACGCGCTCAAGGCGCTCCACGACCCGAAGGCCGGGCCCATACCCGGGCTCGGCACGGTGGAGACGCCCAAGCCGAAGAAGGCGGCGGCGAAGCACAAGGCAAAGGCCGCCGCGGCCCCGCCGACGCCGTCCACCAGCACCGTGGCCGGGCCGAGCCCGCCGAGCCAGAGCGCAGGATCCGCGGCCAAGGGGGCCACGGACGTCACCATCAGCTGGGGCTCGAACGCCAAGCGAGACGCCGTCGCCGACACGTCGCTCGCCATCCTGAAGGACGTCCTGCGCGCGGCCGGTCTCTCCTCGGCGACCATCACGAGCACGGCGCGCAACGCCACCGACCAGGCCCGCGCGATGTACCAGAACCTCGTCGGCCAGGGCGTCGCCAAGCAGAAGAAGCTGTACGGCCCCGCCGGCGACAAGGTGATCGACGTCTTCGTCGCGCTGCGGGACGAGGGCAAGTCTCCCCAGGAGATCAAGGACGGGATGCGGGACGCGATCGTCGCCATCGGTCCCTCGAAGGTGTCACGCCACTGCGGCGACCCGGCGCTCCTGAACGTCTTCGACGTCGGGCCCAACTCCCTCGGTGACGGCGAGGCGAAGCAGGCGTTCAACGCCGCGGCGGCGGCGGAGGTCGGGGTGCGGGTGTCGAAGTACATCCCGTACCCGAAGGACCCCGGCGACCACTTCGAGATCAAGCCGTCGGGCGGAACCGCTCCGGCGCCGGAGAGCGACGCGCCGAAGGTCGAGGCCCCCGCCCCCAAGCCGGCGCCGGCGCCGGCACCCGCACCGGCTGCCCCGGCGCCCGCGCCTGCGAAGGCGCCGGCCCCGAAGCCGTCGGCTCCGACGGCGACCGGGGCGGCCGTCGCGAAGGCGGCCGGGTGGAAGGCGTCCGACGCGACGTCCTCCTACGCGCTCACGGACGACCAGCGGGCCGCGCTGAACGATCACAAGGAGCTGAAGGCCAAGGCCAAGCGCCTCAAGGAGCTCCGCAAGGCCGAGAAGGCGGGCACGCTCAGCGACGCCGACACCGCGGAGCTCGCGACCCTCCAGGCGCTGGAAGCGCGGGTGAAGAAGGCGGGCAAGCTCGCCTTCCAGAAGGAGGACACCGAGGAGGTGCTGGCCGCCGCCGGGCTGACCGTGAAGGGCTGGTACTCGAACATCGTTCAGGGCAGCTTCCTCGGCATCCCGCTGACGGTGCACAAGGACCTGGCGGAGCGCCTCGACCGGGCCCAGAACGCCTTGGTCGGCGACGAGAACATCAACCGGGCGAACCAGTCGGCCGCCGACCTCGGCAAGACCCTCAAGATGTACGCGTCCACCTCGGACATGCGCGCCCCGAAGGCGGCGACCGGTGGTACGAAGCTGAGCCTCCACACCTTCGGGCTGGCCGTCGACCTGAACTACAAGGGCAACCCCATGGTCGGCAACAAGAAGCCCGAGAAGAAGGCCGACAAGGGGCCCGAAGAGGACAAGCGCTTCGCCACCGCCATGGCCGCTCGCACGCCGCGCCTCGTCGAGCGGGCGATGTGGCTCATGCACGGCCAGGCCTTCGACATCGAGGCGGAGAACGCCGCGTTGCGCGGAAAGAAGAACGTGGAAGCGGCGTGGGACGCGCACCGCAAGGCGTCGGACGCGCTCGTCGCCTACCTGGGGCTGGCCGCCGACGTCGAGTCGCCGGCCTTCGCCGCCAGGGTGAAGGCGTGCGGCGAGCCGAAGGGCGTGAAGTGGGACCAGCCGACGACCGGCGCCTGGTGGAACGACGTGGCGTGGTGGAAGAAGCGGGTGACCGACGACCTCGGCCTGGCGGACACCTACGACTTCTCCGAGAAGGGTCACCACGGTAAGGCCGTGCTGACCGGCTACATGGACCTGACCAAGGAGGTCGTCGTCGCCCTCGTGGACGCCGGGCTCCTGTGGGGCGGCCAGTACGGCGACGGTCCCAAGGACATCATGCACTTCGACTGGAGGGACGGCGGCGACGCCGCCAAGATCAACGAGGCCCGAGGCAAGGACAAGCCGAACCACTGACTCCGCCGGCCGGCGGGGCCGGCCGCGGCGTGGCGTCGCCCGAGGGTCACCCGTGGTCGCTCCCGAAGCGGGCCGCCAGCTCGGCGACCCGGTTGGCGTGGTGCTCGGGCCGCATCCGGCCGGCACGCTCCAGCAGGCTCATGCCGTGCAACGCGCTCCAGAGCACCTCGGTCGCGGTCTCGTCGTTGCCATCGCCGAGCACCGCGGCGAGCGCCTCGAAGGCGGAGCGCAGCTCGGTCTCCGCATCCTCCTGGGCGAAGCGGGCGTCGATCGGCAGCTGGAACATCGCCTCGTAGAGCGACGGATGCGCCGCGGCGAAGTCGAGGTAGGCGCCGGCCACCGCCGTGACGGCCCGCACGCCCGTCTTGCGCCCCACGGCCCCCCGCATCGCCGCTGCCAGCTCGCTGAACCCGCCGAGCGCCACCGTGCGCATGATCTCGGTCTTCCCGCCGGCGAAGTGCGCATAGAGCACGGGCTGCGTGTAGCCGATCACGTCGGCGAGACGCCGCGACGTGACGGCGGCCCAGCCCTCGGCCTCGGCCACGGTCCGGGCCGCGTCGAGGATCTGCTGCCTGCGCTCGGCCGCTCGCCGTGCTCGGGCACTCGCCTCGGCCATCGTTCCTCCTCTTGCGTCCGGGACCGTTCCGCCTTAGGTTAGCAGTGCTAGAAGATCTAGCACTGCTAACCGAAGGGTCGTCATGCTCAACACACTCGCTGTCATCGCCCCGACCGTCGTCGGCACCATGGTCGGCGTCGAGTTCGCCGTCGCTGTCTTCGTCAACCCGATCCTGCTGCGACTGCCGGCGGGGTCGGCGCTCGAGGCACGCGCCGACGGCGCGCGCGTCCTCGGCCGCGTCATGCCGTTCTGGTACTTCGCGTCGCTGATCCTCACGGCCGGGCTGGCCGCCGCCACCTGGGGCGACGGGGCAGCCGGCGCCGCCATCGCGGCCGCCGCCCTGCTCGCCGTGAGCGTCGTCATGTCGATCGCCCTGCTCGTGCCCATCAACAACCGCTCCGCCACCTGGACGGCCGACGACCACCCCGACGACTGGCGTGAGCAGCAGCAGCGCTGGGACCGCCTGCACTACGCGCGGGTGGCCATCATCGTCGCTGCGTTCGTCCTCACACTCGTCGCCGCCACCGCCGGCTGAGCGATCACGGCTCCACCGTCCCGAGCTCGTCCTGGAGCGCCGCACCCCAGGCGAGCAGGTCCCAGTCCGCGTGGGGGCGGCCGATCAGCGACACGCTCACCGGCAGCCCGCTGCGCGACCCGACGCCCGACGGGAGGCAGACGACCGGGAAGCCCGTCCAGTCCCAGTAGTGGGTCAGGGACAGGTCGTCGAGGTCGCCGAAGGTCTCCTCGTAACCGCGTCCGCGCACGGGCGCGACGATCGGCAGCGTCGGCTCGACGACGGCGTCGATGCCGTGCTCGTCGAGCCAGTCGCACCAGGCGGCGGTGTCCTCGGCGCGCCCGACCTGCCCGGCGACGTACTCCTCGGCCGTCATCGCCCGCCGTTCGGCGTGCTCGAGCCGGGCGCGGACCGCGGGGCGGTACTCGCTGCGCCGATCGGCGAAGCGGCGGTGGAAGACCAGCATCTCCGTGAGCATGAGGTCGAAGAGGTCGGAGACCACGTCGAGCCGGGCCGCCGGCGGAGACGGCTCCACGCGCTCCCCGGGAAGCGCCGCGAGCGCCCGTTCGAACCCGTCGGCGACGTCCGGGTCGAGGTCGGCGATCCGGGGTGAGACGGCGTACCGGCGGAGCACGCGGCGTTGCCGGGGGCGCTCGACGCCGGCGAGTGCGGCCAGCAGCGGCTCGCAGTCGCGCACGGCGCGGGTCATCGGCCCGACGTGGTCGAAGGTGGGCGCCAGCGGCACGATCCCGCGGAGCGAGACGAGCCCGCGCGTCGGCTTGATCGTCGAGGTCCCGCACTCCGCCGAGGGGATGCGCAGCGAGCCCGCGGTGTCGGTGCCGGTCGCCGCCGGCACCTGGCCCGACGCGAGCGCCGCGCCCGAGCCGCCACTCGAGCCGCCCGCCGAGCGCTCGAGCGACCAGGGGTTGCCGACCTGATCGGTGGTGCCGCCGCAGGCGAACTCGTGCGTGTGCAGGTGGCCGAGCAGGACCATTCCCTGCTGCGAGAGGCTCGCCCAGGCGTCGCAGTCCCGGTCGGCCACCTCGTCGAGCACCCGGCTGGAGGCGGTGAGCGGCTTCCCGGCGACGGCGTAGAGGTCCTTGAGGCCGATGGGGATCCCGCAGAGCTCGGGCGCGCCGCCCGCCGCGAGCCGCTCGTCGGCACGGTCGGCCGCGGCGAGCGCGTCCTCCTCGTAGACCCGCACCCATGCGTTCACCGAGCCCGGGTCGCCGTCGTGGCTGTGGGTGCCGTCGCGCGCACGGATGCGGTCGAGACATGCCTCGACGAGCTCACGTGAGGACAGCGCACGCCGCGCCAGCGCCTCGGCCGCGTCCACCACCCCGAGGTCGGACGCATCGGTCATGCGGGCGATCCTGTCACGGGTCAGCGAGCCGGCCGGTGGCCCGGGAGCTGCGAGACGGTCGTCGGCGCGCCCTCGCGGATGCGGCGCAGCACGGCCTCGTTCGGCGATCGGGATCCCTCGTCGGTGGGCAGGCTGAAGTCGGTGTAGAGGACGCGCCGCTCCCGCTCCACCGGCGGCTCGCTCATGTGGAGCGTGCAACTGCAGTGCACGGTCACGTCGCCGGTCGCGGTGGGCAGGTCGAGCTGCGGCAGGTCGAGGTCGCGGCGCACGAACGCCGGCTGGACGAGGGCCCGGTGCGAGCCGGCGACCACCCGAAGCTGCCCCGATCCGGCACCGGCCCCGGTGACCGAGATGCCCACCGTGAGCGAGCAGCAGCGGTACGAGTGGCTGCCGAGCGAGCAGTCCTTGTGCCACGGCACGTCCGAGATGCCCTCGACGATGCCGACCGGTTTCACCAGCGCCTCGGCCCGGTTGCTGTTCCCGCCGGGCTTGCCGTGCCGGTGGCCGTCGGCGGTGAACCGGGCGATGGCCTGGAGACGGTCGTCGTCCAGCAGCGCGGCGGCGGTCGGTGAGGCCTGCTGGAAGTACTGCATGCGCACCAGCCGATCGGCGCCGTCGTGGGTCCTGGCCCACCACGACCGCCCGTCACCCCGCTCGTAGCCGGGCGCGGCGTCGTCCATCTCGGCCGAGATCCGGGCCATCTCGGCATCGTCGAACACGCCCCGCAGGTGCAGGAAGCCGGCCTCGGCCAGGAACCACGAGATCTCCTCGGCGTCGTCGTCCAGGCGGAACGAGCGCCCCAGGTCGAGCGGCCCGCCGTCGGGGTCGACGAACGACACGTCGCCGGCCACGTGGGCACGCCGCCCGTCGAGCACCGACCGCAACACGACCCACCAGTCCAGGAAGTGCTCGAGCCGGCCGCGGGGCATGTCGAGGTCGCCGCCCGTGAGGAACCCCATGGGCGTGCGCAGGTCGTTCACGAGGTCGTGCAGGCCGCCGGCATCGAGGCGGACGACAGCACCGGCGTCGTCGAGGCCGGGCTCCACCACCAGGCGGCCATCGCCGTCGCCATCGCCGTCGCCGTCGAGCCGCACGGTCCACGCCCCGCCGTCGACGTCGAACCCGAACGGACCTACGCCGAGCTGGCGAGCGCCCGCGAGGGCCATCGACCCGTTCGCCGCCCAGCGATCGGGCAGCTCGTCCCCGAAGAACTCGCCGGCATCGACGGGACGGACATCGGCACCCGTGCGAGTGCGGAGATCGACCGAGCGCATGCACGATTCTTGCCCATCGAGTCGCTCGCCGTTGCCCGCACGCGTCCCATAGTTCGGTCTGCGACATGGCGCCTGGACGGCTCAGTGCAGCGGGTCTGTTCCACGGTCGGGTCGACGTGCTGGGGGAACGCGCGGACGCCGGTGCCGAGGTGGATCTGGCGCCGCCCGGGGCGGGTTGCGGACCACGGGAAGGCCGGCCGCCTCCCACGCCGCGAAACCGCCCAGCAGGTCGGACGTGAGGATCATCCGTCCGCTCCCCTCGAGGTCGACCGGCAGGCTCGTCAGGGCTGGGGCACGATCCGGATGTAGGGCTTGGGCTCCTTCCAGGAGCCGAAGATCTCCCTGGCCTGGTCGTTGGAGACCGAACCAGCGATGATGACGTCCTCGCCTTGCTTCCAGTTCACCGGCGTGGCGACCTTGTGCGTGGCGGTGAGCTGCAGCGAGTCGATGACCCGCAGGAGCTCGTCGAAGTTGCGGCCCGTGGTCATGGGGTAGACGAGGATCAGCTTGATCTTCTTGTCCGGCCCGATCACGAACACGTTGCGCACCGTCTGGTTGTCCGCCGGCGTGCGGGTCTTCGGGTCGCCGGA
>Ga0126377_10002361_pt1 | contig 12967 bp, 9 predicted proteins | sample PanSoiMetPlot_22_FD_92647 | JGI IMG/M metagenome (GOLD analysis project Ga0126377, IMG submission 92647) | Tropical forest soil microbial communities from Panama - MetaG Plot_22 | ecosystem: Environmental > Terrestrial > Soil > Tropical forest > Bulk soil | place: Panama | collected 2016-02-17
CTTGTTATCGAGAAAGCCCGCGGGCGTCGCCAATGGGGTGGTATTCGGCTCTCCCGCCGGGAACAGTTCCCACAACGGATACTGCGTTCCGGAAGCCATAAACGGCGCATAACCCGTCGTACCTGGCTTATTCGGATCGTCCGGCGCGATATAACCGGCGCGATACGACACTAACGCCACGTCCTGCGGCTCCAGGATCAGGTATCCTTCAGAAGTGATACCACAGCCTTTGGACAGGTGAATAGTCTTCGTCGCCCCGGCATCGAGACGAATGTCCAACCCACAGACAATCCCAATACCAATGAGGTTGGCTCGCGTGAGACGTTCCTGCTCATCGAGATATTTGAAGATATTGTTCAGGTGCGTATTGGTGAGCACCTGATTGGCCTCGAAGATCGGATATTTATTTTGTGATTGTTCCATGGCGAATCCGTTTCCTCGTTAGCTGAAGGTTTAAGTCCGTTTCTTGGGCTTAGCAGGCTTAGCTGGTTTACCATGTTTACCGGGTTTATTGGCTTTAACAGGTTTCACAGGTTTACCGGGTTTATTGGCTTTAACAGGTTTCTCAGGTTTACCGGGTTTACCGGGTTTATGGTCTTTAACAGGTTTCACATGTTTTCCGGATTTACCGGGTTTATTGGCCTTGACAGGATCGACTGGTATAGCTTTGGTGGACGCTTCAATATTCGGCGACCGCGGCTGTTCGGCCACTTTATCGAAAATCGGCGCTGGAGGAACAACCCCTGGCGACGGAGCAGTTTTTGGCAATACCGGGGCCGGAGGAACAACCTCTGGAGATGGGGCTGTCTCTGGTAAAACTGGGGCCGGAGGAACAACTCCGGGCGGCGAGCTTGTCTCCCGCAAAATCGGGGCCGGAGGAACAACCCCTGACGACGGGGCAGTCTCCGGTAAAACCGGGGCCGGAGGAACAAACTCGGGCGGAGGGACTGTCTCCCGCAAAATCGAGGCCGGAAGAACAACTTCGGGCGGCGAGCTTGTCTCCCGCAAAATCGGGGACGGAGGAACAAAGCCGGGCGACGGGGCTGTCTCCCGCAGCGGGTAATTACCCAAAGCTGTCAGTCCCAAACGCACCGGGTTTACATCGCTGCCGCTGTCGCAATCGTGCAAGGTAGCGCCCGGATAAGTATTTCGCAGCTTCCCGAGCAGATTCACTACTACCCAGAGGCGATAGGAGACTTCTTTGTAGCTATCATAGCGATCCTTCAGTAACGCTTCTATCTTAGCAGCTACTCCCGGCTTAAATGTGATGCCAGGGCATAACGTTATCGGGTCAGGCGTAAATACGGTGAATGCGTCAAAATCCCGCCCCGCTTTAAAATTGGAGTCCATCCAATTGTAAAAAGTCATTCCATACTTCGTTAAAATGTCAGCTGCGCATTTGCACAATGCGTCATTTTCGAGGGGGCCGTTAACAAATCCACTTGTGAGAATAGCCTCGATGCGCTCCTGTAAACGTTCTTCCGTCCAATCGAAAACGGCATTGGCGTTCAGCCATCTGAGCCAGGCGTCTTCAAAACGTTCAAATTGCCAGCCGAAGAGCGCAATTTGATGGAAATGCTCGATCATCGTATCCAGAATTTCAGCCCACAAAGCGTCGCTCAACACAGTCGTACACGAAATTCCCGCCCGACTTATCTTCGAGGTGAATTCGTTCTTCAACATTTCTCTCAAAGCGTCGGGATGGATATAACTCAATGTTTTGTCGTCATACCAGATCTCAAACGCCTGGCTGAAGGCGCTGTTGATGGCGTTTGCGCAATCGCAGGCTTCCTTTTCCGCAGGTCTGATCCCGCCGGAAGTTAATCCTTTGGTTATTAACAACTCCGCCAAATCATTCAAAATAGGATCACAGGGGTTTTCAATAAAACCGTCATTGCCGACCCAGCATATTTTATTGAGAAGGTGCGATGGAGTTTCCTCTCGGATGGTCCGGTCAGCAAAATGACGCAGCTCCAGATTGATGTTGTAGGGGGCTGTCCATCCGGGCATTACAAAAGTCAGTCGGAATGAATAGGGGTCCTCATCGCCGCAGGTTGCGCAAGGCCCTTCCACGCAGGCGGGGTAGAGCGCATCGCCGGGGAATTTCGGACGTAATAGCAGATGCTCCACAACAATCGCTCGCTCGTTGGCGCTCCAACTCAACAATTCATCCATCAGAGCCTGCGCTTCCGCGCGTGTCTTCAACAGATTCGGATGCTGGCCTAGCGGATTGCCGTTACTGTCCTTAAGTTTGAGCCGGAATTCTCCTCTTTCCGGAGCAATTTCATAAGCGTCTGGCTGAACCATTTGGATAATGATTTCCCGGAACGCTTTTTGCACGGCGGACTTAACGTCAGAGCCGACAACATTCAGGTTACCTTCCAGCCAAACCGTTTTATTTTTATCTTCAAGCTGATAATGCGTGATGGTGTTCGGTCCGGATGAAGGTCCTGTTACTGTCCAGACGAATTCAAGATCCGGAAAGCCTAATAAGAGGCTAACGCGCTTCTTCAGTCCGGGGATATTTTCCGGGGAACCGGGATTCGTTCGATAGTTAAATGCTTTTCCCCGGTCATGGCTGATGAACGGATACGCTTTTAAGAAGGATATTTTATCCTCGATGAGCCGGTCGAGCGCTACTTTCTGGCCCTGGAAGTTAGTAAGTAACAAGGCATATTCGCTGAATTGCTCGCCGAATCGCGACATAAGGTGATTGAGAAAACGATTACGGCGATCGTGAAATTCCGGAAGGGTTTCGGTCATCTCTTCGAGTTTTGCCGTATTGAGTCCATTAGTAATATCGTTGTATCCCCGAATCACCGACTCACTGAACTCGCGGATAAAATATGTCCGATCGACAGCTGGATCGAGCGAAAACAGCTCGGCGGTATGGGCCAACTGCGCAAATGCATTGCCCAGAAGTTGCTCGAAAATCATGAGGTAGGCTTTAAGTTGTCTCGCCTGCGCCCGGCGGAGAGCGCCAGCGTGTGAAGGCAGTCCTTCAGGGCCAACGCCATAAGTTAACGGGAAGCTGTACTGCGCCGGAAAATAATCTTCCGGGTTGCGAAACGTCCCCTTCGGAATGGGTAAATCGTTGGGGGCGTTCTTTATTTTCGGGCGTTCGGCTTCGCCGCGCAGTTGAGTCAAGGAATCCAGGGACTCGTCCATCCTCGGCAAAAATGGCAGGCCGTTTTTATAAAACAGAAAGCGCGACAGGTTGTGATAGAGCCTCGGTTGGTGCAGATCGCTGACAAAAAGCAGCCATGACGCGCTGCTTTTAGCTGGATTGAAGATAGGATTTCCATTATAAAAGACTGGATCAGCCGCGCCTTTAATCACATTTCCTTCGGCGTCGTACTTCGTCAACAGCAGGTTGTTGACTGCGATGACGCCTTCGATTTTCATCAGTCGATTGATTATATCGGAAACGCGGAGGACGGTTTTCAGCCCGGCGGCTTCCAGCTCTTCGGCTTTGATGAACCCGTTGCTCAAGGCCGGACCGTTAAAGATTTTCTCCACCGGGATGCCGGCGTCCATCATTTCCTGCAAAGTATAAAACCGCACGGGCGGATTGAAGTATTGCTCAATCTCAAACCAGATCTGCGCCTGGACTCGTTCGATATCGGCGTCGGGCGCTACTTCCACGTCGGCGCAAACAGCCACGTCCTCAATATCAACGCCTCTGACACGGCAATAATCTTCGTCCAGATTGCGGTGTCGGTGTAGAGACTTCCTGGCTGCTTTTACGGCGGATTCGATTCTGATCAGTTTGTTACGATAACGCTGGATGAAACCGGTGGGCGACTTATCTTTCAACAGGGTTTCCAATCCGGCGACCGTAGTCTGGTTTTTGGCGAATGTCCCGCCAAAAATGCGCAGCGAGGCGTTTTCGATCCCTATCTTTTTACCGCCTGGCGACAGTTCGATTTCAAAGCTGGCGTAAAAAACATTCCGCCAGTTGATCGCTAATTCGGCGTCGGTCAGTGGAGAATTATCCGTTTTGTTACGATTGAATTTTATGAGTTTAAGATCGAAGGACTCGCCGTTTTTTCCCTCAAAAGCGTTCTTGCTATTCAAAAATAGCTTCCACTCATCCCATTTTTCCAGGTCCCATTTCGGGAACCGCAATTCGATAGTGATCGGATTAGGCTTGCCCTCCTGATCGAAGACGCTGTAGGAGTATTCTATCTTCCGGTCATTCAGATCCCCCAGTTCCGGGTTAGCTTCAAGTTCCAGCAGAATTTCGTACATTCCGCGCGGTTCGACCTTTTTGGGGGACAGCAGAGGGTTCGCCGGTTTCCGGTACGAGAGGGTAAGAGTCAGCTGGTCTTCCTCACACCAGGCGTAATAATGCGTGTCACAAGCGCACTCTTTGCAAAAGACCCAGGCGTTCCGTATTCCATCAAAGTCAACCAACTCGCCATCCAGTTCAAACGCCCCACGATCCAGGTCAATCAGCAAGCGACGAAAATCCTCGGTAGTCCAGGGATTGACCGATAATATTTCTCTCGCTGTAAAAAACGATTGATTTGGAAATGGCCGGATCGGGTCTGTCGAGGGCGTGGAAGGCGTCATCACGTCCTGAATTTTCCACCCGATCCGGTATGCGAGATCGGTTATGGCATAACAAAGAACCTCCAGGATGGTGATGCCAGGATCATGAGTATTGTAGTCCGTCCATAGCCGGCTGCCCATTTGCTGAATAAAACCGATCCCCGTCCGCCGGAGAAAGTAATAATCCTCGGCAGGTTTCAGATTTGGATTTTTCGGTATGGTGACAGGTATCTGGCTCATGCTTCACAAGGACAGTTTTCGCGGAATATAGTTTCATCCTCAGGCTTGATCACCGTGATTTCGTGTTCCTTTGCGGGAACCGAAACTAAGATGGAGACTGCCTTCGACCCTTCTACTTCCGCCAGATCGGTTGTTCCATTAACGTCATGAAATAATTCGAAATCAGTGACGTAATCCACGTACGGACGTTCTTCAACAAACTTGATCAGGACGGATTTATAAATCTTCCCGCCGAACGAGGGAGAACCGCCGCCCTCGAACGCCCATGGGGAGAGGAAACGCGTGATCTCATCCTGCAATTTAAGCTTATAGAATGTTTCATCGAATCCGTTGCGCAAGCGTACTTTAAACTTCACCCTGACCTCTTCGAACTGTGGGTTTTTGACATGTAAAGTAACAAAACAGGAGAGTCGTTCGCGCACAAAGGTTTTTATCTCTTCCAGCAATCCCAGACTTGCATATGGTTTCAACGGGTCGCGAAGGTTCTGGAATTGCAGGTTGGGAATGGTCACCAGTGTGACATGCCCGGGAGCCAACTCTTTGTAAACAGGATCGCCGCCGCTATCGACGTCATAATGCGTGTGATTAAGGCACTTCACTTTGTAAATCTGTGGGAAGGCCTCCAGCACAAGTCGCTCGTAATCCCAAAGCGCAATTGCGCGATCTTTGTGGCGTAGACGCTCGCTGATACGAGTGTAGAATGCGTTTGGGAGTTCAGCGCCGCGTCCTCCAAAAGTGGAGAAACTCTGGCTGACTTTTTTAACCGCCGCGTCAGGCCGGTCGAGTTTGCTGATCGTCCCTGCCGGAAGGATTTTTGCAGGGAAAGCCGGGTCATTATCTCTGTTCTCAAAAGTAGCCTTGAGCGCCTGCGCAGCGACCATCCGCAAGTGGCAGACGGCATCGCTCTCGGATGCGACGGCCGCGCGTATCCAACGCATCCCTGTAGGCAGGATGGTGTTTGTATCAGAGGCCTCACGAGGGATGGCGAATGTGACGATGCCCGAATTGAGGAGCTCGCCTGTTTGATCCTCTACTTCGTTTTCCTTGAACGCTACCCATCTGTTCTCGCTCAGATAACTCCAGTGAATATGCGGGACGGGTTTTTCAGAGAGGGGGCTGGCGGTTCCGTCGGCCACTTCGAATAACAGAGAAAGGTTTTGCGGAGGTTTAAGGCCTGTAACTCCTATATAGAATTCAGCTTCACTTTCTGTTTTGATGGCATCGCGAAAAAATGCAAACTGTGGCAAGAGGTAAATATCGACTTCTGCGTTTATTTCCGGATGTTGCTCGCACTGGCCGAAAGGAGCGAGATGGAAAAATCGCGCTTTGCGAATTGCCTGATCGGTTTTCGCGCCGCTGCTCAGGTCGATTGTCTGAATGGCTGAATACTTCAGGGTAATTGATTCCGCAAGGGGTATCTTTGGTACCGGAGTCGGGTCTGTGCCGGTTGGAGTCGGCTTCGACTGTGCGATAAGGTAATTCCTTAAGGCGATCAGATATTCCGCCTGCCCAAAGTCGCCGGACAGCGCCAAACGTAAAAAGCCATTACGAGAAGTCGTATCATAAAAGCTATTCTCGGAAAAATCCGGAGCGTCTACGATCGCGATGTTGAAGTTGTCAAGCGTGATATCCACGCTGCCTGATGAAAAAAGACTCTCGCTCTCTGAATTATTCCATACGCCATTTTTCAGGAAAGTAACAGTCGCGGCAGGTACGGTCTTATTATACGCCACGCCATTCACTTGCCACCTTACGCTTAATGTGACGGAGTCGCATTGTTTCTGAAAAGCCTCTTTTGATCCAACAATCAAACTGCTTCCGGTGATTGGCGCCGCGCCAAATGGTTGAAAAGGCTTCGAGGTATCTACCGGTCCGAAGTCGTTAGAGACGGCGAGGGTTTTCAGCCCACTAACGTTTACATTGACCTTAATCTGCGTGATTACAATATCCCGAAGAGGATGATAGATGTACGGCCCATTGTTGTGTTTGATTTTGACCAGCAATAACGAAAGGTTGGTATCAAAATCATAGCCGTGGACTTGCGCATTGTAAGGTGTGATGGGCGCATCATCGCCGACAATGTTCACTTTTAGCTGTAAATTATTACTCGTCGTCCAGTTAAATATCTCGGGTGATTTTTCCACCCATCCCTCAACCGAGGTGAAAAGACAGGTCACGTCAGATTGAAAGCCGGCAAAGCCTGCCGGCGTGGGTCCGCTGGTTGTCAGATCAATAATGATTTCACGTTCGCCTTCAGCCATCAAAAAATAATGCGAAGCTATGGCGAATCCGATCTCCGCCTTTGGCATGCGAATCTCGTCGAGTTCTCCGTCGACGAAAATTTTATTGAAAAACGGGCCCCAGGATTGATCCGCCGAGGTCAAATCCGCGCCCAATCCGTCGTCAGAATTTGCGACCGGCGAGGCGTACAGGCGATTAGCGTCATCGCTAGTTGATTTCTTCGCTATTTCGGAGTCATGCCGATAGACAGTTTTCAATGCGGCCACTTTCGCCTGATTCGCCACAAAATCGCGATCATTGGAAAAGAAGGCGTCAATCCCAAGATCATCTTTGCCGGCTTTAAACAATTCGCCCTGTTCCAACAAATGCGATTCAACATGTTTGGCCAACTCTACCAACAAGTGCGCGCGCCCGGGTTCAGCGGGTTTTTCCTTGAGCCTGAGGATTTCACGGTAATAAAAGTCCAAATGCCCCGCTGTAAGCGTGTTGGCTTGTTCGCGGACGTGTTCGAATAAGCGCAAAAAGGCGAGGAAGAGAGCGTAATGCGGTTCGTGGCTGTCATAGCTGGTGAGGGTTTCTTCCAGATCGCGGTTAGCATCGACTACGATGCGGGCGTAGATTTTGAGAAATTGATCGAAGATCGAAGTAAACAGGTTATGGGTAGCGATGTGGTTGATGCGGTTAAAAACAGTCACGCCGGATCCGTATACTGACGAGTCGGGGACGATGTCGTTAGTATACGCATTCCAATCCACCGAATTGTCGGTAATCCAGTCTTTCGTCAAGCCGTTACCGTAAATATTGCTGAAGGGAATTGTCGCGCCGCCTAAAATAACCAATCCGGGATTAATATCCGCAATCAAGCGGTCCGTCGCCGGCAGAAGCAGATCCGATTTGTAATAGCCGAGCAGTCTCTTAAATGCCGGCGCCAATTGACTGACGAGCAGGTTTCGTAGAGCCTCTTTCAGGGGAGTCTCCAGCGGCAGTCCTTCCTTCAAAACATCCAGCTGTTTGGCCAGCGAGCCGAGATAGCTAAAGAGCCGCCCCAAATTGTTTTTTAATTCCTGGTCGTTGGACTGATTTTGGAGATTGTTTAAATAATCGAAATAGGACTTGAGAGTGGATTTGTAAGATTCGACATCCTGCACCGCCGCGATCGCCAATTGAGCCGAAACGTCTCTGCGGAAAAACTGCCGCCAATCGCCAACCGCAGTGTTATTGGAGTCGTAGTATCTCAAAAACGCCGAATATGCTTGCGCGAAGACAGCTCCGTGCGCGACTGATCGCTCATTCACCAGCGCATACTGAGGGTCTAGGGCTGGGGCAAGCCGCTGCTTTTGGCTTACGCCTTCGCGGACGAGTTTGAGCGGGTCGGTGTTGTTTGCGCAATCTGCCATTATTGGTTTTCAAGCATTGTCAGGTAAAAGGTTGACGGTTGTGGTGAGATTGATGTCTGTCCCCTCCAATTTGTAATAGGGGAAGACAAAATTGAACCGAGAATTGGTTGATTTGACCCTGTAAACAATATCGATCAGCACCACGCCTTCAAGTTCGCGGCTATCATCCAAACGCACGCTTTCCAACTCGATGCGCGGTTCGTGGTAAAGGATGGCGGATTCCACCTTATCAGCCATCAGGGTTTTCATGCGCGTATCCAAACTTTCAAAAACTAATTCCACGAGGTTACAGCCGTATTGCGGTAGAAGCGTCCGCTCCCCAGGGATAGTCGTGAGCAGAATTTCAAGGCTCGAAGCGATGTCGGCTTCCTGCTCCAGCATCTCAACGCCTAAGAAGCTGCGATTGAATGTGGGCGGGAAAGACCAACCGCGACCGAGAAATGGGCGATTCATATGCGACTAGCCTCCAATTAAGACAGTAGGAGCTCCCGGAGGTATGATTGCGCCACCAGCGGCAGTCAGGTCGGCGATCCTGGCGGCGGGTAAGCCGCCGATCAAGACAGTCGCAGAACCCTTGACAATGGCGTCCACTCCGCAGCTATCCCCCATCCGCGCCGCCGGTAGTCCGCCAATCAATACGGTTACGGCGCCAGGCGGAATGATTGGCGTCGGAACTCCTAATGTTGCGCTGCTGACAATCATATCTGTGACCCTTGCTGCTGGAAGCATGTTATGAATAACTCCCTAGTTAATCTGAACCAGACCGCCCCGAATGACCGTCGTAGCGCTGCCCTTAATCGTGGTGTTGGCCCCAGAAACCTCGGCGCTACTTGTTCCCGACGCTTTAAAGGCGGTCTGAGCCTTCATTTCCGTATTCATTCCTTCAATCTTGATATCCTTCGCGGCTTTGAGTGTCAGGTCCTTGGCACTCTCAATCACAATGCCGCTATCATTAAGCGTGATCTTGTTACCGTTTTGATCTTCAATTACGACGCCTTTGTCTTCCTCTGAGAGCGTCATCTTGTTACCGCCTGGAGTTTCGAGGACGATGATTTTTTTTTCGTCATCGAAGGTGAACTTCATCTTTTCGCGGCTCACGTAGCCTTTTCGATGGTTGTCGTCTTTGGCCGGCTCAGGCGCGGGTTTGGCGCTGCTATGGCACATCCCAAGTACGACCGGATGACGTGGGTCATCGTTGAGGAAACCGACTACCACCTCATCGCCGATCTCGGGACGGAAGAAAGTTCCGCGTTCCTTGCCCGCATCGAGGGTCGCAAGTCGCGCCCAGATTCCTTCCTCGGCCGGACTGACCAGGGGGAGCCGTACTTTGATTCGATCTTCGCCGTCGGGATCATTTTCGAGGACTGTGACAACGCCAATCTGCAGACCGCTTACGGCGGGGAGAAGTCCCGCGGCGGGCAAGGGGCGCAGGTTGTAGGTTTCGGCGAATAGCTCCGTGCTTAAACCGAACTGTACGTCGGTTTCCCAATTGCCATTTGCAACTGTGTGACGCACGCCGGAAACATAGAGTTTTCCCTGGAACCGCTCGCCGATGCCGGTCACTTCAATAAGCTTGCCTGGCAAGACTCCCGCAAACCCCTGAAACTTCGCTCGCCCGCGGACCTTTGCCAGTCGTTCTTTCAACAGACGACCGTCGGCCCATGCTTGCAGTTCTGGTTGGCTTAGTTTGCCGCCGTGCCGGATCTCATGCGATTCGGCTCCAAGGACCGAGGCCAAATCCGACGGAGTCAGATTGCCGCTGCTTTCGGCGGATGGCTCTTTGGCCTCAGCCTCTATTACTTCCTGATCGGTAGCGTTCCAACTGCTCGCTTTGACGCCGTTGCTCTGTAACCGCGCGTCTATTTCAGCGTCCAATTCCAAAATTGTCGCCCCATACCTGAGGCTGACGACTGGTTCTTCGCCAGTCGCAGGCTGGGTAACTCTTAATTTGTCAACTTCGGTTATCACGACCTGTCCGTTTGCTTCGGCCCGGCATAAGAGAAAGTCCCAATCTGTAGCTTCAAATTGCACTACTTCTTTGAGGTCGGGCGTAGTGGCTTCTACATCTTTTTGTAGCCCATAAGACCCGATCAACTCATCCATAATGTCGCTGTCTTTCTGGTCAGTGTAGTAGCGACTCTTGACGCCGCTGGTCATTTTCACAGCTTCGTGGCGACATTCCAGGACGAGAAAACTGCCATTTTTACGAATCTTGACGCTGTGTTTGATAATTATTCCCTTGAAAACGGTGTCATTCTGCGCGCGATATCCAAGTTGAATCTCTATTTTTTTGCCGGGTATAAAATGGTCGGCGTCGCTTGCTTCGAAAGTCGCTTTGGACGCTTCTCCGTCACGCAGGTGAATTGTGGCGGTCGGAATTCGGTTCAGCTCCCGGGCGACCGAGACTGACAACACATGGAACTCGCCGGAGATTTCCTCTCCTTCCACTAGCAAGGTGACGGTGCAGACGTCCGGCGTGGCCGGGGTTGGAATAGTCGATTCGTTGCTCACATCTATTTTTTGACTTTTTCGATGGGCGGAAAAACGATATCCGTTCCGGGCGTTAACAAACGAAAATTGCCGAGGTCGTTTATCGCCGCGACCTGAAGGTAATATTTCGGATCTCCGTAGATTCTGAAACACATGAGCGGCAAGGTGTCGCCGGCTTTTACTTTACGCACGTGGGTGAGATCGGGGGAACTTTTGTTTTCCTTTGCGGCCCGTTTCTCCTCCTCAATACTGCTTTTGAATTTGACCTTTGCCACTGCCCGAATGGGAGTGCCGTCGTTATTAAATAACTTATGGGTAATGCTTACCTCGGTGACCCTGCCTTTAAAGATAAAGTTTTTGCCCCATACCAGTTTGAAGTGACGCGGCTCGTGCGCATCGCCTTTGTATTCGATCAACACCTCTTTGAACTTTTTGAGATCATCGGCGATCGAATCTCGCCGGTTACCGTCAATAATGCCTGTATTGTCGAACAGGAATTCGAAGGTGATTTCTTCCGGCGCGGTATACTCATATTTTAATTGCTGACCGCTCGTTCCCTGACCCTGCCCGGATTGAGAAAACTTGAGCTTATAATCAAGCGTATAGGTTTCAGGATTGATAAGCGCTTCGATTGAACCATCCGCTTCGTTCAATCCGCCGCTTTCCGCCTTCTCCGAATCAGAGAAGGCGAGAATGAGCATTTTTTCCAATTTACCGGATTCAGCCATCAGCGTTCAGCCTTGTTCTGCAGTATTTCCAACACCTGTTCAACACATTCAGCGATGATCGCTTCCTTATCGCCCTCAGGACCGCCGCCGCCGGCGGGCGGAGGGGATTGCCCGCCGGATGATTGTTCGCCAGGCGATGTATTGACCGTTACGCGGATATGCAATTCTTTGATTTCAATCGGCATGTAACAGCCCCTTATTGAATCGTGAAATATCGATAGGTTAGTTCCATCGTCTCGATGACTATGCTGTTTTCAGCGGAGTTAAAATCGCTGACCAGCCATTTTTTGGGAATGGCGTGAGCGATTTTCCAGGCTTGCAAAGGCTCGCCTTTTTCGTTCATCAGGATCACGTTGATATCGGACGGCGTGAGCTGTCGATCGCGGAAGGCGGCGAGAAACCACTTGATCACTGTTGAATCCTTCAACATCCCACGTTTGAGGACCAGATCGGCGTATTTCGTTCGCACCGGCAGCTTATGCTCGAAACGGTTTTCTCCGCCTTCTTTAAAGCTCTCGTAGTCGTATTCGACGGACAATCCTGAGACGGACTGGAAACGCGCGTCGTTTTTATCGCTGCTGACGCTGAACTCTACTTTGTAATAGAATCCCCAGGGCGGATAGTAATCAATCATGGCGTTGACCTGCCTTCGCAAAAAGCCCAGGCGTTTAGACGCTCATCAATTTCAGCCCCTCGTGGGCGATCTCGATGCTCTCCACGGCGATTTCGTTCGCGTCCGACTTTAGATCGGGCGCGGTAATTTTGACGGGAAAGCATCGAATCGCGGACCATGCGGCGACGGGAACGTGTTTCTCGTTGAGCAGACGAATCACAATATCTCGCCGGTTATCCGCGCGTTCATTGGCAACCTGATCGAGCCAGACGTTTAAGTCGAAGTCGCCTTCGAATTTGCCGCGTTTCAGCGTGATGTTATTGTTCTTGACCATTCCCGGCATACTGATTTTGTTGAAATCCTTGCTGTCGCTATGCCGGTATTCGATCTTCTCCCTTTCCATCACCAGACCGGTTACCTCAGTGAAGCTCAATTTTGCGCCGCCCCAATCAACCTGAAAGTGAAAACGAGGTATCGGATATTCTTGTGCCATGCTATTCGCCTTTGCTTAATGAAAAATTGATTTGCGCCTTGTTACATCACGTTACGTTAAAGCTTCTCGCAGGCGACCAAATCAGACCATTTGAGATTTGCGCGGCGCCTTCCGCGAACCACCTCTTGCTTACGCGCGCGGCGCCTCGCCGGTGTCACAACCTTGGCAGTTTCGATTTAGGATTCCGCCATTTTGTGTGAGAACTTGAGAA
>Ga0126377_10002362_pt1 | contig 12966 bp, 12 predicted proteins | sample PanSoiMetPlot_22_FD_92647 | JGI IMG/M metagenome (GOLD analysis project Ga0126377, IMG submission 92647) | Tropical forest soil microbial communities from Panama - MetaG Plot_22 | ecosystem: Environmental > Terrestrial > Soil > Tropical forest > Bulk soil | place: Panama | collected 2016-02-17
CGACCAAGCCGATCCGGCTGGTGGTGGCGTTCGGCGCCGGCGGCAGCGCCGATATCCTCGGGAGGCTGGTCGCGGCCGAGCTCTCGCCCGCGCTCAAGCAGCAGGTCTATGTCGAGAACCGGCCCGGCAACAGCGGCAGCATCGGCTCCGCCATGGTGGCGCGCGCCGAGCCCGACGGCTACACGCTGCTGGTCGGCGGCTCGGGCCCCCACCTCACCGGCCCGGCGATCAACCCCAACATCGGGTACGACCCGATGCGCGATTTCACCCACATCGCGATGATCGCGGGCGATACCTATGCGCTCGCCGCCAATGCGGCGGTCCCGGCGCGCACGCTCGACGACCTGATCAAGCTCGCGCGCGAGAGGCCGCTCGCCTCGGCGTCGCCCGGGCCGGGCTCGCTCGGCCATCTGCTGCTGCTGCAGTTCAACCGCCTCGCCAAGGTCGACATCGCGCACATCCCCTCGCCCGGCGGCACCGTCACGGACGTGCTCGGCAACCATGTGCCGCTCGCGCTCACCACCGTGCTCACGGTCGGCGAATATCTGCGCTCGGGCGCCCTCGTCGGCATTGCGGTGACGTCGACCGAGCGCAATCCCGTCTTTCACGACATCCCGACGTTCACGGAGCTCGGCTATCCGGACATGCGCGGCAGCACCTGGTTCTGGCTCACGGCGCCGAAGGGTCTGCCGCCCGCGATCGTCGAGCGGCTCAATCGCGAGATGCGCGCCATCATGCGCTCACCGCGCGTGCAGCAATACGTGGCCAGGCAGGCGCTGATGACCATGGATCTCGACGTCGCGGAGGTGAACAGGTTCTTGCACGAGGAGCTGGCCTACTGGGTGCCGCTCGCCAAGCAGGCGGGACTCAAGGTGCAGTGACAGAGGGTGTCCCGGGCGCAGCGCAGCGCGAAGCGGTGCGCTGCAGACCCGGGACCACGACGGAGCGAGGCCCCGGATCAGCGACGCATCACTGCGTGCTGCGTCGCGTCCGGGGCACAGACCAGGAGACCGCCAATGGACGCGATCGTGGACGACAAAGCCCGAGACCACCGGCCGCTGGTCGAACCGCGCGCCCGCGTCGGGCTGATCGTGCCGTCGGTCAACCGCATGAGCGAGCCGCAGTTCAACCACTTCGCGCCGCCCGGCCTCGCGATTCACGTGGCGCGGGCCCGCATCACCGGGCCGTGGCGCAAGCCCGCCGCCGAGATGACGGACGAGATCGCGCGCTCGGCCGCGGCGCTCGCCGACAGCGGGCCCGACCTCATCGTCTATCACTGCACCGACTCCTCGATGCGCGAGGGCCGCGCCGGCGAACGCACGCTCACCGGAATCGTGCATGACACCACCGGCATCGAGACGGTCGCGACCAGCGCGCTGGTGATCGAGGCGATGCGCGCGCTCGCTATCAAGTCGGTGGTGCTGCTCAGCCCCTATCTCTCCAACGACGTGATCGTGCGTTATCTCGAGGAGAACGGCGTCGCGGTACGCCACGACGTCGCGCTGAAACTCAACGGCCACGAATTCGCGGCGGTCACGCCGCAGCGCTGGCTCGACCTCGCGCGCGAACACGACCGCGCCGACGCCGACGGCATCTTCCTGAGCTGTACCAACACGACCCAGATCGAAGCGATCGAGGATATCGAGCGCGCGCTCGGCAAGCCGGTGGTCAACAGCAATCAGGCGGTGCTGTGGGGCTGCGTGCAGCGGCTCGGCGCCAAGCTCGGCCCGGTCCCGCCGGCGCCCGGGCTCGGCCGGTTGATGGCGACCTGAGCCCCGCCCGCGCCGACCGCGACGATCGAACTAGCCGTTGCGGGCGATGAAAATCGCATAGGGCTGATGCTCGAGGAACGGCTGCCAAAAGCCTTCCCCCTTCGCGGTCATTGCCTGCGGCGCCGCATCCAGCGTCTTCCACCCTTCGGGCTGCATGCCGGCGGTCGTGGCCGCGCGCTCGAAATCGTCTTTCGCATATTGACGCGTGACCGCCTGCTGGATCACCTTGCCGGACTGTTCATCGAGAAACTGCATGTGAACGTGGTCGGCGTCGCGCTTGACGAAGCGCCGCACGACGAAGTCGGCGTCGAATGCGGTGAACTGCGGGCTGAGAACGATCGAGACAAATCGTCCGCCCGGAACCAGATGGCGCTGCGCACAGCGAAAGAAATCCGCCAGGCCGTCGCGATCGGCGGCATAGTTGAGGACCATCACGGAGGTCGCCGCGTCGAACGGATCGTCGTCCTGAAAACCTCGCGGCGTCGCTTCGACGAACTTGACGTCGAGATGCCGATTGTCCGCATGGGCCAGCGCCTGCCGGATCATCCGCGGATTATGATCATAGCCGACCGCGGCGGCGCCGTTCGTGGCAAGGAGCCGCGGCAGCTGACCGTCGCCGGTGCCCATGTCGAGGATTCGCTTGTTGTCGAGATCTCCGATTTCCGCAGTCACCGCCGGAAAATGCGCCCCGATGCGGAACGGGTCTTCGCGAATATACGTCGCGTATACATCGGGGGAGCCGTTCGACTGACTCGCGAACGTACCAAAGTCGGTCATGAGACACCTGTGCGTCGCCCAGCCCGGCGCGCGGCGAGTCTATCTCAAGTTGTCTGAACACGACGGTACCATTCTCTGACATGTCACGCCTCCGTCATTCCGGAACTCGCGCGCGGTGCGCCGGTTCCGGAAACCACCGCGCGGCGTTCGGCGCTGGATTTGCGGGTTCGCGCCTTGCGGCGCGCCCCGGAATGACGGGCCCTACTTCACCTCGACCAGCTCGATCGCCTCGCGGCTCGGGCCCTCGATCATGACGGCGCGGGTATCGCCGAGCCGGTAGGGCTGCTCGAGGAAGGTGACTCCCTCCCCGCGCAGCTTGGCGACCCAGGCATCGAGATCGCCGACGCTGAGCGCGATGTGGTCGTAGAGATTGCCGCGCGTCGGCGCGAGCGGCGTCTCGTCCTGGCGCATGTAGGACGGAAACGCGACGTCGCCGAACATGACGGCGGCGGACGGCACGCGGATGAAGCCCTTGGGCTCGAGCGCCGGCCAGGTCGGGTCGGCGCTGCGCTCAACTTTGCAATTCGCCTCGGTGACCGGCGGCGCGCTGCTTTGCGGCGTGGTGTTTTGCGGTGTGCCTGGGCGCGGCGGCAGCACGGTGGCGCCGAGGTGCTTCTGGTACCAGAGCTGGGCGCAGAACGGCTGCTCATGAATAAAGTGCACGTGGTTCATGCGCTCGGCGGTCGGATCCTGCATGTATTCGACGATGGCGTTGTCGGGCCCGCGCATGTAGGCGAAGCCGCCGCGCCGGGTCGGCTGCACGCCGTTGCGTGTGGCGTCGGCGATCTGCGCCCGCGTCAACCCGAGCACGCCGTCGCGGCCCGGCCAGGTGTCGGTGCTGATCAGCACCGATCCGCCGTCCTCGGTGGTGTAGAGCGGCAGCAGCTCGACGTCGGAACGCCTGAGATAGCCGTCGCGGCTCGCCCGCACGTCGGCAACGTACCAGCCGAAATGCCAGATCGCGGTCTGCGGCGATGTCGGCGGCGGCTTGTCGACCTTGGTGAACAGGATCAGTACATTGTTGGGTGATTGCAGCGCCGGCAGACCGCCCCAGGTCGTCTTCCGGGTGCTGGCGAACTGCCGCGTGTAGAAATCGATCGCCGCGTCGGGATCGACCGAGTTGAGATGCAGATGATGGAAGCCCGGAGCCGGGAGCATGGCGGTCTGTCCCATGGCGCAAGTGAATGGAAGGGTGGATGCGAGCGCCGCCGCGACGATCGCCGACAGGATTGACGGTCTGGTGTTCATGCGCGCGGCCTGGATGAAACCGGCCGGCATGCTATCAGATCGGCCCCCGTCGCTTAAGTCCTTCCGAGAGCCCAGCCATGAAAATCGTGATCCCGGACGACTACCAGGACATGGTCGACCAGCTCAAATGCTTCGACCTGATCCGCCACCACGCGGTCACGCGCTATCGCGAACCCGCCGCCTCGTTCGATGAGCTGGTGGCGCGCCTCGCCGACGCCGACGTGGTGGTGTCGATCCGCGAGCGGGTGAATTTTTCCCGCGCCCTGCTCGAGCGCCTGCCCAAGCTGCGCCTGCTGGCGCTGGTGGGGCGCTCGGCCCAGACCATCGATTTCGCGGCCTGCACCGAGCTCGGCATCCCGGTGTCGCACGGCAGGAGCAACTCGGCGGCGGCGCCGGCCGAGCTCACCGTCGCGCTCATGGTGGCGGCGCGCCGCAACGTCGCGCGCGAGGCCGAGCGCATGAAGCGCGGCGACTGGCCGTGCACGCTGTCGTACCGCCTGCGCGGCTCGACGCTGGGCATCTACGGCCTCGGCGCGATCGGCAGCCTCGTGGCCGAGGCCGGCCGCGGCATGGGGATGCGGGTGCTGGCGCTCGGCCGCGACAAGACGGCCGCGGCGGCGCGCGCCGCCGGCTACGACGTCGCCGCCGGCAAGGTCGAGCTGTTCGAGGCCGCGGACGTGCTCTCGCTGCACGTGCGGCTCACGCCGGAGACCCGCGGCATCGTCGGGCCGCAAGACCTGGCGCGCATGAAGCCGACCGCGCTCGTCGTCAACACCTCGCGCGCCGAGCTGATCGCGCCGGGCGCGCTCATCGCCGCCCTCGCGGCCGGCCGGCCCGGCTACGCGGCGGTCGACGTGTATGAAGAGGAACCGATCCGCAACGGCGACCATCCATTGCTGAAGATGCCGAACGTGCTGTGCACCCCGCATCTCGGCTGGGCCGAATGGGACAATTTCGAGCTCTATTTCTCGGAGTGCTTCGAGCAGATCGTGGCGTTCGAGCACGGCCGCGCGATGCGACTGATCAATCCGGATGTGAAGGCGCGGAAATAGACCTGTCCCTCCAGGGAAGGAGTAAGCCTTGGCCGTCATTGCGAGGCGCGCAGCGCCGAAGCAATCTCAGCCGCACCCTCAGACCACCGCGGCCGCCCGCCGGCTGCGCCAGCCCGCCTCGTCGGCGCATTTCTCGACATGCGCGTCGCGGTTGATCACCTGCAGGTTCGGCAGGCCCCAGAACCCGAGCAGCTCCGGCCACGGCGTGTCGCGGTGCTCGCGCCACACCCGGAAGAGCGGCACCCGGTGATCGACCTCGGCGGTCTTCCACAGCCGCCCGCCGGTCTGCCCGCAGCGGCGCTGCTGCAGACGGCGCAGGATGCGCACGAAATCGCTGGGCGCGTTCCAGAACTGCCATGCGGTCACACAGGCGGTGTGCCACTGCGCCTTGCGGTTCGGGCCCTCCTCCCACAGGTCGGCGTGCCAGCCGAAGCGAAAGGCCGGCTGGCCGCACACGCAGCAGAAGCCGGGCCCGAGGTTATGCTTCTTCTCGCGATAGGGCGCGGCCGGCATGCGGAACGTCGCGGGCAGGTCCCTTTCGCGCTTCGATGCGAGCCGCCAGGTCCAGCCCGCCGGCGCGCCGGTCCGGGCGGCGAGCGCCCGCGCCAGCCGGTCGGCGCGCAGCGGGTGCAGGCGCCAATAGGAGTCGACCGCGAGCCGCGGCATCGGCGGCGTGAAGCGGCGGGCGAGCGCGTGCTGGAGCACCGGCGCCGGGAAGATCGCCGGCAGCGCCTTGTTCAGCCGCGCGAGCGAGCGCGCATTTTGCAGCGCGATCGTTTCCGACATCTTCATTGCGGGATCCCCCGTCCGAATCGCACCATCGTGCCGACAAGACGTAAATCTTTGGTGAGGGCCGCGACGGCGCGCGCCGCCCCGACTACATGATTCGCCGCCTCAGCACCCTTGCGGACACGGCGCGATGTGGCAAGCTCGCAGCTCCGGGCGCCTCGGCGCCACCGAGGCTGACCCCATGGCATCGCTCGATTTCGCGCCCCTTCTGGCTGCCGGCCTGCCGCCGCCCGCCGTCCGTTACGCCGGCTTTCCGAAATACAACTTCGTCGGCGGCCACAACGACGCCGCGCACGTGCCGGTCGACGCGCTGATCGCGGCCGCGACCGCGGTGCTTGCCCGCGAAGGCAGAACGCTCGCGACCTACGGCCTCGAAAGCGGCCCGCAGGGCTACCGGCCGCTGCGCGAGTTCCTGGCCGCCAAGCTCGGACGGGATGCCGGCATCGCGTGCACGGCGGACAACATCCTGATCGTGTCCGGCTCGCTGCAGGCGCTCGACCTCGTCAACGGACTGCTGCTCAATCGCGGCGACACCGTCATCATCGAGCAGGTGAGCTACCAGGGTGCGCTCACGCGGCTCGCCCGGCTCGGCGTCACGGCGGTCGGCATCCCGCTCGACGACGGCGGGATGCGCATGGACGCGCTGGCGGCCGCGCTCGACGACCTCAAGCGCCGCGGGGTCCGTCCGAAATACATCTATACGATCCCGACCGTGCAGAACCCCACCGGCACCATCATGGGCGAGGCGCGCCGCCACGAGCTGTTGCGGCTCGCCGCGCAACACGAGGTGCCGATCTTCGAAGACGACTGCTACGCCGACCTGATCTGGGACGGCCGCCGGCCGCCCGCGATCCATGCGATGAGCACGCGGCGCGACGTCATCCATATCGGCTCGTTCTCGAAATCGGTCGCGCCGGCGCTGCGCGTCGGCTACATCGTGGCCGACTGGGAGCTGCTCTCACGCATGCTGGCGCTCAAGACCGACGCGGGCTCGGGCGCGCTCGAGCAGATGGTGCTGGCCGAGTTCTGCCGGCAGCACTTCCACACCCACGTGCCGGCGCTCGCGCGGGGACTGCGCGGCAAGCTCGAGACGCTGATGGACGCGCTCGCCGAGCAGTTCGGCACCGCGGCCGAGTTCGACGACCCCAAGGGCGGCATCTTCCTGTGGGTAAAGCTGCCCGACAATGTCGATACGCTGAAGCTGTTTCAGGCCGCGCAGGCGGCCGGCGTCGCGCTCAATCCCGGTCCCGAATGGTCGACCGACAAGGCCTACGGGAAATGCCGCATGCGGCTGTGCTTCGCGCATCCCTCGCACGACACCATCCGGGCGGGCGTCGCGGCGCTCGCCGAAGTGTGCCGCAAGGAGTTCGGCGTGCCGGAACGCATCGCCAACGTGGAGCGACGGGCCGTCTAACCCAACGTCATTGCGAGCCCTCGGGTCTCGCCTTCGGCGAGCCCAAGGGTAAACTCAGCGAAGCAATCTCGCTTCACTTGCCCATGCGCCTGCGGTGGAGATTGCTTCGTCGGGCTGCGCCCTCCTCGCAATGACGAAACGTACAACAGGCTTCCGGAGGACCGATGCCCAAGACGCCCGACTACTTCCACGGCAAGACCATCGTGATCACCGGCGCGGCGAGCGGAATCGGCCGCGCCACCGCGCTGATCTTCGGCCGCGAGGGCGCGAACGTCGTGTGCGCCGCCATCAACCACGACGGCGCCCGCAGCACCGCGGCGCAGATCAACGGACCCGGCAAGACGCTCGCGGTCGCGGCCGACGTCACGTCGCGCGAGCACGTCGACGCGATGGTCAAGCGCGCGATCGAGACCTTCGGCAGCGTCGAGTTCCTGTTCAACTCGGCGGGCGCGGCGCTGCGGCGCGCCAAATTCCTCGAGATCGACGACGCGCTCATGGAGCACACCCTCGCGCTCAACCTCAAAGGCACGTTCTACGGCATGCAGGCCGTCCTGCCGCACATGCTGGAACGCAAGTCGGGCGTCATCGTCAACATGGCCAGCATGGCGCACAAGCGCGGCGGGCCGGGAACGTCGGTGCATTACGCGGCGGCCAAAGGTGCGGTCATGTCGATGACGCTCGGCGTTGCGCGCGAGTTCGCCGACCGCGGCATCCGCTGCCTCTCGATCTCGCCCGGACCGATCCGCACCCCGTTCCAGGAGGCGGCGAACACCTCGCCCGAGATCCTCAAGCGCTTCCTCGACGACATCCCGATGAAGCGCTTCGGCGAGCCCGAGGAGATCGGCGAGCTGGTGCTGTTCATGTGCTCGGATGCCTGCGGCTTCATGACCGGCGACACCGTCTATGCGAACGGCGGCGGCGGCTGGCGTTAGGATGTCGTCTCGCCCGATGCCCCGTCACGGCCGAGCGATCAACAACTCAGGCGCGTCGGTCGCGGCCGACGCCGCGATCCGATCGCTGCCCAGCGCCAAGGCAATGAGCGCAGCCAGGAGATAGCCGCAAGCGAAGACAAACATTGCTGCGCCGGGCCCCCAGCCGGATTTGACAAACCCGAAGACGCCAGCCCCCAAGTATACCCCCATCGCGCCGACCGCGAAAATGAACGCAACGCCAGCTGCCGCCGGGAAGCCGGTCAGGAACGCGATCGGCAACGGCCAGATTGCCGCCAGCGCCGAAGACGACGCGATGACCGCGAGCCCGATCAACAGCGCGACCGAGAGCGGGTCGTTGAGGCCAGCCACGCCCAGCAGCGCCAGTGCGGCGACGAAAGCGGCCGATGCAAGATGACCGGCGTGCCTGCCGCTGCGGTCCGCAGACCGGGTCCAGACGATGATCGCAACAATCGCCAATGCGTAGGGCAGCGCTTGAAGCCAGGTGAACGGGCGCTGTGCAATCAAGAGTCCGATCGCCCCGTGCCCGAGAGACAAGAGGCCATAGACGAGCGCGAGCGTCCACGTTCGCGCAAACTTCGACAACGAACGCCGCTCCTCCGGTGACGTCAACAGAAGGAGAAGAAGGAGGATGCCAAAAATCGGGAGCGGAGCGATCCAGTTGGCGAGCGTCCGTCTGAAGGTCGCCTTGCGAAGCCGGTGGTCGGCATCGAGTTCGGCCTGCAGGGCAGCACGTTCACCGGCATCGAGCCACCAGATGGAGAGCGGGGTATCCTCCAGGTAGCGCAGCGCCAGGGCGCCGACCGCGATCGAAGGCATGGCTTCGATGACAAGCAGCCATTGCCACCCTTGCAGGCCATATGCTCCGTTGGAGGATTCGAGGATGTAACGCGACACGCTCCCGATCGCGGGAGAGATCGCGGCCGCGAGCGGTATTGCGACAAAGAAGCTGCCGATGCGTCGGGCCCGCTCCGCCGCCGTGCTCCAGTTCGCGACATAGATGATGATAGCGGGAACCAGGCCGGCCGTGACCGCACCCAACAGGAAGCGCAGCAGATAGACGACGTGCGCGTTGTCCGTAGGCGCGGAGGCCCGCAATGAATCCACAATCGCGGGTATGAATGCGAAGGCGCCGGAAACAATACCCAACGCGATCATGAGCGCGGCGATCCAGCGCCGGGCGCCGACAATCTGCATGAGCAGGCCGGATGGAATCGCGAAGAGGACCATTCCGACCAGGAAGACGATCGCGCCCGTCGCAAATTCGTTGATGCTCAATCCGAGGTCCTTGTTCATGGTGACCGCGGCGAACCCGAGATTGATGCGACTGATGAACGACAACAGATAGCAGACGATCAGAAACGGTACGGCGCGTTGCGCGACCCTCGCGGTGATCGTCGTCGTCATGCCAATGTCCCCAGCTCTACGCCCCTCGACAACGTATCAACCGGCGCGCGTTTGGCGACGGTAGCATCCGGAGGTCGCTGGCAGCTCGGTACCCAGCTGCCGGGATATGCGTTAAGCTGTGCGGGCACTGGGGAGACAATCACATGACGGCAGGCGCCTTCCTGTCGCGGCGAATGTCGCATCGCGATCCATGCGCGATGCTGCTCGCGCTCTCGATTCTTGCCGTGACCGCGTCGACCGCGCTCGCCCAGTCCTGGGGCCAGCCGCCGAATGTCGGCGACGTCAAGTTTCAGGCCCTCGCCTATCGGAGCTCGGGCGCCTATGACCGCGACCTCGCGGCCGTCGCGGCGCGAGCCGAGGACTATGTCAGGTTCCGGGCCGGGCGAGTTTCCCGGCCGGCCCTTGTGCTCGATATCGACGAGACCTCACTGTCGAACTGGCCGGAAATCCGCGCCAACGATTTCGGCTACATTGCCGAAGGGCCCTGCCATCTCCCCAAGGGACCGTGTGCCGTGCGCGCTTGGGAATTGTCGGCGCGCGGCACCGCAATCGCGCCGACGCTCAAGCTGTTCAGGACGGCGCGCAGTCTCCGGGTCAGCGTGTTCTTCATCACCGGCCGCCATGCCGACGAGAGGCGGGCGACCGAGCTCAACCTGCGCCGCGCCGGATACGCGGGCTGGACGGGCCTGATCATGCGGCCGGTCGGCAGCAGCGGACCGGCGGCCGACTTCAAGGCCCCCGAGCGGGCCAAGATCGAGGCGCTCGGCTTCATCATCATCGCCAACATGGGCGATCAGCCGAGCGATCTCGCGGGCGGGCATGCGGAGCGCAGCTACCTGCTGCCCAACCCGTTCTATCGGATTCCCTGACGACCCGCGCAACGAAACGCTCGAACGGAGAGCACATGACGATTCTGACCATCGGCAAGGCGACGATCACGCGCGTCGAGGAGACGTATCTGCCGACCTACCCGGCCACGCACATCTTCCCGGACTTGACCGACGCGATCGTGGCGAAGCACGCGCACTGGCTCGCCCCGCATCACTACGAGGCGGCAAGCGGCCTGATCAAGCTCAGCGTCCACAGCTGGCTGCTGCAGATCGGCGGCCGGAAGATCCTGATCGACTCGTGCTGCGGCAACAACAAGCAGAAGCCCGGCCGACCGTTCTGGACCAATCTCAACACCGATTATCCGGAGCGTCTCGCCGCTGCCGGCGCGCGGCCGGACGAGATCGATCTGGTGATGTGCACGCATCTGCATCACGATCATGTCGGCTGGAACACGCAGCAGCGCGACGGCAAATGGGTGCCGACCTTCCCGAACGCGCGCTATGTCTTCTCCAAGCCCGACTTCGAGTACTTCCACGCGCTCGACAAGGATCCGGCGACCGCGCCGGCCGAGATGGGCACGTTCCGCGAATGCGTCCTGCCGATCGTCGAGGCCGGGCGCGCCGACATGGTGACGGGACCGCATCGGCTCGACGAGCACATCGACCTCATCCCGGCGCCCGGCCATTCGCCCGGCCACGTGGTCTTCCGGCTGGAGAGCGGCGGCGAGCGGGCGGTGTTCATCGGTGACGTGTTCCATCACCTCCTGCAGGTGTATTACCCGCACTGGAATTTCCCCAAGAACTCGGACGCCGAGCAGGCGCGCGTGAGCCGTCGCAAGGTGCTCGAGCTGTGCGCGTCGAGCGGCGCGCTCACGCTGCCGGGCCACGTCGGGGCGCCGTTCGCCGGAAGGATCGAGACGGACCCCGAAGGCTTCGTGCCGCGGTTCGCGTGAGCCGGAGGAACCATCCCGAGATGACCGACCACAAAGACCGGCGCCGCGTGATCGTCGGAGCCGCGAGCAAATACCGGCCCGATCAGCTGCGTCCCTTCATCGAGTCGCTGCGCGCAACCGGATACGCGGGCGACGTCGTGATCATGGTCAACTTCTGGAATTGGCGGCTCAAGTCCTACTTGCGCCGCCATGGCGTCACGCCGTTGCCGATGTGGTCGACGCGCAGACTGCACGGGCCGCCCGCCACCCACCGGTACCAGCTCTATACCCGGTTCGCGCGCCGCAACCGCGAGCGCTACGACGAGATGATGGTGACCGATACGCGCGACGTCATATTCCAGCGCCACCCGTTCGCCGACATCGCGTCTGCGGCCTGTCATTTCTATCTCGAGCATCCGACCCTGACGATCGGCGAGGAGCCGACCAATCTGCGTTGGGCCAGGCTGTTCCTGCCGGCCGATCAAGCCGCGGCACTCGGCAGGCATCGCATCAGCTGCAACGGGATCGTGATTGGCGGAATGGCCGCCATGGACGAGTACCTCGCCCGCATGGCGGCGGACCTCCTCGACGTGCCGATCGCGACGCGGCTGCGCGGCGCGGCCGACGCCAGCATCCATCATCGCCTGGTGTTCCTGCCCGGCGGCATCGCGGGGGTCATCATGGAGAACAACGTCCACATCGCCACCATGGGCCTCGAGCCGGGCTCGATCTATGTGGCCGGAGACGACGGGCTGGTGCGTACCACCGACGGCCACACGCCGGCGATCCTCCACCAATACGACCGCGTGCCGCATCTCAAGGCGGCGATCGAGAAGCGCTATTCCGGGCCGACCGGAAAAGAGTAGACGCAGGCGCAACGGCACCGTCGGCGGCCGCGGCTCGCATACCGTCAACATTACGCGCTGTTGAGATTATTGCGCTGCTCTTCCCGCACGCGCTGTTAAGATTATTGCGCTTCTCTTCGCGCGCACGGCGGACTGTGAGCGAGGATCGAGCGATGAAAGCAGCGACAAGCGTGATCAGCATCTCGGCAGCGCTGATCGCGAGCGGGGCCGCGGCGCAGGACGTGAACCTCAATGGGCCGTATCAATGCCTGAAGGCCTGCGCGGCCGCCGCGCCGGGGCAGTTCGCCTTCGTCACCCAGTACGGACGCGAGCTCAACGTCGTGAACGAGGCCGGCATAGGCTCGCGGGCCTGGATCGACTATCCGGGCCGGATCTGGGTCGAGCGGGCGCACGAGGGCGCGATCTATTCCCCCGACGGCACGACGATCCAGTTCGACAGCGGCACGCTGTGGCACCGCACCCCGCCCCCGCCGCTGCTGCTGCGCGTGCGGCGGCGCTGAACGTCACGCGCCTCTAACAAACAAACGCACATGACAAATCGGCGGCGATCGCTCGCCGCCGAGTTGGACGGGCACTCCCGTCAGGGGCGGTCGTTGTCAGAAGCGGTAGTTGATTCCGCCGCGCACCTGGTTTTCGTGGAAGTTGATATTGTCCGTCGCGGTCGGACCGCAGCTCAATCCGCAATTGAAGTTGCCGAGATCGACGTGGAGATATTCGACCTTGGCGCTCCACGGCCCGCTGATCGCATACTCGGCGCCGACGCCGGCGGTCCAGCCGAGCTGCGTCGGGTCCGTGCCAGCGAAGCCCGGGTTGGTCACCTTGATGTCGCCGACCGCGAGGCCGCCGGTCACGTAGGGCATGAAGTTTCCGAACGCATAGCCGATACGGCCGCGATCGGTGTTGAGCCATTTATTGCGCACCGTGCAGCC
>Ga0126377_10002363_pt1 | contig 12964 bp, 6 predicted proteins | sample PanSoiMetPlot_22_FD_92647 | JGI IMG/M metagenome (GOLD analysis project Ga0126377, IMG submission 92647) | Tropical forest soil microbial communities from Panama - MetaG Plot_22 | ecosystem: Environmental > Terrestrial > Soil > Tropical forest > Bulk soil | place: Panama | collected 2016-02-17
CGCAGCCAGTGGATGTCCGTGCCCTGCAGGTCGTTGCGCCACAGCCTCGCGAACTCGTTGTTGCCGACGATCACGAGATCCTGGTCGCCGTCATTGTCGTAGTCGAAGTTCAGCAGGCCCCGGCCCTGGCCGAGGTCGTCCAGCCCGGAGGCCTGCGACACCTCCGCGAACGAGCCGTCGCCCTCGTTCAACCAGAGGTAGGAGCGTTCGTTGACCCACTCGTTGCTCCACTGCGCCCCGTTGGTCTCGGCGATGTCCTGCCAGCCGTCGTGGTCGAAGTCCACGGCCACGGTGCCCCATCCGTACCCGCCGTCCGCGACGCCAGCGGAAACCGAGATCTCGGCGTACAGATGCGCGCCCAGGTTCTGGTAGAGCTTGTTGCCCGTCCAGGGCGGGATGGGGCTGTCCTTGTAGATCGACGTGACGTACCAGTCGAGCCGGCCGTCCTGGTTGAAGTCGCCCACGGTCCCGCCCATGCCGTTCTCGTCCTTGCCGGTTCCGGAGGTGAGCGTGAGGTTGGTGAAGGTGCCGTTGCCGTTGTTGCGGAAGTACCGGCTGGTGCCGAAGTCGCCGGAGACGAGCAGCTCCGGATACCGATCGCCGTTCATGTCGACGAAGTGCGAGGCGTTTCCGTAGACCGTGAAGAGCGGCGCGGCGAGCTGGCTGCTGCTCGTGACATCGGTGAAGGTCCCGTTGCCGTTGTTGCGGTAGAGCCGGTTCATGTGCGGCGAGTGGAAGCCCGTGAGGAACAGGTCGAGGTCGCCGTCGAGGTCGAAGTCGCCGAACGACGCGCCGAAGGAATCGCCCGTCACGCCGGTGACGCCGGCCGCTGCGGCCGCGTTCGCGAAGCCGGTCCCGTCCACGTTCCTGTAGAGCTTGTTCTGGCCGGCCTGCGCGCCGCCGCTGGTTCCCGCGCTGGTCACCATGAGGTCGAGGAAGCCGTCGCGGTCGTAGTCGCCGACCGCGACGCCCACCGCGCGATGGACCGCCGTCAGCCCCCACGCCGCGGCCTCATCCACGAAGGTGCCGTCGCCCTGGTTGATGTAGAGGCGGTCGGGGCCGTTGGCGCCGCCGCCGCTCGGGAGGAAGAGGTCCTCGAAGCCGTCCTCGTTGAAGTCACCGCACGCGCCGGGCGCGATGTACTGGGAGTCGGTGAAGCTGCCCGGCACGTAATTCACGTCGATGCCGGAGGCCGCCGTCTGATTGGAGAACGTGAGCGTCGCACCCTGCGCGAGGGCCGGCGCGGGTGACGCGAGAAGCGCCAGGAAGACCACCGGCACAGTGCGCATGGATCCCTCCGACTGGAACGCAGCGTGGTTCCGCGTGTGCCCGAGGTTCACCCGACGACGGGCGGGCATCGTACCCCTCCCCGCGGCCAGCGGGGGCGGCAGGTTTTCCTACTGGATGTGGACCTGCAGTCCGTTCGAGCCCGAGAAGCCCTGCGGCACTCCGCCGTCGATCACGAACGCCTGCAGGGTGATGGTCAGCACCGGCGTGCCGGCCGGGATCAGCGCGGGCACCGCGATGGCGCCGTTGCCGGCGCCGCTCCCGGAGAGCGGGAGCGTGAAGGACGTGAGGATCGGCGTGACCAGGAGCGAGCAGGGCCCGCCGTGGACCGGGATCGATGCCTGGCCCAGGCCGAGGAACAGCATCGCGTTCGCGCCGCCGAGGCCGCCCATGATCGAGAGCGTCACGGTCTGGCCGGGAATCGGGACACCGGCCATCCCGAGCAGCGGCACGATCCCGCCCGAGCCGGGGCACCCCGAGCCGTAGCTGACGATCGACCCGGGCGAGCACAGGTTGAGGAGGATCGTCGCGTTGGCGGAGTTCAGGTTCACCACGGCGAGATCCTTCCGGCTGTCGCCGTTCAGGTCGCCGATCTCGATCCAGCGGGGGTTCGTCCCGGCGGCGAAGTTCACGGGTCCGGAGAACGCTCCGAGCCCGTCGCCGCGCAGGACGGAGACGTCGTTGGAGCTGAAGTTCTCCACGGCGAGGTCGGGCTTGCTGTCGCCGTCGAGGTCACCGATGACGATGCCGTGAGGGCCGAAGCCCGCGGCAAAGTTGGTGGGCCCGGTGAAGCCCCCGAGGCCGTCGCCGAGCAGGACCGAGGCGTTGGTGGAGCCCAGGTTCGCCGCGACGACATCCAGCTTGCTGTCGCCGTTCAGGTCGCCGATCGCGACGGCGCGGGGATTGCTCCCCACCGCGAAGTTCGTGGGCGCGGAGAAGCCCCCGAGCCCGTCCCCCAGCAGGATGGAGGCGTTGTTGGTGACGCTGTTCACCACGGCGAGATCCAGCTTGCCGTCGCCGCTCAGCTCGCCGACCGCGACGCCCGTGGGCCCGGTCCCCGCGCCGAAGTTCGTGGGCGCGGAGAAGCCCCCGAGCCCGTCGCCGAGAAGGACGGAGACATTGTTGGAGTTGGTGTTCGCGACGACGAGGTCGGGCTTGACGTCCGCGTTCACGTTGCCGATCGCGATGGAGACGGGCAACGCCCCCACGGGGAAGTTCGTCGGGCCGGAGAAACCTCCGGCGCCATCGCCGAGGAGGATGGAGACGTTGTTGACGTTGGCGTTCGCCACGGCGAGGTCCTGCTTGCCGTCGCCGTTCAGGTCGGCCATCGCGATGTACCGGGAGCCGAAGGCCGTGCCGATGCTCGACGGTGCGGAGAAGCCGCCGAGCCCGTTGCCGAGGAGGATGGAGACGCTGCCGCCATTGTTCGACACGGCGAGGTCCGGCTTCGCATCGCCGTTCAGGTCGCCGATCGCGACGCCGTTGGGCTGCGTGCCCGCGCCGAACGACTGTCCACCGAACAGCGGACAGGCCTGGCCGAACGCGTCGGCCGAGAGGGCGAGAAGCAGGGCGACGGCGAGAAACTTCATCTCTGGCTCCTGAGCTGGTGCGAACGGTCCCGGACCGCAGTGTCCGCCGTCCCGTCGGACTCGTCCATTCGACTCCCCGGGCGCGACGCGGTTCAGCGAGAGTCAGTGCCGGCCGCGGCAAGGCGAGGCGCGGCGGCGGCGCTGCAAACTCTGCCGACGACCACGACGCAAGCGCCGGCAAGCGTCGTCACGACGGGCGCGCTCGATTGTCGAGTCCCGCAAGGACGGGTAGATTGGGAAATTGCGCGGGCGGGGGCCGTGGCGAGCCCACGGTGTCGAGCCTTCCTGCCGGGGCGGCGCCGTCCCCCGGCCATGCGCTGCATTCACCAGACGAGTGCCCGATGGATCGCTGCGGCATCGATCGCAGGCAGTTCCTGCGCGGGGCGTCCTGTGCCCTGGCGTTGCCCTTCCTGGCGTCCATCGCCGGCGCGGCGACTCGGGCGAGAACCGCCCGACCGGCGTCGGCCAAGCGACTGGTGTGCGTCGGTGCCTTTCTCGGGTTCCATCCACCGGCGTTCTTCGCGAACGGCGCCTCGCCGCGAATCCTCCGTCCCCTCCTGGAATCCGGGCTGGGCTCCGACTTCACCACGATCTCGGGGCTCGATCACAAGGGGCCTGCCGGGGACGGCCACCTCTACGCCCACACGCTGTTCACGGGGACGATCGGCGCCGGGATCTCGCTCGACCAGTACGTCGCGCCGGCGCTCGGCAAGTCGACGCGCTACCAGTCGTTGCAGCTGTGCGCCGGCCAGCCGAAGGCGCGGCCGTCGCTCTCGTTCACCGAGCGCGGCGCTCCCTTGCCGACGATCCTCGACCCCGGCGTGCTGTATGCCAGGATCTTCGGAGCCAGCGCCCTGGCCCACGAAGAGCAGAGGTACCTGATCGAGTCGGGCAGGAGCCTCCTCGACGGACTCGTGGAGGAAGCCAAGGCGCTGCGCCAGCGCATGGACACCGCGGACGCCGCCACGTTCGAGGAGTACCTCGCGTCGCTGCGCGACGTGGAGCGGGACCTGGCCCGGGAGCGCGAATGGATCGATCGCCCGTACCCCGTGCCTCCCCACGACCTCCCGGCGCCGGCGAGCCCGAGTCTCGACGGGTCGATGCTCCTCCTCAACGAGGACCTCATGTGGGACCTCATGGCGCTCGCCCTGAAGAATGACTCGACACGCGTGATCTCGTTCTCCATCCCCGTCACCGTGCGCGCGTTGCTGCTCGACGGCTCGCTGATGAGCGAGGGATACCACTCGCTCACGCATCATGGCAACAAACCCGAGACCATCGATGCGCTCGTGCGCGTCGAGCAACGGCACCTGCGCGGCGCGGCGCGCTTCCTGAAGGCGCTCAAGGACACGCCCGACCCCGATGGCGGCACCCTGCTCGACTCGACCGTCACGATCATTGGCAGCGCCCTCGGCGACGCGGCGACGCACGTCCGCACGAACTACCCGCTCCTGGTGGCCGGCGGCGGCTTTGCCCACCGGCGTCATCTCTCCTGCGAAGAGGCGTCGGGTCACCACGAGATGGCGTGTGACCTGTACGTCTCCGTCCTGCAGCGATTGGGCTTCGAGGACGATCGCTTCTCCACGAGCACGTCCGACCTGAACGAGCACCTGACGTGAAGCGCTGGCCCGCGACGACGCTGCTCGCTGTCAGCATCCTCTGTCGGGCGATTCCGGCCCGCGACCAGCCGGACGACGGCGCGTTCCGGCTCGGGTTCCTCGAGAGGCATTGCCTCTCGTGCCACGGACCCGCGACACAGCGCGGCGATTTCCGGCTCGACACGACGCCGTACGATCCTGGAACGGGTACGGGGCGCGCACGCTGGCAACTCGTGCTCGATCGCATCGACCACGAGGAAATGCCGCCGCCCGAGGCCGCGAGCCATCCCACGCGCGCGGAGCGCGACCGGATCGTGGCGCTGATCCGGTCCGACATGGACGCCGCCGACGCGCAGGCCTCGGTGGCAGGATCGCCCCTGCGACGCCTCACGCGCGCCGAGCTGCTGAACACCCTGCGAGACCTGTTCGACATCCGCGGCCTCCGGCTCCCGACCTCGTTCCCCGAGGACGAGACGGCCCTGCCGTCCGGCATCGCGCCCTTGGGCTCCCCACCTTCGGCCGCTCACCTGCACGCCTGCATGGAGCTGGCCGCCAACGTGGCCGAGCGCATGGTGTACCTGCCCGCGCAGCAGGTGACGTCCCGCTCGGACGTCTCTTCCTGGAGCCACGAGCATGCCTGTTGGGCCAAGGGCGGCGACCACAGCGCCATGTACTTCAACGGCGTCAACAACGCCGCATGGTGCGGGGCGCTCTGGGTTCGGGCCTTCGTCGCGCCGGCATCCGGGACCTACACCGTCCGCGTCGCGGCCCGTGCGGAAGCCGACGTGGGCGCCGATGGCCAACCGCTGCGCCTGGGTTTCTATGCCCTCTTTCCGGGCGACTACTACATGCCCGAGAGCGCCAACCGCGTGGAACTACCACGAGTGGGATCGCTCGACGTCCCCGCGTCGGCCGTCACACAGGACCTGACGTGCAGCGTGGAGCTCGAGCAGGGCGAGGCGTTTCATGTCTATTGCGAGAACCGCCTCCCCTCGACCCAGCCCCAGGGCGCCTTGAGCCGCAACGATCTCTCGGATCTGCTCATGGCCGCCATCTCGAGTCCGCTGCCGACCGTGCGCATCGAGCAGATGACCATCACGGGCCCCGTGGCGCCGCTCACGCGACAGGTCGCCTTCCTCGGCGGCCGCGAGCGCCCATCCGCGGACGAGGGCTTCCTGCGCTCGATCCTGCTCCCTCTCGCCGAGCGCGCCTATCGCAGACCGGTGACGGCAGCCGAGTCGCTCGACCTCATCAATGGCGTGATGCGCCACCTCGACGAGGTCGGGTCGCCCGAACTCGCGCTGCGCTTCGGCATCCGCCGCATCCTGCTCTCGCAGGCGTTCAACTATCACGACACCCCGGAGGACAGCGGGGACGGGTATTCGCTGGCAAGCCGGCTCTCGTATTTCCTGTGGAGCTCCATGCCCGATGCCGAGCTTCTCGCCCTCGCGACCACGGGACGGATCGCGGAGCCTGACGTCCTGCGCGACCAGGTGCTGCGAATGCTCGCCGATCCGAAGGGACAGCGCTTCGTCCAGGACTTCACGGGCCAATGGCTCGGCAATCGGGAACTGGCCACGCTCATGGTGTGCGACGTCAGGCACGTGTGGAACGAGCCGCTGCGTCACGGATACATCCGCTCGACGGAGATGTTCTTCGACGAGATGCTCCAGGAGAACCACAGCATCCGCATGTTCATCGACTCGGACTTCACGTACGCGAACCTCCCCATGCGCATGGTGTGGGGTTTCCCGGGCGAGTACCCGGACATGTCCCGTATCGAGAGCGATGAGGCTTACAGCCACATCTGGCCGGAGCCCGAGCGACTCGACCTGTCCAAGCTGCCGGCGGACGTGCCGCCGAACGCGGTCCAACGCGGGGGCATCCTCGGACTGCCCGGCGTGCTCACGCTGACGGGTGACGGCGTGGAGTCCTCGCCGATCCGGCGCGGCGTGTGGGTCCTCGAGAACCTCTACGGTACGCCGCCGCCGCCGCCGCCGGAGGGCGTGAAGGCCCTGCCCACCGACACGTCGGGCGCCACGACCGTTCGCGAAACCCTGGCGGCGCACAAGGCCTCGGCTTCGTGCGCAAGCTGCCACGCGCGCATCGATCCGCTCGGGCTGGCCCTGGAGAACTACGACGCCGCAGGGAACTGGCGAGAAGCCTACGTCCGCGGGAGTCCGGAGCAGGGAGCCCCGCTCCCGCCGACGCCCGTCGACCCTGCCAGCGAGTTGCCCGATGGCGTGCGCCTCACGGGCCCGCAAGACCTCAAGCGGCACCTGCTCGGGAACTCCGAGCTGTTCACGCGGTGCCTCGCGACGAAGCTCCTCGAGTACGCCACGGGGCGCCGCCTGTCGGTGAGCGACGCGCGCATCGTGGATCGGATCGTGCAGGATGAGCCCCGCGACGGCTACGGTTTCCGGGACCTTCTCGTGGCCCTCGTGCAGAGCGAAGTCTTCAGGACGCGGTAGCGTCTCGAGGTGGTACGCCCGGCAGGAGTCGAACCTGCGGCCTCTTGCTCCGGAGGCAAGCGCTCTATCCAGCTGAGCTACGGGCGCACTGGGGCGACCGATGATCCGCAGCCGCCACCGCAGGGGCAAGGCCTCGCCGGCCGCGGCAAATCGGCCCGGGCGGCGTTGGCGCGGCGCGATCGATCCTCAGCGGCCTTGCCAGGCCGCCTGCGGTCGATCGCTTGCGCCGCCTTGCGCGGGCTCGATTTGACGCGGCCTTGGCCGCTCGGACTCGTGTTGAGCCGACTTCGGTCGATCGGCCGGCACGTGGTGAGACGGCTTGTTACCGCCCCTCGCATGCGATCGAGATCAGGCGGAACGAGACTTCGCTCCAGCGCGGGCCGTCGGGCAGCACGCCGTAGCGCTCCGGGACGAGCTTCACGTCGATCGCGGTGCCGTGCGGGTCCGGCACGTCGAGCATGATCACCTGCCGGCGGCCGTCCTGCGGCTCGGCGGAGCCGCCGTCGATGGTGAAGCTGCCGATGCGCACGCCGTCCACTTCCACCGCGACCGCCAGCGGGTAGAGGTCCGGCCGCTCCGCGACCGGCGCCACCTCGAGCCGCAGCCGCGCCGGGGCGCCCGCCGCGGCCGCTTCGCCCTGGCCGTCGCGGCGGCCGTCTTCGTCGGCGGCCTCGCAGGCGAGCTGCACGAGCAGGCGCGAGCCCGCGCGGCCCGCGCCGTCGAGCGCGCCGTACACCTGCAGGCAGCCCACGCCGCTGGGGATGTCGACCTCCGAGCGCAGGCGCTTGCGGAAGGAGGCCCGCGCGGCGTCGGCGCGCTGGCGGATGTCCTCCGCGTCGTGCGGCTCGGCGCGGCGCGACGTGACCTCGGAGGGCGGCTGCGGCAGCAGCGCGTCGAGCGGCCCGGAGACGTCGCCCGCGGCCACGAGCGCCTGCGCGATCCAGCCCGCGATGGCCGCGGCGCTGCGCGCGTTGGGGTGCGCGTCGGTGTCCGAGAGCATGTCGTCGGCCGCCAGCGTCGTGAACAGCGGGATCACGGGCAGGTCCGCGCCGCGCAGCCGGTCCTGCAGCATGAAGCCGTACGCGCTCTCCGCGTAGAAGAGGAGCCGCAGCTCGCAGTGCCGCGCGGCGAGCTCCTGCCGCAGGTCGCGCAGCCGGGCCGCGGTCGCGTCGAAGCGCCGCCGCGACTCCGGCCCGAGGTCGTTCTCGAGCGCCTCGCAGCCGGCGTCGGCCAGCGTCGTGCGCACCTCCCCGCGGCGGCGCCGCTCGAGCAGCGCCGCGAGGAACGCCGAGTTGTACCCGGTGTGGAACCACGGGTCGGGCGACAGCAGGTCCGGCAGCAGGAAGTCGCCGAAGCCCGACGAGGCGGTGACGATGCCGTCGGAGACGTCGTTGGCCACCGGGAAGTAGAGCACGAGGTCGGGCCGCAGGCGGTCCCAGTGGTCGAAGAGGAAGGCCGCGGCGTTGTGCGTGTTCCAGCCGGGGATGCCGCAGGTCTGCACCTCGACCGGCCGGCCGTCCGCGGGGCGGTGCTCGCGCAGCAGCCGCTCCAGCACCTCGCCGATGGTCGTGCCGGCGTCGAGGCCCCACCCGAACGCGACCGAGTCGCCGAGCACTACGATGCGCAGCGCCTCGGGATCCTGCGGCCCGTCGCGCCGGCGCATGCCGAGGTCGTCGGTCTCGATGGTCTTGCCGTGCAGCTCCACGGTGGCGTTGCGCTTCAGCACGCGCCCGACGGCCGGGTCGGGGTGCAGGTCGAAGGCCTGGCTCGGCAGCGGCGGCTCCGTGCCGGCGGTCCCGGTGCCGGCGTCACCCGCGCCGGCGGCGCCGGCCGCGCGGTCGGCGCCGGCCGTGCTCGCGGCCGCGGTGTCGGCGCTGGCGGACCGCGGTCCGTCGGCGCGCCGCGCGCGCTCGGCTTCCAGCGTGCGGAACTGCGGCAGGTCGCCGTGCACCAGCGTGCGCAGCGAGCGGCCGCCGGCGAAGGAGAGCGCGCCCTCCACGACCAGCAGCGTGAGCCCGGTCGCGGCCGCCGCGACGAGCAGGCGCGCGAGCAGTCGGCCCACCGCTCAGGTTCCCGCGCGCGGCGGGCCCGTGAGCAGGTCGAGCAGCGCGCCCGCGTCCGACGGCAGCACGCCCGTCTGCACGCGGCGGCCCTGGCCGATCAGGACGTTGGGGCCGGTGGCGCAGTGGTCGAGGCAGGTGGTCTCGCACACGCGCAGCGCGGCGTCGCCGGACGCCGCCAGCAGCGCGCGCAGCGCCTCGCACAGCGCGAGCCCCCCGCGCTCGGAGCACGAGGGCCCGTGGCACACGTAGACCACGTCGTCGCCGACGCCGTTGCTGTGCGTCGGGGAGGGATCGAGGTCCGTCGCCCGGGGACTCATGCCATTCTCTTATCGGCGCGGGGGCGCTCGACTTCTGCATCCGGTCCGCCGGGGCCGCCGGGGCCGGCGGATCGGCCCGCGGAGGGCCCTCCGGCCGTCGCCCCGGGCACGACGGACGTGCCCGCCGGCGCCGCCGCCGCCCGCCCGGCGCGGCGCCCCGCCAGCAGCGCCGCCGCGTAGGCCAGGCCCGCCAGCGCGAAGGCCGCCGAAAAACCGGCGGCCATGGCCACCAGGATGCCCACCACCGAGGCGATGACCGAGGCGCCCCCGTTCACGCCGAAGGCCCAGGGCACGAAGCTCTCGCCGCGCCGGGAGAGCAGCGCGAGGCCGGACGGGAAGGGCATGCCCATCACGAAGGCCGGCGGCGCGAGCAGCAGGACCGTGAGCCCGAGGCGCAGCGGCAGCGGCAGGCGCAGCGCGGCCGAGAAGATTGGCGGCAGCGCGACGGCGAGCCCGAGGATCAGCAGCAGCACGAGCAGCAGCGCGCCGCGCAGCGTGACCGCGGGATCGGGGCTGCGCGCCGCGACTGCGCTGCCGAGGGCCGAGAACAGCAGGAAGGTCACCAGCACCGTGGTGATCGCGTAGCCGGGGTTCCCCAGGAACAGCACGAAGCGCTGCATGGCCACGATCTCGACCAGGATGTACCCGGCGCCGAGGCCGAAGAAGTACATCGTCCAGCGCCCGGCGCCGGCGACCGCGAGCCCCTCGCGCCGGAACAGCCACAGCGGCACGATCACGAGCAGCGCCACCAGGACCGACGACTCGACCAGCACCGTGCCCAGCATGATCAGCCCGATGGGCTCGGCGCCGACGATGTTCGAGTACTCGTTCGACGGCCGGTCCTGGGGATCCAGCTCCCAGCCGAAGATGCGCGCGAGCGCCGGCTTCCACTTGTCGTAGCGGAAGAAGAACGGGTTGTCGTCGGTGACGGGGTCGAGGTTGTAGACGTACCGCTGCCGAAAGGCCTCGTCGGTGCTGGCGCGCACCGCGGCGAAGTAGTCCGCGGTGGCGCCCGTCGGGGCCACGCCGGGGGCCAGGCCCGGCGCATACAGAAGGTGCGTGCGCTCGCCGGCGGCCGCGTAGCGGACGAAGCGATCGACCTCGTCCGGCCGGAACGGGCGCCGGCCGATCAGCAGCGCGCCGTAGTCGAGGCCCACCTTCTCGCCGGCGATGTCGACCTTGGGGCCGTCGAAGCCGATCTCGATGAAGTGGTCGGCGGGCTCCTGCACGCCGGCGCGGCGCAGCGCATCCACGGCGATGGCGGTGAGGCGCAGCGTCTCGCGCGGCGGCTCGAAGCGGAACCGCACCACGGAGATCACGCCGTCCGGCGTCAGGTGCGCGAGGAAGTCGTCGTAGGCCTCCGCCGTGTAGAGGTAGCTCTCGCTCATCACGTAGCTGCCCGACGCGAGGGCGGCGTACGTGTCCGTGCCGGTCATCTGGATGATGTCGTACTTCTCGGGCGAGCGCCGCAGCCACGAGCGGCCCTCGTCGAGCTCCACGCGCACGCCGGGCAGCTTGTAGCGGTTGCCGGTCGCGGCCGCGAAGTCGCGCAGCATCAGGCCCGCGGTCGTGGGGTTGATCTCCACGCCGGTGAAGTCCACGCGCTGGCCGTACGCGAGCGGCCGCGCGGCCGCCGCCGCCTGCACCACGTCGATGCCGCCGCCGATCCCGATCGCGAGCACCTTGGGCGCGTGCGTCGGCGGGAAGAGCAGGTAGGCCAGGCCCTCCTTCTCCAGGATGTTGGCCTTCTGCTCCGCGTGGCCCATGGGCATGACCGTGGGCGCGTCGCCGTCCTGGTAGATGGTGCGCTGCGCCGTCGGATCGGCCGGGTCGCCCACGACGTCGATGCGGCACAGCGGGTCCCAGCGCGTCAGCTCCACGCGCAGGTCCGGGTCGAGCTGCATGTGCTGCGCCATGGCCTTGGTGGGCGCCACCGGCGTCTCGAAGACGGCCGTGGGCGCGGCGATCGCGAAGCCCAGCGAGCCGAGCGCGAGCAGCGCCCCCGCGCCGCGCAGGCTGCGCACCCAGCGCGCCGTCGCGCCGGCCCCGAAGCACGCGGCCCCCGCGAAGGCCAGCGACGTCGCCAGCAGCACCGTGCCCTCGCCGCCCAGGGCGCGCAGCACGGGCACGTAGATCAGGCAGCCCAGCGCGGAGCCGGCCATGTTCACGGCGTAGGTGCGGCCGGCGGCCGGGCCGGCGTCGGCCAGCGCCAGCGCGATGATCATGCCGGCCAGCACCATCGGCGGCAGCAGGATGGCGTAGTCGAAGGCCGCCGTGGCGATGCCGCCGCGCGTGTGCTCCGCGTGCGGCAGCAGGCGCGTCACCACCACGAACGCCGCCACCGCCGTGAGCCCGAAGAGCAGCGCGAGCAGCGAGAGGCGGCGGTCCACGTTCCCCGTGAGCCAGCGGCGCCGGCACGCGAGCACCGCGCCCCCCGCCGCGAAGCCCAGCAAGGTGAAGGTGACCACCAGGTACGTCAGGTGGTGCCAGAGCATCACCGAGAAGATGCGCGTCTGGACGATCTGCAGCAGGAGCACGGCGGCGGACACGAGCGCCACGCCCGCCGCGCGGCCACGCGGCGCGCGGGGCAAGGTCAGTGCGCCGGCGCCGGACCCCGATGCAGGCGCCAACTCAGGCGCGGTCCAGCACGAAGTTCACGATCCGGCCGGGCACCGCGATCACCTTCTTCACCCGGGCGCCCTCGAGCAGGCGCGCGACGGCGGGCTCGGCGCGCGCGTCGCGCTCGAGCGCGGCCGCGTCGGCGCCGGCGTCCACCCGGATGGTGGCGCGGAGCTTGCCGTTGACCTGCACGCCGATCTCCACCTGCTCCTTCACCAGCAGGCTGCGGTCGGCCTGCGGCCAGCGCGCCCAGGCCAGCATCGGCGTGCCCTCGCCGTGCAGGATCTCGTTCAGCTCCTCGCACAGGTGCGGCGCGAACGGGCTGAGCATGACCAGGAAGGGCTGCGCGAGCTCGGAGGGCATGCCGGGCCCCTCGGCCGCGCCCTCGCGGTACAGCAGGTTGACCAGCTCCATCATCGCCGCGATGGCGGTGTTGAAGTCCATGGACTCGATGTCGTCGGTGACCTTGGCCAGCGTGGCGTGGAAGGCGCGGCGCACGGCGTCGCTCGCGGGCGCCCTGCTGACCGCGCGCTCGCCGTCCTCGGTGACGTACAGGCGCCAGACCCGCTTGAGGAAGCGGTGCGTGCCGGCGAGGCCGGCGGTCTGCCAAGGCTTGGTCGCGGTGAGCGGCCCCATGAACATCTCGTACAGCCGGAAGGCGTCCGCGCCGTACTGCGGGAGCACGTCGTCGGGGCTCACGGTGTTGCCCCGGCTCTTGGACATCTTCTCGTGGTCCTCGCCGAGGATCATGCCCTGGCAGTAGAGCTTCTGGAACGGCTCGGGCGTCGAGACCACGCCCGCGTCGTAGAGCACCTTGTGCCAGAAGCGCGCGTACAGGAGGTGCAGCGTCGCGTGCTCCGCGCCGCCGACATAGAGGTCGACGGGCATCCAGTACCTTTCCAGTTCGGGGTCGACGAACCGGTCCGGATTTTTCGGGTTGATGTAGCGCAGGTAATACCAGCACGAGCCCGCCCACTGCGGCATCGTGTTCGTCTCGCGCGTGAACGTCTTGCCGTCACG
>Ga0126377_10002364_pt1 | contig 12963 bp, 11 predicted proteins | sample PanSoiMetPlot_22_FD_92647 | JGI IMG/M metagenome (GOLD analysis project Ga0126377, IMG submission 92647) | Tropical forest soil microbial communities from Panama - MetaG Plot_22 | ecosystem: Environmental > Terrestrial > Soil > Tropical forest > Bulk soil | place: Panama | collected 2016-02-17
GACGGCGCGGGTTGCTGATGCAGGGCAACATCAAGCACACTCGGCGCCCATTACGCGCGGCCTGCCGCGCCTCGTTTGCGTGACGGGCCAACAACAAATCATGACAACCACCGCCTCGGACACGACCACTTCGCAACCCCTTTCCACCGACGGTCCCCAACTCCTAGGCCAGCCCCGCGGGCTGGCGACACTCTTCCTCACCGAGATGTGGGAGCGCTTCACCTACTACGGGATGCGCGCGCTCCTGATCCTGTTCATGACAGCAGCCGTCGTGGACGGGGGATTGGGTATCGACGACAAGACCGCCAATGCGATCTACGGCATGTACATCGCCGGCACCTACCTGCTGTGCCTGCTCGGTGGCTGGATTGCCGATCGCCTCATCGGCCAGCAGAAGGCGGTGGTCGCCGGCGGCATTCTCATCATGCTCGGCAACGCGAGCCTCGCGATCGGCGATCCACGCCTGTTCTTCCTCGGGCTCATCGTCATCGTGTTCGGCGTGGGGCTCCTCAAGCCGAACATCAGCGCGGTGGTTGCGCAGCTTTATCCCGAGGGCGGCTCGCGGCGCGATGCCGGCTTTTCCATCTTCTACATGGGCATCAACCTCGGCGCGTTGTTTGGCTCGGTGTTCGTGCCCATCGTCGCTGCGAAGTTCGGCTGGAACATCGGCTTCGGCTTGCCCGCGATCGGGATGGCGTTCGGCCTCATCCAGTTTCACTTCACTCGCAGGTACCTCGGCCAGTCCGGCGTCGTCCCGCTCGGTCAGCGCGCGACCTGGTGGCCGGTGATCGGCTTCGTCGCGCTGCTCGCGATCCTCGCCGGCCTCGTCTTCACCGGCAGCATTGGTTTTGACGCGGTCGCGGTCTCGCACAGCGCGAACTGGGTGATGATTGCGCTCGCTGCTGCCTACTTCATCTATCTGCTGTTGTTCGCAGGCCTGGATCGCACCGAGCGCAATCGCGTCTGGGTGATGATCGCGCTCTTCATCGGCTGCGCCATGTTCTGGGCCGGCTACGAACAAGCGGGCGCTTCCTTCAACCTGTTCGCCGAGCGTCACACCGATCGCATGGTCTTCGGCTGGGACATGCCGGCTGGGGTGCTGCAGGGTGTGAACCCGTTGTTCGTAATCGTGTTCGCACCTGTGTTCGCAGCTCTGTGGGTACAACTCGGCCGGCGCAATCTCGATCTGTCCTCACCCGCGAAATTCGGCATCGGCCTGATCTTCATGGGCCTCGGATTCATCGTGATGTTCCTGGCCGCCAACTACGTAGTGCAGGGCCAGAAAGTGCTGCCGACGTGGCTCATCCTCACCTACCTGTTCCATACCTTCGGTGAGCTCTGCCTGAGCCCGGTGGGCCTGAGCTCGATGACCAAGCTCGCGCCCGCGAGATTCGTCGGGCAGGTCATGGGTGTGTGGTTCCTGGCTACGGCGATTGGCAACAACCTGGCGGGCCAATTCTCTGGCCGGATCGATCCGAACAATGTGCCGGGTATGCCGGGCGTGTTCCTCTATCTGTTCTGGTGGGGCGCGATTGCCGGGGCAGTCATGCTGCTCCTCACGCCTTTCATCAAGCGCCTCATGTCCGGCGTGAAGTAGCGCTGAGACTCACGAATTTGAGTGCCGGGATGCTGTCGTGGATCGCTCGGCAGCCGGCGTGCCGGTGGAGAACAACATGATGCAGCGTTCACTCTCGAGACTCGTATCCTGCGCGGCTCTGCTGGTGGCGGCACTGAGCCTGCCCGCCTGCAAGCCTCACTCAGCGACCGCGCCCAAGGCCGAAACGGCCGACGAATTCGTCGCGCGCGTGAATCGCGAGATGCTCGAGATCAGCAAGGAGGTCAACCAGGCCGGCTGGGTGCAGCAGACCTACATCACCGACGACACCCAGGCGCTGAACGCGAAAGCCAACGAGCGTGGCCTCGAATACTTCAGTCGAGCAGTCGAGGAGGCGAAGCGCTTCGACATGCAGCAGGTCACCAATCCGGACACTGCGCGTGCGCTCGAGCTGCTGAAACTGGGTGTCTCCGCCGGCGTCTATGCGCCTGCACCGTCGGATGCTGCGAAGCGCGCCGAACTGTCCACCATCCTCGCGCGACTCGACGCCATGTATGGCGAAGGGAAGTACTGTCCGAAGGGGCCGGATTCCTGCCTGCACATCGATGAGCTCTCGAAGACGATCGCAAAGAGCCGCAACTACGATGAGCTGACGGAGGCCTGGAAGGGCTGGCACAGCATCGCGCCGCCGATGCGCAAGGACTACGAGCGCTTCGTGGAGCTCGGGAACGAAGGGGCGCGTGAGCTCGGCTTCAAGGATCTCGGCGCGATGTGGCGCTCCGGATATGACATGACGCCGGAAGCGTTCGAGCAGGAAACCGAGCGACTCTGGGCGCAGGTGCAGCCGCTCTACCAGGACCTGCATTGCTATGCGCGCGCGCAGCTCGCAAAGAAATACGGCGAGGCGCGTGTGCCCGCGGGCAAGCCCATTCCCGCGCAGCTCCTGGGCAACCTCTGGGCACAGCAATGGGACAAGGTCTACGACCTGATGGAGCCTTATCACGGTGTCGCCGACCTCGATGTCGACAAGGCCCTCCAGGCGCAGAAGTACGATGCGAAGCGCATGACGCAGTCGGCGGAGACCTTCTACGTATCACTCGGTTTCCCCAAGCTGCCGGACTCGTTCTGGACCCACTCGATGCTGACGCGGCCGCGCGATCGCGAGGTGTTATGCCATGCCAACGCGTGGTCCATGGACGCCAAGGATGACGTACGCATCAAGGTCTGCATCACGCCGACCGATGAGGACCTGCGCACGATCTATCACGAGCTCGGTCATATCTATTACTTCCTCTCCTACCGCGACCAGCCGTACCTGTTCCAGAACGGCGCGAACGACGGCTTCCACGAAGCGATCGGCGATACGGTCGTGCTGTCGATGACGCCGCAGTACCTGCACACGATCAAGCTGGTGGGCGACATCAAGCCGGGCCATGACGCGCTGATCAATCAGCAGATGAAGCTCGCGCTCGAGCGCGTCGCGTTCCTGCCGTTCGGCAAGCTCATTGATCAGTGGCGCTGGAAAGTGTTCTCGGGCGAGATCACGCCGGCCAACTACAACGCGGCGTGGTGGCAGTTGCGGGAGAAATACCAGGGCGTCGCGCCGCCGCTGCCGCGCTCCGAAGCCGACTTCGATCCGGGCGCCAAGTCGCACATCCCCGGCAACACGCCTTACGCACGCTACTTCCTGTCCTTCATCCTGCAGTTCCAGTTTCACCGCGCGTTGTGCCAGGCGGCCGGATTTCACGGCCCGCTGCACGAGTGCTCGATCTACGGCAACACCGAGGCCGGCAAGCGCTTTGCGGCGATGCTGGCACTCGGCCAGAGCCGGCCGTGGCAGGAGACGCTCGAGAAGCTCACTGGCACGCGTGACATGGATGCGAGCGCGATCGTCGATTACTTCGCGCCGCTGCAGGAATGGCTGAAAGAAAAGAACCAGGGACAGAAGTGTGGCTGGACGCCTGAGAGCTGATCGGGAGCAAAACGAATGAACACCGCCGCACCACTGCCGCAACTCACACCACGCGCGATCGTCCTCGCCATCATCCTGGCGATGCTGCTCGCTGCCGCGAACACGTACCTTGGGTTGTTCGCCGGCCTCACGATCGCATCGGCGATTCCCGCGGCCGTGGTTTCGATGGGCGTGCTGCGTGCGCTCGGCGGCGGCCACATTCTCGAGAACAACATCGTGCAGACCGGGGCGTCCGCCGCCGCCTCGATCGCCGCGGGCGTGATCTTCACGATTCCTGCGCTGGTGATCCTGGGGTACTGGAGCGACTTCAGATACATGTGGGTGCTCGCGATCGCGGGCCTCGGCGGCATCCTCGGCGTGCTGTTCTCGGTGCCGCTACGGCGCGCCCTGATTCTCGAACAGAAACTCGCGTTTCCGGAGGGCAAGGCAGCGGCAGAGGTGCTGCGCGCCGGCGAGAACCCTGAGCAGGGGGTGAAACTGCTCGCGGGCTCGGCTTTGGTCGGCGGGCTGGTGAAGCTTGCCGCATCGAGCGGCCTCCGGCTGATTCCCGACACGTCCGCCACCGCAACCTACATCGGCAAGGGCATCGCTTTTTTCGGCACCAATCTCTCGCCTGCTCTGTTCGGCGTGGGCTACATCGTGGGACTCAACATCGGCATCGTCGTGATGGCCGGTGGCATCATCTCCTGGAACATCGCGATTCCGATCTACGCCACGCAATTCCTCGCGGGCAACGCGGAGCTCGCGGCTCGCGTCGCGGGCCTCGCGGCAGAAGACGCCGCCTACGCGATCTGGTCGGCCCAGATCCGCTACCTGGGCGTCGGCGCCATGCTGATCGGCGGCGTATGGACTCTCATTTCACTGCGCAAATCGCTCCTTTCGGGCATCCGCAGCGGCCTCGACGCCGCGCGTGCGGGCTCCTCGCGCCAGGTCGCGCACACCGAACAGGATTTGCCGATGAAGACAGTGCTGGTCGGTATCGCGCTGTTCACGCTGCCGCTCTTCGGGCTGTACCAGGCGATCGTAGGCTCGCTGGCCGTGAGCGTGCCGATGACGATCATCATGATCGTCGCGGGGTTCCTGTTCTGCTCCGTGTCCGCGTATATGGCCGGGCTCGTGGGCTCGTCCAACAACCCGGTGTCCGGGATCACGATCTCGACGATCCTGTTCGCGTCCGTGATCCTGATCTTCCTCATGGGGCGCAATGCGCCGCTCGGGCCGGTCGCAGCGATCATGATCGGCGCAGTCGTCTGCTGCGCGGCTTCCGTCGCCGGCGACAACCTGCAGGACCTCAAGGCTGGCTACCTGGTCGGGGCAACGCCCTGGCGCCAGCAGCTGATGCTGGCCGTGGGCGCGGTTTCCTGCGCGCTCATCATGGCGCCGGTCCTCAACCTCCTCGAAAAGGCGTACGGAATCGGCGTTCCGTCCGAAGCCCATCCCCATCCGCTGCTCGCTCCACAAGCGACGCTCATGGCCTCGGTCTCCAAGGGGATGTTTGGCGGAGTGCTGCCCTGGGGAATGGTCTGGACCGGTGCCGCCATTGGCGCCGCCATCATCATCGTCGATGAAATCTGCAAGGCTCGGGGCGCCCGCTTTCGCGTCCCGGTGCTGGCCGCCGCGGTCGGAATCTACCTGCCGCTGGAGCTCACCGTGCCGATCTTCCTGGGCGGACTCCTGACCTACATCGTCGAGCGCATCGCGCGCGTTCCCGACGACGCCGATGCGAAGGAGCGCCTGCATCGGCGCGGAGTACTGTTCTCGGCCGGACTGATCACAGGCGAAGCGTTGATGGGCATCGTCATCGCGATCGCGATCGTCGCCTCGGGGCGTGCCGACGTTCTCGCGTTACCAGAGAAATTCCAGCCGACGCAGTGGGGCGAACTGCTAGGCCTGGTGATCCTCGCGGGAATTGCCTGGCTTCTGTTCCGCGCCGCCGAGACCGGGGCGGCGTCGAAGCCCGGGAAGGCTCGATAAGACGCGGCTCAACGCCGCACGACTTCGATCTTGCCCTTCGAACCGATGAACCAGGAGCCGACCCAGGACACCAGGCTCACGATCAGCGCGCACCAGAACGCGGGACCGAAGCCATCGAGACTGAACCCCGGCAGGAACCACGCGACCAGGCCCACCATCGCCGCGTTGACGACGAGCAGGAACAGGCCCAGCGTCAGGATGGTGAAGGGCAACGTGAGCACGACCGCGAGCGGACGCACGATGGCGTTGACGACGCCGAGGAGCACGCCTGCGAGGATGAGCGTTCCCGGAGTATCGATGTGCACTCCGCTGACCCACTCGGTTGCGAGCCACAGGCCGAGCGCTGCGATCAATGCACGCAGAATGAAACCGGTCATGCCTTAGCCCTCCCGCTCAGGTCGCGTTCGCCGCTCCGTGGCACTTCTTGTACTTCTTCCCGCTGCCGCAGAAACAGGGATCGTTGCGACCGGGCTTCGGCAGCTCGCGGCGATAGGGCACCGCGCCGCCGTGTTCATGGTCGTGGTCGTGGTCGTGGTCGCAGTTCGGGCCGTGAACGTGTGCGGCCGGCTCTTCCTTGCGATTCGGCATCGGTCAGTGGCGCTCTTCCGCCTTGCTCTGGCGGATCACGCCATCGTCCTTGAGCTTGGCGAGCGCAATGCCGATTTCGGCATCGCGCTGGACCAGCGCAGGGCCTGACACGCCGTCAACCGGGTTCTGATCGCGATCGACGACGATGTCCGGGGTGATGCCTTTCTGCTGAATCGAAGCGCCCGACGGCGTGTAGTAGCGCGAGGTCGTCAGCTTGATCGCCCGGCCATCCGACAGCGGCATGACGGTCTGCACCGAGCCCTTGCCGAACGTGGTGCGGCCGATCAGCGTGGCGCGGCCGTGGTCCTTCAGCGCACCGGCGACGATCTCCGACGCGGAAGCGGAGCCGGCGTTGACCAGGACCACGAGGTCGCCGCCGTCCAGCACATCGCCGGGCGTCGCGTCCATTTCGAACTTGGAGTCCGGAGCGCGACCGTCGGCGGTGACGATCGTGCCATCGTTGATGAAGGCGTCGGAGACCGCGACCGCGGCCTCGAGCACACCGCCCGGGTTGTTGCGCAGGTCGAGCACCAGGCCGTTGAGCTTGGCGTGCGGGCTGGCGCTCTTGAGTGCCGCCACCGCCTTGGTGAGATCGCTTCCCGTGGTCTCGCTGAAATGCGTGATCCGCACGTAGCCGTAGCCGGGCTCGAGCAACTCGGACTTCACGCTGTGCACCTGCACGTTGGAGCGCTCGAGCACGAAATCGAGGGGCGTCTGCACACCGTTGCGTTTCACGCTCACCTTCACGCTGGTGCCAGCCTTGCCGCGCATGCGGTTGATGGCGTCGTTCAGTCCGGTGGTGTCGACCGGCACGCCATCGATAGCGACGATCATGTCGCCCGGGCGGATCCCGGCCTTGGCGGCGGAGGTGCCATCGATCGGCGCCACGACCTTGACGCCATCGTCCTCCATCGTGACTTCGATACCGACCCCGGAGTAATTGCCGGTGGTGCTGATGCGGATCTCGTCGTATTCATCGCTGTCGAGAAATGCGGAATGCGGGTCGAGCGAGGAGACCATGCCGCGAATCGCGTTTTCCATCAGGTCGTGATCGTCAACCTTGTCGACGTAGTCCTCCTTCACACGCTCCAGCACTTCCGCCAGCAGCCGCGCGTCCTCCCAGGGGAGCGTATCGGCCTGCGTCGTCGCAGGCGGGTCCTTGTCGGCCAGCACTCCACGGGACACCGACAGGGACACACCGATGACGATGCCTGCCAGGAGGATGACCAGCGTCCGTAATTTCATCGACATTCGGGAAACCTGAAGGGTGGGAGTCAGGAGGTCAGCGAATACTACAGCCCGGACTGATTGCGACCAACATGGGCTGCGGAAAGATCAGCAATCGCAGGTACAAGTTGTGTCAATGGTGCGTCGCAGCTACGACGCGGAAGCGGCGATCACGGCTTCCTGGGGGCTGTCCGACAACGCTTCCCGTCGCGGGGATTGCGCGAAAGCTTCGAACAGCGGCAGTTCCTTGAGCATCTGCGTGAGCGGTTGCGGCTTGCCGAGGCAGAAGCCCTGGCCGTAGTCGACGCCGAGCGCAGCCACGCGCCGGCGGATCTCGTCGGTCTCCACGTATTCCGCCACCGTCTCCATGCACATGGTCTTCGCCAGCTGGGCGATGGCGCGCACCATCGACTGCGAGCGCGGATCGACGATCACGTCGCGTACGAAGCTGCCGTCGATCTTGAGCATGGTGACCGGCAGCGCCTTGAGGTAGGCGAGGGAGCTGAACCCCGTGCCGAAGTCATCGAGTGCGAACTGGCAGCCGATTTCCCGCAGGCGCTGCATGAAGGCTTCGGCGCGTCCCATGTTGGCGACCGCGGCCGTCTCGGTCAGCTCGAAGCAGAACGACTCGATCGGCAATCCACACGAGCGCACGGCGTTCTCGACGAAATCGGCAAAGTCCGGCTGTGCGATCGACTGTCCGGAGAGATTGATCGTGAAGCAGGCCGCGTGCTCGCGCAGGAGCGAGGCATGTTCCGAGAGCGTCTGCAGCGCGTGCTCGACGACCCAGCGGTCGATGGCAGGCATGAGCTGGTAGCGCGCCGCGGCCGAAAGGAATTTCTCCGGAGGAATGCTCGCACCGTCGTCCGCGATCATGCGCAGAAGCAACTCGAAGTGAGGTGCCTTACAGGTGCCCTGCAGCGGCAGGATGGGTTGCAGGTCGAGGCGGAAGCGATCGCTGCGCAGCGCGTCGCGCAGTTGCGCGGCCACGCTGATGTCGGTGTGGCGACGGATGATGCTGACGTCGGCGTCCTCGTAGATCTCGACGCGATTGCGGCCACGGTCCTTGGCGGCCTTGCAGGCGACTTCCGCCGCCGCCATGGCGTGGGCGAGCTTCTGCGAGCCGTTGAGCGCGGCGACACCGATGCTGAGCGAGACCTCCGGCGACTCGTCCTTGCCCGCTTCGGCCTTCACCAGTCGCGCGCCATCGCAGAGCTTGCGGGCCGCCGCGGTGCCGCTCTCGAGGTCCGTATCGGGCAGCAGCAGCGCAAAGCGGTCGCCGGCGAGACGCGCGCTGACGGCGCCGGGTTGCGGCCGGCGGCGCACGAGTTCCGCGATGCGCGCGATGACGGCATCGCCGACGTGCATGCCGAAGTTCTCGTTGGTCACGTGCATCTGGTCGATGTCGATATACACCAGGCAATGCGCGTCGCTGCGGGCGCGCGCGAGGTTGGCGTTCGCGTGACGTTCGAAGGCTGGACGCGTGAGAAGGCCCGTCACACCGTCGTAGTTCGCCTGCAGCACCGCGGCGGTCTTGCGTGCGAGAAGCCGCGCAATGCGCGTATGGCGGTGATCGAAGTCTTCCATGTCCTCGGTGCGGAACAGCGCGAAGAAACCGACGACGCGGTTCGAATTCTGGCGCACCGGGCACGACAGGATCTTGTACGGCAGGGCGCCGGGCGCGTTGCCCGCGGCCACCTTGTTCACCACCAGCACCTTGCCCTGCAGTTGTGCCCAGGTCAGCAGATGGCGGTGGGTACGCGTGAGCACTTCCGAACTCTGGGCGGCGGGGGCGCCCTTGCCGGCGCGGCAGATGGCGATGCCCTTCTCCGGGATCACCAGCGCGCCGAACAGGCAACCGAGATGTTCGATGCTCCGCTGCAGGATCCAGCGCAGTTCGTCCGTGTCGTCGTCAGCCTCCTCGGTGTCGGACTGCGCATCGGAGGTGATCGACAGGAGCAGGTCGAGGTCCTTGTCGCGCACCTCGAGGCTACGACTCAGCGAGCCGATGTTCTCCTGTGCGAGCAGCTCGCGTTGCAGGCACTCGAGCGCGGGACGCAACAGGCTGTGTACGAACGACCAGGGACGCGACTCGCCGTTCTCGGCGCGGCAGGTGACGCTCAGCAGGGCGATGAGTTCGCCGGATTCCTCGCAGAGGCGAAACAGGTAGACGGGAGTGCCGTCATCGAGCAGGCGGAAGAGGCCTTCCTCGGCGCCGGCCGCGGCATAGCGTGCCTCGGCAACGAGCGGCGAGAGATCGACACTGACCACGTCGCTGCTCGACCAGTACTTCTCGCCGGCAGGCCCGAAGATGTCGATGCTGAGCGCGCGCGGCAACAGCATCTTGATGAGCTGTCCGTAGGGCTCAAGCGACCTGTTCAGAGTCGAGTTGGTCTGGTTCGTGTTGTCCACCGGCACGCCCGCATTCCGCCATACGCGCAACCTGCCGCCGCCTGTTCGGCGACAGGCGTGAAAGATGCGTGATTACCGGCCTCGCAATCCTTGACGAGGTTGGCGATTCGACAGATTTCGGCACGTAACCTCTGGAGAATGCGAGGTAATCCGCACTCTGTGGCGCCCGGATCGTGCCCGGGCCGCCCTGCGCGCCGGGTTCGGGCATTGAACTTAAGCAGCCATGCGGGGCGCGCAGGAGCTACCTGCGTCACACCCGCCGTTCAGTTGCGGGGCAAGGGCTTGCGGATCCACTGGTGAGGGTTGAGCGGCGTCGCGCCTTTGCGGATTTCGAAGTACAGCTCCGGCTGGCTGCGGCCGCCCGAGTCGCCGCTGGTGGCAATCACATCCCCCGGACTCACCCAGTCGCCGACGGCGCGGAACAACTGCTCATTGTGGCCGTACAGGCTGAGGTAGCCGCCGCTGTGCTCGACGATCGTGAGCAGTCCCATGCCCGGCAGCCAGTCGGCGTACACGACGCGTCCGGAATGAACGGCGCGGACCTGGCTGCCGCGCGCGGTCGCCATCAGCACACCGTTCCAGGTCATGCCCGAAGCCCGCCGCTCACCGAAGTCGGCGAGCAACTTGCCCAGCGCCGGCCAGCTCAGGCGTCCCTTGAGCTTCTCGAATGGCTCGCCCGAGTTCACCGGAAAATCACTCAGGACGCGGCGCAGGTCGGCGAGCAGTTTTTCGAGCCCGTCCGCGTCCTGCTTCAACTTGGTCAGCGCTGCCTGGCGCGTCTTGAGCTGCTGATCCATGTCCTTGAGCACGTCGCTCCGTTCGCGCCGCGCGCGTTGCAGTCCATCGAGCTCGCCTTGCGCCTGGTCTTCGAGCTGCGCGAGCCGTTGGTCCTCGGCTGCCAGCGACGCATCGATCTCGTTCAAGCGCTCGAGCTGCGTGCGGATCGCCTGGATCCGGTCGGCACGCGCCCGCCCGAAGTAGCCGTAGTAGGCGAACATGCGCCCGAGCTGAGCGGGGTCCTGCTGGTTGAGGAGGAGCTTGATCTGCTCCTCGCGTCCGATCGTGTAGGCCGCGCGCAGTTCGCCCGCGAGCGCGTCGCGCTCGCCCGCCAGGCGCTGCTCGGTCTGGTCGTGCTCGGCCTGGAGCGCTGCGCGGCGCTTCGCGCTCTCCGCGCGCTGCGCCCTGACCTCGTCGAGCTTGCGCCGCTGGCCGGAAACCGTGAGCTCGGCGTCGCGCAGACGCCCCGCCAGCTGATCACGCTGCGTCGTATCGTTGCGGATCGCCTGCTGCAGCTCGGTGATTTCGCGGCGGACCTTGCGCAGGTCGGCCTCGGTCTCTTTCTCATTCGCCGCGGGCAGCACGGCCGCCCACAGGAGCAGGAGCGGGAGCCACCTTGCTATACTTGCCGGCCTTTTTCGGCGCACGCCTCTTACATTCCAGAACCCAAGATGAATCGACTGCTCGAGTTTGCCGGCCACCATCCCTACCTGGTCTCAGCCGCCGTGGCGATGGTGATCATCGTGATCGTGTCCGAGATGCGCGCCCGGATTCAAGAGTTCGCCGCGCTCGCGCCGGGCGATGCGGTGCGCATGATGAACCATGGCGCGCTGGTGGTCGACGTGCGCGATGACGCGGCGTTCGAGACCGGGCACATCGTCGATGCGCGCCACATTCCGCTCAAGGACCTGGCCGCGAGCGCCGAGACACTGAAGCGCCACAAGGAGAAGGCGGTCATCACCTGCTGCGAATCCGGGATGAACGGCGGCACCGCGGCGCGCGAGCTGGGCAAGCTCGGCTTCAGCAAGGTTTTCAACCTGCGGGGCGGACTCGCCGCCTGGCGCCAGGAAAACCTGCCACTGGTGCGTGGCGGCGCCGGAAAATCCACGCCGCGAAACTGACGCATGGCGGAGGTCACCATGTATTCGACCGGGTGGTGCCCGTACTGCGCGCGTGCCCGGGCGCTCCTCGAGCGCAAGGGCGTGGCGTTTCGCGAGGTCGACATTGAAACGGACGCTGAATTGCGCGCCGAGATGATCACGCGCAGCGGCCGGCGCTCGGTGCCGCAGATCTTTGTCGGCGCACGCCACGTGGGCGGGTTCGAGGAGCTTTACGACCTGGAACGCAGTGGCCAGCTCGATTCCCTTTTGCAAACGGAGAAACCATGACTGAGAGCGAAACCAAGCCGCAGCAGCCCCAGGTGACGGGGCCGGAAATCGTGCTGCAGCAGATCTACCTCAAGGATTGTTCCTACGAGGCCCCGAACGGGCCGCGCATTCCGGCCTCGCAGTGGAACCCGAAATTCTCCTTGAACCTCAATACCGCGAGCACGGAGATCGGCACGGAGTTGCGCGAAGTGGTGCTGACGATCACCGTCGAGGCGAAACTCGGTGACAGCGTCGCGTATCTCGTGGAGCTGAAGCAGGCCGGCGTCTTCGTGGTGCGCAACTGCTCCGAGGATGAGCTCAAGAAGGTGATCGGCAGCATCTGTCCCAGCGTATTGTTTCCCTATGCGCGCGCGACGTGCTCGGATCTCATCACGCAGGGCGGCTTCCCGCAGTTCCTGTTGCCGCCGGTGAATTTCGACAGCCTGTTCGAGCGTTCGATGGCCGAGGCAGGCCGGATCGCGGTGAACTGACGACGGCACCGCGCCGGACCTCGTACGCGAAGGAGCCTGCATGGCGCTGGCTGAGACCAATCGGCAGGACCAGGCGCCGATCACGATCCTCGGGGCAGGATCGTGGGGCACGGCTCTGGCCATCCAGTTCGCACGGGCGGGACATGCAGTGCGCTTGTGGGGCCGCGATCCGCGCGCTCTCGAGGCACTCGAGCGCGATCGCTGTAACCGCCAGTATCTTCCGGACGCACCGTTCCCCCCGTCCCTGCGCGTCGAATCCGAGCTCACCCGCGCCCTGAGCGATGCGGCGGATGTGTTGATCGCCGTGCCCAGTCATGGGTTTCGCGAGCTGCTGCAGCAGCTGAAGCCCCACCTGCAGAGCGGCATGCGGCTCGCATGGGCAACCAAGGGATTCGAGCAGGGTTCGGGAAAGTTGCCGCACGAAGTCGCGGCGGAAGTGCTGGGTGCTCGCTGGCCGATCGCCGTGCTCTCGGGACCGACCTTTGCGCGCGAGGTGGGGGCCGGACTGCCGACCGCGATGACCATCGCTTCGCCCGACGAGCACTTCGCGGCGGCGATCGCCCACAACATCTCCGGGCTCAACTTTCGGGCTTACACCTC
>Ga0126377_10002365_pt1 | contig 12961 bp, 13 predicted proteins | sample PanSoiMetPlot_22_FD_92647 | JGI IMG/M metagenome (GOLD analysis project Ga0126377, IMG submission 92647) | Tropical forest soil microbial communities from Panama - MetaG Plot_22 | ecosystem: Environmental > Terrestrial > Soil > Tropical forest > Bulk soil | place: Panama | collected 2016-02-17
CTCCGCATTAATATCGCTCGCCCGTGTCCCGAAGATGGCGGGGTCAAGCGTTCCCTTGCTCACGCCTTCAACGATACGAGCAATCTCGCGCCGCACCTCACCAAGCCGGCGCTCCGCGCTGGCCCGTTGTGCACCATCCTTCATGGCAAGGCGGCGCCGCTCCTCATGATAGATTCGCACAAAGTCGGTGATCCGCTCTCCGTCACCGTCGGACGCATCCCCTGGGGAATAGTCATCGACGAATAAGAACCGTACAAGCTCCGGGCGGTGAGTTTTCCTACCTGAATTTTCCAGCGGGGCCGAGCCGTTTCCGCTCTTGACCGAGACAGACCTTCGCCCGGCGCGCGAAGGTCCGAAAAATCCCCGGGAACTTGCCAGCGACTTCGATCGGGCAGCAGTTCGACAAACGTTCTGTCCCTTCGCGCGTCAGAGCAAGGCGCATGGAGGCCTTTTCTGGTATTATAGCAGAGTGAGTCGGTCGGCAGCGCTGGACATGAGCCGCCTGCCGTCTCGTTCCGTTGGGTTGGTAGGTCCCAAGACCATGCAGTGACGCCTGACAGGCTTCCCCCAGGGTCCTGCGGGCACGAAATCATGTCTCCAGAGTTTTCCGTTTAATCGGTACTGCCGCAGGAGATGCTACATGATCACCAGACGCATGGTTCTTTTGGGTTCGCTGCTGACCAGCTCGATCATTGGCGGCTTGCCCGCCTTCGCAGCGCCACGGCGCAGTCCCATATTGCAGTACCTTGATCCCGACAATGACGGAACGGTCGATCTCGATGAAGCCAAGCGAGCGGCTTCCGCACTGTTTGATCGATTGGATCGCGATCGGGATGGAACACTGGACCGCCGTGAGCTCGGAGGCCGGCTGAGCCGAGCTGAGTTCAACGCGGCCAATCCTGACAACGACGGCACGCTGTCAAAAGATGAATATCTCAGGGTGGTCGAGCGCCGGTTCGCGGCTGCCAATCCAGACAACGACGGTACACTGGATGACAAGGAACTGCGGTCGCGCGCCGGCCAGGCGTTGCTGCGGCTGTTGCGATGATCCGATAGCCGATGTGGGGATGCGCGCTGTGCGTTGAGTGCCGAGCGCCCAACTGTTATCGGAGTTCGAGCCAACCCGTCTCCGTCATCCGGAGGCGCCCGCCACCTGACGAGTGTCAGAGTGTGCGGGCCATCGAAGGACGGCGACCGATGCCGTGCTTTCGCGTGCAGCATCGCCGGGGCCGTCGGCCTTCGAGACTCGCCCGGCCGGCAGAAGCCGGGCGAGCGCCTCAGGGGGACGGAGAAGCCAACGAATACTTGTTACGCATTCGCTAACTCCGACCAGACGACCAAGCGGTCTAGAACTTTCCGCGCATTCCCGCGTAGAAGGCGCGGGGAGCGGCGGGGCTCAGCGTGCGCGGGTCGCTCAGACTGATGATCGAGGAAGCCTCTTCCGTGCTGAAGAACGTGCCCATCGTGTAGTAGCGGCGATCGAACAGGTTGCGAACCGTGCCGAACAACTCGACGTTCTTCGTGAGCTGATAGTTGGTGTGGAGATTCGCCACCCAGTAGCCCGGCAGCTTGGGATTTTGATTGGATTCGTCACCGAGGAAGAACTGCCCGCTGGTGACGATGACGTCGCCCCCAACCTTCCAGTTGTCGAACACCGCGTATTCGGCACCGGCCTTGAAACGGTGGGCCGGGACCCTCGGCAGGTGATCGCCGGGCTGGACCGTAATGTTGTCGTCATCGTCGGCAAACGGGTTGTTCGCCGAGACAAGCGTCAGGGTGTTGCGGAATGTGGCATTGATAAAGCTGTAGGTGCCGAAGACGTTCCAGCGGTCCGCCTGATAGGTTGCCGAGGCCTCGATGCCTTGCCGGCGTGTCGTGCCGACGTTCTGGAAGAAACTGCGGCCGATGGTCGGGCTCGCTATGTTGAGGATGTCGTCCGTCGAGTCGGTGGTGAAGACTCCGAAGCTCCAGTCGATCCGGCCGTTCTTTCCCCCAAGTGGGACGGTGCCGCGAATGCCGGCTTCGAAGGTGTGCGCAACCACCTGCTTGAGCGGCGGATCCTCCACAAGGGAAATGTCGAGCAGGCAAGGCCGGTCCGGGTTCGCGCAGGCGAGCTCGCCCGGCGTGGGTGCGCGGTTCGCCTCCGAGTAACCGGCATAGACCGTCGCGTTCGGCGTCAGCTTGTAGGTTACGCCGATCACCGGATTGAAGCGCGAGAATTGATGGCTGCCGTTGAGATCCGAGCCAAGCTGATCCAAAAGCTTGATCTGCGCCAGGTTGAAGCGCCCACCCGCCGTCACTGAGAGCCTTGAGGTGAGATCAAGGGTGTCGGTGAGATAGAAGCCGTAGTAGGTGCTCCGCGTCTTGAGGTCGACCGGGGCGACCGATTCGTCGTCCGGCCTGATGATGACGCCGGTTCCGGTCACGAAGAAGTCGTTGCCGATGGTGCCGAGCTCGCTTGACGACTTGAAATGCACGCGGCCGTGATCGAGACTTGTGCCGACGACGAAGTTGTTGTTAAGGCCAAACACCTTGTCGTTGTTGGCTGCCTGCAGCGTGCCGCCGAAGCTGTTGGCAATTGTCTGGGTGCGATCGATGGAGCCTGCAGGACGGTCGTTGAGAATGTCCGACGGCACAGTACCGCCACTTAGCGGGCTGGCGTCATCGCCGAAGCACAAGAAGCCGTCGTTGGGGCCCCCCGCCGGGCAGTCATCGACATCGCTGATGTTGCCGTCGACGTGCTTCTGCCGAAAACTGCGGACATAGACGTTGCCTTTGACCGTCCAGGTGTCGCTGAGCGCGACGCTGCCGGTGGCATTGAGCATTGCGAGCTTGTTCTGATAGGTCTGCGGCGATGTGAAGATCGAGCTCCAATCCTTATTGAGCAGCTCGATCGGCGTGGCTGCAGCGGCACCGAAGCGGTTCGTGGCGCCGGTGAAGTTGACATGGAATTCCGAGTCGTCGCCGCGAATGCCGACGTCGGCGTAGACCCGGCGCAGTCGCGACGCCCCCTCCTTGCGCCAGCCGTCGTCATTCAAGACGTCGGCCGCGCCATAGAACGCGATATTGTCCTTCTGCGCTCCGTACTGCCAGCCGAGGGAGCGCCGCCCGAAGGAGCCGATCATCCCCTCGACCTCGCCTCCCTTGTAATTGAACCCATTCTTCATCTCGACTGAGATTGCACCACCCAGCGCGTTGAGACCGAATATCGGATTGCTCGGAAACACGTCCATCCGCCGGATCGCCCGCTGCGGGATCAAATCCCAATTCACGGTGTCGCCGAAAACTTCGTTGATGCGTACTCCGTTCTGATAGATCGCTACGCCCTGCGGCGCGCCAAGGGTCGGACCAGCCTCGAAACCGCGGAACTGGACTTCGGGCTGAAACGGATTGACCGCGAGATCGGTGATGAACACGCTCGGCACGCGCCGCAGCAGCGCATCTGGGACGCTTGGCGCGATCCACGGCTGGAAATCCGGAGCCGTCAGTGTCTGGGTGGTGGACGGGACCTTGTCGCGGTCGATCACACCAGGTTCGGATGCGGCTGCGGGCGCCGGAGTCGGTGCAGGTGCCTGCGTCTGGGTCGGCCGTGTGGGCTGCGCCGGAGCTGGACGACTGGGCCGACGTGGCGTTGCCGGAATGGGCGTCGGCGCAATGACCCGAATCTCGGGAAGCGTCGTTTCCTGTTGCGCCAGTACGGCGCTCGGCGCCATCAGCGCCGCCATGCTGACCCATCCGGAAAGGCCCAACGAAAGTTTGCGACTCAAGATTCTTAGTTTGCGACGCGGCCCAACCATCCTAGTCCCCACCCCAACTCAGCCCGTTTCTTGGCTTCCCCGATTCCATATTGTCGGCGCTTTTTAACCGACCGTCATGATCAGGATTGGCAACCTAAGTAGGGAAGTTTTGGCAACGCCGTCCGTTAGGCCGGCGCGAGCAATTGCACAGCGACGCGGACAAGATCGGCCAGTGTGCGAGTGTCGAGCTTCTGTTTGAGCTGGCACGAGACGTTAACCACGGTCTTGTAGCTGACGCCGAGCTCCCCGGCGATCCGACCGTAGGACTTTCCGCAGGCAAGCAGCGACAGTATCTCGAACTCCCGCGGTGTGAGATCGGTAAGAAGAGAGTGGCGCGTCGCGGATGTTGTGCCGGAGCGCGCGACCGCAACCTCGACCGCCATGTCGCCGCTCAGATAAGGCTCGCCGGAGCGCACCTTCTCGAATGCCTTGATCAGCTCCTCTGGAGCGGCATCTTTAAGCACGTAGCCGTTGGCGCCGGCTTCGAGCGCGCGCGCTGCGATCGCGGGGCCGTTGTGCATACTGAATACGAGGATACGCGTATGTGGATCCCTGCTTCGAATGCGCTTGATCAGGGGCAAACCGGCGAGCCCACTGGCTTCCATCGAGAGATCGATGATCACGACCTCGGGCCTGAGCTGGCGGTAAATGCGATAGCCGGACGTGATGTCGCGCGCGTCGTGCACGTCCTTAACGCCGGCATCATGCAGGATTCGCCGGCATGCGTGCAGCACGATCGGGTGATCGTCGATGATGAGGACTCTCATGCTAGAACGGCCCCCTTTGACAAACCGTTCGACGCGCCGTGCGGACCGGTTAGCAGTAACGTCATGGGGAAGTGTTGGCACGGTCTATGTTTGCAAGGCCAACCGGGATATTTTGGCAATGACAGAAGATTCTCTGATTGCTTAACGCGCCTTGTCCATCTGCGGGCTGGTTACATTTGCAGTTTCGAATACCTGGTTTGTCATTGCGCCACCTTCCATCCAGATGGAAGGCGTTTGGTGGTTGATGCCAGAAATTCTGGCCGCCCTCTGTTGTGTTTGCTCCTTAATGAACGGCGAACCAGCTCTGCGCGAGACCCGAAGAAATCTCCGCGCCAGCGCTCCTAACGGTGTGTGCTTGCGGATCAAGAAAAAAGCCACACAGCGGCGGTCAGGCCGGCGCCTACTAGAAAGACTGGCCAAGCGCCGCCAAACGCAGAAGCAAGCTTCGCTGCAAAGTGACCGATGAACGCTCCAAATGTCGCAAGCAACAAGCCAGCTATACAGGCAGCAATTGCCTTGTCACTCCAGGAACCAGGGTGTTGAAGGATGCCGATCGCAACACCACCGCAAGCACCAGCCACCACGAATGGGAAGCATCTCATAGCGCTATTGCACTACATCGGTTCGCGCAGGGAGGTCTGGCGCATGAATGCGCCACGTCATGCCGAGCTCAGTAGCTCCCGTAAGGAAGGCAAGGCAGCTCGCGGTGTAAGGCCCTTTGTCGCTGTCCGGACATGGTGATCCGTCCGCCCGCGTACTGACGTTTGGACGCAAGGTGGACGTGGAAGCCGGCTTGTTCGGAAGCGTTGTTATGCGCCTTTGGGGCGGGGTGCCGTCGTCACGGAAAGGCAAGCAGCGTCCACTATAGGTAGCGTTATCGTTTGTGGGACAAGCTTCGACCCCAGTGGCTAAGGCCGATTCCGTTTCCGTCCTCGGTTCAAGTGCGATGCGATGACGATTTTCAATCCACAAGATGCCGCATGTGATGGCAATAGCGATTGCAATGATATCGCATGTGGGAATTCTCCATATGCTCATCGTCCACCCAACAATTAGGCGCAGTCAGAGTTCTAGTGGTCACGGCGCCCCTCAAGAAGGTGCGCCGTGCTCAACCAGCTTGGTGATGTGTCACTTGGTCCAGAACGGCATCAGCGACCAGACCAGGAATGGCACCGCAATGACGTACAGTGCCCACACCAGGATTTTTACAAGTTTGTTCTGGACAAAACTCTCGGGTAGCAGAGAGCCAATGAGTCCCAAGACCGGGCTCGCAACGAGACACGTCGCAGTCCAGCCGTACCAATACATGGCTGGTCCTTCGCCGCTGCGTGCAGCGGCCCAGAAGAGATCCACGCGATTGGTGCCCGGGTGGTAGGTGAATAGCGGCAGGTTGAAGATGTCGCAGATCACGTACAGCACAGGAAAGGACATCGCCATGACGAGAGCGAAATTCCTGAACCTCACTGAGGACGCTAGTCCGGGTTGCGATGTTGCTTTCGATACTCTGTCTGCAGTTGTCGTGCTCATGACCCATACCCCCGGACGTTATTGACGACGTGACCAACGATGAAAATGAACCAGCACATGGCGGTCAGCACCAAGGTCGCTCCCTTGCGTGCGCCGTCATATTCCGGATTTTGGGCGTTCTTCCAGAAGTACCAGTAGATCGGAAGCAGCCCGAGGCCGAACGAGGCGAAGTGCTCCTTCAGCTCGAAGAAGCCTTGCGTCTTCCAGAACCCGGCCTGCTCGATCGGGATACGGATGTAGATGCGGTACTTGGTATAGATGAACGCCCCCAGGATGAAGGTGATGATCCAAAGGACGCACACTGCGGTCGCATAGGCCGGCCCGGTCACAGCCCGGAAGCGCGTAACGAAACCAGGGCCGCCCGCCGCCACCTGCCGGACGGGCATCGCTACGGCTAACGCTTGGTGAGTGAGGGCGCCAAGCAGGGCAACCGCTGCTAATCCATGCAGGATTAGAAAGATTGTCCAAAAGGTGTTGACCGACATTCGGTGTCCTCCCGATCTAGCAAGTTTCTCTTGGCGCAGAGCATCTCGTCGTGCTGACGCACGCTCTCACTTTGTCCCAATTCTGAAGTCTAATGGTAATGTTCCCTGACCTCGCAATACAATTTTCCTATAAGGCTATAGCGTGAGGGAATACTGGAGAGGCTTTGTACAGCCCGAAGGACTCAAGGTCCGGCGCGCCGTGCCAAAGGGGCTCCAACCTCGCACGCGCAATCGATGAACAGTCGCGCGAGCGGACCGAGACTTCGATACTTCGGCTGGACGATGGCGATTGCAAACGGATCGATCGGAAGCTTGATCGGCAACGCCTTCACGGCGAATCGTGTTGCAAAGAAATGCAGAAGCCCCTCGCCGAAATGTCCCACGAACCGGCCCGTTTCGAGCAATTGCATGAGCAGCGTTGATGTCGTCGTGGTGAGCGCAATGCGGGGCGCCTTCAAATCGCTGGCGTTGAAAGCCTCTGTGAGCAAGGAGCCAATGGGAGTCGGCGCCATGCACCAGGGTTCTTCGACCAGGTCCGTAAGCTTGATGCCGCGTCGGCGAATCCAGGGGCTTCGCGTGCCGACCACCACGCAGAGACGATCCATGAAAAGAACCTTAGCATCGAGTTCCTCGCTGACTGCAGCGCTCCGCAGTGGGACGAGCGCTAGTTCGATCCGGCGCTCGGGCAAATCTCGATCGAGCAACGTTGCGCTGTCCGCTTCAACCACGCGAATGTTGACGCCCGGATAGTCCTGCCACAGCCGGTTCATGATGGCCGCCCCCAGTCCCGACAGCAAAGGTTCAGTGCTGCCGATCCGTAGCTCCCCGGATGTGGGATCAGCCATGAATTTGATCTCGTCAACGCTCGTCTTGAGGTCATCGAAGATCGCGATGCAACGCCTGAGAAATGCTCGTCCGTAGGGCGTCGGCTCGACCCCTCGGGGACTGCGATCAAACAGCGGTACGCCGAGCATGTCCTCGAGATCGGCAATAACTTTCGATACTACAGGCTGGGAGACGGCAAGATGCTTCGCCGCGTTGGCCATGCTCCCCCAATCAGCGACGGCCATCACGAACTTCAAATGCTGCAGTTTGAGCCGTTGGTTGATGAGCCCCGTCTCCATTTGCTTTCCCTATTCTTGCAAACGTCAATCTTGGCTCAGCAGCTTAGCGGCCATGGCTGCGCGCTAATAGATGCTCGCGGCTCAAAGAGGCGAGGGGACAGGCCTGCTTCTCGGATTCTACGTGTGAAGGAAGCGACGCAGTCGTGAGTGGTCCGATCGTCGCTGAGACAGATTTCGAAAGTCGTCGGCCTCTACCATTGCTTTGCGCCAGAAAATTTAACGACGGTTGCCCACTTCTCCGTCTCCGCCTCGACAAATGAGTGGAATTCCTCAGGGCTCAGCACTAGCGGTGTAGCGCCGAGATTGGTGAGCTGCGTCTCAAAGCCGGGATCGCTGAGACATTCGTTAAGGACCGCGTTAAGCGCATTGATTACAGCCAGTGGGGTGTTCCTCGGCGCGCCGAGCCCCCACCAGCTCCCGGCCTCGAATCCGGGCAAGAAGTCGCGCATTGGCGGAACATCCGGCAGTGCCGGTGAACGTGCAGCGGTAGTGACCGCCAGTGCGCGCAGCCTGCCGTCTCTGATATATCCGATCGCCTCTGGTATGGTGTCGAATATGACGTGGACGCGACCCGCGAGAAGATCGACGAGAGCAGGAGCTCCGCCGCGATAGGTCACGTGAAGCATGCTAACGCCGGTCATCATCTTGAACAGCTCGGCAACGATATGGAGCGAAGTGCCGTTGCCGCTGGATGCAAAGCTCAGCTTTCCGGGATTGGCTTTGGCGTAAGCAATGAACTCCGGAACCGTGTTGGCCGGCAGGTCGGGATGAACGACCATGACGTTGGGCAGGCGGACCATGCCTCCGATCAATGCGATGTCGCGAATGAGGTTGACCTCTGGCGTCTCGCGAAGCGTCGCGTTGATCGCGTTGGCAGCAAGGACAACCAGAAGAGTGTAGCCGTCCGCAGGAGCACGAGCGACGACTTCCATTGCGATGCTTCCGGCTGCACCCGGACGGTTCTCGATGACGAATTGCTGACCAAGCCGTTGGGACAGTGATTGCGCTATCAGTCGCGTCACCCTGTCAACCGAGCCGCCCGGAGCTAAGCCGAGCATGATTCGGACGGGTCGATTCGGAAAGCCTTGTGACCATGCTGCACGCAGCAGGCTCGGCTGAACAGCAGCGGCCGCTGCCCATCCAAGAAAGCGACGGCGTGGAAGTCCCATTGTCATCCCCCGCTCAGGTCTTCTGCTATTCCGGCTGGCTATAGCCGTATAGAGAAACTCTAATGTCCTGCGGGGTAGACGGGAAGCGAAAACCGCACCTACAACGAGTTGGGACGGTGGACCGCTTCCAGCGGTTATCCGGCCAGGAAACGGCCAGTTGCTCAGTGAAAAGACCGGTGCTCCGTGAAAAGACCCGGCCTTCCCTAAGGCCAGACGGAGAATGTCGTGAAAGCCCTACCAAGCGTTCCGTTCATTGGAATTCTTGTCTTCATCGTGACCACCGTTGGCCTATTCCAGCGTATCGCTTGGACCCAAGCACCAGCACCATCTGTCGCTCCCTATCGGCCGGGGATGGGTGACTTCATAACTGCCAGCGTGCAGCCACGCCATATCAAGCTTGCGGCAGCTGGGGACGTCGGTAATTGGGCGTACGCGGCCTATGCGCTGAAGGAATTGGGCGAATCCTTCGATCGTATCGTCAGGACGATCCCGACGTACCGGTCGATGCCCACCTCTGAACTCATCGCCAACTCCGTCAAAGGCGCAATGACTGAGGTTGACCTCGCTATCAAGGCTTCCGACGGTGTCCTGGAAGACATGCAGAGGAAATACGGCTTCAAGCCGGTGGGTGCCGCGGACGGCCCCATCAAAACCATGATCTTCGGCGGGACCAACGCCAAGCTTTACAACTATGACGTCTCCAAGCGTACGGACATCGGCTCCAATCGGGACCGCTTTGCGAGCATGAGGGACGAATACGAACGGCAAGGCCCGGCTCGCTCGAACCTTCGCTATGGCTATGTTCGAGATCCTGTCGACTGGTCTGCGTTTGCATAGCGACTTGTCGTCGGCCGACTACGCAGCAAAGGGCATGTCCGAATACCAAGAACAAAGAGCAGTTAAGAAAGCAAATCCAGGGAGGCGCTTCATGCCAATCGTTCGTTTTGCGGCAATGTTTGCCCTGCTTGCGTTCCTGTTGTCGCCCCAACTATTGCCTGCACAAGCTCAGCCCCAATGGGTTGCTGCGTTACGCTCTGGAGGACACGTGATCGTCTTCCGTCATGGCGCGACTCATCAGGACCAGGCCGATACGGATCCGTTCAACTGGAACAATACCGAGAAGCAGCGTCACCTCAACAATGCCGGCCGCGCCAAACACAAGGAAATCGGCGAGGCCTTCCGCAAGCTGCGCATTCCGGTCTCGGCCGTCTACACGAGCCTGATCTTCCGCGCGATCGAGACTGGCAAGATCATGTTCCCGGACATTACTCCGACGACGACCGTTGACCTCGTCGAAACGGCGCTCGTCTACACGCCGATCGAGAACAATCGTCGCATCGCGGCTCTGCGCAAGATGGCCGCTACCATACCTCCCGCAGGAGGCAATGCGGTGATTGTGAGCCACAAGGGCAACGTCCTCGATGCGTTCGGCAAGGATTGGTTCGACGTCGCCGAAGGTGAAGCCACAATCACAAAACCGGACGGCAACGCGTATACGGTGGTCGCGCGGGTGAAGGCCGACGACTGGGCCAGGATTGCCCAATAGGGCTGCTCGTTGATTTTCGCTTGGTGCCACGAGTGGAGTTCGCACCGTTGCGTCGGCAAGGAACGATCAATTCGACGTAACGAATGTCCTCTGCCAGAGAGGGCACGTATTGGAGCAGTTTCTGAACGAAGAATCACAATGAAGACATCGGCAAGATGAGCTCGCATCCTGACCAAGACACTACCAATACCTCCACAGGACAAGGGCATCCTGAAGGAACGGGACAGCGGACGATCAAGATCATCGGTGATCGCATTGACAGTCGCGACTTATTTGTCGGCACCCGTGAAATCATCATCGGCCACGGCGAAGACCGCTATACGCTGAAGCTAACCGCGCAGAAGAAGCTCATTCTGACGAAGTGACAATGGTTTTGAGAAAGAGCCCCCGGTACAGGGCAATTCGGCAGTACCAGGGACGAGAATGCTCAGCTAGGGACTGAGCAGGGGAAACGTCAGAGGAGACATAACTCTATCAGTAACTATTGGCCTGTGCAACGAAAAGAATGTGTCTTTGGTCGCTCCATACTGTCGCGGCGCGGCCATACTAAAGTTAGAGCAAGACTCGCGCCCTAGCGCCGCAAAAATAGAATCAGTCGTACGAGATGGGTTCCGCCATCCGTTTCATCGAGATTGAGTGTGATTGAAGCGGGTCCTAGCTTCGGGTGGAGCACTACAAAGTCGAGGCCCATTTGCTCGGGAGCCTCATCCCAGGTGCCCCCGAAGCAGTCGAGAATTTCTCGCGCGATCCGCTGTTGAGCTTTTGCGGCCTCGTCATGGGAGCTCAGCTTTGCGCTGTCGCAGGTGTAAGTTGTCGTTCCGTAAAAGGCACAGTTCATCCAGCCGGTGAGGGGCAGAGACGTGGCACGGTAATTTCCCTCTTTTGGCGCTCCAATGATTGGCGCAAAGCGGCGTTGGCTCATCGCGTAGTTGTTAAGCTCCTTCAATTCTTGGCAATACGGGACAGGCTCTGACAACTGGGCCAATGACGGGATCGCCCATCCAAGAAGCGCTGCAACTAAAATCGCCGAATCCCGAATTCGGGCGAACACAGCGACCACCGATAGCTCCCGTTGTTCGAACATTGCGCACGGAACAATAAGGGTAGAGATGTGTTTAGAAAGTACGATAGAGCGCATCTTCTTGTAAACGGCATCGCTCAACGAACGCCGTCGCCTCGGTCAAGTCCATCTCCGGTGTTGGACCCACAGCCGACGTGCAGAAGAGCAATCCGGAACTACCGAGCCAAATCCGGACGGCGTGCCTTGGTGCACCGAGGCCCATCCACTGAAAATCCGGTATGAAATCATGAAGAACTGGAATATTTGGAAGGACTTCTGATTGCTAATTTGGGCCGCTGATCGCGGCCATCCGAGCATGAAGCGGCTGCACGTGCTTCCGCACCGGCCCTATTTGTTCTCAACCTCGCCAGCGCGTTATCACACAACCAAGACCCTGAGCGGACATCGGCGCATGCGCCAAAGTGGTAGCCAACTTCGTTCGTTGCCGTGCAAGTATCAGAAGTCCATGCTATTTGTGCAATCTGTGTGCCCCGATCGCAAACCACGCCTCAAACGCTGGTGCGATGTCGCCGCCGGTCACCAGGCAGTCGCGCCAGCCTTCGTGCGCAGGACGAATGGTGAGCATCCAACCCACGCCATAGGCATCCTCCATCAGAAGCTCGGGCTTTCGAGTCAGGTTCGCGTTGTGATCGACGACCACGCCGTCAAAGGCCGCGCGCGCAGAGCCGACCCATTTTCCGCCTTCGACGGTGGCGAATGATCGTCCCTTCTCGAAGTCGCGTCCGATCCGCTTGGGAGTGAAAACGAGAACCTCACCCATCAGCGACACTGCCCAGGAGGTGAACCCTGCTCGGATCGTTCCGTCAGCAAGCGGCTCGTACCAGATCTGGTTTTCAATGTCGTAGAGCAGGTGATTGGGAAAATCGTGATCTTGAAGGTTGACCACGGCCGGCCTCAAAACGTCAGGACGCGGCATTCGTCATCCATGATGCCCTGGATCATGGCGGCGGCGCCCATCAAGCCCTTGCACTCCGGGATGAGGTCGCTCTCCGCCTTATCGAACAGCTCGAGATTGGCGGGGCAGGCCCAGAAGCGAGCACCGTGGTCGTTGGCCTCCTTGATCCAATCGTAGACGGTCTTCGGATCGCCGGGCTTGACACACAGTTTCTCGGCTACGCCTTTGAGCATGAGCTTCCCGGCGGTTGCCGTGCAAAGGACATCCACATCATAGTCCATCGCGGCGGCGATCGCTGCGTAGTAGAACGGCGCGCCAAGCTCTTCCACATTGCGTGGGTCAGTATTAACGAGCACGATCAGCAGCCGTTGTGTCACCTTGAAAAGGCCTCTGCATCAATGGCTCTATCGCAAGAGCCGAACTCTCGCCCCAGCATGAATTCATCGGTGTCGATCTTTTCCGTCAGCAAGCGATCCGAAAGCGCAATCTCATCGTCACGTAGTGGCGCCGCTATAGGCATGCAGGAAAGCTCGTGAGCGAGACCGGCAACAAGCGCGTCCGTAACCTCAC
>Ga0126377_10002366_pt1 | contig 12959 bp, 4 predicted proteins | sample PanSoiMetPlot_22_FD_92647 | JGI IMG/M metagenome (GOLD analysis project Ga0126377, IMG submission 92647) | Tropical forest soil microbial communities from Panama - MetaG Plot_22 | ecosystem: Environmental > Terrestrial > Soil > Tropical forest > Bulk soil | place: Panama | collected 2016-02-17
AAGGCGCCCGCTTCGTTCGTGAAGGTCGACGAATACGTCGTTGCGGAGTGGTCGCCGTCGGGGCGGAGCTTCAGCTCGACTCGCACGCCGGCGAGCGTGACGCCGGATTGGAGGACGCAGCCGCGGACCGACGCGTCGGCCGGGAGGTTCACGTCGACGTCGACGCGCGTCGCGGGCGGGATCGAGATCGGCTGGTCGTGCCGGCCCGGGATCTCGTCGCGCACGACGCGGAGGAAGCCGTCGCCCGCGCGCGCCTTCGCGATCGCGAACCCGCCGTTGGCGTCGGTGGTCGTCGACGCGCGACGCCGCGCCTCGCCGCCGCTCTCGGGCTCGACCCAGAGCTCGACGGTGGCGCCGCGGACGGCTTCGTCCGACTGATGGACGCGACCTCGCACGGCGCCGCGGTTCGCCGCCCGCGGAGCGGCGCCGGCCGGCGCCGTCGCCGAGGCTTTCCGCGCGTCGGGCGACTCGACGGCGCCCGCGGCATCGTTGCCCGCGGCACCGTCGTCTTCGCTCGCCACCTCGGCCCGGGCGACGTCGCCCGCGACGCGCGCGACCTCCTGCGCGCGCGACTCGGCGGCCACCGCCGCGCGCGCGGCCGATTCGGTCCGCGCGCCGACGAAGGCGGCCACCGCCGCGATGCCCACGAGCCCTGCGAACGCGCCGATCGCCCACCAACCCGCCCGTCGATCCATGACGAACCTCGGTGAGAGCCGCCGCCATGCTCCGGGGCGCGCCGCGCGCGGAAAAGGGGCCGGGCGCCTTTTTCCTGGCCGCGCGGCTTCCCGCGCCGGCCGCGTCACTTCGGCCGAGAGTCGGAGGCGCCGAGGTTCACGACGACGTCGGCCGCCGCGTCGCCGACCGCGATCTCGGTCGAGCCCGATCGCGTGCCTGCGCGCGCGACGATCTTCAGCTTCCCGCGCGGCACCTTCAGCTCGGCGCGCCCGTCGGCGCCGGCGCGCGCCGTCGCGACCGTTCGGCCGGCGTCGTTCACCGCGACCACCGAATCGGCCGCCGCCGCCGAGCCGTCGGCGCCGACGCAGCGCACGCGAAGCGGATGGGTCGCCGGCCAGCGCACGACGACCGTCGACTCGCGATTCGACTCCGCGCGGAACGGCTCCGAGACCGCGCTCCGCGAGCCGTCGCTGGTCGTCGCGCGCGCGACGTAGGTCTCCGCCTCGAGCTGGTCGAACTTCGCCTGCCCGCCCTCGTCGAGCGGACGCAGCGGCACGAGGTCGCGCGGCTCGAGCGGATCGAGAGGCGACCTCTCGAGCGTCACGAGCTGGCCGCGCTCGCGTTTGCCTTCCGGCGTGAGCACCGTCACGGTCGCGCGCCCGCCCTGGTCGAGCGGGAAGTCGGCGGACGCGGGCGCGCCGCCCGCCACGTCGACCGCGATCGTCTTCGGCGCGAGGTCGTCGACCGTCTTCCAGTCGATCCCGGCCATGTGGATCGGCGGCGCATTCGGCCGCTGCTCGATCGCCGTCACCGCGTAGCGCCCGGGCGCGAGCCCGTCGAGCCGATAGGCGCCGTACGCGTCGGTGACCGCGCTCGCGGCCGGCTTCGCCGCGGCGGCGCCGTCGACGACGACCGACGCGCGCACGATCGCGTTCTCGACGGCCATCCCGCCGAAGCTCCGCGTGACGCGCCCGGCGATCGCCGGCTCGCGCGGAGCGGGCTTCGAAGCGGGGGCGGAGGCGGACTGATGCGACCTCGTCCTTCTCGCGACGTGCCGCCGATGCGCGTGGCTGCTCGCGACGAGCGCGGCGACGAAGGCCACGAGGAGCGCGGGTTTCATGGGGCGTGGCTCATTCTCACGGATGACGCGCATTCCGCGTCAGGCGCAGCGAAGAGTCTCGACTCTCATTTCTTCGCCCCGACCCTCACGACGACCTCGTCGATCGGTGCGTCGCCGATCTCGACCTCCGTCGAGCCCTCGCCCGCTTCGGCGCTCGCTTCGATCCGAAGCTTCCCGCGCGGGACGCCGAGGACGATCGGGACTCCCGCCGCCGGCGTCCATCCGCCGACCGCGCGCCCGGCGGCGTCGATCGCGACGACGCTCCAGATCTCGACCGCTTCCCCGTTCGATCCGACGACACGCACGTTCAGCGTCGATCCGGATCGGAACTGCACCTTCGCGCGCGCGGAGCCGCCGGCCTCGAGTCGCACCGGCTCCGACGTCGCGTTCGGCAACCGGGCCATCGAGGCCGTCACGACGCACGCGCCGGGCCGAAGCCGGTCGATGCGAGCGAAGCCCTTCGCGTCGGTCTTCACGTACGCGAACGGATCGCCGTCGATCTTGACGACCACGTGCGCGCCCGCCGCGGGCGTGCCGTCGACTCCGATCGCTTCGACCACCAGGCGCGCGCCGATCTCCATCGCGAGCTCCGCGTGCGCCGTCGCGTCGGCGGAGACGTCGACGTCCGCCCACGCCTCCGCGAGCGGCTCCACGGTCTCGAGCGGCACGCTGGCCGCGAGTCGGCATCGGCCGGCGGGCAATCCCTCCAACGCGAACGAGCCGTCGGCGCCCGACTCCGTTTCGGCCTGCGACCCCGAGATCTCGCCGCCGGCCCAGGAATACGCGCGGACGCTCGCGCCCGCGACGGGCGATCCGTCCTGCTTCCGCACGACGCGACCCGAGATGCGCGTCCCTGCGGGAAGCTCGATTTCGAGCGTGTGGCGAGGCTCGTCGGGAATCGTGACGCGGCGCTCCACGCGCGTCCGGTCGCGGCTGACGAGGAGGTGTCCCTCGCCGGGTGGCACGTCGTCCATCGAGAACGCGCCGTCGGCGTCGGTGCGCGCGTTCACGCTCGTCCGCAACCCTCGCGACTCTGCCCTCCGTCGGTCCCCGCCCTGGACGCAGACATGGACGTCCGCTCCAGCGATCGGCGCGCCCGCGCACACGACGCGACCGGTCACCTTGCAGCCATGCGCGTCGGACGCCTCGAGCACGACCGTCGTCGTCGCGCCGTCGACGACGACTGCCTCGGCGCGGAGCGGAGGGCCGCCTTCCTGGATCTCGATGCGCCACGTTCCGGGCGTGAGACCGCCGATGCGGAACGACGCGTTGCCGCGCACCCACACGCTCTTCGCTTGCCTCACGGGGCCCTGGCGTTCGGCCGTGAGCGGACTGTGCAGGACGCGGGCGCCGTCGCGGCTCCGGATCGTCCCTTCGATCGCTCCGCCGCGCGCGAGCGCGAGCGGCGGGAACTCGACCGTCGATCCGGCTCGCGCCTCGCGCGTTTCCGTCTTCGCTCCGGTGTGCTCGTCGTCGATCGCGCCGACGCTCACCATTCCCGGCGGAACGTCGCGCACCTCGAACGATCCGTCGGCCATCGGGTAGGCCCTCGCCGACCACCTCGCCTCGGCCGATCCCGCGTACGACACGTCGACCGACGCGCTCGCTCGCCCCAGCGGCTCGCCGTTCGCCGCGTCGACGACGTGTCCGCGCACGATCGCCGCCGGCTCGAGCTCCGTCGGCGCGATCGGCGTGACGGCGCCGCTCGTCACGACGACGGCTTCGCCGAAGCGGCCGCCGACGTAGCCGCCGGCTCTCACCGTCAAGTCGTAGGTGCCCGGCGCGAGCCCGAGGAGCGCGAACGAGCCGTCCTTCGAGGAGAACGCCTTCGCGGATTCCCGCTCGATGTCGCGACCGAAGTCCAGGCCCAGTCGAAGCGTGGCGAGGACGAAGAAGCTCTCGATCGGCCGTCCGCTCGCGGCCTCGACCACGCGGCCCGAGATGCCGGTCGGCGCGGGGATCGTCACGACGACCGCGTCGGAATCGGCCGGGATCTCCGCCTGCTCGACGACGGCGTGGTCCTCGAGGGTCGCCGAGATCGTGAACGGCCCGTCGGGGAGCCCGACGGCGCGGAACTTCCCGTCGGCATCGCTCACGGCCGCCCGATGGAGCTTGTGCTTGGCGCCGTCCGTGAGCGGCCGCCAGTCGGTCGCGACGTCGAGCTCGACGCCCGCCATCGCGCGACCGTCGCGATCGACCACGCGTCCCGCGACGTGATGCCCGCGCGCGAGCGCGATCGCGAGCGGCGGCGCGCCGGGCGGGGCGGGGACCTCGACCTGCGTGCCATCGTCCACGTCGCGCGCGGGGAGCAGCGAGTCGTGCTCGACGACGATCCGATGCGCGCCGGCGAAGAGCGCGCGGAGCCGGAATCGTCCGCGCGAGTCGGTGCGATCGTGCGAGTAGTCGTAGTGGTCCTTCGTGCGCGCCGTGACCGCCGCGCCCGCGACCGGCGAGCCGTCTTCGTCGACGACCGTTCCCTCGAGCTCGAGCCCCGACTCGAGTTGCAGGTCGACGCGCGTCGCGGTTCCCGCGGCGACCTTCACCTCGTCGCGTTGCGCCGAGCGCAGGCCATCCGCGCTCGCCGAGACGGTCCATCGGTCGGTGCCCGCGACGACCGCAGGGAACGAGTAGCGGCCCTCCGCGTCGGTGAACGCGAGATCCCGGTAGCCATCGAGGAACATCACGGCGTCGGCGAGCGCGTAGCGCTCCTGCGCCCAGCGATCGCTGCTTTCGGCGTGCACCAGCGCGCCCGCGATCGGGCGCCCGTCGGGCGCCGTCACCGTTCCTTCGATCGACCCGGCGGGATCGAGCACGAGCGTGATCCCGTCGGCGAGGCGCCCGGGGGAGAGATCGAAGGGGTCGTCGCGGTCGTAGACCGCGCCGTCGGCGCGCGCGACGAGGGTGAAATGCGTGATCCGGCGCGGGACGCGCAGCTCGAACGTGCCGTCGTCGCGCGCCGCCGTCTCGAAGCTCTTCTTCCAACCGCCGAGCGCGCGCACGCGCGGATCGCCGCTGCGCACGCCCGCGAAGCGGCCCTTCGGCTTCGCGCCACGCACGCGCTCGAGGAGATCGGCGTAGTCGATCTCCTCGATGCCCGTGCGAAGCGCCACGACGCCGCTCCGAGCGGGCGCGCCGTTCGCGAGCACGAGCCGGCCGTGGATCGCGACGCGTTCCTTCGGCGAGACGGGAAGCGCCGGCGCGGACGCGGTCTCGCTCGCCGCGGCGCGCGCCTCGTCGGCGGGCGCGCTCCCGACCGACTCGACCCGCGTGCGCTCGACCTCGCGCTCACGGCGTTCGGCGAGATCGCGCTCGGTCTTGCGTTGCGCGGCGCGCTCGAACGCGAGCCATCCGACGAAGGCGGCGATCGCGGCGAGGAGCGCGAGGAGAAACGGGGCCAGGCCCAGTTTCCGCGTCGCAGGTAGGTGCGTCATGGATGGAAAAGAGTCCCGACCCCTTATTTCACCGGGACGACCACGTCGAGCGGCGCGCTGCCGACGACGAGGTCCTGCGAGCCGCGCAGCGGGCCCGACTCGACGCGGAGGTGGATCGTTCCGGGCGCGACGGCGACCTCGACGCCCTGCGCCGGATCGTCGGATGCGCCGCCGTCGAAGCCGGCGTCTTCGCGCAGGCCGATCCACGTCTTCGTGATCGCGACGGCCGCGCCGCCGGCGCCGACCGCATGCACCCGGAGCGTCACGGGATCGCGGAGCTGCACTCGAACGCGCGCCTCGCCCCCGATCTCGACGCGAACCGGCTCCGACACGACGGGCGGCAGCCCGCGCGGCGACGCGTGGACGAAGTAGGCGCCCGCCACGAGCCCGTCGACGGTCTCGCCGCCGTCGTCGTTCGTGCACGTCGACCAGGAATCGGCCGCGTCGGCGATCTCGCCGGTGGCTTCGAGCGAGAAGCTGCAGTTGGCGGCCGGCGTGCCGTCCGGCAGGACGATGTCGACCCGCACGCGCGCGCCGGCGTCGACGGTGAAGTCGGCCGTCACCGTGCCGCCGTCGACGACGTCGACGGTCTGCTTCGCGGGCGCGAACCGCGCGATGCCCTCGACCCAAGGTCCCCGAACCGTCACTTCGTACTTCCCGGGCACCACGTGCGGGATCTCGAAGCCGCCGTCGGCGTCGGTCTTGCCGTTCGCCGAGGTCGAGGAGCCGCCGTCGAAACACGACGCATGCAGCCACGCTCCGGCGATCGGCGCACCGTCGGCGCGCGCCACCACGTGGCCGACGATCGCGCCGCCCGCCGCAAGCTCGATGTTCACGTCCGTGGCGCGTCCCGAGGCCACCGCGATCGGCTGCTGGTGATTCGCTCGGCTCGCTCCCCACGGGCGCACCTGGATCCAACCGACTCCCGCGAGCACGTGCGCGAGGCGGAAGCGCCCCTCGGCGTCGGTCGTCGTCGACGACGACCGAGATGCGGAGCGGTCCGTCGTCTCGACGAAGACGTACACGTCGGCGGCGACGCCGAGGCCGCCGCGCGTCACGCGTCCGCGGACGATCTCGCCGCCGAGCTCGAGCGGCGGCGGGAACTCCACGTGCGTCGTCTCGAGATCCTTCACGCCGACGACGGCGCGGAGCTTTCGTTCGGCGGAGTCGTAGCGGGAAACGGGGCTCTCGCTCGCGGGCGACGCTTCGATCGACCACGTGCCCGGCACGAGGCCTTCGATGAGGAAGCGGCCGTTCTCGTCGGCCGTACCGAAACTGCGGGGGTCGTCGGGCGCCGTCTCGTCGACGGCCGCCGACTTCAACTCCGCGGTCACGCGCGCTTGCGGCATCGGTGCGCCTGCGTCGAGCGCGATGCCCTCGACGGCGCCGCCTCGACGCAGCCGGATCGTGCCGAGATCGATCACGGCGCCGGGCTCGACGTGCAGGACCGCGCTCGTGTGCTCGAGGTGGCGATCGTGCCACGTGACGACGTGCATCGAGTCCGTGCCGGTCAGTCGCATCTCGAACGTTCCGTCGTGCGAGGAGACGGCGCGCCCGAAGCCGAACTCGTGCGGGAGGTCGATGCACGAAGGGTCCTCTCGGATGCGCTCCAGCCTCGCTCCGTCGACGGGCAGGCCGTCGACCGCGTCGATCAACCGGCCGCGCACGACCGCGGCGCGCGACAGGCGAATGACGCCTCCGTCGGCGATGGCGCCGGACTTCACGGCGATCCTTCCGGTCCCTCCGAGGCCGAACCCGTCGGCGATCACGAAGACGGACCACGTGCCCGCGGGAACGCCGCGAAACGCGAGCGCGCCGTCCTTCGACTCGAACGTCGTCTCGCGGCCGGAGCGGAACGAGTCCCGGGCGGAGAACCCTTCGCCGGCGGGCAACAGGCCCGCCCGGAATCGCTCCACCGGCGCGGACGTGGTTGCGTCGACCACGTGAGCCGCGATTCCGTTCGGGGCGATCGCGATCTCGAGGTCCTTCGTTCCCGCGGCGACTTTCGCGCGCTCGGACCATCCGACGCCCTCGAGCAACGCGCCGACGACGAACGGGCCGTCGCCGAGACCCGTCGCGCGGAAGCGGCCGTCGGAGCCCGAGGTCGCGGCCTGCATCGAGTAGCGCTTCCCGGGGAAGCGCTCGTGGTCCGGGCCCGACCAGCTCGGCACCACGACGATCGCGACGTCGGCGAGACCCTCGCCGGCGCCGTCGACCGCGCGTCCCGCGATGGCGGCGCCTTCCTCGAGCACGACGCGCAGCGGCGGCGCGCCCGGCGGCGCCGGGACGTCGACGCGAAGGAGCTCGTCGGCCTCGAGACGCTGCACGAGGCCGTCGTTCTCGGCGACGACGCGATGCGTTCCCTTCGCGAGGCCGTCGAGACGAAAGCGCCCGTCGGCGTCGCTGCGGCCGAGGCCGTACCACGGCGCCCAGGGGCGAATGCCCTCGAACGACGCGCGGACGAATCGTCCCGCCAGCGGCCGGTCCTCCGCGTCGACGACGATCCCGTCCAGCGATCCGCCCGGCGGAAGGACGATGTCGGCGCGCGTCGTCGCCTTCGGCTCGACTCGCGTCGCCGATCGGCTGACCGGCGCGCAGTCCGCGGCCGACGCCGCGAGCTCGCACGTCGTCGTCGCCACGCCTTCGAACGCGAAGCGGCCTTCCGCGTCCGCGTCGGCGAAACGCGTGTCGAGGCAGAAGACTCCGTCCGCCGACCGCGAGGATCGAATCGCCACGACGCCGCCGCGTGCCGGCTCGCCGGCCGCGTCCGTGAGCCGTCCCTCGATGCGGCCGGCGTCGTCGAGGAGGAGCACGAGCTCGCCGGCGATGCGCTGCGGCGTCAGCTCGAACACCTCGGCGCGCTCGTAGACGGCGCCGTCGCCGCGCGCGGCGAGCGCGAATCGCGCGAGCTTGTTCGGGATCCGCAGCTCGAACGTGCCGTCTGCGGCTGCGCGGGCCGTGAACGTCGGAGCCCACCCGCCGATCGCGTGCGCCTCGAAGTCGAGCCGCTCCGCGCGGCGCAGCCGCTCGATTCCGCGCCGGCCGCCGAGGCGCTCGACGACCCTGCGGAAGTCGATCTCGTCGTCGCCCGTGCGGAGCCAGACGGCCGCGTTCTTCGGGGGCGCGCCGGTCGACGCGACGACGAGGCGGCCGCGGATCGCGACGGTCTCGAGCGCGGGCATCGCGACGAAGCCCGGCTCCTCCGACGGCCGCGACTGCGGGTCGCCGCCGGCCGACGCGCGCTCGGACTCGCGGTCGGCCACCGCGGCGGCCGACGCAGCTGCGTCGCGCGCCGGGCGATCGTCGCGCGCCCCGTCGGCCGACGATCCGCGCGGATCGAGCGCGAGGATCGCTCCGGCGGCGATCGCGATGGCGGCGGCGAAGACGGCGAGCCGTCGGGCTCGTCGAGACATCGAGCGTCCTCCGAGTCTGGCCATGCTAGGAGCACGCCCCCGCGCGCGCCCGGTTCCGGTCAACCGCCGCTCTTAGGAGGCTCGCCGACGCGGATCACGATTTCGGCGGGCGAATCGCCGACCTCGACGTCGGCCGACCCGGAGCCGCTCGGCGAATCGACGCCGATGCGGAGCTTGCCGCGGGGAACGACGACGTCGGCGACGGCCGTCGGCTCCGCGGGCTTCCACCACGAGCCGACCACGTGGCCGCGGGAGTCCGTCGCCGCGACGTGATCGATCGAGACGGCTCGGCCGCCGGCGTCGGTCGCGCGGACGCGGAGCGCTTCGCCGGGAGGGAACTGGAGGCGGACGCGGATCTCGCGTCCGGCTTCGATCCGAATCGGATCGGAGACGACGTGAGGCACGCCGTCCATCCAAGCCGCCACGTGGCAATCGCCCGACGCGACGGCGTCGAATCGCGCGAAGCCGCCGGCATCCGCCGAGTCGGTCGCCCAGATGCTCTCGGGCGGATGGATCCGCACGGTGCAGCCGCCCGCCGGTTTGCCGTCGGCGCGGAGGACCTCGACGACGACGGATGCGCCGTCGTCGACGGCGAGATCGACGTCCGCCGTTCGATCCGCCGTGAGCTCCAGCCGTTTCGCGCGGGGCGCGAAGCGCTCGGCCCCTCGCGAGCCGGTCGGCGACGTCGAGATCCAATAGGCGCCGGGCGGCAGGTCCTCGAACGCGAAGCGGCCCTGGGCGTCGGTCGCGGAGTAGGCCGCGCCCGCGACTGCTTTCGCGGAGATGGGCTCCGCATAGACCGGAGCGTCCGGGATCGGCGTCCCCGCCGAGCGGCGGAGCACGCGGCCGCGCACGGCGCCGCCGCGCGGCAGCTCGATCGTGATCTCGTGGCGCTGCGCCTCGGGCACCTCGAAACGACGAACGTGCGTCACGCCGCCGGTCACGATGTCGCACACCACCGGGCCGGGCCGGGCGTTCTCGATCGTGAACGCGCCCTCGTCGTCCGTCGCGGCGAACCACTCGAGCGACGATCCGCGAGCCCGCTTGGCGGAAGCGGGATCGACGACCATCGTCACGAACGCGCCCTCGATCGGATGGTCGGCTCGGATCACCCGGCCCACGATCCGGCAGCGCAGCTTGTTCTCCGGTGAGCCCACGAGATCGACGTGCGTCGTCTGACCCTCGCGCACCGTCGCGCTCGCGACGATGGGATCGTCGGACTCGCGCGTGACGCTCAGCTCCCACGCCCCGGAGCGGAGTCCGGTGATGCGGAACGAGCCGTCGTCCGCCAGCCGGGCGCCTCTCCACGCGGGTAGCGCGTCGCGCTCGGCGTCCGATGCGCCGGCGCCCGCGGATACGGTGTGGCGCCGCAGCGGCTCGCCGTTCGAGTCCCGCACCGTGCCCTCGATCGTTCCGCCACGATCGAGCGCGAGTGGAGACATCGTCGTCGTCTCTCCCGCGCGAGCCTCGACGGGCTCGCTCGTCGCCCCGACGTGTTCGCCGTCGACCGCGCCGATCTGGAGCGTGCCGGGATCGATGCCGCGCAGCTCGAACGAGCCGTCGGCGAGAGTCCGCGCCGGCGGGCGATCGCCGGATTTCCCATCCTTGCGGAGGATCATGACCGCAGCCCTCGACAGGGGAGCGCCGTCGAGGCGATCGATCACGAGCCCCCGGATCGTCGTGCCGCGCGGAAGCTCGACGACGACGTTCGGCGCGATCTTCCCGCTCTCCACGACCACCTCGTCGCCGCTCGCCTCGGGCCGTCCGTCCGTGATCGCGCGAACGGAGTAGACGCCCGGAGAGAGCCCGAGCAGATCGAACCGGCCGTCGGGCGCGGAGAACGTCCGGGACTCGCGCTGGTCGAGGTAGACGCCGAGGCCCTGCTCCGACGGATACGCGTACACGCGGAAACCTTCGATCGGCGATCGGTCCACGGCGTCGACGACGCGTCCCGAGATCCCCGTCGTCGCCGGCATCACGAGCTCGACGAAGGCCGGGTCGGCGGACGCGACCGTCTTCTCGATCGACGCGACGTTCTCGAGCGTCGCGACGACGCGGAACGGCCCGTCGGCGAGGCCGCCGGCGTGGAACCTTCCGTCGGAATCGGTCTCCACGACGCGAATCGTCGAGTGCTTCCCGGGCTTCGGAGACCAGACCTCGAATCCCCATCCGCTCGGAGAGACGTTCACGATCACGTGGGCCAGGCCGCGTCCTGCCCCGTCGACGACGCGCCCCGACATGCGACGCCCGCGCTCGAGCACGAGGACGATCGGCGGCGCGCCGGCCGGACGCGGAATCTCGACCTTGGGATACGCGCCGTCGACGAGCGCTTCCCAACCGTCGTCGTGAAAGATCGTGAGTCGATGGCGCCCCGGCGCAACGTTGTCGACGCGAAAGCGACCTTCCGCATCGGTGATCGATCCGAAAACGAGAGCGCCGGCGACGGGCGCGCCCGACCCATCGATCACTCGACCTTCGATCACCTCGCCGTGGCCCAGGCGGAGGTCGACTCGCGCGGTGGCGCCTCGAGCGAGCGTCACTTCCGCCTTCGCTTCCTGGCAACCCGGCGCGCTCGCTTCGACGGACCAATCTCCCCGCGGGAGCGCGCGGAACGCGAAGCGACCCTCGCCGTCGCTGCGCTCCACGTATCCGCGCGCGAACATGAACTCGGCGCCGTTGATCATGGAGCAGTCGGTCGCTTCGACGCGTGCGTCCGCCACGGGCTTGCCGTCCGCGCCGAGGATGGTCCCTGCGATCGTCCCGGCGGACTCGAGCGGCAGGAGGAACCCCTCGGCGACGCGGCTCGGAGAGAGATCGAAGGGCTCGCCGCAGTCGAACGACTCGTCGCCGCGCCGCGCCACGAGCGTGAACACGGCGAGCTCGCGGGGGACCTCGAGGCGGAACGTGCCGTCGATCCGGGAACGAGTCGCGAATGCGCGCTCCCAGCCGCCGCGCGCCTGCGCGTACGCCGCGATGCGACGCGTGCGCGCGGATCGATCGAGCTTCGGCGGACCCGCCCGACGTTCGACCAGCTCGGCGTAGTCGAGGTCGGGGATCCCCGTGCGCAGCCGGACGATCGCGTCGCCGGCCGGCGAGCCGTCGGCGTGGACGACGCGGCCGTGGATCGTGACGAGATCGAGAGCCGGCGCCGCGACCGTCGAATCCGCGCTGCGCGGGTCCGTCGCTCCTTGCTCGTCGCCGACCGGCGACGACGCGACCGATTCGACCACGGCGCGGTCGCGGGCGCGCGCGGAGGGCTCGCCGCCCGCGACGTTCGCTCGCCGCGAGTCGGTCCCGTCGGACGCGAGCCACACGACGACCGCGACGACGAGGCCGACGACGCCGATCGCGACCCATCGATTCGCGCGAGACGCCGTCATCGACCCCCGCTCTTAGAAGGCTCGCCGACGCGGATCACGATTTCGGTCGGGGAATCGCCGACCTCGACCTCGGCCTTGCCCGCGGTGCCGCCGGACGACGCCTCGACCGCGATCCGCCCGCGCGGGACGAAGACCTCCGGACTTCCGCCGTCTTCGTCGTCGCTCCACGAGCCGACGACGCGTCCCGAGGCGTCGCGCGCGGTGATACGAGAAACGAGGGCCGCTTCGCCGCCGGGACTCGTCGCGCGAACGCGGAGCGACACGCCCGCGGAGAGTTGGATGCGGACGCGAGCGTCGCGGCCGGCTTCGACGTGCACCGGCTCCGACGTCGCGCGCGGCGATCCGGCTGCCGTCGCGATCGCGACGCAGTCGCCGAGAGGGACGCCCGCGAACCGCGCGATGCCTCGCGAGTTCGTGCGCTCGCGGATCCCGCTCGCGGACGCGGCCTCGATGTCGACGGTCGCCTCGGCGAGGGGATCTCCGTCGGGCGAGATCACCTCGACGAGGACCCTCGCGCCGTCGCGGAGCGCGACGTCGGCCGTCGCCGTCTTGCCGGCCTCGACCAAGACCTCGTGATCCTGCGCCGCGAGGTGATCCGCCTCGTTGCTCACGCCCGCGCGGACGACGTAGCGGCCGGGTGCGAGTCCTTCGATCCGATAGCGCCCGTCGTCGTCGGTGAACGCCGATCCGGAGCCGCGGACGCCCGCTTCGCGCGAGCGCAGCACGGCCGTGAGGGGGACGCGCCGCACGGGCTTCGAGTCGGACGCGCGCACGACGCGCCCTTCGATCGCTCCGCCGGGAGGGACCGCGAGATCGAGGGTCGTCCGCTCGCCGTCGGCGACGCGGAATCTGCGCGCGTGCCACGCGCCGTCGACGAGCGTCGACGCGATGCCTTCGCCTGCGACGAGCCCCGACACCTCGAAGCGGCCGTCGGCATCCG
>Ga0126377_10002367_pt1 | contig 12957 bp, 9 predicted proteins | sample PanSoiMetPlot_22_FD_92647 | JGI IMG/M metagenome (GOLD analysis project Ga0126377, IMG submission 92647) | Tropical forest soil microbial communities from Panama - MetaG Plot_22 | ecosystem: Environmental > Terrestrial > Soil > Tropical forest > Bulk soil | place: Panama | collected 2016-02-17
ATCATGGCGCTCTTCGGCCGACTGCACCAGGCGGGCAACACAATCGTCCTGGTCACTCACGAAGCCGACATCGCGGCGTTCGCGCGACGCTCGATCCACCTGCGCGACGGGCAAATCGAAAAAGACATTCGTCAGGCCGCCTAGATCGCGGCCGAATGGCCGGACGCGATTTCCCGCAGCGGCGCCTCGCGATCGAACGACGCGGGATCGAGCGCGATGCGCGTGCGGGGCGCATCTGGATCCAGGACCGGTACAGCGCTGAGGAGCGCACGCGTGTAGGGATGCGCCGCACGCGAGAACAGCGTGTCGGTTTCGCCGATCTCGACGATCCGCCCCAGATACATCACCGCGACCCGGTTGCAGATGTGCTGAACCAGCCGCAGGTCGTGCGCGATGAACAGGAAGGTCAGCGCGAGGCGGGCGCGCAGCTCCATCAGCAGGCGCACGACCTGCGCTTGAATCGACACGTCGAGTGCCGACACCGCTTCGTCGGCAATCACGAAGGCAGGGTTCAACGCGAGCGCCCGGGCAATCCCGATTCGTTGTCGCTGCCCGCCGCTGAATTCGTGCGGATACCGTCGAAGGAGATCGTGGTCGAGGCCCACCAGATCGAACAGTTCGGCGACGCGGGTGCGGCGTTCCGACTGCGATCCGAGGCGATGGATGATGAGCGGCTCTTCGACGATGTCGCCGACGCGCATGCGGGGATTCAGCGAGGAATACGGGTCCTGGAAGACGATCTGCATGTCGCGCCGTGCGGTTCGCATGCGCGCCTTCGAGAAGCGGAGCACGTTCTCTCCGCGAAACAGCACTTCGCCGGCGGTGGGCTCGACGAGCCGCAGGATACACCGGCCAAGAGTGCTCTTCCCGCTTCCTGATTCACCGACGAGCCCGAACATCTCGCTTTCACGAATCACGAAGTTCACATCGTCGACCGCTCGTACGATCGTGGGCGGCGCAAACACGCCGTGTCGACGGACGAAATGCTTGACGAGATGACGCACCTCGAGTAGCGGCGTCATTGACCCCTTTGGCTCATGCCGGGAATCGCGGCGAGCAGACTCTGCGTGTACGCGTGCGACGGAGCGCGAAGGATCTGGCGGACAGAACCCTGCTCGACCAGTTGTCCGCGGTGCATCACCGCCACCCGGTCGGCCATCTCTGCGATCACGCCGAAATCGTGGGTGATGAGCAGCAGCGCGAGGTTGTGTGTCGCTTTCAACTCACGGAGCAGGTCGAGTACCTGGGCCTGAATGGTGACGTCGAGCGCCGTGGTCGGTTCGTCGGCGATGATGAGCGGGGGTCGACACGCGAGCGCAATTGCGATCATCACCCGCTGACGCATTCCTCCCGAGAGCTGGTGTGGGTAGTCCCGGACGCGTCGCGCCGGATCGGAGATCCGGACCAGGTCGAGCAGTTCAATCGCGCGCTGGCGTGCCTCGTTGGCGCTGGCCGGATGATGCACGGTGAGCGCTTCTGCGATCTGATCCCCGACGCGCATGATGGGATTCAGGGCGCTCAATGGCTCCTGGAAAATCAACGAGATGCGTCGGCCGCGGACCGCGCGCATCTCGGATTCGGGCAGCGCCAGCAGGTCGCGTCCGTCGAAGATCACCTGGCCGCCGATGATTCTGCCCGGTGGCTGCAGGAGACGCAGGATCGAGAAGGCGGTTACCGACTTGCCGCTGCCCGATTCGCCGACCAGTCCGAGGGTCTCTCCGCGATCGATGGTGAAGCTGACGCCGTCAACCGCATTTGCCCCGGCCCCGGTTTCCGAGAAAGACACCGTCAGTCGCCGCACGTCGAGCAGATGTGTCATCGACAGCGATCAGGCGTTCGAGGCGTCGCGGTATTCGCCGAACACGCGACGCATCGTATCGGCAATCTCACCGAGCGTCGCACGTTTTTCGACAGCGTCGATGATGACCGGCACCAGGTTGTCTCCCTGACGTGCGGCCGTCGCGACAGCCGTCAATGCCGCTCGCCACTCGCTCTCGCTCCGGCCGGCGCGAACGGCCCGGACTCGGTCGATTTGCGTGCGCTCGATATCGGGGTCGAGCTGGAAGACGGTGGCAGTCGACGCGCCAGGCTGCACATAGCGATTGACGCCGACCACGATCGTCTCCCCGCTGTCGACGGCTTGCTGCGCCGAATAGGCCGAATCCTGAATCTGGCGCTGGATGTAACCGGCCTCGATGGCGGCGAGGGTGCCACCCATCGCGTCGATGCGTGCGAGGTGCTCCATGACGTGACGTTCGATCCGATTGGTCATCTCCTCGACGGCATATGCGCCGCCGACAGGGTCCACAGTGGATGCGACACCGCTTTCGTGCAACATGATCTGCTGTGTCCGCAGCGCGATCGTGGCGCTCTCTTCCGTGGGCAGCCCAAGGGCTTCGTCCCGACTGTTGCAGTGAAGCGACTGCGTCCCCCCAAGAACGGCCGACAACGCCTGCAGCGCGACACGGACGATGTTGTTGTCGGGTTGCTGCGCGGTCAGGGTGCTGCCCGCGGTCTGCGTGTGGAAGCGCAGTTGCTGCGCTCGCGGGTTGGTCGCACCGAAGCGGTCCCGCATCAGGCGGGCCCACAGCCGGCGGGCGGCGCGAAACTTCGCAATCTCCTCGAGAAAGTTGCTGTGCGCGTTGAAGAAGAACGACAGCCGCTGTCCGACGATGTTCACGTCGAGCCCCGCGGCCACCGCCGCCTCGACGTACGCGATACCGTGCGCGAAGGTAAACGCCACTTCCTGTACTGCGTCCGCGCCGGCTTCTCGAATGTGATATCCGCTGATCGAGATCGGGTTCCATTTCGGAACATGCCGCTCGCAGTACGACATGATGTCGGTAACGATGCGAAGCGACGGGCGGGGTGGGTAGATGTACGTCCCTCGTGCGACATACTCCTTGAGGATGTCGTTCTGGATCGTTCCTGCGAGACGGTGAGGTGACACACCCTGACGAGTGCCTGCGGTGACGTAGAGCGCGAGCAGGATGATCGCGGTCGCGTTGATCGTCATCGACGTCGACACCTGATCGAGCGGAATCCCGTCGAGCAATGCCACCATGTCTTCGATGGAATCGATCGCGACGCCGACGCGTCCCACCTCCCCCGCAGCCAGCGCATGATCGGAGTCGTATCCGATCTGTGTGGGCAGATCGAACGCGACGCTCAGACCCATCACACCTTGCGACAGGAGATAGCGGTACCGGCGATTGGATTCGGCGGCAGTCCCATAACCCGCGTATTGGCGCATCGTCCAGGGACGGCCCCGGTACATGTCGGGCTGAATGCCGCGTGTAAATGGAAAAGCGCCCGGGCTGCCGATGTCGAAGATCGGGTCGGCATTGCGCAGGTCGTTGGGATTGAAGGACGACCGTTCTTTACCTGCGTCGCGCTTCGGCACTTCGCGGATTCTAACCCAAGCCTTTGCGGGTCAGTTGATTACCGGCGCCCACGTCGCGGTCACGACACGGCGAACCGCTCCGGTGGCCAATCCTCAGTTCAAAACCCCAGCAGAATGGCCGGTTTGTTGACACTGCGCCCGAATACCCCTACAATGCCGCCAGCCTTACTTGAGGCTAACCCTATACAAATGAACATCTTTGGCGCCCAATCCCTGCCAGCCTCCCCGGTCAGTGCAGGATCGGATTGGGATCGCCCCCGGATCCCGGCCCGGCGGCGGATGAGGAGGACCAGTAATGGATGACGTCGTGAACCGGTTCGCAAAAGAGCTGGCCGACGCGATCGCCGCTGCCGTTGCCGAGAACCCTCAAGTGGAAGCCTGCCGCGCGAAAGCGCGTGAGGCTGGCTTTGATATGCGGGTCACGCTCGAAGCGGTCGTGGGCTTTGTCAGCCGGAACAACGGTGCGGCGGTGACGAAGATCACCACGCCTGCTCGCCTGCTGCCTGCGCGGAAGGCGTTCGACTTGACGACCAACGACCGTCGATTCCTTCGCTCCCTTCGCATCGGGTGCGACGAGGCGCCGACCGAAGCGGTCGACAACAACACCTAATCTCACGGGTCGCGCTCGGCCCGACATTTCGACGAGAGGCTGCCTGCGCAGCCTCTTTTCACGTACCCGCTTTTCCTTGGTTGGCGACTGCTGCTGCCTTCTGTTTGATCGCCTCCTGATCGCCAAGGTAGAACTTCTGCAACGGCTCGAGCCGCTCGTTGAGCAGATACACCAGCGGAATTCCCGTCGGAATGTTCAGATCGACGATGTCTTCATCGGAGATTTTGTCGAGATATTTCACGAGCGCGCGCAGGCTGTTTCCATGCGCAGTGATCAGCACTCGTTTGCCCGCTTTGATGTCCGGTGCGACGGTTTCATGCCAGTAAGGGAGAAAGCGCGCGACGGTGTCTTTCAGCGACTCGGTCAGCGGCATTTCTGACGGCTTGAGATTCGCGTACCGACGATCGTGGGACGGATGATCGGGGTTTTCGGGCGCAAGCGGCGGCGGAGGGATATCGTAGCTGCGGCGCCAGATCTTCACTTGCGCCTCTCCGTGTTTCGCCGCGGTCTCGGCTTTGTTCAGGCCCTGCAGCGCACCATAGTGGCGCTCGTTGAGCCGCCACGAGCGCCGCTGCGGAATCCACATCATGTCCATCTCGTCGAGGGCAATCCACAGCGTGCGGATGGCCCGCTTGAGCACCGACGTGTACGCGATGTCGAATTCGAACTTCTCGGCCTTCATCAGGCGGCCGGCTTCGCGAGCCTCGTCGCGTCCCCGGTCGGTGAGGTCCACATCGGTCCATCCGGTGAACCGATTCTCCTTGTTCCACGTGCTCTCGCCGTGGCGCAGTAAGACGAGTCTGAGCATGGCGGCTGACGGGTCAGGATGCGGCGGCACTGAACTGACGAATGGCGGCCGTTCCGGCGTACCGCGCACGCGATCCGAGTTCTTCCTCGATGCGTAAAAGCTGGTTGTACTTCGCGACGCGGTCGCTGCGGCTGGCCGACCCGGTCTTGATCTGTCCGGCGCAGGTGCCGACGGCGAGATCGGCGATCGTGCTGTCCTCGGTCTCACCAGACCGATGGGAGATGATCGTGGCGTAGCCGGCGGCGCGTGCCATGGCGATGGCGTCGAGGGTTTCCGATACTGTGCCGATCTGATTGAGCTTCACCAAGATCGCATTCCCGACGCCTTCCGCGATGCCCTTGCGCAGGATCTCGGGGTTGGTCACGAACACATCGTCTCCCACCAGCTGGACGCGCGCGCCGAGGGCGCGAGTCAACGTCTGCCACCCGCTCCAATCGCCTTCGGCAACGCCGTCTTCAATCGAGATGATCGGATACTGGCGCACCCAGTCGGCGTACATCTCGACCATCTGATCGGGCGTGCGCGAAGGCTCGCCCGACTTCTTGAACACATAGGTGCCGTCGTCCCAGAGCTCGCTCGATGCCACGTCGAGTGCGAGGAAGACGTCGGTCCCCGCGCGGAATCCGGCTTTGCCGACGGCCTCGAGGACCATGTCGAGCGCCTCGCGGTTGGACTTGAGGCTGGGTGCGAACCCGCCCTCGTCGCCGACCCCCGTTGAATGGCCGGCCTTTTTCAAGATCGCGCGGAGAGCATGGAAGATCTCCGTGCCGGCACGAAGGGCCTCGGCAAAGCTGGGGAGCCCCAGCGGCATCACCATGAATTCCTGCAGGTCGACGTTGCTGTCAGCGTGCGCCCCGCCATTCAGGATGTTCATCATCGGAGCAGGCAGCACGAACCGGCCGTCGGCAGGGGCGTCGCCGCTCAATCGCCCAATCTGCTCGTAGAGGGGGCGGCCTTCCATGGCGGCTGCGGCACGGGCCGCGGCCATCGAGACCGCGAGCGTCGCGTTTGCGCCGAGACGGCTTTTCGTGGGAGTGCCATCGAGCTCGATCAGCCGCCGGTCGATGGCGCGCTGATCGAGCTCGATGCCCTGAAGGGCTCGGGCGATTTCGCCGTTGACGTGATCGACGGCTTTCCTGACGCCCTTGCCGAGATACCGTCCCTTGTCGCCGTCGCGCAATTCCAGGGCTTCACGCACACCGGTCGATGCCCCCGACGGCACCGCGGCACGGCCCAAAGCCTTTCCGACCCAGACATCGGCTTCGACGGTGGGGTTGCCCCGGGAATCGAGGATCTCGCGGCCATGAACACGAGTGATTTGCACGATAGACCTCGTCCTTCGACCGAAGCTACGCCGTCACTCCCGTACGATCCGCAATCGCTTCGGCGCGCAGCGCCTCTTCGTCGATCGGCCCGATGTGCGGCTCATCGTCAGCCGTGACCACGACCACGCCGGCGTCGGTCACGTTGTGCCGACGACGGTCCTCCTGCTCATCGAACCCGATGAGCGCTCCGCGCGGCACCAGCACGTCGCGATCGATGATCGCGCGCCGGATTCGGACGTGCCGTCCCACGCGAACGCCCGGCATCAGGATCGACTGATCGATATGACAGAAGCTGTGTACCCGCACGTTCGGGCACAAGATGCTGCCAGTGATGCGACTGCCCGAGATGATGCAGCCGCTGGAGATCACCGAGTCGAGCGCCTGACCGCATCGTCGGGGCTCCTCTGCGAAGACGAACTTCGCCGGCGGCGCCTGAGGCTGATACGTGCGCAGCGGCCATTCAGGATCGTACAGATTGAACTCGGGATTCACCTGACACAGATCCATGCTCGCATCGTAGTACGCGTCCAGGGTGCCGATATCGCGCCAGTATTTCGACGCCTTCTTGTTCTCGTCGTAGAAGCGATAGGCGAAGACCGGAGATGAATCGAGGAGCGCCGGGATGATGTTCCTTCCGAAGTCGTGCTGACTCTCGGGTTGAATGGCATCCTCTTCCAACGCCCGCACCAGCACATCGGCGCGAAAGATGTAGATACCCATCGAGGCGAGCGCGACGCCGGGCGAACCTGGGATGGGTGTCGGATGCTCGGGCTTCTCCTGAAACCCGATGACGCGTTCGTCCTGATCGATGTTGACGATCCCGAAACGGATGCTCTCGGCGGCGGGGACCTCGAGCGCCGCGAGCGTCACGTCTGCGTTGTGATCGAGGTGGAACCGCAGCATCTTCGAATAGTCCATCTTGTAGACGTGATCGCCCGAGAGCACGATGACGTGACTCGGTGATTCGCGTTCGATGGAATACAGATTCTGGAAGACGGCGTCGGCGGTGCCGAGATACCAGTGCTCGCCGACGCGTTTCTGGGGCGGGAGGATTTCGATGAACTCCCCGAGTTCCTCGGAGACGACGTTCCATCCCATCCGGATGTGGCGATTGAGCGAGAGCGATTTGTACTGAGTCGCGATGAAGATACGTCTGAGCCCCGAGTTGATGCAGTTGCTCAGGGTGAAGTCGATGATCCGGTAGGGACCGCCAAAGTACACCGCGGGTTTCGCCCGCTCCTTCGTCAGCGGATAGAGCCGCTCACCCGCGCCGCCCGCAAGCAGGATGACAAGAATATCGTCCAGGACCATCTCGTGGTGTGTCCTTCCCGAATTACGTGTCCTTCCCGAATCACGATCGTAGCCGCCTTGACGCGCCCGAACGTCGTGGTCGAGGTCCCGTCGAGTCGCGCGCCTTCAGCGGCACGGTCCCCCCGGCATGGACCGTAGCCATCCCTCGCGAGTGGGGCGTACCGCACCTCGAGTCGCCGCGAAGGGGTAACAATTTTAGCATGCGGCATTGAACGCACAGTGTCATCCCGTTCGAAATGCTCGTCTTTTGGGCGTCCGCTCGATTGACTTGCCCGACACCCGTGCCTATGATCAGGCGATTCGGATTCTTGGATATGCCCGCCATGACAGCGGTGTATCGTGGACGAGGAAGCGAGGCATTCATGTACGTTCGTCGGGTCTTTGCCGTCTGTGCTCTGGCGGCCATGGTCGGCGCGGCGTGGCCGGTGGTCGCGCAGCGGAATAACGACAACAAGCAGAAACAGCAGCAGTCGGCGCGCAGTCCCCAGGAACAACAGGATGTGCAGGCGCTCGTGCAGGCGGTCGATGGGGCATTGATGGCCGATACCGGTATTCCAGTTCCGAACGCGACCACCCCGTCGGCACCGCCCGCGTCCGCGCCGACACCGAAGCCGTTGACCCTGGGTGGTCCCGATAAATCGCAAGGTGAGATCCCCATCAAGTGGGAGATCAATCATTTCGTGAAGGGGCAGACCGACACGTACATACCCTTCACGCTCAACCTCGATCGCGCGAGCGTTCCCGGAGGCGCTGCCGTCTACATCCGGATCGTGAATGCCGAGCAGGCCAACGCGTTTGCCAGCATGATGGCGAAGATGGCCTCGGGGCAGGGCAACAACAAAAATCAGCAGCCGTCTCGCCCGACGTTCGCCTGGGACAGCATCAACTTCGTCGACATCCCCGAGGATGGCAGGGTCTCACGCGCCGTTCAGCTCAAGCCCGGTCAGTACGCGATGTTCGTGGCGGTGAAAGAAAAGACGCCCGCGTCGGCCGCGAGCGGCGGGAAGAACGACAACAAGAAGAACGACAAGAATCAGCCTGCAACCGCGGCGCCGGCAGGCAAGGTCGGGGTGTTGCGGCACGACCTGACCGTGCCTGACTTTACAGCAAACGAGCTGAGCACGAGCAGCGTGATCATCGCGAAGTCGGTGGACCAGGTTGCCGGCCCGACCGGCGATCAGGAATCCAATCCTTACGTCTTCGGTCCGATGAAGATCACGCCGTCGATCGACGGCAAGTTCTCCAAGAAGGACGAACTGAGCGTGATCTTCTGGATCTATGGCGCGCAGGCCGCGGCAGGTGGCAAGCCGGACGTCACGATCGATTTCAACTTCCATCAACGGCTGCCCGAAGGCGAGAAGTACTTCAACAAGACCGCGCCACAGCAGCTGAATGCGCAGACCCTTCCCCAAGAGTTCAGCGTGGAAAAAGGCCACCAGCTCCCGGGAAGCCTGGTTGTGCCGCTGGAAAGTTTCCCAGCGGGCGAGTATCGACTGGAGATCAAGGTCACGGATAAGCCGTCAGGAAAAACGGTCACGCAGAACGTGAATTTCACGGTTCTTCCGGTGTAGTGCGGGGCGGTATTGGCAGTGGTGATGGTTGGTGGAGCAGTGACCAGCCAGAAGAAGAGCACGACGATGATCCGTATCCTCCGCCCCTGGTGTGGCATCGGAGTCGTGGTATGTGCGTTGGCCTCGCCCGCGTACGCGCAGCGAACGGTCACCGCGCAGATCCCGTCGGTCAAACAGGTCGCCGCCGCAAGCCACGGCGATCTCCATGGTCTGGTGCAGGACGATCGAGGTCAGCCGCTCGCCGGTGCCATCGTATCGGCATTCGGCTCGACGTCCGCGTTCGCGATTTCTGACAACGAGGGTCGCTTCACGCTGCGTGATCTGCCGCCGGGCCCGTACCTCCTGCGTGCGCACCTGCAGGAATACGTACCCTCTCGCGGTCGGATCATTCAGATCAGTCCGGATGGCAGAAACACGTCGACGATTGCGTTGACACGTCGACCGGACGCGTCGAGCCCACCACCGGTGGTGGCGGCGACGTTGGGTCCTGTCGAAGTGACGGAGCCCTCCGACACCGGGCACCCTCATGACGAGGTCGCGTGGCGAATGCGGCACGCAAAGCGCAGCGTGCTCAAGGACGCCGATCAGGCGATCGCCGCGCTCGACCACGACCCCGCTGGTGGCCTGACCCGCGCGGTCGGAACGCCTGCGCGGCTGGCCTCATCGCTGTTCGACGATCTCTCGATGAGCGGGCAGTTCAACCTGCTTACGACCACATCGTTCGATCGCCCGCAGGATCTGTTCTCGATGAATGTCGAGATGCCGAAGAGCGTTGCGTTCCTGTCGCTCGCAGCCCCTGGCGCCCAGGGCGACTGGACGATGCGCGGCACCATCACCCAAGGCGATCTGGCGTCCTGGATCCTCGCAGGATCGTATGCGCGACGCAGCCCGGCATCGCATGCGTACGAGGCCGGCATCTCGTACGCCATGCAGCGCTATCTCGGTGGCAACGGGGAAGCGCTGGCCGCGATGCGCGACGGTAGCCGCAACGTGGGCTCGATGTACGCGTTCGACAACTGGACGGTGGCTCGCCCGATCCGCCTGTCCTACGGTGCCAAATACGCGCGGTATGACTATTTGACCGATCGCGATCTGTGGAGTCCACGCGCGAGTGTTTCGGTGCAGCCGAGCGCACACGACAGTTTTACGATCCGTGCCTCGATGTCGCGGCGAGAGGTCGCGCCGGGGGCCGAAGAATTCCTTCCGTCGTCAATCGGGCTGTGGCTGCCCCCGCAGAGAACGTTCGCCGCAGTCGCGCGCGGCATCTTCCAGCCGGAGCGCCACGATCAGGTCGAAGTGGGTGTCGAACGCGCCTGGCTTGGCAATGTCGTCGTGGGCGTTCGGGTCTTCGAACAGCGCGTCGACAACCAGCTGGTGACGTTGTTCGGGATTGGTGTCGCCGACCTGTCTGCGTCGGGCGCGGGTGTGGGCCACTACGACGTGGGATCGGCCGGTGCGTACGATGCTCGCGGCTGGGGCGTGACCGTGACCCGGGCGGTGAACGATCGTCTTCGCGCAACGGTTGATTACAGTGAAGCCGACGCGAACTGGAATCGACGTTCGCCTGACTTCGACGTGCTCACCGCCCTCGAGTCGTCGGTGCTGCGAAGCGAGGATCACGTGCGCGATCTGACCGCGTCGGTCGAAAGCGTGGTTCCCTCGACCGCGACTCGCGTGTTCGTCATTTACAAGCTCAATGCTGCCATCGCGGCATCCGATGCGGTTCTCACACCCAGCATGACGCGGGCTCGCTTCGATGTGCAGGTCAATCAGGCGCTGCCGTTCTTGAACTTCACCAACGCGCAGTGGGAGATGCTGGTGGCGGTGAGCAACCTGTTCAGGGAAGAGCTCGGCGAGACGTCGATTTACGATGAGGCGCTCGTCGTTCGGCCGCCGAAGCGTGTGCTCGGAGGTGTCACGGTCAGGTTTTGAGAACAGGTCTGCCCGACGAGATGAAGAAGGGACACGGGGAGCCAAGCTCCCCATTTTTTGCCGCAGTTTTTGGCTCCATTTGATTGGATGAGACGTTCTAGTCATTGGATTCATACGCGACCGACGATGTGGAGTCGGTGGACACGGCCTGCGGTGCCGCTCGTCGTGGTGTCGGTACTTCTCTGTCTGGGCGCCGCCAATATCGCCACGCGTGCGACGTGGAACGAGGTCGAAGACGGAGCGCTGTGGACCACCAGCAGTGCCGGCGTCGTCGCTGCCGACATCGCCCCCGGTAGTCCTGCGGAGCACATCGGTCTGGCCCGCGGAGACGTGCTGATCGCCATCGACGACCATCCCATTCAGGAGGCGTCCGATGTTGTGAACGTGCTGCACGCGGCCCGTCGCGACCAGACGCTGCGCTATACGACGCTTCGACTCGGTACACGCGAGGTCATCGATGTTCGGGTCGCACCGATCCCGACCGGGCCGGGCGCGCTGTATTTCGTGCTGGCGGCGGTCGGCATCTTCACGCTGCTCGTGGGTGGTGCCGTCAGGCTGCGACGTCCTCGCGATCCTGCGACACTCCATTTCTTCTGGGTCGCCGTCGCGTTCTTTGGAGTGTTCACGTTTTCCTTCAGCGGCCGCCTCGATCGGCTCGACTGGATCTTCTATTGGGCCGACGGCGTGTCGATTCTCGCGCTGCCGCCACTGTTCCTGCACTTTACGCTGGTGTTTCCGGAACGGCCGCGACGCTGGATGGACGGCCTGCTGGGACGCGCGGTCATTGTCTCGCTCTACGTTCCGGCGGTTGCGCTGGGGCTGGCGCGCATCTTTGCGCTGGGAGAGAGCACCCACAACGCCCGCCTCTTTGTCAGCATTGCATCGGCCCTCGACCGGCTGGAATATCTCTATCTGGCGGCCTGTCTGATTGGAGGCCTCGGCACGCTGATTCGGGCGCTGTCTCACGTGCGTACGATCACCGCCCGTCGTCAGCTGCGCTGGATCGCGTGGGGCACGGCGCTCGGGGCCGGGACGTTCGCGCTCGGCTACGCGCTCCCGTATGTGCTCGGCGTCGAGCCGTCGCTGCCGATGGAGCTCTCGGCAATTCCGCTCGGCCTGATTCCGCTGACCTACGCATCGGCGATTGTGCGGTATCGGCTGCTCGATATCGAAGTGATCGTCAAGCGCGCGCTGGTGTATGCGGCCGCCCTCGCGGCGATGGTCGCCATCTACGCGGTGCTGCTCGAAGCCGTTCAGCGGGTGGTGCTCAGGGGGAGCGCTGCCAACGACTGGGTGCTCGCGTTCCTGGCGACGCTGGTCGCGATCCTGTTGACGCCTCCGGTCAAAACGTTCGTCCAGAACGTGCTCGATCGCGCGTTCTATCGCGATCGGTACGACTATCGACGCGCGCTGCTCGGCTTCGCGCGTGACTTGAACAGCGATCTCGATTTGAATCGACTCGCCGAGCGCCTCGTGTCGCGCGTGGTCGAGACGCTGCTCGTCGATCGCATGACGCTGCTGCTCGAGGACGAAGTGACGCCGCATTTCGGATCGATGTGGGCGTCGGGCTTCGGTGATGGGCATCCGCCGGCGCTGCCCAAACGTTCTGCGATCGGCGCCCGCGTGGCTGACGGGCACAACGTCACCTTGGACGACCCTACGGCCGTCGGTCGATTTGCTCCCGAAGAAATCGAGTTCTGGCGCGACGCGGGTCTCTATTACTTCGTGCCCTGCGTCGCGAAGGAGCGCACCATCGCCGTGCTCGCGCTCGGCAGGAAGAGCTCCGGCGATCCCCTCAGCAGCGAGGACATGGCGCTGCTGGCGGCAGTGGCCGGTCAGATCGCGACGGCGCTCGAGAACGCGAGGCTGTACCGTCAGCTCCATCAGAAGGCGGTCGAGATCGATCGGATGCGCGCATTCAACGAGAACATTCTCGAATCGCTCGACGACGGGCTCCTGGTCGTGGATCTCGATGACCGTGTCGTCAGATGGAACCA
>Ga0126377_10002368_pt1 | contig 12953 bp, 8 predicted proteins | sample PanSoiMetPlot_22_FD_92647 | JGI IMG/M metagenome (GOLD analysis project Ga0126377, IMG submission 92647) | Tropical forest soil microbial communities from Panama - MetaG Plot_22 | ecosystem: Environmental > Terrestrial > Soil > Tropical forest > Bulk soil | place: Panama | collected 2016-02-17
CCCTTCGCGCAGTCTGGCCGAGAACGCCCGCGCGATCTACGGCTCGCGCCACGAAGAGTTCATAGACAACGTGAAGGCCTTCGCCTACTTCCCTTACTCGGTCGCCAAGGACATTCCTGATTTCCAGGACGGCGAAATCAGCGTGAAATTTAAGATGATTGAGGGCAAGTTGGACAAATGCGCCGGAATCCTCTTCAACCTCAAGCCGAACGGCGACTACCTGACGGTGCGCTTCAACGGCAAGGAGGACAACCTGGTGCTCTGGACTTTCAACAAAGGCGTCCGCAAATTCGTCAAGAAGGGCGTGGAGAACATGCCGCTCGAGTTGAACAAATGGCACGAGATCAAGATCGCCGTTCACGGAACCCAGCTCGAAGGGTGGTTGAACGGCAAGCATCTGCTCGATTACACGCTCGCCGAACCGGTTTCCGGAAAAATCGGATTGTGGTCGAAGACCGACAGCGTCAGTTATTTCGACGAGTTCACAGTCACGCCGGCCTCGAAATAGGGAAACCTCTAATGCGATGAGCGGTTTCGTTTGACATATGACGCGTCGTTACGAATACTCCCCCGCATGAAACCCCTCGTCAAACTACACAGATTCAAGCGAACGCGCAAAGGGGCCGCGTCTGAACTCGGACCTCTCGAGCGCGAAGTAATGGAGTTGATATGGCGGCGTCCCAAACGGGCGACCGAGGTCAGTGTTCGCGACATCCATCTCGCCTTTAACGGGCGCCTGGCTTACACAACTCTGATGACGACGCTCGACCGTTTGCACAAGAAGGGGTTGCTCGAAAGGCGCAAGGAGGGGCGCGCGTTCTTCTACTCACCGCGTTTTTCTCCCGATGAATTCGAGCGCAGCGTCGCCCGCGACGTGATCAACAAGTTGCTGGGTCGAGGTTCGGACGGCGTTGAGCCCATCCTGGCCTGCATCATCGACGCGGTGAGCGAACGTGACCGCGCGCTGCTCGATGAACTCGACCGGTTGATTAAGGAGAAACGTCGCGCGGCGCCGCGAAAGGATTGAAGCCGATGTTCGAACTGCTGGGAATCTGTCTGGCGTTGGCGACGATGCTGTCGCTCAACGCGCTGGCCGCCTCACTGGCCTCGGCGTTATGGCGCGTGTTCCGCGCCCGCGCCGAAAACCGGCCGGCCGGGGCGCGGGCGCGACTGCTCTTCGCGCTGCGCGTCTTCCCATCGATCATCGCCGCCGTCTGCGTAGGCGCGCTGTTATTGCCCGCCTATGTCACGCACGAGCCGCGGCACGCAGTCGAACCGGTCAGTCTGAAACTCGGCGTCCCGGCCATGATCTCGTCCGCGGGGCTGCTGCTCGCGCTGTGGCGCGGCGTCGCGGCCTGGATCGCGACCCGCAGGCTGATCAAAAATTGGCTGCGCGTGGCCGAGCCTGTCAGGCTCGATCAAATCCGGATCCCGGCTTACCGCTTGCGCCATCCGTTTCCAGTCATCGCGATCGTCGGCGCCATTCGCCCGAAACTCTTCATCGCCGATCACCTGTTTCAATCGCTGACCCGCGAAGAGATGGCCGCCGCAATCGCGCACGAGGGCGGACACATTGCGGCCAGAGACAATCTCAAGCGCGCGGCGCTGCGCGCCTGCCGCGATGCGCTGACGATTTTACCCTGCGGCGCTAGGTTGGATCGCGCGTGGGCCGAGGCTTCAGAAGCGGCCGCCGATGAACACGCCGCGAGGGGGGGAAGTTCCGTCGCGCTCGACCTGGCCTCGGCGCTGGTCAAAATCGCGCGACTCGTCCCCCAAGGGGTCAAACCCGCCATGCCCGCCGGCGCGCTGCTCGTAGGCGATGACACGGACGGAATCGCGCAGCGCGTGCGGCGATTAACCCAATTGGCCACACTCGACAATGTCTCGTCCGGCGGGCGCGTTTTCGACTCGAAAGCCTGGCCCTGGGCCTGTTTTGCGTCGATTCTGATTTCGGCGATTTTGTTAATGACCAGCCCATCCACACTCCTGGCCATCCATGGCGTGATCGAAATTGTTGTCTCGAAATTACAGTGAGACGTCAGAAGAGGATCGATTGTTGAATATCGAAGATGGAAATCGCCTCTCGATCTTCAATCTTCGATCCTCGACCCTCGACCTACGACGTCTAGTAGTAGTTCAGGCGTGACGTTACCATTCATTCCATGACGCCAAACGCTTCCGCCTAAAGGCGGGACTACGGACTGACTCTCCAAGGAGTTTCAATGAGACTACAAAGACATCTTGCCGCGCTCTGCTGCCTTCTGTTTTCGACTTCTCTCGTCTGGGCTCAACCGGCGGAGGCTTCGGCTGACGAAGACAAAACAAAAAAATTGGTGGGCGTCGTGAAAGACTCGACCGGCGCTTTCGTGCCGAGGGCCTCGGTGACGTTGCTGAACGCGCGCCAGGCGGTCGTCGCGTCAACGACCGCGGACGAGCAAGGGCGATTCGTTCTGAAGGGCGCGCCGGCGGGGACTTACGAATTGCGCGTGACGGGCGGTCGCGGGTTCGGCGCCAGCAGCAAGGCAGTGCGCGTCCCATCGGAGCCGGGGAGTGAAAATTCCCCGATCGAGATCACGCTCGGCGTCGAATCCCTTACCGCTGAAGTCACGATCACCGCCGACGTCGGCGTGGTCCAATCGCCCGACCAGGCCACGCAGCAGGTCAACGTGATCGATGAGCGCCGCCTGCGCGAGCGCGCCAAATCAGTCCTCGCGCAAGCGGCCCAGGAAGAGCCGGGGCTCCAATTGCAGCGCACGTCGGCGACCATGGGCGCCATCTTCGTCCGCGGGCTGACCGGCGCAAAAGTCGTAAACTACGTTGACGGGATCCGCTTTTCGACGGCGGCGGCGCGCGGCGGCGTCAACACATTCTTCAACCTTAACGACGCCAGCAACCTCCGCGCACTCGAGGTGATTCGCGGACCGAACGGCGCCCAATGGGGGAGCGACTCGATCGGCGGCAGCGTCCAGCTTGTTTCGCAATCGCCGCTCTTCACCGCCGGCAAGAACGAAGTCCATGGCCAGATCGGCTCGCATTACAACAGCGCCGACCACGGCTTCGGCGGAAATTCGCTGGTGACTTTCGGCGCCGAAGACATCGCCGTATTGGTCAACCTGTCCTCGCATCGTAGCAACACGCTGCGTTCGGGCGGCGGCTTCGACACGCATGCCGCGGTCAATCGCTTTCTGGGCATACGCTCCGACGTTTTCGGCGAGCGCTCGACCGACACTGCATTCACGCAATACGGCGGCCTGCTGAAGCTGAACTACAGGCTGACGCCGCGCGACCAGCTTTCATTTCATTACCAGCGCGCGCAGATCGACGGCGGCAAACGCTTCGACCAGACGCTGGGCGGCGATGGCGCCCTGATCGCCGACCTGCGCAACTTCATGCTCGATTTCTTCTACGGGCGCTACGAGCGGTTCGGCGCGGGCCAGTTCGACACGTTCATGCTCTCGTACTCTTACAACGCGCAGCGCGAAGAGCGCGTCAACCAGGGCGGCAATGGTAACCCGCTCGGAGCGATCACCCATCAATACGAGCGCACGGCCGCCCATGGCGTTCAGGCGCAGGCTGGCAGGCAATGGTCGCGCAACCATCTGGTGGTCGGGGGCGAGTTTTATTACGACCGCGTGCGAGCGCCGTCTTACGTGTTCGACCCGGCCAACGGCGCGGTCACGCCGGCGCGACCGCGCGTGCCGGACAAGGCGACTTACCGAAGCGGCGGCCTCTACGCGCAAGACGTGTGGACGGCGATTCCGGAAAGATTGCGCCTCGTCGGCGCCCTGCGCTATAGCCGCGCGGCTTACGACTCTCGCGCGGCGAATTCGCCCCTGGTCAACGGCCAACGGCTGTGGCCTGACGATCAATTGACCGCCGACGCCGTCACGCCGCGCTTCGGCGCCGTCGTCACATTCACCGAGGGATTCAACGTCTCGGCGCAGGTCAGCCGCGGTTTTCGCACGCCTCACATCACCGACCTGGGGACGTTGGGTTTGACCGGCAACGGATTTGAAGCCAACGCGGCGGACCTCGCCGGCAGAGGCGCGACCGTCGGCTCGACCGCGGGATCGGGCGCGGTCTCTAGCGGCGTCCCCGTCGCCCGACTCAAACCGGAGACGAGCTGGACTTACGAAGGCGGCGTCCATCTGCATCGCCGCCGCGTCGATATTGACGTCAACGGCTTCGTCAACGACATCTACGACAACATCGCCATACAAGCGTTGATCATGCCGCAGGGCGCCGTCGGCTCACGGTTAGGCGATCAGATCATCACGTCGCAGAATTCGGGCGGCGCGGTCTTCGTTCCGGCATCGACCAACCCAGTCCTGATCCGCTCCAATTTCGGCGACGCGCGGGTTCACGGCGTCGAGCAGAAATTCGACCTTCGAATCTCGAGGAACTGGACTGTCGGTCAGAACTTCACCTGGCTGCGCGCCGAAGACCGGCGCACGGGACTTCCGCCGAACATCGAAGGCGGAACGCCCGCCCCGCAGGGCTGGCTGCGGGTCCGCTACACTTCGTCGAAGGGGCGATATTGGATCGAGCCTTATCTTTACGGCGCGCGGCGTCAGGACAAGTTGTCGACGCTCGACCTCGAAGACCGCCGCACCGGCGCGGCGCGTTCGCGCGGCGCCATCGCCAACTTCTTCGCGCGCGGCGCGAGGGCGCGTGGATTGATCATGCCTGGCGCCGACGGCAGGTTCGGCACGGCGGACGATCTGTTGCGGCCGACCGGCGAAACGCTGGCCCAGGTTCAGAACCGCGTGCTCGGCCCCGGGACTGGCAGCGCCCCGCTGTTCACTTATATTCCCGGCTTCCTGACCGGCGGGATTCGCGGCGGATTCCGGATCGGCGAGAACCAAGACGTCGTGATAGACCTGGAAAACCTCAACGACAAGAACTATCGCGGGATCAGTTGGGGAATGGATGCGCCAGGGCGCGGCTTCGGCTTCAGGTACATTTACCGGTTCTGAAGCGGTACGGTAAGGGGAGCGGAAGCGACCTGAGAGTCTATCATTAGGCCTATCGATAGACGCTCAGGTCGCTTCCGCTCCCGGCGCTGTACGGTCCCGGCAAATTCCTCGCAGCCATTAACAAAATCGCGGTTCGACAGTATAGTATTGGCGTCTTCATCCACATTGACTGACCATGAAAAGTCCGCCAATTCACTGCATGTTAACTGGAGGATACAGATGTTGATCTGCCCGATCTGTCGTAATCAAAACCTGGACACCGCCAAATTCTGCGGTAATTGTGGCAATTCTTTCACGCGATCATCTACTTCAACGTCTTCGCTGATCAATTGCGCGCAGGGGCATGTTTACAGCGCAGTCTACGAGCATTGCCCTTATTGCCCGCAACCGCAATTTGAAGACCTGGATTCGGATTTCGCGACCCGCGTGGAGACGCCGATCACGGCGATTGAACCGTCCCGAGGGACCGGCCCGGCCACTTACGCCACTATGCAGAATCCTAGCGATTTCGTGACGCGCGTCGATACCCGCGAGAACATGTTCGAGACCGTCGAAGCTCCGACCACACTACCGCCTCCGGCGCCGCCCGCGCCGGCCCCCGCGTTCGTTCCGACCGAGATCACTCATGTTCCCCTGTCAGAGCCGCTCGGTTCGGCGCCCGTTGAGCCGTTCAGGGTCTCAGGACATATTGAGCCGCCGGCCGCAAGTCAAGAGAGTTGGCATTCTCAAACGCAGGAGCCGACGCCGCAAGCTGTCTCGCCCACGCTGGATCGCCGCACGGTGGTGCTCGACCAATCGGCGCCGCAGCGTAAATCCAAGGGGCGCATCGTCGGCTGGCTTGTCACTTTCAGCCATAACCCGGACGGCGAAGACTTCCGCATTTACGCCGGATACAACCGGATCGGCGCCAACCCCGTCTGCGACGTTCTGATAGAGGACGAAACTGTCAGCGGGTCGCACGCGATCATCGTCTACCGCGACGGGCGGTGCCTGATCAAAGACGATCTCTCACGCAACGGCACTTTCGTCAACGGGCGGGAGATCACCGAGGCGCAGGCGCTTCAAAGTTACGATCAGATTCGCGTCGGCAACACCCACCTGGTCTTCGTCGCGGCGCAGCGCGCAGAGTAAACGCTGCGGATTGCGGATTGCGGATTGCGGATTGCGGATTGCGGATTGCGGATTGCAATAAGACCGATATATTTTTGAATCCATAAGGCAACTACATCTCAAATCATTGAGACGGAATGAAATCACCACTCATCAATTCTCCGCAATCCGCAATCCGCAATCCGCAATCCGCAATCGAAGAATCCGCAATCCCTCCTCTTCTGATCGCGACTACGAATAAAGGCAAAGTGGCCGAGATCGCGTCTTTGCTCGAAGGGTCGGGGCGACGAGCGATCGGCCTCGAAGACCTGCCGCAGGTCCCGCCTCCGGTCGAAGAGACCGGGACGACGTTCGTCGAAAACGCGCTCATCAAGGCCGATTATTATCACGCGGCCACAGGATTGCTCACGCTCGCGGACGATTCGGGGTTGGAGGTCGACGCGCTCGATGGACGGCCGGGGGTCTATTCAGCGCGTTATGGCGCCGAAGGGCTGAGCGGCGCCCAACAGGTCTCGTTACTGCTTGATGAGATGAAAGACACGCCCGAAGAAAATCGGACGGCCCGATTTGTATGCGTCGTCGCGCTGGTCGGCGCCGCCGGCGAGACATCAGATACGCAAGAATCTGTCCGGCGCCTGGACGGGGCGTTAGTTGACTCGCCGGTAGGGCCGCAGATCAGACGAACTTTCGAAGGCCGATGCGAGGGCAGAATCGCCCTCGCGCCGCGCGGCGCCGGCGGCTTCGGCTACGACCCGATCTTCATCGACGCCGAACTCGGTCGCACTTTCGCCGAACTCTCGCCCGAAGAGAAATCATCCCGCAGCCACCGCGGTAAGGCGCTGAGAGCGGCGATTGAATATCTTGAGTCGATATTGAAGGTATGAAGAAGACTGGGCGACTGGGAGACTGGGCGACTGGGCGAGAAATAGCATTTTCCTTTTCGCCCAGTAGTCCTGTCTCACAGTCGCCCAGTCGCCCAGTCGCCTCTTCACCCTGCATGAATCAGGGTCTTCACTTCCCTGCCGAATTTCACGTCGATCTTTCCGGCGCGGACCTCGACGACGACGCCTACGCCGAACTTCGGATGATCGACGCGGTCTCCCGCGACGAACTTCTCCTGCATCGAATAGGCGCGCAGCGGGCCGATCTTTTCGGACACGGGCGCGGAGTCTTTTTTCGCGCCCCTCGTCGAAGAGCGAGTCGTCGCGGCTCTGGACGAGCGCTCACGGTAGATGTGATTGCTGTGACAGGTGCGGCACTCGACGCGTCCGATGGAGCTGTCGGGGTTGATGGCGGCGATGACGTGTTCACGAACGTCTTTGCACTTCCCGCAATACGCGTCCACATCGCCCCCGACCTGGGAGCGCTTAACGATACCAAGCGAATTCTTCGTCATTACTTTTGATTCCGTTTCTATTTCCGAACGACCGGGGTTTGAGGGGGCGGCGACGGGCCAAGCGCCGGCGCCCTATTCCAGTTTGACGCTCTTCCACTCCCCGCGAATGATCAGATCGCGAATCTCGGATGCGTTCTTCCCTTCTTTATGCAGCTTTTTGACAAGGAGCCCCTCCTTGAGACAGAGCGGTCAGGTTGCGCCATGATCGGTGGCGAAACAGTCGAGCAGACTGCGATGTCCATTTCCGGCGTCGCAATGGCAATAACAAGGCTGCTGCGAGAAGATTTCGGGAATCTCCTTCGCGTAACTATAAGCCTTGAACACCGACGGGTCGGAAAACTGCTTCGGGTCCAAAACGGCCGGCAACGGTTTGGCGTCCGCCACGTTTAAAAAATGTGCGGGGATTCGCTGCGCCGTCGCGGCGTGATCGCCGGGCGAATGTTGAGGGGTAGCGCCGGACACTGAACTCGAACTCGACGCGGATGACGAATCGCGATTCGCGCCGCATCCGATCAGGAATAGACTGGTCAAGAATAAACCGACCAGAAACGATTTCGTCATTGAGATTTCTCCGAGCGCAATGAATGGATTCCGGTTTTGAAAACTTGGAACGCCTTTAAGCATGGACAGATTGTATCATTATTCCGGCGTTATTGCAGTTACCGAGTCGCGGTTTACGCAGAATTAAGCGGTTCAAAATGAACCAACATGCGAGACAAACAATTCGCCTGGTGCTATGATCTGCCCGCATCCGCCGGTTCGGGCCTCTCACTCCCCCATCGGACTAATGTCCAGTACAAAATTCGTGTCTGCGAGGAAAATGAAAAGATCGATTGTCGAAAAAACCATCCCCCTCTTGATCGCAATCGCTATTTCCGTTCCGGTTGCGCCGGCGCAGGGCAGAAGTTTTACAATTCAAGCCGAGAGCGCTATTTCCGAAGCCGAGGCGAGATCGAGCGTCGCCAAACTGCGCGCGCAGGGACTTGAAGCCTATTGGGTCAAGACGACTATCAGCGGCATAGGCGTACGCTATCGCGTCCGCATCGGACGATTCCAGAGTCAGGCGCAAGCCAAAGCCAAGGCCGATCAATTGGTCGACGCCGGCGCGATCAAAGAGTTCATAGTCACTGTCTACGACGCTCCGCCTTCCGATCCACAGGCGCCGGGAGAATCGAAACCTGCGACCTCGCCGCCCAACTCTTCCGAACGAACAAGCGCTAAATCAGGAACCAGGGAGAAAAAGAATGCCCCCATAGCGAAGCCGGAAGCGAAGACCGAATCCGGTCTTGGCGCCAGGCAGCGCAGGGCTTCGAGCGCCGAAACGGGCGCCGGCGCCCCGGCGACGGCCGAAGCGGCGGCGGAGGTGGCGATCGATAACGACAACTGGAAAGTCGTGAAACACGGCGTCGAGATCGACAAGAACCTGCGCGCCGTCCATTTCGTCGATTCGATGACCGGCTGGGCCGCGGGCGAGTCAGGCGCTGTCTACGCCACGATCGACGGCGGCAGAGGTTGGAAACCACAGTCTCTCAATTCCGACGCGGACATAAGCTTCATATACTTCATCGACTTGAATCGCGGCTGGATGATCGGGAAATCTGGCGCCAAGACGGGCGATGAAAACGAGGGCGAGAATACACTGTTTATCACCGCCGACGGCGGGCGCACGTGGGAGCGCAAACCGCTGCCGAATGTGACCAGCCTCCATTTCACCAACGCCAAAATCGGCTGGGCCGTCGGCAAGAACTCCACGCTGCTGAAAACGACCGACGGCGGCCTTGAATGGTACAAGGTCGTAGGCGTCGAGAAGTTGATCGGGCCACGAGGCGACTCATCGAATTACAGCTTCGGCTTCAGCGACATTCACTTCAGCGACGCGAAACATGGCTGGCTGATAGGCAATTACTACGGACGGGCGCGCGGCGAGATCGGCGGCGTCTTCACTACGTCGGACGGCGGCGACACGTGGAGGCGCGTTCCGCTGGCGATCCAAACCAAGAATAATTCCGGGCTGTTCACCCCCGGGGCGCTCGACTCGGCGCATTTCACCGACGCGAACACGGGATCGATAACCGGCGAGATGTACGACGGCGATCGCAGGTACTTCTTCGCGCTGCACACGCGCGACGGTGGCCGGAGCTGGAGTCTATTCCGCATACCGAGCCGCGCCACTCACAACAGCCAATTCCTTGACCCGGGGCGCGGATGGACGGCGGCCTTCCTCCCTCGCGCAAGCGGAGACGAGGCGGCGGTCTACGACACCTCCATGCTGCGAACCGAAAACGGCGGCCTGTCGTGGCGCATTGATTTAGTAGCCCGCGGGCGCCGCATTCGCGGAGTGTTCTTCCTGTCTCCATCCAAAGGCTGGGCCGTAGGAGACAAAGGAATGATTCTCTCTTACGAAGAGAAAGAGAAGCCGAAAGCCAATTGAGGTGTCAGGTTCCAGGTTTCAGGTTCCAGGTTCCAGGTTTCAGCCGTTTGAGGCCATTGATCAACCACTGACACCTGACACCTGACACCTGGCTATCTCACCGCCAGAAGGCCAGGACCAATTCCACCAAAATCAAAATCACGATGATCGATTCGAGCGCCTGGCTCTGCGCCGTGTGGACGCGGTCGTTCAGCATCTGATAAAAGTCGGAGATGATTTCGAGCTTGCGCGAGATGATTCGATCCCACTCGTGCAGGTAGAACCTGCGCGCCGCCGCCGAATGCAGCCTGGCCAGGTAGAGGTCGCCGATCAATTTCAGAGCGTTCTCGACCCGCTCGTTCACCAGCGATGACTCGACCCGCAGTTCGGCCAGGTCCTGAACAGCCTGTTTGTATGGCGTCCGGAGCGGGATCGGCCATTCGATCCGTTTTCGCACGAGCGCGCCGTAATCGTTGATCTTCCTATCCAACTGCTGATCGATGTAGCGGGCCTCCAACAGCTCGACGTTGATCAACTCCAGGACGCTGGCCGTGTCGTCGTAATCGCGGTCGTAGATGACCGCCGAATTCCAGTCCACCAGCGCCAGGTCGTTTTCGTAGTACGAAATGGCCTGGGCCAAAGCCTCGTCCTGTTGAGGGCGGCTCAGGTCGGCGGTTTCAAACCGCAGCGTCCTCGCCAACAACCCGCGATACCCGGCCAATAACTCCGAGGCGCTCATAGGGCAGTCCAACTCTTCGATGATGAACAGGTAGTAATCCTCGACAAGGTCGGACAGCCGGGGGCGAAAGATGGAGGGCTCTATTTTCCTCATCAGTGATTCGGCCTGCTCTTTAGCGTGAAGCCCGAGATCCAGGTTGTAAAGATCGTGGCTGATCTGCGGCAGGTCTTCGAGCGACACTTCATTCCCCTGCCCTATCGGCCAGCGATAAGCGATGCTGACCGCGCCGAAATCGAAGATCGTGGCCTGAATGCTCCCCACGACGGCGAAATGGCCCGTAGCCAGCCCCAGGCTCAGAATCTGCGGCGGCTTCGTGTATTGCATGTACGTCGGAGTCTGCTTCTTGCGCGACAGCGGCTGAACCGGCGCCGTCGCCAACATCGCTCTCAATCTTTCAAGCGACACCTCATACCCGACGTCGAAAGCGAACAGAGCGATCACCTGACCTTTAACAATCCGCGCCATATTTTTCCCGTCCGAACAATTGAAGCTCGCGCATTGTAACTAATCCTTATATCTATTCCCATCCTGACGATTTGTGCTATACTCCGCGCCGTCTTTGGTCAGCTCAGCAGCAGTTCTCAGCATGCCGACCAAGGGCGCGACAGACAGGCGATAATGAATTGAAAATGCTCTGCCACTTTCATTCCTTTTCCGAGTCTTTATGTTCAACATCATCCGTGGCGGATGATTGATTCAGACGTTCGGCCGCGCCTTGAAAGCCTTTAGAAATGGCGCGACGCCAGGCAATCGCCTCTAACACTTTTCGTGCACAGTCAGCCGCAAGCTGCTTTTCGGCCTGTAGCTTGAAGGAGGTTTCCATGCTCTCGAAGGACTGGGATCAGCGCAAAAAACAATACGACTTCATTATTATCGGCTCCGGCTATGGCGGGGCCATCACCGCCGCCCGCATCACGGCGGCTTCGCCGAAGCCTTCGGTCTGCCTCCTCGAGCGCGGGCGCGAGTGGGAGGTCGGCAAGTTCCCCGACGAGATCGGGGAAGTGGTCCGCAACGCCCGCAATCCGACGTTCAACCCTACCGGCCTCTATGATTTTCTGCTCTTCCCTGACATTTCAGTGGTGAAAGGCAGCGGTCTGGGCGGCACCTCGCTGGTCAACGCAAACGTGGCCATCGTGCCCGACGAAGAGGTTTTCCAACAACTCGCGTGGCCGAAGGCCGTCAAGCGCCCAGAGCTGATGCCGTTTTATGAAAAGGCCAGGTTCATGCTCGGCGCCAATCCGCATCCGCGCGGCGTCCCGACGCGACCCGACTCGCTGCTCAAGGTCAGGGCGCTCCACAAGCGCGCGCAGGAGTTCGGCGGCGGGGCCTTCCCGCTCGACATCGTCGTCAGCTTCAAGGACGGGTTGAACAACGCCGGCGTAGAGCAGAAGGCCTGTATTGACTGCGGCGATTGCGTGACCGGCTGCAACGTCGGCGCGAAAAATACGCTCTATATGAACTACCTGCCGGTCGCGGGCCGCCAGGGCTGCGACATCTTCACGAAGACCGAGGTCAAGTGGGTAGAGAAGCTGAGCGGCGGCGGGTGGCGTGTTCACGGCGTGCGGTACAAAACCTTGAATTTCACCGACGACTTCACGCTCGACGCGCGCAACGTGATCCTCTCCGGCGGATCGCTCGGCACGCCGGAAATTCTCTTGCGGTCTGAGATGAAAGGTCTGTCGCTCTCGCCTAAGGTCGGCGCGCAATTTTCGGGCAACGGCGACTTCTTCGCGATGTCTTACAACGCCGACCAGCAATTGAACACGATGGGCTTCGGAAAGGATCCGAATCACAAGTGGCGTCAGCGCGGCAACGCGCCCGGGCCGAGCATCGTCGGCGCGGTTCGTTACAATTCGTCTCACACGGCGCTGGAAAAGCGTATGACCATCGAAGACTTCTCATTCCCGAGCGCCTACGTCGGCGCGGCGATGCTCGCGCTCGACGCTTTTGCCAGCGGCGGAGAGGACACCGACTTCGGCGATGAGAAGGCGGAGCGCGAACGCAGAAGGAAGAACAATCCATTCAGCCCCTACAACGAAGACCACTCGGCGCTCAATCACACGATGATCTACCTGATCATGGGGCACGACGACGCGAAGGGGACGCTCAATTTGCGGCATGAGAACGGGCGCGTCGAGATCGATTGGGACGACGCCGGGCGGCAGCAGGTCTTCAACCTGATCAACGAAGAGATTCGCCGCCACGCGCGTTCGCTAGGCGCGACCTTCGCGACCAATCCGCTCTGGAGCATTACCCCGACGCGCAATCTGATCACGGCCCACCCGCTCGGCGGCTGTCCTATGGGCGACGATTACCTGCACG
>Ga0126377_10002369_pt1 | contig 12953 bp, 9 predicted proteins | sample PanSoiMetPlot_22_FD_92647 | JGI IMG/M metagenome (GOLD analysis project Ga0126377, IMG submission 92647) | Tropical forest soil microbial communities from Panama - MetaG Plot_22 | ecosystem: Environmental > Terrestrial > Soil > Tropical forest > Bulk soil | place: Panama | collected 2016-02-17
GAGCGGATGAACGCCAACACGCTCACGCTCGTGACTGGCAACCCGAGCTTCATCTTCACGACATATGGCAATGATCTCGCTGCAGTCCTCAACGACGGCGATGAGCTGCGAATACTGCCAGTGACCAGCCAGGGCGCGGTCCAGAACGTTCGTGACGTTCGCTTCCTGCGCGGGATCGATCTTGGATTCACGACCAGCAATATCCTCGGTGATTACCGACGCACGGGCGAGCTCGGTGATCTCCAGGACAAGCTCGTCTACATCATGAAGATTTCCAATGATGAGATTCACCTCGTGACCCGCTCGGACATCCGCTCCGTGGAGCAGTTGCGCGGGCGCAAGGTCAATTTCAATTCCAAGGGAAGCGGCACCCAGATGACCGCACGGGACATTTTCACCAGCCTCAACATCGACGTCGAAGAGGTCAACCTGGGGCCGGCCGACGCATTCAGCAAGCTCGCCAACAGGGAAATCGCTGCAACTATTCTGACGTCCGGGAAACCCGCTGGTGCGATCGCCGCGCTCAAGGCGAGCGATGGATACCGTTTGCTCACCGTTCCGTACGCGAAGCCCTTGCGGGACGACTATCTACCCTCAACCTTGACGTCGGAGGACTATCCCAACCTCATCGCTGCGGGCGAAAACGTGGACACGATTGCAGCCAGCAGTGTTCTGTTCGCCTACAACTGGCCCAAGAACACCGATCGCTATCGGCGTGTCGACAAATTCGTCAAAGCCCTGTTCACGAAGTTTACAGAATTGCAGAAGTCACCACGCAGCCCGCATTGGCGTGAGGCCAATCTCGCCGCCACTTTGCCGGGCTGGAAGCGCTTTGAAGGCGCGGAGGAGCTGCTGGCAAGCTATCGTGAGGAGACCTTGACCAGCATGCGCGAGCAGTTCGATCAATTCATGTCTCGGCGAACCGGCCAGCCACCCAGGACCGAGCAGGAGCGCAACCAGCTGTTCGACGACTTCCTGCGATGGCGTCAGGGGCGCGCAAGCCGCTGATCGCTTGCGAGCCGGGCGCCCGGTTGGCAAGGCGGTCCGGGCAGAATGCTACTGCCCTATCAAGAACATTGCGATGCGCAGTGCTGCCTGGTAGTCGGATTCATGCGCCGCGCGGCTTCGGATCACGACGAAATCGTCGCCGCGCATGAAGATGGCGAGCGCGCCGGCGATGTCGATTGCGTCGGCTGCTGACCGAAGCGTACCGGCGAGCGCCGGTTTCAGATTCTGCCAGCGAAGCGCGCGCTCAGCATCGGTGCTGCGTGGAAAGACGATCAGCAACCGGGTCGTGCGGCCGAGCGCAACAATGTTGGTCAGCTCCCATTGAACCCACGTTGTCTTGCCGGCGATCAGGATGATCGGCTCAGCACGTGTGATGTAGGACGTCACGACATGTTGCCACTCCGCGTCGCCGACATAGAGACGATGCGCGCCGATTTGCGGCAATGTCTCGCCGGGCTTGCCGATTGCCACGAATGGCCCGGCTCTGGTCAGTTCTGCGCCGATGGTCTCTTCCAGGCGCTTGCGGCGCCATAGCAGCCGCGGAACAAGGGCATTGGGCGGGATGCCAGCGACATCGTCGGCGAACGAGCGCAACAGCAACACCGGTGGCTTGTCCTTGAGGATGATCGCATCGCGCTTTCGCAGATTGAGACGCGTGCCGACGCGCCAAAGGGCGCGCGCTGCGACAAGGACGATGGCAATGATCGCGAGCCGTCCGGACTGCTGGCCCATCGAGATGATATCGGCAAGGTCGCTGTAGCGCGCCGCGGTTTCGCCGATGGACGCGCGATACAGCATCAACATGGGGAGGAAAATCAGCCAGATCATCAGTGCCAGCAGGTAGAGCGGACCGTAGGCGAGCGCCTGCCCCAGCCAGCCTGAGAACTGCCACGCCAGTACGCTGAGCGCGCCCAGGATTGCGAGGTGGATCGCGATGCCCGCCGGACTCATGATCGGCAACCGGAATTGCCCGATCGCAAGATTGCGCCCGACAGACCCGGTCATGAGGTGGGTCGGCGCGAGCTCGTTGCGCAAGCGATGACGCCACACCCGCCACGCCAGAACGCCCTGCACCGTCAGCAAGACCAGCGTGGGAAGAAAGATAATGACGCACATGGTGGCAAGTGCCTGATCCGCCGATTTCGCGACGCGTCCGCTCGGCGGGTCGTAGTCAGGCGTCAGCACACCCGCGCGGATCAATTGCACAACCGCGATCCCAAACAGGAGCGTGAAGGCCACGAGTGCGAGCAGGTTCACAGTCAACAGCCGCAACCGGAATCGACGGCAGCCCAGAGCATAGGTGGCGACGAGCACGACGCTGGCCGCGATGAACGACGCAACGGCGAGAGAGCTGTCCCGGAGCAGGCCGCGCGCGATCCAGTAGAACACTGCGATGTTCATCAACGCGTCGTCTCGCTTCGCTGTGTCGAGGCCAGTTTGGGCCATCGTGTCGCGAATGAGCGCATTCGCGAGCTCTTCGAGCCCACCCGCGAGATAGACCGCTGATGCGCCGACGAGACTGCCGCCGACCACCAGGGCAAGCAGCATGGAGAGATGCTGCGCCCACCAGACGCCGCGCCACAGACGCGCGTATTGCGACACGTCGAGAATTGTCGTGTCCGCCATCAGGGCGCCCCTTGATCCTTCGGCGTGAAGGATTGCGCTATCCCGGCAGCTTGATCAGCTTCGCGGCGTTGCCGCCAAGGATCGCGATGCGCTCGTCGTCGGAGAGACCCGGCGTGTTGAGCACGTGATCGACCGGCCCCTTCACCCACGGCACCGCATAGTCGGTGCCGATCATGAGCTGGCTTGCGCCGTGTTCGGCCACGAGATGACGCAGCGCCTCGCCGGTGAACACCAGCGTGTCGAAATAGAGCTGCTTCAGATATTCGCTCGGCTTCTTCTTGAGCGTCGGCCCCTTGCACTGCTCAGGGAACACCGAGCAGCCATGATCCATGCGCGCCGCGTAGGACGGCAGGAAGCCGCCGCCATGGGCGCCGCAGATCTTCAGATTCGGGAACTTGTCGAGTGTGCCCTCGAAAATGAGATGCACCAGCGCGAGCGAGGTTTCGAGCGGATTGCCCATGACATTGCCGAGCGCGCCGGAGCCCTGCACGCGCTTGCTGATGCCGGTCGATTGTGGGGCTGTTTGCGGATGGATGAAGATGAGCGCCTGCAGCTCCTCGGCCTTCTTCCAGAACGGGTCGAACCTGGCGGCGGCGATTTCCTCGCCCTCGACGCTGCCGCCGATAGCGGCGCCGATCAGGCCAAATTCCTTCATTCCGCGCTCGAGCTGCTCGGCGGCGATCTCGGGATATTGCAGCGCGACCGGCGCATAGCCGACGAAGCGGCCCGGGAAAGCCTTGCACATTTCCGCGACCTTGGCGGCCTGCAGGTCGAACATGCGGCGGGCGAGATCGCGATCGGCGCCATACCAGAACGCGTTGATGCTGAGCGCCTGCACATCGATGCCGTCCCGGTTCATGTCGGCGATGCGCGCTGCCTCGACCGGGAAGCCGAGACTGCCTTGCAGCTGTTGCCGCGCGGGGCGCTCGAACGGAGTGCCGTTGACAAGATCGAGCACCGCCGGCACCGCGCAATGCGCATGCACATCGACAGTCCGCACGCGGCGGCCGGCAATGTTGATCTCGCGACGAGGCGCGACCTGGGCGGCCGCATGGCGCAGCCCGCAGCCGACGCAGATGCAGCTAGTCGTGATGGCCGCCGCGTGGCGAAGAAATCCTCTCCGATTGAGCACGTGGGCTCCTTGTCTCAGTCACTGTTTCCGGCCCATGGCACGAGCGAGCCACGAATGCGGCCTGCTCCCTCTCCCCGATGGGGAGAGGGAGTCCCGCCGTGCCGCGTTCGGACTCAGCATTTCCGATTCTAGTCTGCTGTCACCGACCTACCTGCGTCTTGAGCGCCGCAATCTCCGCCTCACTGCGCGGCGTCAGCACGCCGACCTTGCGGCCGCGCGAATAGGGCACGACCACCTGCATCGGCTGGCCCGGTCGCTCCAGGATCGAGATGTAACGAGACTCCGTGCCGCGTGTCGGCAGGTCGAACAGCGTCCATTTGTTGGTCGCTGGATCGTACTTGCCGACCTTGTCGGTGCTCCACAGATTGGTCCAGGCGTTGTGGCCGCTGTCGACTGCGACCTGATAGGGCTGATCAGACTCTGGATTAGGCAGCGGAACGAGCGTCGTCTCCTTGCTGTGGATGTTGATCTTGGCGAGCGTGCCGCCGAAGGAATTGCCGGTGTAGACGAAGTCGCCGTGCTTGTCGGCGCCCATCCGCCGTGGTGCCTGCGCCCAGGCATACGGTGCATTGAAATCCGGCGGCTGGAAGGTCTCGTAGAATTTGCGCTGCTCGGCCGACAGGCTGTCCATGACGGCCTTCTCCGGCGGCAGCCGGAATTCGCTGGTCTTACCGGTCTTGGCGTCGCCGTGATCGATGAGGTCTTCGGTCATCAGCAGCCACCAGCCATTGCCGAGCCGATCGGCGGCAAGCCCGTAGACCGTCGCGGTGCCATGGCTGCCCTTGTAGGTCACCGACTTGTACTCGGTGAACTTCTCCTCCTTGATGTCGAAACGCAGCGCGCCGTCGGGCGATGTCACCCAGATGTTGCCGTTGAGGTCAGCGTCGATCGTGCCGGCGGTGCCGGTGGTCGACCGCGGCGGCAGATAGACCTGCACCTTCTCGTCCTTGGGATCGACGCGGCCGAGACCGCCATGCGCGCGCGAGACATGCGAGCGGGTGTTGAACCACATCACGCCGTTCTCATCGCGGGTGATGCCGTGGGTCCCGGTCGCGATGCCGCGCTGGTCGTCGAGCTTGAAGTGCTTCACCGTACCGGTCTTGCCGCTGATCTTGGCAATCGTGGTGTCGACGCTGGTATGGCCGAAGGTGATCCAGATGTCGCCGTTGAAATCCATCTGCGCATCGTGCACGCCCGACACGTGATGCATTTCGGAGGGCGTGCCGAGCGACCAGTCGGACCCGTCATTGGCGCGGTGGTGGCCGCCTTCCATCGGGAAGTCGTATTCCCTGACGACCACGCGCGCGGCTTCGCCCGATGGCCGCGGCCGCAGCTTGAACTTCATCGAGCTCTCGCCCGGTCCGCGGGCGCGGGCGAGATATTTGGCGAGCTCGCGCTGATGGAATTCGATATTGCCGGTCGGCTTGCCATCCGGGCGCGGATAGACGCCGAGCACATTCACCATCTTCATCAGGTCGAGCACCTTGTACCAGCCCTCCTCGTCGAAGCGGTGCTGCAGCGGATAGCTGGCGGAATGGCAGCCGGTGCAATTTTTCCGCACCTGCGTTTTCATGCGATAGTCCTCGGGCGTGTCGCCCGGCAGCGCGGCCAGGAACTCGTCGCCCGGCAGCTGGCGCACCCAATCCTCCTGATTGGTCATTGGCTGCAGCGTGAAGTCCTGCTGCGTCGTCTTGTTGAGGTCGACATTGCTCTTGGCGGTTTGATAGGTCAGCGCCTGCGCCCACACGCGATATTTGCCATCCGGCAACGGCGGGAAGTAGTAGCCGCCGGCCTCATCGGTATAGACCGAGGTGGTGATGGTGGAGCCCTCGGCTTTCGCCGACACGGTGACGCCACCCATCTTCTCGCCCGACGCCGACGTGATGCTCCCGGCCAGCAGCGCATCGGCCGAGGCGGCGTTCGGGAAACCCAAGCCAGCACTCCAGCCAGCCGCAATCGCTATCACGCTCACACCCGCAAACCGTGCAGTCTTCATGGCGTTTTCTCCAAGTCGTTCTTGTCCAAGTGGTTTCTCGTCAATGTTTTAATTGGTCAGCGCGGCGGCACCGTGAGGGCCTGGTTGCCGACCGGCAGGGTCTTCACATAGGCCGCAATGGCCGCGATCTGATCGGGATTGTAGGTGTATTTGAAGCCCGGCATGCGCGGCCCGCCATTGGTGACGATATCACGGATCGTCTCCTCGCGGCCACCGGCGCTGTCCTTGTTCAGTTCGGGTCCATAGAGGCCGGCGATGAGGGTGGGCCTGGTGTGGCAGACTCCACAGGAGGTCTCGAACAGCCGCCAGCCGAGCTTCTGCTGATCGTTGAGCTCAACCTCGGCGGCTAACGCGGGCGTGGTGGCCACCAGCAGTACGGCAACGAAACCCTTCATTCAGCACCCTCCCGCGCGTTTTCTTGCTCGAAGCAATCTGAATCTTAGCTCCGAAGCTTAGCTTTCTTGGCGGCCCTGGCAAGCCGCCCGCCCGCGCAACGGGGTCGCGGGGCCCGCTGGTTGGAAATCGCTGGCTCGGCCCCTAATGTGGGTGAAAATGCAAGCGAGGCTTCTTCATGCGCTCGGTCGCTCGTGTGGCTCTAGCCCTGTTTCTCTTCTTGGTCCCGGCTGGCTCGAGCCATGCCCAAGGGCAGGGGCAAGCACAGGCCTATCCTAATAGGCCGGTGCGGATCGTGGTGCCGTTCGCGCCGGGTGGAGTGACCGATGTCATGGCGCGGCTCCTTGCCCAGAAACTCTCGGAAAATCTTGGCAAGGAGTTCTTCGTCGACAATCGCGCCGGCGCTGGCGGCAATATCGGAACCGGCGTGGCGGCAACCGCGCCGGCGGACGGCTACACGCTGGTGCTGACCAGCTCGAGCTACGTCATTAATCCCTCAATTCACGCAAAGATTCCCTACGACCCGGAGAAGGACCTCGCTCCGGTCACGATCTCGGCGGTCTCGCCCAACATCGTCACCGTCAACCTGAGCCTGCCGGTGCGCTCGATTGCCGAGCTGATCGCCCATGTGCGTCAGAGCGGCAAGGCGAGCTTTGCCTCGGCAGGCGTCGCCACGACGCCACATCTCTCCGGCGAGCTGTTTCGGCTGTCGCTCAATCTCGACATGGTGCATGTCCCGTTCGGTGGCGCCGGGCCCGCGCTGCAATCAGCGATCGCCGGGCACACGCCGATTGCGTTCACCGGCTTTCCGCCGGCGGTGCCGTTGGTGAGGGCCGGCAGCTTGCGCGCGCTAGCGGTCACCAGTGCACGGCGGCTTGCCGCCCTGCCGGACCTGCCGACGATGGCGGAAGCCGGCGTGCCCGACCAGGAAGCGGAAACCATGCTAATCATCCTGGTGCCTTCGGCGACGCCGAAGGACATCGTCGAGCTCCTTCATCGCGAGATTGCGAAGATCATCACGCTACCCGAAACAAAGCAGCGGCTGGACACGCTCGGCTTCGAGCCGCTGGCGAGCACGCCTGCCGACTCCGCCACGCGAATCAGGCAAGAGCTTTCCCGCTGGGCCAAGGTGGTGCGCGACGCCAAAATCGCGGTGCAAAATCCGTGATTGACGTCCAAGAAACTGGGGTGGAGCGAGAGCGGTGAACCGATGCGGCGCGTCAACACACTGATCGGCAGCCCGATCGAGCGCGTCGAGGACCTGCGGTTCGTGCAGGGCCGCGGGCAGTTCGTCGATGATCTCAACCGGCCCGGCCAGTGGCACGCCGCCATCGTACGCAGCCCGCTCGCCCACGGCCGCATCCGGTCGATCGATGCGAGCGCAGCGCTGGCCCTGCCGGGCGTGCGGGCGGTCGTAACCGCGCGCGAGATAGGTCCGCAGATTCCCGTGATCCCATTCCGGCGCCCCAACCCGACCATCGCGCCCTATGCGCAGCCGGTGATCGCCGACGAGGTGGTGCGCTATGTGGGCGAGCCGGTGGCGATGGTGCTCGCCGACAATGCGGGGCTCGCGGAGGATGCCGTGCAGTCTGTGGCGCTCGACATCGAGCCATTGCCGCCGGTCGTCGATCATCACGCGTCTGCGAAAGGCGATGTGCTCCTGATCGCGGGCACGACAAGCAATTGCGCAAGCGTGTTCACGGCCGTGACGGGCGAAGTTGCGAAGGCCTTCAGCAATGCGCCCTATACGCGGCGCGAGCAGTTTCGCGTACAGCGGATGACTGCGATGCCGATGGAGACGCGCGGGCTGCTGGCCGAATGGGACGGGGGCAAGCTCCGTGTATCAGGCGCCGCCAAGCTTCCATTCTTCAATCGGCGCGCCATGGCCTCGATGATGGGTTTGCCCGAGGAGGCCGTCGACTATGTCGAGTACGACGTCGGCGGCGGCTTTGGCGCGCGCGGCGAGTTCTATCCGGAGGACTTTCTGGTCGCGTTTGCGGCGCGCAAGTTCGGTCGCCCGGTCAAATGGGTCGAGGACCGGCGTGAGCATTTCATGACTATCGCGCATTCGCGCGAGACCGAGAGCGAGCTTGAGATCGCGCTCACTCGCGATGGCACCATTCTCGGCCTGCGCGGTGACATCTGGTGCGACATCGGTGCCTATGTGCGGCCGAACGGCATGACGCCGGTACGCAATGTCGCGCAGTTCACCACCGGGCCCTATCGGGTGCGCAATCTCAGTCTCACTGCGCATGCGATGACGAGCAACAAGACGCCGTCCGGCACCTATCGCGGGCCGGGCCGCTTCGAGGGCTGCTTTTTCATGGACCGGTTGCTCGACATGGCGGCGACTGATCTCGGCCTCGATCGGCTCGACATAAGGCGGCGCAATCTCATTGCGCTCGACGAAATGCCTTATCGGCTGGCGAGCGTCGAGCCCAACGATGGCTTCGGCGACACCGCCTGCGATAGCGGCGACTACTTGAGCACGTTCGAGCGCTGCGTCGCGGAGGCGCGCTGGGCGGAGAAGCTCGCGCTCGCCGGCAAGCTGATCGACGGTCGCTATCATGGGGTAGGCATCGCCTGCTTCATCGAAGGCGGTGGCTCCGGTCCGAAAGAGAACGCGCGCATGGCGATCGAAGCCGACGGCACGATCTCGGTCTATGTCGGCTCGTCGGCGGTGGGGCAGGGGATCGAGACCATCATGGCGCAGATCGCGGCTGATGCACTGGAGCTGCCGCTCGAGCGCATCAAGGTGTTTCACGGTTCGACAACCTATCTGCCGGATGGTGTGGGCGCCTTTGGCTCGCGCTCGACTGTGATGGGCGGCTCCGCCATCGTGCTCGCCGCTGACGCCTTGATCGCCAAGTTTCGCGCCGCCGCGGCGGAAAAATTGGGCGTCGAGACCGTCGAGGTAGGGGTCGTCGAGGGTGACGCCGTAACGAGTGACGGCCGCAAGCTTGCGCTCGCCGAATTCGCGGATCTCTCCGCAGACGGGGAGTTCCGCAACTCGAAAGCGACTTACAGCTATGGCACGAGCATCGCGCATGTCGCGGTCGATCCGACCACCGGGCAGGTCGAGGTCCTGGATTTTGTCACCGTTGACGACGTCGGGCGCGTGATCAATCCACTTACTCTGCATGGCCAGGTCGTGGGCGCTACCGTGCAAGGGCTTGGCAGCGTGTTCAGTGAAGAGATCCGTTACGACGCCAGCGGGCAGCCGCTGGTTGGGTCGCTCGCCGATTATCTCATTCCGGTCGCGACCGATTATCCGCATGTCACGACGATCTCGCTCGAGGAGCATCCTTCGCCGAACAATCCGCTCGGCGCCAAAGGGGCGGGCGAGGGCGGCATCATCCCGGTCGGCGGTGCGCTCACGAATGCGGTCGCGTCTGCGCTCAAGTCGTTCGGCATCGAGCCGCGCGAGTTGCCGCTGTCGCCGCCGCGGGTGTGGCAGCTGATCAACGAGGCACATCCTCTCGGTCGTCGTCCCCGCGCAGGCGCGGACCCATAGCCACCAAAGGATTACGTCGATCGAGATCGTGGCACATTGAGACGACACGGGGTATGGGTCCCCGCCTTCGCGGGGACCACAGTCGTCAATGCTATGCCTTACACCGGTCGCAGCGTCGGCATCAGCCGTAGCGCATTGTCGCGCTCGATCATCTTCAGCTCGGCCTCGGTGAACACGCCGGATTTCTGCAGGCCAGTGACGTGCTCCTCGGTCGTCAGATGCGGCCAGTCGGTGCCGAACAGGATCTGCGACACCGGCACGACGGCCCTGAGCGACGCCATCGCCGGCGCGTCCGGCCCCTGCGCGCAGTCGTAATAGAACTTGCGGGCCTCCGGGAGAAAGCCTTCCGGCAAGATCGGCTGATATTCCGGGCTCTCGTGCACGCGCTTGATGAAGCGGCGCACCAGAAACGGCATGGTTCCGCCGGCGTGCGACCAGATCACTTTCATGTTCGGATAGCGCCGCGAGGCGCCGGAGAACACCATTTTGGCGATGGCGCGCGTCGTGTTGGTGCCGTACTCGATGTCGGCATCGCGCAGCCCGGGTACGATGCGCTCGCAGCAGGGATGGCTGGTCGGGTGGGTGTAGAGCACAGCACCGCGACGGTTGAGCTCCTCGAACACCGGCGCGAAGATCGGATCACCAAGGAACTTGGTGTCGTAGTTGGTCCGCAGAAACACGCCGTCGGCCTTGAGCGAGTTAAGCGCGTACTCGATCTCCTTGAGCGTGCCATCGACATCGGGAAATGGCAGATAGGCGAATACACCGAAGCGGCCCGGATGATCGGCGACGAGCTTGGCCGAGAATTCGTTGGCAACCCTCGAGAAGCGACGCAACTCGGCATTGTCCCGTGGTTCGGCGAGCACCGAGACCGAGATGACGGCGAGTGCAACGCCGCTTTTGTCCATGTCATCGAGCTGCTGCGCGATGGTCGAGCGGTCGTTGAGCCAGGTGCGCGTGCGGTCGACCACGTAACCCGGCGGCACGAAATGGCGATGGACGTCGATGCGGGTGAGCTTCGTGGCCGGGGCCTGCGCGGGTGCCGGCGAGGCGGGCAGCAGCGCGCTCGCCGCGGCCGCGGCGAAGCCCGTGAGCAGGCTCCGCCGCGGCACGCAACAGCCGCATGAGCCCTGCAATCGAGGGATTTCGCTTTGGTACTTCTTGAGCATCTCCACCTCTCAATGATTTCTTGCTCTGTGAATAGGTTCAGGGCCGATCAATACCCTTCTCGTTCATCAGAGTGGCGACGTCGGTCGAGAACAACGTCGTCATGAGGCCGGTCGCAGCCGCTGAACCTGCCGATTTGGTGGCGAGCGCAGCTGCATAGACGGTCTTGAGCTGGAGCTGTTCCGGCAGAGGGCCGATCAGGCTCACGCCGCCAACAACGCGGATCGAGGTGATCGGCGCGACGGTGAGTGCGATCTCGCCCCGCGCGATCGCCTCGAGCGCCTTGGTGCCATCGGGAAAGAGCTTGATCTTCGGGCGCATTGCGTCAGCGATGCCGAGCTCGTTCATGAGCTTGACCAGATAGGTGGACGATGTCGAGCCGTCGGCCGGGTCGGGCATGCCAAACGAGGCTGCAGCGAGCAGCGTGCGCTTGAACTCATCGGGTGTGGTGACGGGCAACTGCGGCCCGCCTGAGCGTTCCGCGACGCCGAGCCGCACCACTCCGAACGGGCGTGCGGCGGCGACGAAGTTCTGGCGCACCAGCGGATCGAGCTGCGCGGGCGGCAAGATCACGATGTCGACCGGCTCACCCGCGGTGATCTTGCTCTGAATTGCGGTGGCATTGCCGAAAGTCACCGTGACCCGATGGCCACTGGCTTTGGCGTAGATCGCCGGCACCTCGATCAGGGCGGGTCGGACTGCAGCCGCGCTCAGGATCGTGAGGTTGTCCGCGTGCGCGCCGGTTGCGGTCGCGAGCATGATCACAGCAACTTTTACGATAGTGTCGGTCCTCATCGGTATGACCTCGAGTTGGTTACCGCACAGGCTCGTCGTCCTGTTCGTTCCTGTCAACATCCGCTATGGTTGAGAAACAGTTTCGTCAGGGAGGACGCCATGAAACGGATGGTGACACGGATCTGGGCCGCACTGATCGCCACTCTCTGGTTGGGCGCGGCATCCGCACAGGAGTTCAAGCCTGATCCGGTCGACGAGGCGGCCGCCAAGCGCGAAGGCAAGGTCACCTGGTATACGTCGACGCCCGTTGCGGCCGGCCAGTACATCGCCAATGAGTTCGAGAAGCGCACCGGCATCAAGGTCGAGATGCTGCGCACCGGCGGGCAGAACGTGATCCGCAGGTTTATGCAGGAGGCCGATGGTGGCCGCATCAACGTCGATTTCATCACGATGTCGGACATGTCCGCTGCCAATGCGATGACACGCCGCGGCCTATTCGTGCCGTTCAAGCTCGCAGGCTTTGACAAAGTGATCCCCAGCGCGAAGGACCCCAACGGCCACTACGTTGCGCAGCGGCTCAGTCTGGTCGGCATGGTGGCGCGTACCGACAAGGTGGCTGCCACCGACATGCCGAAGCAATGGACCGACCTTACGTCGCCGAAATACAAGGGACAATTGGTCATGGCCGATCCCTCGTTCACGGCGATCCAGCTCATGGTGGTCGCCACACTGTCGCGAAAGTTCGGCTGGCAGTTTTACGAGGGCCTGCGCAAAAACGATACGCTGATCGTGCAGGGTCATGAACAAGTGTACGACATGCTCAAGCGCGGCGAGCGGGTGATCGCCGCTGAATCAGCCGATCCGCGGGTCTACAACGATGGCAAGCCGCCGTCCAACATGCGGACGATCGTTTCGCCGGACGGCACGATCGTGGTGCCGTCGCCGAGCGCGGTGGTCAAAGGCTCGCCTCATCCCAACGCTGCCAAACTGTTCGCGCAATTCAACATGTCGGTCGAGGTGCAGAGCAAGCTGTCCGAGGACGGCCGGCCGTCGGCTCGCACCGATGTGCCACCGCCGGAAGGGCTGCCGCGGCTCGACGAGATTGCCATCTATCCGATCGACTACGACTACATCGAAGCGAACACGCGCCAGCTCAAGGCGAAGTTCGCGGAAATTTTTCAGTGAGGAGGGCTACCAACTCTCCTTCGTCATGCCCGGCCTTGTGCCGGGCATCCACGTCTTGCTTGTTTTGCTGAAACAAGACGTGGATGGCCGGGATAGGTGTTTAGTTCCAGGACATGCCTGACACCCGTTCCGGGACATGGTTTACACCGTCGGGTTAGTCAAATCGATGGTAGCGATCTCCCGGGCGCCAAAGAAGA
>Ga0126377_10002370_pt1 | contig 12952 bp, 10 predicted proteins | sample PanSoiMetPlot_22_FD_92647 | JGI IMG/M metagenome (GOLD analysis project Ga0126377, IMG submission 92647) | Tropical forest soil microbial communities from Panama - MetaG Plot_22 | ecosystem: Environmental > Terrestrial > Soil > Tropical forest > Bulk soil | place: Panama | collected 2016-02-17
ATGCCCAAAGGCCGCTACGCGATCATGCGCCGCTACATGCCGCTGGTCGGCTCGCTCGGCCTCGACATGATGACTCGCACCTGCACCGTGCAGGTCAATCTCGACTTCGCGAGCGAAGCCGACATGGTGAAGAAGTTCCGCGTCGCGCTCGCGCTGCAGCCGATCGCGACGGCGCTCTTCGCCGATTCGCCGTTCACCGAAGGCAAGCCGAACGGCTTCCAGAGCTACCGCTCGCACATCTGGACCGACACCGATCCCGATCGCACCGGCATGCTCGACTTCGTGTTCGAGGACGGCTTCGGCTACGAGCGCTACGTCGACTACCTGCTCGACGTGCCGATGTACTTCAGCTACCGCGACGGCAAGTACATCGATCTTGCCGGGAAGTCGTTCCGCGATTTCCTCGCCGGAAAGTTGCCCGAGCTGCCGGGCGCTACGCCGACGCTGAAGGACTGGGCCGATCACATGACGACGGCGTTCCCTGAGGTCAGGCTCAAGAAATACCTCGAGATGCGCGGCGCCGACGGCGGTCCGTGGAATCGCCTGTGCGCGCTGCCGGCGTTCTGGGTCGGCCTGCTGTATGACTCGACGGCGCTCGATGCGGCGTGGGATCTCGTCAAGGACTTCACGAACGCCGAGCGCCACGCGCTCCGCGACGGCGTGCCCCGGCATGCGCTGAAGCTCCCGTTCCGCGGCGGCACCGTGCGCGATCTCGCCGAAGCGGCGCTCAAGATCGCCGGCAACGGCCTCGCGCGTCGCGCGCGGAAGAACAAGACCGGCGCGGACGAGAGCGTCTTCCTCGAACCGCTGATCGAGATCGTCGAAGCGAACCAGACGCCGGCGGAGCGCAAGATCGAGCTCTTCAACGGCGAATGGAACGGTGACATCGATCGCGTCTTCCGCGACTTCGCGTACTAGCAAGTCGGGTTCGCTGGAACGGACGCGCTGCGCGTCCGTTCCCCTCCGTCGCTTGCGCGAGAGGGCTGGGGTGAGGGCAAGGTGACAAGGCTCCCTTCCGTGCGCAGCGGTGTCAGCGGATCCGCACTACCCGCGGCGCATGGCAAGCTAACCACCCGCCGCGCAATCGCATCGAACACCGCAGCTAGCGCACCTATGACTTCCGGCGCACGCACCCGCGTCGCCCCTGTGACACAAACCTCAATTCCCTCCGCTCCGGGAGCCGCCATGTCGTTGCGTCGCCTCTTGCCGTATGTCGTCTTGCTTGCGCCGCTTTCTGCTTCGGCCGGCACCAAGCTCCTGCGCTTCCCCGACGTCTGCGGCGACCGCGTCGTCTTCACGTATGCCGGCGACCTCTGGACCGCCTCGACGCAGGGCGGCACGGCCACGCGCCTCACCGCCGGCCCAGGCATCGAGCAGTCCGCGCGCTTCTCGCCCGACTGCAGCCGCATCGCCTTCACCGGCGAGTACGGCGGCGACGACCAGGTCTACGTGATCGCGGCGACCGGCGGCGAGCCGAAGCAGCTCACGTTCTATCCCGCGATGGGTCCGCTCCCGCAGCGCTGGGGCTTCGACAACCAGGTCTACGGCTGGACGCCGGACGGCACGTCGGTCCTGTTCCGCGGCTGGCGCGACTCGATCAGCATCTCGAACCCGCATCTTTACACCATCAGCGTCGAAGGCGGCCTGCCGTCGACGCTGCCGATGCCGGTCGCCGGCATCGGGCGCTACTCGCCGGACGGGAAGCAGATCGTCTACTCGCCGAAGTACCGCGACTTCCGCACCTGGAACCGCTACGTCGGCGGCTGGGCGCAGGATCTCTACATCTACGACTTCGCGTCGAAGACCGCGAAGAACATCACCAACGATCCGAACACCGACCGCGACCCGGTCTGGATCGGCAACGGCATCTTCTTCATCGCCGACCGCGGCGAGCACCTGAATCTCTATCGCTACGACACCGGCAGCGGCGAGACCCGGCAGCTCACCGACTACAAGAACGCGGACGCACGCTGGGCGAGCGGCGATTCGAAGGGGCAGGTCGCGTTCGAGGTCGACGGCGTGCTGCACGTCTACGACGTCAACGCGAACCAGGACCGCGCGCTCGACATCACGGTGCCGAGCGATCTCGTGCGCACGCGCGCCGAGGAGAGGAGCGTCAAGGACAAGATCGAGGACTTCGCGCTCTCCGGCAACGGCAAGCGCGCGCTCTTCACCGCGCGCGGCGAGGTTTTCTCGGTGCCGCTCAAGGACGGCATCACGCTCGACCTCACGCACACGCCGGGCGCGCACGAGCGCGAGGCGCAGTGGTCGCCGGACGGCAAGCGCGTCGCTTACGTGTCCGACCAGAGCGGCGAGGAAGCGATCTGGGTCCGCGACGCCGACGGCAACGACGCGCATCAGCTCACGAACGAGGCCTTCGGCCGGCTCTACGCGCCGCGCTGGTCGCCGGACGGCCTTCGCATCGCGTTCGTCGACAGCGAAAGCCGCATCCGCGTCGTCGCGGCGGCGGGCGGCCCCGCGCCGGTGATCGCCGACGATCCGAACGGCTCGCGCCGCGACTACGCCTGGTCCCCGGGCGGCCACTACCTCGCGTATTCGATCACCGACAAGGACACGCAGCTCTCGCAGCTCTACGTGCGCGATCTCGCGGCGGCGAAGAGCGTCCACATCGGGGACGCGCGCTTCGACGCGTACGCGCCGACGTTCTCGCCGGACGGCAAATACCTCTACTTCCTCGGCAACCGCGAGTGGACGCCGCAGCTCTCGAACGTCGAGTGGAACTTCGCCGCGAACCGCGACACGGGCATCTTCGCGCTGACGATGCGCAAGGGACTCGACAATCCGTTCGCGCCGCGCAACGACAGCGCCGCGAAGGACGACGACAAGAAGGACGCCGACAAGAAGAACGGCGAGGACAAGAAGGACAAGCCGAAAGCGGCCGCCGAGATCGACGACCGCATGGATCTCGATGGCATCGAGCAGCGCCTCGTGCGCGCGCCGATCGATCCCGACAACGTGCCGTGGATCGCGGTTACCTCGAAGGCGCTGCTCTACGTCGTCTCCGACGCCCAGTACTACGACCGCGACGGCGCGTTCAAGCCCAAGCTCAAGAAGTGGACGTTCGAGGAGCGCAAGAGCGAGGACGTGTACGAAGGCGTCGACGACATCTCGCTCGCGGCCGACGGCAACACGGTGCTGATCCGCAACGACAAGGCCTACAAGTGGATCGACCTGACGGCCGGGAAGCCCGAGGCGAAGGACGTCTCGACCGACGGCCTTTACGCGCTCGTCGATCCGAAGGCCGAGTACGCCGAAGTGTTCCGCGAGACGTGGCGCCGCTATCGCGACCACTTCTACGTCACCAACATGCACGGCTACGACTGGAACGCGCTGCGCGCCAAGTACGAGCCGATGGTCGCCTGGGTCGGCGATCGCAGCGATCTCAATTACCTCCTGGGGCAGATGGTCGCGGAGCTCTCGGTCGGCCACGCGTACGTCAGCGGCGGCGACCTCGGCCTTCCGCCGAAGCCGCACGTCGGCCTCATCGGCGCGCGCTTCGAGCTCGACGAGGCCAGCGGCCGCTATCGCATCGGCCGCATCCTGCCGGGCCAGAACGACGAGGACCGCTACCGCTCGCCGCTGACCGAAGTCGGCGTCGACGTGCACGAAGGCGAATACGTGCTCGCGATCAACGGCCAGCCGCTCGACGCGAAGGACAATCCGTATCGCCTGCTGCGCACGGCGCCGGGCCAGCTCGTGCAGCTCACCGTCAACAGCCGCGCGTCGACCGACGGCGCGCGCACCGTGCTCGTGAAGCCGATCGACAGCGAGGAGCCGCTCAACTACTTCGCGTGGGTCAAGCACAACCGCGAGTACGTCGAGAAGGCGAGCAACGGCGAGCTCGGCTACCTGCACATCCCGGACATGGGCGGCGACGGCCTGCGCGAGTTCGTGAAGTGGTTCTATCCGCAGCTGCGCAAGCAGGGCCTCGTCATCGACGTGCGCGACAACGGCGGCGGCAATGTCTCGGCGATGGTCATCGAGCGGCTGTCGCGCAAGCTGCTCGGGCTCGACTACGGCCGCGGCTACGAGATCACCGGCACCTATCCGCAGCAGACCTTCATCGGCCACCTCGTCGCGCTCTGCAACGGCACGACCGCGTCGGACGGCGACATCTTCTCGTACATGTTCAAGCAGGCGAAGCTCGGGCCGCTGATCGGCACGCGTACCTGGGGCGGCGTCGTCGGCATCAACAGCTGGGGCCCCGCGATCGACGGCGGCGACATCTTCGTGCCGCAGTTCGCGACCGCGAGCACCGAAGGCCAGTACGTGATCGAAGGCCACGGCGTCGATCCCGACATCGAGGTCGAGCAGGATGTCGCCGCGCAGCTCGCCGGCAAGGATCCGCAGCTCGACCGCGGCATCGAGGAATTGCAGAAGGCCGTGAAGGCCGCGCCGGTGAAGTTGCCGCCGCCGCCGCCGGCACCCGTGAAGGCGCCGGCCGACATGCGCGCCGCCGGTGTTTCCGGCTGAAAAAAAGCGGGGCGTTACGCGGATTTGACGTCGCGCAGCGTCCAGTGCTTTCCGATCAGGAGATCCAGCCGATGCTTCAGGATCACGTGCGGCAGTGACGTGACGACCTGGACGTCGGTGTGCAGATCGTGCTGCTCCGCGCTCACCGTCGCCGACGGATCGCTCGCGCCGAGCGCGGGATCGATCGCGTCGGGATCGGGCTGCATCTTGCGCCAGCGCTGCCACAGCGACGGCGAGCGGAGCGCGTCCTCGAGCAGGCTCGCGAAGCTCTCCGGCGAGCCGCCGTGGAACGACAGCTCGTGCGATTCGCCGCGCGAGCGGGGCAGGTCGTCGATCGAAATGAAATAGCGCTGCGTGCTCATCGCGAGTTCCGATAGGGCGAGACGGCGAGTCTAGCAGCGTCGCGTCGCGAGGATCGCGAGAGCCAGGCGAGCGCGGCCGCGAGGACGCTCGCAAGGCAGCACCAGCCGAGATAGCGAAGCTCCGCCGGAACGAGCAGCAGCAGCGGCACGAGATAGAGCCACGTGCTCGCGAGCAGCGCGAGCGCGCAGGCGCCTGCAAGCTCGCGCCGCCGACGCCATGCCGCCGGCGCGGCGAGAAGTCCGATCAGGAGATAAGGCCAGCCTGCGAGCACGCTCGTCGTGCCGAGCCGCGCCGCCGCGCGCATCAACGCCTTGTGCAGTGCGGATTCGTTGCGCAGCACGCGCGGGTTGTCGCGATACCGGATCTCGTCGTCGACGTAGATGAGCTCGCGCGGCCACGACGGATCGTGCACGCCGAGCAGCGCGACCGCGCGCCGCCAGTGATGCACGATCCAAGCGCCGGGATGCCGGCGCACCGCGTCGAACCACGCCGTGCGCAACCGGGCGAGCTCATCGGGCGTGTAGTCGGTCATGAACGGATCGCGCATGCCGTGCTGCGTCGATTGCAGCATCGGCACCATGCTCCAGTCGCGGAATGCGCCGGCGAGCTCCGGCACGTCGAGCCCCGGCCCGATCATGAACGGCGGCAGCAGCATCTCGCCGGTCGAAACCGAGATCGCCGCGAGCTCCCATTCCGCGGCGGCCGTCCAGAGCGGCACCTTGCGCTCGACGCGCGCGCTGATCAGCACCGCGAACGCGAACCAGAGGCCGAAGAACGCCAGCGCGAGCAACGCGACGTGGCGCTTCGACGCCGCCGGCCCGAGCGCGAGCCACGCGAACCACGCCGCGAACGGCAGCAGTGCCGCGATCGCGTTGTAGCGGATCGCAGCGGCATAGAAGAGCGCCGGCAGCGCCACGACGAGCCAGCCTCGCGCCTCCGTCGCCTGCGCACGCGCCATCGCGCCGACCGCGAAGAGCAGCGCCGAGAAAAGCCCGACGTCCGTCCATACGTGCCCGCGCAGGAGCCACGGAACCGGCGCGAACGCGACGACGAGCATCACGACGAGCGTGCGCCATCGATCGAGCCGCAGCGCGCCGACCAGCAGTGCGAGCCCGCTCCAGAACAGCGCAAGGTGCAGCGCGAACACGAGCCCGGGTCCTTCGACGAGCGCGTCGCACGCGCGCCACACGAAGATCAGCATCGGCGGCGCAATGTCGGTCGTCGCGCCGCCGCGCGCCTGCCACCACGTGTACGCCGAGTCGAACGACATCTGGCCCGGCCAGTACGCCGCGACGTCGAACGCGAAGCCCGCGAACGCGACGAGCCACGGCAGGAGGCGCGGCGGCACGGCGAGCGAACGCGCTTCGCGGCCGATCATCGGTCAGAGCTTTCCGAGCGCAGGCGACAACGCCGCGATGTCTTCGCCGCTTCCGGGCGCCGTCGAATGCGCGAGCACGCCGAGCAGCGGCGCCGCGATGCGGGAGCGCAGCGTCGCGAGATTTTCGTCGGCGTACTCCATCGCGGGATCGATGCGGTTCGCGATCCAGCCCGCCAGCGTGCAGCCGTCGGCGCCGATCGCACGCACGCCGAGCAGCGCGTGATTGAGACACCCGAGCCGAAGCCCGACGACGAGAACGACGGGCACATCCAGCGCGCGCACGAGATCGGCCTGCATCAGCGTCTCGGACAGCGGTACCGACCAGCCGCCGACGCCTTCGACGACGACGCGATCGCCCGTCGCCGCGAGCTCGCGAAACGCACGCACGATCGGCTCGAGCTCGATCTCGACAGCGGCCTCGCGCGCCGCGAGGTGCGGCGCGATCGCGAGCGGCAGCGCAAACGGATTGCACGCCGCGTACGAAGGCGCGGGCGCGCTCGCGGCGATCAGCGCCTCGGCGTCCTCGTTTCGCAGGCCGTCCGGCGATTCGCGGCAGCCGCTTGCCACCGGCTTCATGCCGATCGCGCGCTGGCCGCTCGCGCGGAATGCGTGCAGCAGCGCGACGCTCGCGTGCGTCTTGCCGACGCCGGTGTCGGTGCCGGTGACGAACACGGCGCGCGCGCTCAAGCCGTGCTCCCGATCGCGGCGAGCTGGCGTCGTTCGCGTCGCGCGAGCAGCTGGAACGCGACGTAGACGAGGATGTAGACGAGGCCCGGCGCCGAATCGAGCGGCATGCTTTCGCCGCGGCCCATCGGCAGGAAGAGTCCGAGCAATACCGACGCGACCGCGATCGCGATCACCGCTTTCCAGCGCAGGCAAAGCGTCGTCGTGCGGATGCGCTCGGCCGGCGTGAGGCCGATCGCGTCGGCGAGCTTCATCGCATGCGAGTACAGCGCGAGAAAGATCAGCGCCGTCAAGAGGTAGCCGAGGCCGAATACGACATAGAGCGTGCGCAGTTCCGTGACCGTGTGGATTTCGACTGGCGTTTCGGCAAGCGCGCCGCCGCTGATGCCGGCGAGCGTCAGCTCGGCGACCATGCGCAGCGGATACACGTAGACCAGCACCATGAACACCAGCGCGAGGCTGAGCCGCGTCGCGACGACGTCCTCGATGCCGTAGTGCCGCGACCAGTTGCGATGCGCCTGCCAGAGTCGCCCGATCACGAAGAAGCTCGCCGCGAACGCCGGCACGCCGCGCATGGCCTGAACGAGCTCGGCGACCGACGCGGGCACGCGCCCGATCGCGATCACGAGCAGCGTCACCGCGAACGCGAAGGCCGCATCGACGAACGCGTCGACGCGCGTCGGCTGAACGCCGCGGATGCGAAAACCGTGGTCCAGAAGCGTCGTCGTGGCGGTCATGGCGGGCGTCCCCGGGGCGCGCGCAGTATGCCAGCGCCGCACGGCGGCGGCGTGGGCGTACAATGCGCGCCGCACGCCCTTCGAGACCGCCATGTTCGTCGCCGCAGCACCGCGCTCCACCAGCAAATCGGGCCAGTACGCCGAGCTCGCCGAGCAGGCCGCGGGCCTTCTCGCCGGCGAGCGCGATCGCATCGCGAACGCGGCGAATTTCGCGGCGCTGGTCTGGCACGGCGTGCCGCGCATCAACTGGTGCGGCTTCTATTTCTTCGACGGCAAGGAGCTCGTGGTCGGTCCGTTCCAGGGCAAGCCCGCCTGCGTGCGCATCGCCGTCGGCAAGGGCGTCTGCGGCACCGCGGCCGCGACGCGCGAGACGCAGGTCGTCAAGGACGTGCTGGCGTTCCCAGGCCATATTGCCTGCGACGTCGCGTCGCGCTCGGAGATCGTCGTGCCGCTCTTCGACGGCGACCGCCTCGTCGGCGTCTGGGACGTCGACAGCCCGGACGTCGCGCGCTTCGACGAGGAGGACCGCGTCGGCATGCAGCGGCTTTGTGCGATATTCATGGAGTCGCTGCGCGGCTGACGCCGTGCCCGGGAGGGGTGCGATGACCAAGATCCGCAACGTGGGACCGAAATCCGCCGCCTGGCTGCGCCAGGTCGGCGTGCGCACCAACGAGGACCTCGCGCGCATCGGTCCGGTCGATGCGTTCCTCAAGGTCAAGCGCGCCGGGTTCCGGCCGAGCCTCAATCTTCTCTACGCGATGGCCGGCGCGCTCGCCGACTGCCACTGGGCCGAGCTCCCCGAGGACCGCAAGCAGGAGCTCCTGAGCGCGCTCGAAGCGGCCGAGTCGGCGAACCCGATCCGCACGCGCTGGGAAAAGGCGGCCGCGGCGAGCGAGCGCGGCGCGGCCAACGGCTCCGAAGAAAGCGAATCGCACGACACGCACGCCGACGCGCACGAGAGCGCCGACGACGACGGCGAAGAACGCTCGGCCGCGGACGACGACAGCGGCGGCGTGAGCCGCTTCGACTGATCGAAGCTACGGTTTTACGACGGCGTAGTTTCGCGCGTCCTCGCGCCACTTCGGCGCGGACCGGATCGCGGGCAGCACGTCGGCCGGCGTCTCGACGAGCTGCCACATGTCGCGGTGCCGCGGATTCATGAAGCGCTCCGCGATCATCTGCTCCATGAAGCGCTGCAGCGGCGCATAGAAGTTGTTGGTGTTCACCAGCACGATCGGATTGAAATAGAGGCCGAGCCGCTTCAGTGTCAGTGCCTCGGCCATTTCCTCGAGCGTGCCGCAGCCGCCGGGCAGCGTGACGACGGCGTCCGATCCGGTCAGCAGGCGATGCTTGCGCTCGCGCATGTCCTCGACGACTTCGAGGCTCGCGAGCCCGGGATGCTGCCATTCGACTTCGGTCATGAAGCGCGGAATGATCCCGACGACGTGCCCGCCGGCCGCGAGCGCCGCGTTCGCGAGCGATCCCATGAGACCGACCGCGCCGCCGCCGTAGACGATCGTGCAGCCGGCTTCGGCGAGGAGGTGCCCGAGCGTGGCGGCGGCTTCGTGGTACATGCGGTCGCAGTGCTCGCTGGACGCACAGTAGACGCAGATGCGCATGCGATTACGGCTCTCAGGACAGCGGTCAGTAGATCACAAGGCGCGTTTCAATGCGCCCCGGCGAGACGCGCGCGAAGGTCGGCCGCGTAAGGACTCTGCGAAGCCGTGAGCTCGGGCGCGACTTGCGCCGCAAGCGCAGCAGCTTCGTCGCGTCGATCGAGCGCGGCGAGCGCCACTGCAAGCGCGACCTCGACTTCGACTACGCGCGGATCGCCTGGCGGATGCGGGGGGCTGCGCACCGCGAGCGCCTCGCGCAGCAGCGGCTCGGCTTCCTCGGCGCGGCCGCGCGCGAGCTTGGCGCGCCCGAGCGCAAACAGCGGCGCGCCTAGTCGGACGTTTGCCTTCGGCAGCGCCTTGCGCGCGGCGGCGAGCGCGGCGGTTGCGGTCGCCTCGGCCAGCGCCGCGTCGGCGGTGTCCAGCTGAGCCTCGCTAAGCTGCGCATCCATCAACGCGAACGACGGATTGGTTTCATTGCCCGAGCGCTGCAAGGCGTTCAAGGCAGCCTCGAGCTCGCGCCTGCCTTCGACGGCGCGGTGCCGAAGGCGCAGCACGTTGCCGAGGTGCGCGCGCGTCAAGTTCGGCCACTGCGAGGTCGGCGCGTCGTGCTGCTCCTGTATCGCAAGCGCCGCCCGCAGCGACGCTTCGGCGTCGGGGTACCGGCCTTCGAGCGCGAGGCAGATGCCAAGATTCATCAGCGGATTGGCGGCCTCGTAAGCATCGTCGGTTCCCTTGATCTCTTTCCACAGCGCCAGCGTTTCGCGAAAGCCGGCTTCGGCCTCCTCAAGCTCGCCCAGATCGCGCCGGTCCATCGCGGCGACGTTGAGTGCGTAGGCCAGCACGTCGGGACGATCCGCGCGGGATCGTTGCCGCGCGATCTGGACGAGACGCAACCGCTGCGGCAATGCTTCGGCGAGCTTGCCCTGCTGCTCCAACACTCGCAGGAGATTTGATCGTACGCTGCGCGCGCCCTCGGTATCCGGTCCGTACAGCGCATCGGCGATGTCCGATGCCTCGCGCAGGCGGCGCTCCGCGCCGACGAGATCGCCGCTGTGCAGCAGCATCAGGCCGTAATCGTTGAGCGCGCGACCGAGCGCGCCGTGCCGGTCGCCGTGCCAGGCACGCCACGCGGCGACAGAGTGCTCGAAGGCGTCCGCCGACTCCCGATATCGCGATAGCTCGTCGAGCGCGATGCCAAGAGTCTGCCAATCGTCCGCGGTGAACTCGCTGACTTCGCCGTAGCGCGCCTGATCGGCCGCGAGGGTCTCGCGCAGCGGCTGCTCGGCAAGATTTGCGTCGCCCCGCCAGACCAGCAGGCCGTTCATCATGTGGCGCGCGTCCGACGCTTCCCGCGTGCCGGCAGCGCCGGCGCTTTCGGCCAGCCGGAGCGCGAGACTCGCATGATCGTAGGCGGGCACGAATGCATGCTTGTCCACTTCGAGATAGCCGAGTTCGATGAGGCTGCGTGCCCTGATCTCAGCGGGCACGCCGGCGCCGGTGCTCGTCTCGACCGCATGGTGCAACAGCTCGTCGGCGCGCTCGACGTCGCCGATGTTCCGGTACAGGCTGCCGAGCAGCGTACCAAGATCGGCCTGGAGCGCCGGCTGGTAGCGCACGCTGTCCTGCATCTGCTGCGCGCCTTTGTCGAGCAATTGATGCGCGGTGACCGGCTGGCCGCCGTTCTCGTCGGGCGAGATCTCGGCGAACGTATCGGTCAGGAACCGGCGCACGGCCTGCGCACGTTGTGCCTCCCCGCGCGCCAGGCCTGCCTCGTGCAGACTCACGGCGGCGGCGGCGAGGCTGACGAGGATGACGCCAAGCGCCGCCGACAGCGCGAGGCGGTTGCGCAGCGCGAACTTCTGCAGACGGTAGAGCGCTCCGTCGCCGCGGGCTGCGATCGGACGTCCTTCGAGATGGCAGCGAATATCCGCCGCGAGCGCATGGGCCGTCGCGTATCGCCGCGCGGGATCGAATGCGAGTGCCTTCAACGCGATGCGATCGAGGTCGCCGCGTACTGCGCGCCCGGCTGCGGCTTTCTCCGTGCGCGCCAGCGCCGCGCTCGGCGCGAGCGGGTCGGCGCCGTCACCCGGTCGCGGCCGCGCAGGCCGCACGCCCGCGAGGAGCTCGTACAGCACGACGCCGAGTGCAAACACGTCGGTTGCGGTGGTGATGGCGCCGCCGCTGAATTGCTCGGGCGCGGCGTAGTCCGGCGTCAGCATGCGCGCGAGGGTCTCGGTCGGCTGTGCCTCGTCGGTCGTCGCCAGAACCTTGGCGACGCCGAAATCGAGCAGCTTCGGAACACCGTCTTCGCAGACCAGGATGTTCGACGGCTTGATGTCGCGATGGATCACGAGATTCTGATGGGCGTACTGCACCGCTGCGCAGATCTCGAGAAACAGGCGAAGGCGCGCGCGGATATCGAGCGAAGCGCGGCGCACGTAGACGTCGATCGGCGCGCCTTCGATGTATTCCATGACGAGGTAGGGCACGCCGCGCCCGTCGACGCCGCCGTCGAAGAGGCGCGCGATGTTCGGATGCTCCAGTCGAGCGAGGATCTGGCGCTCCTGCCGGAAGCGCTGCAGCAGGCCCGGCGTCGGATATGCGATCTGCTTGATAGCGACCCGCTGCTCGAACTCGCCGTCGCTGCGCTCGGCGAGCCAGACTTCGCCCATGCCGCCGATGCCGATCGATCGCACGACGCGATACGGTCCGAATGCGAGCGGGCGATCGGGGTCGCTCTCGAGCGTCTCGACCAGACTCTCCGCGAGAAGGCCGGGCGGCGCCTCCATGAAATCGCGCGCCTTCGCATCGGCGCGAACCAGGCGTTCGAGCCGGTCGCGCATTGCGTGGTCGTCGCCGCACGCCGCACGCAGCCACGGCTCGCGGTGCACGGGTTCGATCTCCAGCAGCTGTGCAAAAAGCTCATGAAGGCGACTGCGATCCATGGCCGCTCACGGATCCGGATACAGCGCTTCGTAGAGGATCGCCTTGGCGCGGCGCCAGTCGCGGCCGACGGTGCGCTCGGTCAGGTCCTGCATCGTCGCAATGTCGGCGACGCTCATGCCGGCGAAGAAACGCAGATCGACCAGATTCGCGAGCCGCGGCTCGTCGGCCTCGAGCTGCGCCATGACATGCTCGAGGCGCAGCAGCTCTTCGGGACCGAAAGATCCGCTGGGGACTTCGGTCGCGTCCTCGAGTCCGACGAGCTGCACCTGCATGCCGCCGCGCTTCTCGGTGAGCTTGGCGCGCGCGTGGTCGATCACGATCTGCCGCATCGCGCGTGAGGCGACCGCGAAGAAATGCGCGCGATCGCGCAGTCCGGCGCCCTGCTGCGTAAGCTTGAGATAGGCCTCGTGCAGAAGGGCCGTCGTGTCGAGCGTCGGCGTCGACGACGCGGACAGCTGCCGGCGCGCGAGCCGTTTCAGCTCCGCATACACCGTCGCAAATGCGGCCTTGAGCGCCGCGGCATCGCCGCGATTCGCCGCCTCGAGTAGCGCCGTGACGTCGGACTGCCCCACCTCGGTCCCCTGAACGCCGCTCCGCGAGTATAGCCCCGGTCCTCTCGCGGCGTGCCGGTGCGCGGAATGTCTGGTCGCGCGGGATTTCTCGTTTTCTCAAGTGCAGACGGCTTCGCGTTTGCGCGGGAGGAGGGCACATGAGGATTCGTTTCGAGGTCGCCG
>Ga0126377_10002371_pt1 | contig 12950 bp, 10 predicted proteins | sample PanSoiMetPlot_22_FD_92647 | JGI IMG/M metagenome (GOLD analysis project Ga0126377, IMG submission 92647) | Tropical forest soil microbial communities from Panama - MetaG Plot_22 | ecosystem: Environmental > Terrestrial > Soil > Tropical forest > Bulk soil | place: Panama | collected 2016-02-17
CAACACCACTGATTGGTCGTAGAATCCCCGCATGGACGGGGGCCACTCCTACAACGTCCGCATCTGCCACTGGGTCAACCTCGTCGCATGTGCGTATCTGCTGTGGAGCGGCGTCCACATCTTTCTCGATTTCCCTGAGCTGTATTGGGGCCACACGGGCTATCGCGGTTATCCGGCGGCGTTCAGACTGGCGGACTGGGGTGTGTCGTGGGACGAGGCCGGTGCGCTTGGTGATCGGAGGTGGGGACGCAACTACCACTTCACCGTCGCCTGGGTGTTCCTCACTAATGGCCTCATTTACGTCGCCTGGAACCTCTACTCGAAGCACTTTCGCAACCGGATGCTGCCCGCTCGTGATGAGTGGACGGCTGCGCGCGTGAGCCGGGAGCTCCGCGACCATTTGCCCTGGAGATCGCGTGAGCACCAGACCGACGGCAGCTACGGCACGCTGCAGAAGACGTCCTATCTCATTCTGATCTTCGTGTTCGTGCCGCTCATGATTCTGACCGGTATTGCGCAATCACCCGGGTTTACTGCTGCGATGCCGTGGCTGTTGGATCTGTTCGGCGGCCGCCAATCTGCGCGTACGCTGCACAGCATCGGCACAGTGGTGCTGGTGCTGTTCGTCGTCGTCCATGTGTTCGAGGTTGCCGCCGCAGGCTTTTTCATCAAAGTCCGTTCGATGATCACCGGGAGCGTAGAGCGATGAGCAGACACTTCTCGCGGCGCGCGTTGCTGGCGGGCGTTCCTGCGCTCGGCGGATTGTTGTTGACCGGATGCTCGCGCGAAACATTCGTTCCGCCTCGCGTGCGCGGCGGATTGATCGGCGCCGCTGATGTCCTGACGATGAGCACGAATCGAATCCTGCTGTCGGGCCAGCAGCTGGCGCGCGAGTACAGCCGGAGCGACATCGCCGATCCTTTCCCTACTTGGAACCAGACCAACCCTCGAAACGCGGAATATCAACTTCATGCGTCGGAAGATTTCAAGGACTGGCGACTGCCAATCAGCGGCCTGGTGGCACGTCCGCGTCAACTGTCGCTCAAGGAGATCAGAAGCCTGCCCGCCCGAACACAGATCACTGCTCACGTGTGCGAACAAGGATGGTCAGCGATCGGCGAGTGGACCGGCGCCCCACTCCAGCGTGTCCTCGAAGAGGCCGGTGGCGTCACTCCCGCAGCACGCTACGTCGTCATCGACACGTTCGACGGGTGGTACGAGGGATACGATCTGTTCGAGGTCGCGCATGCACAGACGATCCTCGCCTATGGACTCAACGGTCGCGACCTTCCGAGAGGCAATGGCTGGCCGCTTCGTCTCCGTGTCGAGCGGCAGTGCGGATACAAGAACCTCAAGTTCCTGAAATCGATTCGCGTCGTCGACTCGATGGCTGGCATCGGGAGGGGCACTGGTGGCAGCAACTCGGACTTCGGGTTCCATTGGTATGCCGGGGTCTGACCGGGGATGCCATACGATTCGTATATGGACTCGAAGTTTCACCTCGCGATGGCGGCGATCAAAGCGGACGACCTCGAGCAGCTACGCAGCCTGGTCGCTGCAGACCGATCGCTCGCAACATCGCGATCGTCGACGAGTCATCCCACGCTGCTTCAGTGCCTGGTCCTCTCTGGTCAGCATGCAGCGCACAAACTGGACATGGCGAGACTGTTGATCGCCGCTGGCGCCGAGCTCAACGAGTCGCTCGTGGCGTGCGGCAGCTGCGACAACGTCGAGGTCGCCGAGCTGCTGCTCGATTCAGGAGCGGCGCTCAACGGCACGGGCGGCTGGTCGCCCCTCGAAGAAGCCCTGTACTGGAACAGTCGGCGAGTGGAAGACCTGCTTGTTCGGCGCGGCGCAACCGCACACAACCTGCGCATCGCGTCCGGACTCGGCCGACTGGATCTGATGGAGAGTTTCTTCAGCGCGGACGGCAGTTTGAAGCCGACCGCCGGGTCGATCAATTGGCCCTGGGGCGACCTTCAGGTGATCGAGCACTCGAACTTCGACGAAGCCGGAAGGCGGCAGCTCGCGATGCGGTTCAGCGCGTGGAAGAACGATCGGCAAAGCATCATCAACAACGCCTTCGTCTACGCGTGCATGCATGGGCACGTCGATGCTGCGGATCGCCTGCTCGCAAGGGGCGCCGAGATGGACGTCATTCCCGGCGGATTCGACTACGCCGGAACGGGCCTGCACTACGCCGCGCTCAATGGACATCGCCCCATGGTGGAATATCTGATTCGCCGCGGTGCCGATCGCACGGTTGTGGATGAAAAGGTCCGCGCCACGGCAGCGGGTTGGGCGGAGCATGGTGGTCATGTCGATCTTCGAGACTATCTGACTCCCTAGCTTCCTTATCTATTGCACCTGCGGTCCGAGGGGCGCGCGTTGAACGATCTCGACGCGCGCGCCCCAGGGATCGGTGATGTAGGTCACCGTGTTGCCCGCGGCACTCTTGCGAGGCGGCTCATCGAGCTTGATTCCTGCCGATTCGAGTCTCTTCACGAACGCAGCGTGGTCCCTCACGTCGAAGCCGATGTGATCGAGAATTCGTCCCCGCGTCGGCGCCTGCTTCGTGTCGGCCCTGGCGAATCGAAGCTGTACTCCGGGCAGGTCCACGACGGGCGCGTTGTTTCGTGAGCCCACTTTTCCGCCGAACGTTTTCGTGTACCACTCCACCGCCTTCGGGATGTCGGCTTCCGTGACAGAGAAATGGACGTGTTCACCCCGAATCGGCACTGCCTGCTTCTTGTCCTCGAGGATCTCCATGCGGACGCCGTCCGGCGTCACGACGAACGCCTGATCGAGGCGGTTGTTGAGGCCCGGTAGCACGTTGACACCCGCTGCTCTCCACTGGGCGACTCGTTTCTGAACGTCGTCGACGATGAAGCCGACGTGGTTGACGACCGAACCTTCGGTGCCGCCGTCGCCTTTCTCGGTCTGGAGGTTCAAATTGATGTAGAGACCCGGGAACATCACCAGTGGGTTTCCTCCGGGCATGAACAACTTTCCGCCCATGGCGAGGAAGATCCTCTTGTTCCACTCCACATCCTTCGAGATGAGATGCCAGTGACCCATGGTCACGCCGATCTCGTTGAACGGAGCCGGTTGCGCGGCTGCCGTGGCTGCGATCAGCGTCGAGCCGAGGAAGAACGCGAGAAGGGTGCGTCTGGTCGAATCCATACTGGTCTCCTTGCAGAAGCACTGTGTGGCGCCGCTATGGTAGTCGTTTCCTCGACTGAATGGATCGGGGCGGAGCCGCCCCTCGGCGGCATCCTGTCACTTCACGACCACAGTGAAGCACTCGGTCCGCAACTCGTTCGTCGGATTGGTGAGATCGTCGACCAGCCGAAACATGACATCGAATGCCGTCTCATCGGCGATCGTCGGCGCACCAAAGTCGATATGGGTCGAGCCTGCTCCCTCTTCGGAGGTCTGTAGCACGACGAGTGGTCCGGCCGCCGGCATCGGGAAGGTCACGAAGTTTGGCGTCGGCGGTCCCCACGGAGCGTCACCGGCTGCCCGTTGGCAGATCCCGTCAGCGCCGTTTGACCGTCCGATCTCAGGAGCGCGCTGAACGTAGAAGATGGTGCTCGGCCGCGCACCGTGAACGTTCACGTTGATCTGCGCGGAGAAGGAGCCGTCGACGGCAGCCGTCGGCGTGACATTGACGATCCCGGAACCGACGCCGCGCACTGCGGTCAGCTGTTGTGCATGTGTCGCCGACGCTGAACCGAAGGCACCTTGCGGAGACTGAATCGCAGGCGACGACGCCTGTGAGCTTGATGCACTTGGACTGAAGGGTTGATTGCCACACGCCACGAACGTGGTTGAAGCAGCGATGCATCCGAGCAGAGTGAAACGAATCATACGAACCTCCAAAGGACCCCTTCATCGAATCGATGAAGTCGCGTTCAAGATCCTCTCGAGTCGGGTACCCGAATGCCATCGAGACTGTCTGAAGAGTTCATGAAGTTCTTATGTGGGGACCGCTATGATCGCCACAGCGATGAGCGGCACGTTCCACTTTCGCCAGTTCGAGCTCGATCTCGCCGCCTACGCCCTGAGGGATCGTGGCAAATCGGTCAAGCTCGAAAAGATTCCAATGGACGTGCTGGTTCTGTTGGTGCAACGGGCAGGCACTCTGGTTCAGCGTTCGGAGATTCAGGCAGCGTTATGGGGCGCCGAGGTATTTGTCGAACACGATGCGGCCATCAACACGGCCATTCGCAAGATTCGCCAGGCGTTGGGTGACGATGCGGAGACGCCCCGGTTCATCCAGACGGTGGTTGGCAGGGGATACCGGTTCATTGCGCCGCTGGAGTCACCCTCGATCCACCGACGCTCGGAGTTTCCGCGCTATTCCCTCAAGATCGGCAAGGAGGAGTTCATCCTGCACTCCGGCGAGACTGTCCTCGGACGTGACCCGTCTGCCGACGTCTATGTGGATCACCCCTCGGTGTCGCGCACACACGCCCGAATTTCGATCGAGTCCGGTGGAGCTACCCTGCACGACCTCGGGAGCAGAAACGGTACGTTCCTGAACGGCCGACGAATCGGTGCGGCCGAGAAGATCGATGACAAATCAGTGATAGGTCTGGGGCCAGTCACTGTCGTGTTCTGCGTCTTGCGCAACCCGGTATCGACCCGGTCCATGAGTGCTGGAGAGTCTGCCGACTGACTTGTCCGCGAGTATCCCGTATGGCAAGCTCAGTTGCTGACATGCGGAACCGGCTCGATTCGTGAGTCGGCCGCGGCGGATGCGTCGATGACGCTCACTCCGGGAACGCGGCTCGGTCCATACGAGATTCTGTCGCCGCTCGGCGCTGGCGGAATGGGTGAAGTGTACCGCGCCAGCGACAGCCGGTTGGGGCGAGAGGTTGCGGTCAAGATCGTCTCAGAACACCTGACTGACGACTCTCGCGCGCTTGCCCGGTTCCAACGCGAAGCGCGCGTCGTCGCGTCTCTCTCTCACCCCAACATCGTCGCGCTGCATGACGTCGGTACCGAGCGTGGTGTGGCGTTCGCCGTCATAGAGCTGCTCGATGGCGAGGCTCTCGATCGGCGTATCGCCTCAGAGAATTTTTCATGGACCCAAGTGCTCGAGATTGCAGCATCGATCGCCGATGCGCTCGCGTTCGCGCACGATCGGGGTGTCGTGCACCGGGATCTCAAGCCGGCAAACATCTTCGTGACGCGCGACGGCGTGGTGAAGGTTCTGGACTTCGGCCTTGCCAGACACGATCCACTTGGCGTCGATGCCAAGACGACGGTGCCTGCAGTTCCCCGAGACACCGAACCGGGAACCATCCTCGGTTCCGTCGGCTACATGTCGCCCGAGCAAGTGAGGGGCGAGTCTGCGGATGCCCGTTGCGACATTTTCTCTCTGGGGTGCGTTCTCTACGAGATGTTGTCGGGGCGTCCGCCGTTTGGGGGCGGGACGCCGCCAGAAGTACTAGCAGCGATCCTCAGAGACTCGCCGCCATCGTTGGCAGACGTCAGCAGGCATGTCCCACCTGAGGTCAGCGCAGTGGTTCAGCGCTGCCTCGAAAAACGTCCTGAGCAGCGATTCCAATCGGCTCGCGACCTCGGGTTCGCGCTCCGTCAGTGTCGCAGAGCCTCCCAAACACGGGGTCTCGATCGTCGCACCTCTCGTCGAGTCTCACCACGAGTTTCGATCGCGCTCGTGGCCATTGGTCTCGCAATCCTCGCGATCGGTTTCTGGTTCAGTACCCACGGAAAGCCGGCGGCCGCTGGCCGCATCCAGTCGCTGGCTGTGCTCCCGCTGTTGGACTTATCGCCCGATCGAGGCCAGGAGTACTTTGCCGACGCGATGACGGAGGAGCTGACCACGCGTCTGGCGAAGATGGGCAACTGGCGGATCACATCGCGAACGTCTGTGATGGGATATCGCCGCACGGTCAAGAAAATCCCGGACATCGCGCGGGAACTCGGGGTCGACGCGGTGATCGAAGGCTCGGTGCTACGCGAAGGCGCACGGCTGAAAATCTCCGCGCAGCTGGTCGACGCAAGGACCGGTTCAGACGTGTGGGCGGAATCCTACGAACGCGAGGAGCAGGGTGTACTGGCGCTGCAGGATGACATTGCCCGCGCAATTGCGCGTCAAGTCGGCCTCGCCTTGACGCCGGAGGCGAACAAGACGCTGACGGCGGGGTCGCGCCCGGTTCTGCCGGCGGCATTTGAGGCGTACGTCCGTGGCCGACACGCCTGGGATAAACGCAGCGAAGCCGACCTGCGAGAGGCGATTCGCGACTTCCAAGCGTCAATCGATGCCGATCCCACGTACGCACCCGCCTACGCCGGATTGGCTGATTCGTACGGCCAACTCGGTTACGGGTCGTACGTGCGACCGGACGAGTCCTTTCCACAGGCGCGCAAGGCCGCGACGCGCGCCATCGAGCTCGACCCGACACTCGCCGAGGCGCATGCGTCCCTCGGCTATGCGTTGATGTATTACGACTGGAAGTTCTCGAACTCTGAAGCCGAGTTCCGACGTGCGATCGACCTGAACCCGAACTACGCGATCGCGCATCAATGGTACGCCTACCTTCTCACCGCTCAGGAACGACCGGCCGCAGAACCAGAACGAGAGATCGCAAAAGCCCGGGAACTCGATCCGCTCTCCGTACCGATCTACACCGATCAGGCGTACATCCTTCATTACTACCGGCGGAACGAGGATGCCGTGCACGCAGCGAAGCTGGCGCTCCAGATGAATCCCAAGTATCCGCCTGGCTGGTTCTGGCTCGGCCGCATTTACACGGCGCAAGGCCGCTACGAAGAAGCCGCCTCCGCCCTCCAGAACATCGGAGCGTTGCGAACATGGACGCCGGCGATGGCTGCCCTTGGCTACCTCTATGGCAAGCGCGGTCAGACCAAAGAAGCCGCAAACGTCCTCGGCGAGTTCGATGCGCTCGCACGTGCCGGACGCTATCCGTCCAGTTACGCGATCGGGGCGATCTACGCTGGCCTTGGCGATCGTGAACGCGCGCTCTCCGCGTTGGAGGCGGCATATGGCGAGCGATCGCATTGGCTGGTCTGGTTGAAACGCGATCCGCGGTGGGACCAGATTCGCGACGACCCTCGCTTTCAGGCGCTCGTTCGCCGCGTCGGTTTACCGTACTAGGGCCGCGAACCAGCGAATCGGTCTCCGTAGCGCAGCGGCGCACCCTCCCGCCAGGGGTGATAGTTGTTGCTGAACTCGATCCGTTCGCCGAGCGGAGGATGACTGGCGCGCCACAGCTTGAACAGGAGTCCCGGCCAGGGATTGGCGAGCGCGTCCTCCTGCAACTTCACGAACGCGGTTCCCGCGCTGTGGTTCGTCTGTGTGATCTCGAGCCCGAATCGATCCGCTTCGTGCTCGATGTGACGGCTGAATGCGAGTTGTGCTGGGGCGATCCCGAGCGAGAACACGCTGGTGACGAGCAGCAGCAACGGCAACGACGACACGTCGGCGAGGTCGGAGAAGCCGAACCGGTGCGACCAGCGGGCGACGATCGCGCCCATCGTCTTGTAGGCGGCGTAGAGCAGGACCAGGATCAGCAGGGACGTAAACGCCACCAGCTGCCAGACGTGCCCGAGGACGTAGTGCCCCATCTCGTGGCCCATCACGAAGAGCAGCTCGCGATCGTTCATGCGCGCGATGATCGTGTCCCACAGGACGATTCGCTTGGTCTGCCACAGGCCTGCGACGTACGCATTCAGTGTCTTCGTGTCGACGCTCTTGTTGACCTCGAACACCCGGCTGCCTTCGATGCCCGCGCGATCCGCCAGCGCGAGGATCTTCGCCTCCAGTGCCTTGTCGCGCATCGGCTCGAATCTGTTGAAGAGCGGTGCGATCCAGATCGGCGCGACGAGATTAGCGACGACGATGAAAGGGATGGCGGCTGCGGCCGTGTAGAGCCACCATCGCCGCGGGCTCTTGCGCAACAGCAGATACGGCACCCACAGGAACAGCCCGCCAGCGATGCACGTCACCGCCAGCGTCGTCAGCGTGTCGGTCCACCATTTCTGCAGCGTCTGGTTCGACAGGCCGAAGGCATGCTGTCGAACGAACTCTTCGTAATAGGTGAGCGGCAGGGTGACGACCGACGTGACGATCGTGAACAGCGCAAAGTACACAACGATCGTGAAGAACCAGTTGCGTCCGATCCTGCGTGCCCACGTGCGTAGCGTCGCGGAGAAGCCGGTGAACAGGATGACCGCGAGCAGCGCAATCGACACGACCTGGTCGAGCACCCACAATCGATTGCCGCTCGTGTAGTAACGAAGTGCCGTCGGCGTCGCAGGCGGGACAGCCACCGGAGCTGTTTCGTCGACCGCCGCTGGTGTGGGTCTCGACCGGGGCGTGTCAGCAGGCTGCAGGACGTTGAGCGCAATCGCCAGCGCGAAAGCCGGAAGCATGCGATCAGAGTTCCGATAACTCTGTGAACAGCCCTGTACTATCGCCGAGTGTCTCGACCGGCACACCGAGCCGGTTGAGGAGTGTCAGTTGCAGGTTGGTCAGCGGCGTGTCCTGCGGATACACGAGATGACGGCCGCCCGCGAGCGCGCCCGCGCCCCCGCCTGCGAGCAGCGTGGGCAGCGGGCCGTGCGTGTGCCGATCGCTGTTGCTGATGCCGCCGCCATACAGCAGCATCACGTGATCGAGCAGTGACCCATCGCCGTCGGGCGTCTTGCGAAGCTTCTCCAGATACGACGCGAACAGCGAGACATGATAGAGCTGAATCTTGCTGCACTTCTCCATCTTCGCCGGGTCGTTCTGATGGTGCGTCAGCGGATGATGCGGCTCGGGAATCCCGATCTGTGGATAAGGCCGGCCGGTCTGTTCGCGCCCGTACATGAACGTGATCACGCGTGTCAGGTCGGACTGATATGCGAGCAATTGGAGGTCGTAGAGCAACTGCACGTGCGGCTCGAAACCATCGGGGATTCCCGACGGTTGTTGCACCTCGGGCCCCTGTTTCGTCTGCTGTTCCTCCGCCTTCTGAATCCGGCGTTCAGTGTCCCGGAGCGACTCGAGATAGTCGCTCAATTTCGTGTTGTCCGATGGACCGAGCGTCTGCTGCAGCTGCTTCACGCGCGCGGTGACCGAGTCGAGAATGCTGCGATCCTGGCGCCGGCGCAGCTCGCGCACTCGAGCATCCGTGCTGTCGCTCGAGCCGAACAGCCGCTCGAAGACAACGCGCGGGTTGTTCTCCGCCATCAAGGGCAAGGTCGGCGTGCGCCACGACAGCGTGCTGCTGTACGCGCAGCTGTAGCCGACATCGCACGCGCCAACCAGGCTATTATCGTCCGCCGTGAGCTGCAGCGACGAGAGCTGTGTGTCCTTCTCAAAGGCCTTCGCTGCGATCTGGTCCATCGAGATGCCGTTCTCGACGATGCTGTCCGACTTCCTGACGTGGACGCCGGTCAGATACGAACCGGACGCGCGCGAGTGGTCGCCCCCGCCATCGCCGAGCGCTTCCGCCTGATGGCTCGAGAGATTCGTGATCACGATCAGCTGATCTCGGAAGGGCTCGAGCGGCGCCAGCGTGCGCGAGAGCATGAAGTCGCGCCCCACACCCTTCGGCAGCCAGTTGTCGTAGATGACGCCGTTGGGATGGTAGACGACGCCAAGGCGGCGGATGGCTTTCGCGGGCGTCTTCACCTGCGCGGTGAGCGCAGGCACCATCGCATCGAGCAGCGGCAGCGCCAGGGCCGTCCCCATCCCGCGCAGCACGGTGCGCCGCGCGATCGCTTTCTTCGTGACGATCATGGCCGCGACCTCCTCATCTGGAACGGCGGGCTCTTGACGATCGCGAGGATCGTCGACGACCAGCGGTAGTCATCGGCTGCTGCGGCGCGCACGATCGCGCGGATAGCGGGCGCATCGGCGTACTCCATCTCACGGCCGATTGCGTACGTGAGCAGCTTGCCGGTGACCGTCCTCACGAACTGCTCCTTCCGTGCCACCAGCGCGCGCCGGAGCGCGGCCGGACCATCGACCTTCGTGCCATCGAGCAGCACGCCGGTCGCGTTGATCGCCGCGTCGCCGTCCCTCGTTCGCCATTGACCGATGGCATCGAAATTCTCGAGGCTGAAACCGAGCGGATCCATGCGCGCGTGGCACGAGGCGCAGACCGGATTGGCGCGATGCTGCTCCAGCATCTCCCGGACGGTGGTCGTCTTTCCGAGCTTGCTTTCGTCCAGGTTGGTGTTCGCGTTCGGTGGAGGCGGCGGCACCGGCGCGGCGAGAATGTTCTCGAGCAGCCACTTACCGCGAATCGTCGGCGACGTCCGGGTCGGATACGACGTGACAGCGAGGACGCTCGCTTTGCCAAGCAGTCCCCAGCGGTTCTCGTCGGTCAGGGTCACGCGTCGGAAGTGGCTTCCGTACACACCCGATATGCCGTAGTGCCGTGCCAGTTGCTCGTTGAGGAACGTCGAGTCCGCCGTCAGCAGTTCCGCGATGCCCCGATCGGATTTCAACTGATCGTCGAGGAACAACTCGGTCTCGCGCACCATGGCCGAGCGGAGGTTGTCGTCGAACCACGGGAACTTCGTGTTCGCATCGGGCGTCAGCAGCCAGACGTTGCGCGTCTGCAGCCACTGACCAAAGAAATTGTCCACCAGCGCGCCGCGCGCGCGCGGCTCGGCGAGCATGCGTCGCACCTGTCGATCCAGCACGCCGGGTTCGCGCAGCCGGCCGCGAATTGCGAGATCGAGCAGCTCTTCGTCCGGAATGCTGCTCCAGAGAAAGAACGAGAGTCGCGACGCGAGGTCGACGTTGGAGAGACGATAGGCTGTTCCTGGAGGCAGCTTGGGATCGGCTTCGATGCGGAATAGAAAATCTGGACTGGTGAGCAGCCGTTCGAGCGCCGCGCGGATGCCGTTGTCGAAATCGTGCTCCGCACGCGCGCGCTGATAAAACCCCATCAGCGTCTGCACGTCTTCGGTCGTCACCTGCCTGCGATAGGCGCGACGCGCCAGAGCCGAGAGAATCTTCGTTGCGCATTCGCTGTCTTCGTTCGCATTGGCTGGATGACAGACGAAGATGCGCTGCCGGCTTGGCGAGTCCCTGGGCACGCGCCCGTCGTAAGGTCCGCCGATCAGCAGCGACGAGATCGCGAGCTCGGCGCTCAACACATCCCCTTCGCGGTTCCAGATCGGAATCCGCGCCGGTCCAAGCCCCTCGGCCTTGATGCCTTCTGTCTTGACGATGGTGGCGACAACCTGATGGAGGCCGGCGGACAGTGTCGCACGAACCTGCAGCATGTCGTCGGCGTCTTCTCGCTGCTCGACAGTGCCTCCCCCGATCGTGAACTGTCCGACGCGCGCACCATCGACGCGCAGGTCGATAGTGGTCGGCACGTGCAGCCCTCGAATCCCGCCACCGTACGTCCTCAACAGCCGTACTTTGAGGATGTACGCGCCATCAACCGGAAAGTAGTGACGGGCGGCGATGCCGCCGCGCGACCCCAACGAGAACGATTCACCGAGACGATCGGTCTGCCACAGCCAGGTCTGTTCGTTGGTGTTGCCCTTCAGCGCGGTGTAGCGCTCGAACGCCGGGCGGATCGTCGGATCGCCGACGGCTACACGCGCGATCTTGGCGGCGGCTGTCAGGTAGCGATCGAGCAGCGCGGGCTCGACGCTGAGCGCGTCGGCGTTGGTGTCGAAGCCGTAGGCCTGCGCATCGGGCGGGAGCATCGACGTGGAGTCGATCTCGACGCCGAGCAGATCGCGCACGGCGTTGGCGTATTCGGTGCGGTTGAGGCGATGGAGAGAAGCGGGCCGACCTGGATTCACACGCGCGGCTGCGGCGCGATCCAGCTCGGTCTCCAACCAGGTGGCGACCGTGTCATACGTCGCATTGTCGGGGCGCGGCATGTTCGCCGGCGGCATCGATCGGCCGCGCAGCTGCACGACGACCCGTTCCCACGTGTCCGACGAGATCGCGACCCGGTCAGCGTCCGCTTTGTCGAGCAGCAGGTTCGCCGTCTTCAATCGCTCGTTGTGACAGGTCACGCAGTACTTCGTGACCAGCGCCCGCGCCGGGCTCTCGCGCGCGCTATCCGTCGTGGGGACCGCCTTGAGGCGGCCCCGTTCTTGCGGCGCCGCCTCGATGCACACCGCTCCCATCCACGCGAGACATGCGCACATGGTCAGCGTTCTTCGCACGCGCGTTCGCGATCGCATCACCGGCACTTCACCTGCGCCTGGCACGGCTTTCCGAGCTTCGGATCGGCGCCGTGTCGCAACAGAATGTCCGCACCCTCTTTGTTGTAGAGCACGCCGCCAAGACGATCACCGTACCCCGAGGCGGCCAGCCACGGTGTGATGCTCGCTTTGCTCATGGCGTTGACGTCCGCGCCTTTGTCGATGAGCAGCTCCAGCAGTCTGTTCCACCCGCGATAGGCGGCGCCGAACAGCGCGTTCTCGCCGTAGGTCGTCGCCCCTCTCGCATCTGCACCGAGATCGAAGAGGAACCTCACCGCCTCGAGCGCCTGCGCTTCGGTAATCGGGCTCTCCCCGATTCCGCGATTGAGACCCGAGGCCGCCATCACCGCCGTCGCTTTCGAGTCGGTGATCAACTTGGGATCGGCGCCTCCGGCCAGGAGGAGCTTCATCATCTCGAGATCGTCGGCGGCGCTGGCGAGTAGAAATGGTGTCGCACCGGGCGCGTCCTCGTATCCGCCGCCCAGCCCTGAGAACCCCGGCGGCCGGCGCGTCATCCGCGCGTTGGGATTCGCGCCGTGTGCGAGCAGCGACTTCACGAGCGCGATCTTCTGCTGACGGTTCGGGATGCCGCTCATCGGTTCGGCGAACCCGTACACCTGATTCGAGATGCCGCCTTCCCAGGTGCCTGACGCCCAATGCAACGGAGTAAAGCCCGCATCGAGCACGTTGGGATCGGCACCTTGCTCGAGCAGGAAGAGTGCGAGCGG
>Ga0126377_10002372_pt1 | contig 12949 bp, 17 predicted proteins | sample PanSoiMetPlot_22_FD_92647 | JGI IMG/M metagenome (GOLD analysis project Ga0126377, IMG submission 92647) | Tropical forest soil microbial communities from Panama - MetaG Plot_22 | ecosystem: Environmental > Terrestrial > Soil > Tropical forest > Bulk soil | place: Panama | collected 2016-02-17
CCAGGCCCTTGGCCAGGCTGCCGGGCGGCGCATAGGCGACGAAGCCGGACTTGGGATCGCGCAGCTCGACACGCTCGGCATCCTCCGGAACCTCGATGACGCGCATGCCGATCGGCTCGCTGCCGCCTTCCGGCAGCGGCATGCGCCGCGTGCCAGAGAAGTAGGTCTTCGGCACGGTCTCGGTCTCGACCACGCGGGTCCAGCGCTTGACCGGCAGCGAAGCGAAATATTCCGCCGCGATCTTTATCTCTTCATCAGTCATCGCCCTGGTGAAGGTCAGCATGTTGGCCGCGCCCTTGCGCACGCCACTCTTGAACTCCGCGAGCTGGCGCGCGATGTAGCCGGCGCTCGCGCCCGGCAGCCGCGAGTTTTCCGGATGACCAAAGCCAGTCGAGAGATGGCAGCTGATGCAGGCGCGCACCTCCCGTCCGCGGCCATGCGCCACGATCGAAGGCATCGGCGGATGCTCGTCCGGAAACCAATCCGGCGGCTCATTGAAGGAATCAATCTGCGATTGGGTGTAGGTCTTGCTGCTGCCGGGCACGTGCTTGAGCTCGCCGGTCTCGGGCTTGCGCGGCGCGCCAGTCACGCCGGGCGGCGGAAACGCCCAGTCCGGCCGCTCGACAGCGGCTGCAATGGCCGGCAGCGCCGCCAGCATCAGTGCACAGGCGATGGTCTTCATCGATCTCCTCCCACAACAATAGGTCGCGCTTCACCGGCGCGGCTCGAATCCACCATACAATAGCGCGACCGAGAGCAACAGCACGCGGTACCCCCACAGAAATACTTCATGACCAAGACGAAAGCGTTGCCCGCACCAGCCGCGACGCGATGCAAGAAATCCACAATCGGCGGGCCTTTGACGCGCATCGAACACCCCCGCTAAGGCGGAGATCCCGGGACATCCCGCTGATTTACCGTGCCCTCGCATCGCAACAGGATGGCGACAAGCACCAATCGAGGTGCGAGCAAACAGACAGGAGACCTCCCATGTTCAAGAACACCGTGATCGCGCTCGGCGCCACGCTCGTCCTCGTGACCGCGCTCGGCTCGGCGAGCTATGCGCAGCAGAACGCGCAGGAGTGGCAGCGCGCCTACGAAAAGTCGAAGTCAGGCAAGAACTGCGTCGGCGGCGACGAGAGCGCGGCGAGCGCCTATCCGAGCTGGATGCAGTGTCGCAACAGATAGTGTTGCGATTGATCACTCGACGTTCGTTCCCGCGTGCGCCCTTTCGCGGGGATGAACGGCGAGCGAACCGCGCCCGCTACTCCTCGGGCTCGGTGGTGAAGAACAAGGGGTAGCCTTTCGCCTTACCGAGCTCGGTTGCTTCCTTGGCCTTGGTCTCAGCGACGTCCTTGGCGTAGACCGCGATCACGCAGGCGCCGCGCCGGTGCGCGGTCATCATGACGCGGTAGGCCTCGTCCTCGTTCATGCGGAACACCGCTTTGAGCACCAAGACGACGAACTCGCGCGGCGTGTAGTCGTCGTTGAGCAAGATGACCTTGTAGAGCGGCGGCCGCTTGGTCTTGGGCCGGACCGCGGTGCGCGGCTTGACGATGCTCTTGGCCATGGCGGTTCCATTAGCGGCAACCTTGCAAGCACCGGAGCATAGAGCATTGCCAGAGCCGGCGCAGCCCGGTCAGCCCAACCGGACATTCTGTGATCGCCATCACAGCAGCCCGCGCCCATCAGCCTAGATTTCGTCACGACGGCGATGCCGTCCCGCCCATTTCAACGGCGCAGCGCGCCACGATCGATGGAGTAAGCCGATGTCGCCTCACCGCACACTGATTACCCTTTCCGTTGCCATGGCGGTCCTCTGGACCATCGGCATGCTTTGGTGGCTCCCGCCAACCGCGGCCGTGGGCTACGCGGTGCAGGCGGCTGCAGGCGCTATTGTGGGCATCGTCGGGTATAGCGGGATGCGCATCTGGATTGCCTTAGGCCCACAGTAGCCTGACACTCGCGCGATGGTTTCCGCGCGATAGGTCCACGCGAGAGTTCCATAGTTCGAAAGGGGCGCAGCACGCATCAGTGTGCGCGCCCTTTTGCATTTGGCATCACACATCGTGTTGAGCTCGGGCATCGCATGCTTCGCGTCACGCTGGTGATGTCGAGGATGTGATGACGATGGCGTGACGGGCCACAATGGCGTGATCACCACAAATGGCGCGATCACAGTGCTGGTCGCAGTTCTGTCGGGATGCTGAACCGATCTTCAGCAAACTTTTCCCGGGCGCTCTGCAACCGCGGTTCTGCAGCTCCGTATCAATCAACGGATGTCGACAATGACATCTGTGATGAAAGGAGTAACCCCCGATGATCCGCAAGCTTACCGTCGCACTCGCCGCCACCGCAGTGGTCGGCACTGCTGCGCTCGCGCCGAGCGCGGCCAACGCTACCTGGCGCGGCTATGGCTGGTATGGCCATCCCTACTACAGCTATCCGGCCTACGTTTATCAGCCGGGCTACTTCGTCTACAAGCCGCACTACGTTTACCCGCGCTACTTCCATCGCTGGAAGCACGCCGGCTGGTGGAACTACCGCTACTGATCGCCTGATCGCCAAACTCCGCGGCTTCAAGGCCGCGGGCCGACGGCAACCCCGGTGTCTCGCGAGCCCGGGGTGGTCACCGGCGATGATCAGCGCTTCCTGTTGAGGTTACCGGCGTCCCGGGGAGCTTCCTTCTGCGCAGCCCGATCGGCTGGCGAGGGTGGCAGCGAGTCAAAGCCGCCCAGCACCGGCAAGATCACACCCGCCACAAAGCTCCCGACGACCAGCAGCGGGATCACCCCGTTCACCAGGCTCACCACTGGCGCAATGAATCTCGGACCACTTCTGCGCAGCGACCAAAGCCGTACCGCATAGCCAAGCGTTGCCACTGCGACACCTGCCCCGAAGGCGATGATCCCCCACAGCACACCCTTCTTGAGCAGCAGCGCGCCCGGGCTCGCCCAGATCGCCTGCAGAAATACCAAGAGCACGATGGCACCGACCGCATTGACGATGATGTAAGCCTTCTGGCCTTCGAACATCACGCGTTCCTCCACATCGCTCAGGGAATTGTCGATCGAGTCCCGCCGCGGGCTCGATTGCGGGCCGTTCTGGTTCAGCTGCGCCAACGCCATGTGTCATGCCTCCAAAGTCTGTCGATACGTGTCTGTCGATACATGTCCGTCGCAAGCAGAATGATCGCCTGGCTCACGTGATAGTTCAGGTGTCCGCCCCCTCATTCCGACACACATTCAAGACCATCGAGGGGCCGTAGCTTGCCGCATTCTGCAGTACCGGTTCCCCGTGTGCGTGCCGCAGTGTCTGTCCGACGCACGGAAATCAGCTGCAGACTTGAAGCTAGACGCTATTGCACAAGGCAACGCAACGGCGCGGACGTGCACGCAGCCGCATTCTCCCCTACAAAGAATATTCGCTGTAGATTGTTACCCGCAGACACTGATTCGGCGTGACTATTTCCAGTGCGGCGGCCAGGTCGCCTGCACGATCGGCAACGTTTGCATGCGGCGCATCCAGGCTGTGATCTTGGGACCGGCGAGATCGGCAGGAATCAGTGCCGGGTTGCGGCTTGCCATCCGGGCGACCAGTGCGGTCAGCGGATAGAGCGCGTAATCGGCGGCCGAGAGCGCACCGGAGAGATAGTCGCCGGCGATCAACGTTTCCCAGAACGCATATTCAGACTTGAGTTTGGAACAAACACTGGCGATGTGGGCTGCATCGCGCTCAGCTTCAGGCGTGAACAGCACCGCCTCCACCAGCCGTTCCATGCGCTCGGCGAAATAGGAGTCCGCCTCGCGTATGAGACGGCGCTCAACGGCGCGCTGGCGGAGCTCGGCGGAAAACAACGACGGCTGCGGCCAGCGCTCCTCGACATAGTCGACGATGGCGGCGCTTTCGTAGAGCGCGAAATCGTCGTGGACCAGCACTGGAACTCGCCGGCGCGGGGTGAGCTTGCGGAACTCCTCACTTTTGAAGTCGCCCGCGTCGTAGGACATCGTTCTCAGTGTGAACGTCACGCCCTTGTGGACAAGTGCCAGCCATGCGCGCCAAGCATAAGGCGAGCCCGACATATAGTAGAGCGTCACGGTCATAGTTCCCTCCTTAACCATAGGACGGCAACATAGGGCCGACCGGCATTTGCGCCAGTGAGGTAAGTTTCCCGGCAATCCTGGTCACAAGAAGCCGGCAAACGCCCCCTCGCCGTGTTATTGCCTTGTTCGGGCGCGAGCAAAAGCCTCAGAAATCGCCATGATCTGGTGGAGATTTGGCGGTATGAGCGGGGACATGCAGGGGTCGAGCAGACAGGGGTCATCGCCAGTGCTGGTTTCGCGGCGTGCGCTGCTGCGCGCGCTCGGCGTATCCGGTGGCGCGCTGACGCTCGCTGGCTGCGCCGGCCTGGGCGCAAGCGAGACTGCGCAATTCTATAGCTCACGAATCGCTGCGAACCCGACCGTGCTCGCGGCCACGACCCGCAAATCCGTCAATGGTGGCCGCGCCAAGCCATGGTACGGCGCCGAACGCGGCTCGCTCAGCATCGCGCGCGTGCGGCTGACACCACCTAACAATGACGGTTTCTCGTTCGCTTCGATGGGACAAGGCGAGTGGGCGATCAAACAGGTCGAGCCAATACGTGGTCAGCTTGGTGAGCTGATCGCGGAGGCACAGGAGCGCAGCATTCTTCTCTACGTCCACGGCTTCCGGTACACATTCGAAGAGGCCGTGCTCGATGCCGTGCAGATCTCCGACAGTGCCGGATTCCATGGCGACACCATGATGTTCTCCTGGCCCTCAAAGGCCGGGCTGTTCGACTATGTCTCCGACCGCGAAAGCGCGATGTGGTCGCGCGACGCCTTTGAGCGCGTCCTCGATGCAGTGATGCTGTCGCCCGCCCGCAGTCGCGTGCATCTTGTTGCCCATAGCATGGGCACGATGATTACGCTCGAAGGGCTGCGCCAGATCTACGCCCGCTACGGCGACGCGGCCGCCGACAAGATCGGCGCCGTAGTGTTCGCGTCGCCCGATATCGACATCGACGTGTTCAGGTCCTCGATCGAGCGGCTCGGCCCGCTGGCGCGCAAGATCACCATCGTGACCGCCACCAACGACCGCGCACTCGCGCTGTCGCGCAGGCTCGCTGGCGGCATCACGCGCGTCGGTGCTGCTGAGAAAGAACAGCTGGAGCGGCTTGGTCTCAACGTGATCGACGCCAGCGACAGCTGGGGCATCATCAATCACGATGCCTTCCTCACCATTACCGATGTGCGCAAGGTCATCCGTCGCGCCATCGAGGCCGGCGCGATCAGCCTCTAAAAATGTTAAACGTCATTTGAACGTCTGAACTGCGGGGGCTGCACGAGCACCTAGCCGAGCGGGCGATAGCTCCCAGGACGCGGACCAAACCGGCGCGTCACCTTGCGCTCCACGATAACGGCACGTTCGGTGTTCCCGCGCTTGGTGAAGGTCACGCGGTTGACGTCCTTGCGCTGAGAGGCCTTGAGCACCGCCACTTTGACCTTCTCAACCGGCATTCCCATCAAGCTCGCCGCAATCTCGGCCTGCTCAATGGGATCGTCGGTCAGTCCGCGCGCCGCGAAGATAGCTTCATCGAGCGTCGGAGGCTCGACGCGCACCCTGCGAGATCCATACTTCGTATTCCAGACCTTGCTCATGGCGCTCTCCTCCCATGGCGAAATTCCATACTGCGTCGCACAATATATTGGTGCGTCGCACCATGCGCAAGCGCGCTGGCGTCTTTTAAGGCTAACGCTCTGTGCTGCCTAGCCGCGATTTGCCGCGCCCGCCCAGCTGCGTTCTTTAGGCAACACTGCTGCGCTATTGTGCACCATGATAGGCTTAACGTCACTCACAGAATCCCGTCATACCTTTCCCCGCATGACGACGTCCCCTGATGACCTCGCCGCTGCCGCCGCCGCCCGCGATTTCGCGCGCGCTCTGGGCGTGAAATGGCAATCACAACTAGCGGGCGAGATCATCGGCCTCTACCTCATCGGCAGCCTCGCCCATGGCGGTTTCAGCCGCCGCTACAGCGACATCGATGTCGCGCTCGTCACTGAGCGTGGGCTTGATCAGGCGGCATTCAATGGGCTGTGCGCGCAGGCGCTCGCACTGTCGGGCGAGCTTGGCGCCAAAGTGTCAGTATTCTTTACCGATCGCAGCTTCACCAGCGGCCGCTTTCCGCCGCTCGACCGCGCCGACTATCTGGATCATGCCGTGCCGCTGATGGAGCGCGAACGGATTGCACCGGCACGGCCGTCGCTGGACGAAATCCGTGGCTATCTCGTCGGCGCGCCATTCACCAATTGGATCCACAGCGCCGAAACCTTTGCGGCCAGCGAAACGCTCGCACCGCAAGACCGAAAATCGTACCTGCGGACCATGCTCTATCCCGCCCGCTTTGTGGCGAGTTTCATGACCGGCGCGATGATGTCGAACGACGCCGCGGTGGCGCGACTGCAGGAGTTCTGCCCGCCCGACCTCGATGCCAGCCTGATTCAGCGGGCCCTTGCGTACCGGCACGCCGCCGCCGACCCGGATGAATTGTTCCCGGCCCGCACACTGTTACCCGGCCAGGTCGCGGCATTGGAACGATTTGTGATTCAGACCGTGGCGGACTGGCGTTAGCCAGCACAACCCCCTTCCCCATCCTCAGGCGAGCGGAGTAGCTTAGCCCACAAGCTGCCCACACCGGGATGTGCCGAAATCCCGTTTTCTTGGCAGCCAGCATGCCGTCGGCAGGCAACATTCGCTTCGCACCGCTTAATAATAACGTGTTCCGGGAGGACAGCGATGCATCGCTGGAATTCGATCACGCTACAGGTGATCGCGCTGACTATGATGATCGGGACTGCGCAAGCGTTCGACGACTCGCTCTATCCCGACCTGAAGGGGCAATGGACGCGCGCAACGCCCGATGCGTCGTTCGATCCCAGCAAGCCCCCGGGCCGCGGCCAACAGGCGCCGCTGACGGCAGAGTATCAGGCGATCTTCGAGGCGAACCTGCGCGAGCGCGAAGCCGGTGTCCCACCGACCTGGCCAGGACGGACCTGTCTGCCGCCCGGCATGCCGGCGATGATGACGGCCTTCCAGCCGATGGAAATCATCGTGATGCCGCGCGCAACCTTCATCCGGATCGACTATATCCGCGAGTCCCGGCGGCGCATCTTCACCGATGGCCGGACCTGGCCCAAAGAGGTCGAGCCCGGCTTCGACGGCTATTCCATCGGCAAGTGGATCGATGAGGATGGCGACGGCAAATTCGACGTGCTCGAAACCGAGACCCGCTACTTCAGTGGTCCGCGCGCATTCGATCTCAGCGGCATTCCTCTGCACGAGGACAATGAAACTGTCATCAAGGAGCGCATCTATCTCGACAAGGCGGACAAGAATCTCCTGCACGACGAGATCACCGTCACCGACAATGCCCTGACGCGCCCCTGGACCGTGAAGAAAAGCTATCGGCGCTCTGCAGATGCACGGCCCGAATGGCCGGAGTATCTCTGCGTCGAGCGCTCCGAGACGATGCGGATCGGCAACGAGACCTATCTCGTGAACAAGGAAGGCTATCTGATGCCCTCGAAGAAGGGCCAGAAGCCGCCGAGCGTGCAGTATTTCCCTGTTGCGGAGCGATGACGCAGCGATAGCGACACGACAAAACTAGAATATGGAGGGACTTCCATGACTCATCGGGCACTCATTGCGACCGCCGCGCTGGCCGCAGCGCTCATGCTGCCGCTCGCTGCCGCGCAGGCTTTCGACGAAAGCAAATATCCAGACTGGAGCGGCGCCTGGCGCCGCATCGCGGTTCCCGGCGTCACCGGACAGCCCGGCTATGACCAGACCAAGCGTCTGGGCCGGGCCCAGCAGGCCCCGTTAACGGCAGAGGCCACCGCGATCATGGAGGCCAGCATCGCGGACCAGGCCAAGGGCGGACAAGGTAACTATCCGACCTATACCTGCCTGTCCCCCGGCATGCCGCGCATCATGACGCCGTATGGCATGATGGAAATGCTCATCACGCCCGATACGATCCACGTCCTGCTCGAACACGTGCATGACTCGCGCCGCATCTACACCGACGGGCGCGACTGGCCGACCAACGTTACGCCGACCTTGCAGGGCTATTCCATCGGAAAGTGGCTCGATACGGACGGAGACGGCCGCTACGACACGCTCGAAGTTGAGACCCGCAACATGCGCGGCCCGCGCGCCTTCGATGCCAGCGGCATGCCGCTGCACGCCGACAACAAAACCATCGTGAAGGAACGCATCCGTCTCGATCCGGCCAATCCAAACGTGATGCTCAACGAGATTACGACGATCGACTCCTCGCTGACGCGGCCTTGGACGGTCACCAAGCGCTACGGCCGCGACCCGAAAGAGAATCCGATCTGGACGGAGGAAAACTGTGCCGAAGGCAACGGCCATGTCGAGATCCGCGGCCAGGGCTACTTCCTGAGCGCCGAAGGCGACTTGATGCCGAGCCGCAAAGGCCAGGAGCCGCCCGATTTGCGCTACTTCACCGAAGCGGGGAAGTGAGGCTGCGGCGCCGTTGCGGCTGACGGGACCGCCATGGAACGTTCTCGCCGCACATTCTTGCATCTGAGCGCGGGCGCCGCGGCGCTGCCGGCAGTTGCAAGCATTGCGAGGGCTCAGTCCTATCCATCGCGGCCGGTGCGCATTGTTGTGGGCTTTGCTCCGGGCGGGCCGAACGACATCAATGCGCGGCTCATTGGCCAATGGTTGTCGGAGCGTCTGGGGCAGCAATTCATTATCGACAACCGTCCAGGCGCCAGCGGCAATATTGCAATGGAGTCGGTGGTGAAATCACCGCCTGACGGGTACACGCTGGTGATGGTCGCGACCAGCAGCGCGGCCAATGCCACGCTCTATGACAATCTGCCCTTCAATTTCCTCCGCGACATCGCCCCGGTCGGAGGCATCAGCAGCACCTGCTATGCCTTGGTGGTGCATCCATCGGTTCCAGCCAGGACCGGCGTCGAACTGCTCGCTTACGCCAAAGCCAATCCAAACAAACTCAACATGGCATCGCCGGGGAGCGGGACCGGCGCTCATATGGCGAACGAGCTTTTCAAGATGATGACCGGGATCAGCTTGGTCCACGTACCTTATCGCGGCTCGGGACCCATGCTGATCGGTCTTCTTGGCGGTCAGGTGCAGTTGGCGTTCGATACAATATTCTCGTCGATCGAGCACATCAGGTCTGGCGCGCTGCGGGCGCTGGGCATATCGGCGGCACTGCGTTCCGAGGTTTTGCCGGATATCCCGACCGTTGCCGAGTTCCTTCCTGGCTATGAAGCAACCACCTGGTTCGGTGTCGGTGCACCGAAGGCCACACCCGCCGCGATCATTGACAAGCTCAACAGCGAGATCAATTCGGCGCTTGCTGATCCCAAGATGAAGGCGCGAATTGCCGACCTCGGCGGCACAGTGCTCGCAGGCTCCCCCGCCGCTTTTGGCAAACTCATTGCCGACGACACTGAGAAATGGGGCAAGGTGATCCGGGCGGCCAACATCAAGCCGGAATGACGTGGAAGCGCACTAAGATTCCGGAATTCCCGATACACGAATTCACCTGGAGGTCTGCTCCGGTCATTCGCGCGTCGAAATTTGAGAGTAGCATCTACGCGCAACAGCCGCTCAAGCTATTCTGAAGAACCTGGGATGGAGATTTTGTAGCATGGCGAAGCTCGTCTTTGGATTGAACCAGTCCCTGGACGGCTATATCGACCACGAGGAATTTGCGCCTGGTCCCTCACTCTTTCGTCACTTCACCGAGCAAGTACGCGACCTGGCCGGCAGCGTGTACGGTCGCCGCATGTACGAGGTGATGCGTTATTGGGACGAAGATCGTCCTGAGTGGGACGCGAAGGAGCGCGACTTCGCGGCGGCGTGGCGGAACCAACCGAAGTGGGTCGTGTCGCGCTCGATGAAGTCAGTCGGCCCCAACGCCACACTTGTCGCGGATGACGTCGAGGCGGTGATACGCGGGCTGAAGGCAGAACTCGTTGGGGAGATCGGAGTTGGCGGACCAGACCTGGCACGAAGCTTAACCGACCTTGGTCTTATTGATGAGTATCGACTTTACTTCCGCCCCGTCGTGCTTGGTCGCGGCAAGCCATTCTTCGCCGGCCCCCGGCCGCCGCTCCGCCTTGTGGCCAGCGATCTGATCGGTGAGGACGCAATCAGGTTGACGTACGTTCCTGCCTGATCAGGCAACTCGCCCGACGGATCGCGCCGACGCCTTAGGTCCGCTTTGGGTCTCTCCTGCGTGAAAACTCCAGTGCACTCCGCAGACGTAGAAGCATCTCCGAAAAATTGCGCATGATGGAGCCAAGTCATCCTGCACAGATTCGGCTCTGTACCGTGTTGGAGAATTGTCAACGACGTCGGTGGAGCAGCGGCACACCTATTCACAAATCTGTTATTGCGACCTATCACGCTCTTCGTCCTCCTCAATATTGGTTGCAACCGCGCCAAATTCAGGCTGTCTCGTGCCTGTTGCCGTGCTATCGTTTGCAGCAACTGCACGGTCGCCAGGAGGAATTGACATGACCATCGTCGTACTCAGCCGCCGCAACCTCATCGCCGCTGGCGGCTCCGTCCTCGCAACCGGGGTTTCCGGGCTCCTGTTGCCCGCCTGCGCGCAAGGCGTCGCACCGACCGCTTCGATGTCGGGCGGGTCGAACAACTATCGCAAAGGCGCGGCGATCGTGGAGCGGATCGGCAAAGGTGGGTTCTGGATGAGTGGCACAGTACGCCGCGCAGGCGACGGGGCTCCGCTTGCCAAGCAGCGCATCCAGATTTGGGCGCACACGACCGAAGGGCAGGAGCACGAGCCGCAGAGTCATGGAGCCACGCTCACCGACAAGGACGGTAAGTTCCGTCTCGAGATGCCGCAGATTATTCCCATCTTTGGCCAACCGCATGGTCACCTCGCCTATGACAGCGGTGAATTCAAAACCGTCTTTCTGCGTCCCGTGATGCGGAGCGCGAAAGAGACCAGCCTGGAGGCGCACTTCGTCCTTCAGCCCGCCTGACCGAGCTAGGAAGATAGGGATGAGATTGGCCCGAGTGGCCCTGATCTGGGCCGCTCTTGCAGCTGCCATTTGCGTGCCGATCGCCGCTGCAGCGACGAGTCCTCTGCTCGAATGGCGCGGCCCGGTCTACATACTGGCCGGATTCGCCGGGATTGTCGGACTCGGTTTCCTGCTCGTTCAGCCTTTGCTGGCCGGAGGATACTTACCGGGACCGTCAGCCTATCGCGGGCGACGTGTCCATCACTGGGTCGGAGGCGCACTGGTCGTGGCCGTGGTGGTCCACGTCGGGGGCCTTTGGATCACGAGTCCGCCGGACATGATTGATGCCCTTCTCTTCACATCGCCGACACCGTTCTCCCCCTTCGGTGTGATCGCAATGTGGGCGATCTTCGCCGTCGCGCTCTTGGCGGCCTTCCGCCGACGATTGGGCTTACGAACGTGGCGCATCGCTCATATGGTCCTCGCCGCGGTCATCGTCGTAGGGACTGTGCTGCATGGCATGCTTATCGAGGGGGCGATGGAAACGGTGTCGAAGGCGGCCCTTTGCGTGCTGGTCCTCGGGGCGGCCATAAAAGTCATGGTTGACCTGGTGAGGAGGGTGCGAGCGACATCGCACGGAGAGAGCGTTGCGCGACGGTAGACCAAACGAAACGGCACGGATCTCTCCACAACGGATTCGGTCACTCTCGTTGCTACGCTTAGTCTCTCTCTGGGCCCCCTGATTGCGCAGACTCTCTCACATGCGACAGATGAGGCGACTATGGCTCTCATAAGCAAGTTTGTCGCGGTGGCCGCACTCATGTTCGCCGCGATCGCTCTGCCACGCGAGGCTTTCGCTCAAATTGCCAATGAAGCCATTGGAATGTGGACGTTCGTGTCCTCCATCAATGAGCAGAACGGAAGGAAGACCGAAACATACGGTCCGGGCGCCACTGGCGTAATGGTTTTAGATTTCAGCGGGCGCTATGCCATCACAATCATTGCGGCGGGCCTTCCCAAATTTTCTTCTAACAATCGCACGACGGCCACTGCGGAGGAAGCGAAGGTCGTCGTCGCACGTAGCAATGCCCACTTTGGGACTTATTCCGTGAATCCAGGGGACAAGACGATCACGTTTAAGATCGAGAGTGCTACGTTCCCAAACTGGAACGGGACCGAGCAGAAACGGATTCTCACCATCAGAGGTGATGAGTTACAATACGCAGTCGCGGCATCGTCAGCCGGCGGCTCCTCAGTCGTGACGTGGAAGCGCGCAAAGTAATCCCCACGCCAGCTCCAGCGCAGACAGCAGTAGACGGTCTTTTTTCGATCGCTCTCTACGAGCACGCCGTTTACGTGCCATCAATGCCCGGTGGCTACCTGTGCGCGGCAGAAATTCTCCATGACAATAGCGGCGGCCCCGATCTCATTTCTCGGTCGGAACCGGTCGGGCGTCATTCCAAGGAATCGATGAAACTTTTATCTGCGATAACCAATTGTGGAAGAGGTTTAGCGGTGCTCACATTTTCATGCTGGCCTCATTCATTTCGGATTCGGGTCAAAGAAAGAACTCAGTGTGAGCAAATCCTTCCGTTCTACCCTCCTAACGCGGAACTCGCCGTCAATCTCGAACACTTCCGGGTAGGGCCAAATTCGGCAATCTAGCCGGCGGCCAGACGGCACCGAATAGCGAAGTTCGATTCAAAGAATCCGAGTACATCTCGACCTGATCGATCCTGTAAAATGTGCTCAAGTTAGTATCGTAAACAGAACTTGAGCTACCTCATCTATCGACCTGTTGGTTCGCAGTAGCAAAGATAGGAGGCTCACGGTGGCAACCCTTTTTGGAGATACCAGCGGAACGCTTTCTGGCAATCAGA
>Ga0126377_10002373_pt1 | contig 12946 bp, 6 predicted proteins | sample PanSoiMetPlot_22_FD_92647 | JGI IMG/M metagenome (GOLD analysis project Ga0126377, IMG submission 92647) | Tropical forest soil microbial communities from Panama - MetaG Plot_22 | ecosystem: Environmental > Terrestrial > Soil > Tropical forest > Bulk soil | place: Panama | collected 2016-02-17
CCACCGGCAGGTGGTGGATTGTTCATTCCTTACCTACAAAGCAATAGCGATTCTCCTGAATCCCACCACCGGCAGGTGGTGGATTGTTCATTCCTTACCTACAGGCGCGGATTCTCCGAGTGAAATTCGGATTCCGTGTTCGGTAGGCTAGGATTGAACAATCCACCACCTGCCGGTGGTGGGATTCGAGGGAGAGTTTCTGCTGAAGTAGGCTAGGATTGAACAATCCACCACCTGCCGGTGGTGGGATTTCGAACTATCTTCACGCGCTTTATAAGGCCATTCGTAGAGCTCGAAAAATTTAGGCTATGACAGATGGCGTTCGTCCCGCTTAATTCCCGCTCGTCCCATCCGCGCCGGCGTTCGTCCCTGAATAATTGCCGCGGATATGTTTGCAATGAATACTGCCGCCGAGCTTGACGCGAAACTTTCAACTTTGGAGGGAAGAGTAATGATTGTCAGACAAGGTTGTAAAAAGAAGAATCGCTTGTGGGCGCGCGGAATTTTTATCGGCGCTGTTTTCGTTGCGCTCGGGTCGTGGGAAACGCTTACGCATAGTTATGTCGCGGCGGACGACGCGAAACATGAGAGCGACTGGCCCGCTTATGGGCGCGATGCGGGCGGAGCGCGCTATTCACCGCTCGCGCAGATCAATCGCAATAACATCAATAACCTGAAGGTCGCCTGGACCTATCGCACCGGCGCGGCTGAAGTCAAGGCCTTGGCCGCGGGAAAGGCGGCCTTCGAAGCGACGCCGATCCTGGTGGACGGACTGCTTTTCCTGAGCACGCCTTACAATCGCGTGATCGCGCTCGATCCGGCGACCGGGGCCGAGCGATGGACATACGATCCTCAAGTGAAACTCGACCGGGATTACTCCGAGATGACCTCGCGCGGCGTGTCGGCGTGGCCCGCGCCGAACGACAAACGCAAAGTCGCGCGGCGCATCTTCGCCGCCACACTCGACGCGCGGTTGATCGCGCTTGATGCCGCGACCGGCAAGCCCTGCGCCGATTTCGGCGAGAACGGCCAGGTCGATCTGAAGCGCGACGTGCGGATGGTTGAACGCGGAAACTATCAGAACTACCAGGTCACATCGCCGCCTGCGGTGATCGGAGACGCGATCGTCGTCGGTTCGTCCGTCGGCGACAATCTCGGCGTCGAATTGGAGCGCGGCGTCGTGCGGGCTTATGACGCGCGCACGGGCAAGCTGCTATGGAGTTGGGACCCGATTCCGAAGAACGCGAATGATCCGGCGCGCAAGACCTGGGACGGCGAAAGCGCCAATCGCACGGGCGCGGCGAACGCCTGGTCGATTATTTCAACGGATGCGGAGCTCGGGCTGGTCTTCGTTCCCACGAGCAGCCCCAGCCCCGATTTTTATGGCGGCGAACGCAAGGGCGACAACCGCTACGCGAATTCCGTCGTCGCGCTGCGAGCCGCGACCGGCGCGATCGTTTGGCATTTTCAGGTCGTGCATCACGACCTGTGGGATTACGACGTGGCTTCGCAGCCGATGCTGATCAACCTGAAGCGCAATGGCCGCGACGTTCCGGCGGTCGCCGTCGGCACGAAGATGGGAATGCTCTTCGTCCTGGATCGCCGCAACGGCAAACCGATCTTCCCAGTCGAAGAACGTCCAGTGCCGCAAACCACCGTACCAGGAGAACAGACCTCGGCGACGCAGCCCTTCCCCACCTTGCCACGCCCGCTCGTCCCACATCGTCTCAAGCCGGAAGACGCGTGGGGGTTGACTGACAAAGACCGCGACGCCTGCCGCGAGAAGATCTCTTCGCTGCGCTCCGAAGGCATTTACACGCCTCCGAGTCTCGAAGGCACGGTCGCGGTTCCGGGCAATGGCGGTGGGATGAATTGGAGCGGTATGTCTTTCGACCCTGTTCGCCAACTGTTGATCACCAACACCAACAACCTGCCGTTCCTGGTCAAACTCATCCCGCGAGACAAATTCAACGCGATGCGCGAGACAGGAGAGGTTAACCGATTTAATGGCGAATTCGGGCGGCAGACGGGTACGCCTTACGCGATGTACCGCGAACCGCTGAGGTCTCCCAGCGGAACGCCATGCGTCGCGCCGCCCTGGGGAAAACTGACCGCCGTTGACTTGAAGACTGGAGAGATTCGCTGGGATGCGCCGCTTGGCGTAATTCCACAACTCTCGATCCTCCCGAAATCGTTCGAGTTCGGATCGCCCAATCTCGGCGGCTCTATGGTCACCGCAGGCGGCCTCGTCTTTATCGCCGCCGCGATGGACGACAAGTTGCGCGCATTCGACATCGAAACCGGAAAAGTAATCTGGGAAGGTCAGCTCCCGGCCAGCGCTCAGGCCGCTCCGATGACCTACTCCGTGAACGGCAAACAATTCGTCGTGATCTGCGCCGGAGGGCACGGCAAGCTGGACACGAAGAGAGGCGATCACGTGGTGGCCTTCACGCTGCCTTGAGAGTGAAGACGGAGGGAGAGGAAGACAAGGGGACAAGGGGACAAGGGGACAAGGAGATTTTGCGCCTCTTCTCCTTGTCTCCCCTTCCCCTTGTCTCCTTGTCCCCTTGTCCCCTTGTCCCTCCGTCCCTCTTGATGTCCCGCGCAAAAAGCCGTACATTGCCCGCCATCAAAATCAAACCTTTATCGGGTATCAGTAGTGTCGAAGAATAGAAAGCAATACTATGCGGTAAGAAACGGTCGGGAGCCGGGAATCTATCGGACCTGGGAAGAGTGTAAGGCTCAGGTTGATGGCTATGCGAAGGCTCAGTACAAAGGATTCAGCTCGCTTGATGAGGCCGAGGCGTATCTGGGTTATGTCAAAACAAACAAGCCTGCCGGGGTCGGGCCATCGAGCGCTAAGCCATCCAACGCGCCATCCGCTTCTAAAAAGAAGCGTGGAACCGCACACAGCGAAAACGAGGCCAGGGCGCTCGAAATGCTGGAGACGAGCGACGGGTTGAAGCACGTGGTGATCTATACCGACGGCGCGTGCCTGGGCAATCCCGGCCCCGGCGGTTACGGCGTCGTACTGCTTCACGGCAAGGACAGGGAAGAGTTTTCCCGCGGCTACCGGCTGACGACCAACAATCGTATGGAAATGCTTGCCTGCATCGTCGGGTTACAGGCGCTCAAAGGCCCGTGCGCCGTAACGCTCTATTCCGATTCTCAATACGTGATAAATAGCATGACCAAGGGCTGGGCGCTGCGATGGAAGAAGAACAGGTGGAAGAGGAACGGCGAGGACGTTCCCAACGCCGATCTTTGGGAAAAGATGCTCGTCCTTTGCGACAAACACAAAGTCAAGTTCAACTGGGTCCGTGGCCACGCGGGAAACAAAGAGAACGAACGCTGCGATCAACTGGCTCGCCAGGCCGCGCTCGGTTTTGACAAGGCGATCGATTCAGTTTACGAAAATAAACTTTGACCGATTTGATCCCGACCTAACCTCAGTTTTACATCAGGCGCCTACCATTCCCAATCTTTTGATCCGTACGCCATATCTCTAGCTTAATACATTCTCGGAAGGAAACTATGCAGATCAACATGAGGGTCGTTGCGACAGTTAGTTCTATGTTCATCCTGCTGGCGGTTTGTGTGAATTCCGCCTTCGCCCAATCAACCTTTGGCTCGGTGCTTGGGGCGGTGAAGGACGCCTCTGGCGGCGTCATTCCCAAGGCCACGGTCAAAATCACCAACGTCGATGAAAATACCAGCCGCGTCGTCACGACCAACGCCAACGGCGATTATGAAGCGGTCAATATGAAACCAGGACGATACCGCATCGAGGTCTCCGCTTCGGGCTTCCAGCCGTTCACGACTTCGGAAGTGACGCTGGTTGCGCGCCAGACGCTGCGCGTGGACGCGACGCTCGGCGCGGGCAGGGTGACGGAACAGGTCAACGTCACGGCCAACGCCGGAGCGATCACGACCGAGACGCAGACCATCTCATCGGCGTTCGAGCCGCAGAAGATTCTCAACCTGCCCGCCAACTACCGCGCCGCAGGCAGCACCAGCCCGTACATCCTGATCGCCGCATTGCCCGGCGTGCAGGCCGATAACGGCAACAGCTTCTCGATCCAGGGCGCGCTTCCGTCGCAATCCCAATTTTCGCTCGACGGCATCTCGACGACCAACGTCACTGGCAATTCGCCATTGCAACAGGCCTTCCCGTCGGCCGAATCAATCGCCGAGATCAAGGCGCAGGGCGTCGGCAACGCGGCTGAATACGGCCAGGTCGGCGACGTGACGACCATCTCGAAGAGCGGAACGAACGACTATCACGCGACCGCGTTCTGGTTTCATCAGAACCGCGCGCTCGATTCCAAAGCATTCGGCGCGCTGACCAAGCCGCAGAAAATCGGCAACGATTTCGGCGCGAGCGGCGGCGGCCCGGTGCGCATTCCCTGGCTTTACAAAGGGCGCGACAGGACGTTCTTCTTCGGGACGTTCGAGGGCTTCAGATTTCCGCGCGGCCAGACGGTTCAAAACACCGTGCCGACTCAGGCCATGCGCAACGGCGATTTCAGCGCCGAGGGCGTGGTCGTGAAGGATCCGTTGACCGGCCTTCCCTTTCCTGGCAACCGCATTCCCGACAACCGGATCAGCCCAATTGCGAAATCGATTCTGACGCTCTACCCACTGCCGAACAATGGCCCGACAGACAAGCTGCGCGTGGCCAACTTTATTCGCAACAGTTCAAGCAGCCTCAATTCGGATCAATACGACATTCGCATTGACCATTATTTGACCCAGAAGCAATCGATCTTCGGGCGCTGGACGTGGAAGGATGTCGCTGTTGACAGCCCGAACAATCTGAATTTGCCTTCGAACACTAACTTCGATAGATATAAGATTCTCGTCGTGTCGCACAACTACACGATCACGCCGAGTCTGCTCAACGAAGCCCGCTTCGGCCTGACGCTCGACGACAGCGGGACGGCCTTCCCGTTCGACGGGCGTGACTTTACCAACAAGCTCGGCTTTCAGGGGATCGGCCCGGATTTTCCCTTCAATGGGTTACCGGACATCTCGTTCTCAGGCGACATTTCGGCCCTGAATCGGGACCGGGGCGACAGCGCTTCGCAATCGCGCACGTTCCAGTTCAACAATAACCTGACGTGGACCAAAGGCCGCCACACGATGAAGTATGGCTTCGATGTGCGCTGGATTCGCGCGGTCACGGCGCTCGGATTCATCGGCGCCGACAATTACGGCAACTCCAATTTCAGCGGGACGTTTTCTGGTTCGGATTTCGCTGACTTCCTGTTGGGTATACCGTCTCGCACCTCCTTCGCGATCATCCAGCAGGACAACGACGGCCGCACGACGCATTACCATTTCTTCGGGCAGGACAGTTTCCGCGCCAGTCAGAAGCTGACGCTCGAATACGGATTGCGCTATGAATATCATCCCGCCTACACCGACGCTTCGGGCAACATCGGCAACTTCGATCCGAGCGTGCCGCGTTCGGGTCTGGTGGTCTATCCGACCGGCAAACAAAGCCTGCTGGCGCCGGGCTTCCTGAAAACCTTCAATGCCTGCCCGGCTCCGGCGGCCAACGGCGCGCCCTGCACGCCCGTGCTGTCGGCCGAAGAGGCCGGATTGCCGGAAAGCTTGCGCCGCGTGCCGAAGCTCCGATTCCTGCCGCGCTTTGGGTTCGCTTATCGTCCGTTCAGCGACGACAAGACAGTGGTACGCGGCGGCATCGGCGCTTACAACGGCACGCTGCTCGGCAACATTTTCTTCTCGCTGACCGGCACGCTCCAATCGGACGTGCGCGAGTTCACCAACATCAACGCGCAGGGCAATCCCATTTTCCAATGGCCGGCGATTCAAACCGGCGGCAGCGGCATCACGGCCGGCGACTTGGGCACGGCGTCTTTCCGCACGGCCAACGACATTGATTACAAAGACCCGTACTCCGTGCAATGGAATCTTTCGATTGACCGCTACGTCGGTTTCGGCGTGGGATTGCGCGTCTCGTATATCGGGATGAAGACCACGCAGTTGGCCTGGGCGCCCGACTTGAATCAGATGACCTCTTCGACGCAGTTTGCGATCAACCGCCCTCTGAGCGACCGGCCGTTCCCGAACTGGGGCATCATCTTCACCCGCACCGCCGGGGCGTCGGCCTACTACAACGCGATGCAGATCGAAGTCAATCGCCGGTTCTCGAAGGGCCTGACGTTCAATTCGACATATACCTGGGCGAAGAATCTGACCGACAACGGCGGCCCAAACTCAACCGGCTTCCCTGGTGAAACCGGCGGCGGGCGCGCGGCCGATCTGTATAACCGGCAGGCCGAATACGGCAACGATTACGCGACGCGGCGTCATCGCTCGATCTCAACCGTGGTTTACGATCTCCCGGTGGGACGCGGGCGGAAGTTCGCCAATTCAATCCATCCAGCAGCCAACGCGGTGATCGGCGGTTGGCAATTGAGCGCGATCTTTCTGGCGCAAACCGGCCCGTATATGACGCCGACGGTCAGCGGCGTCGATCCGTCCGGCAGCGGATCGGGATTGTCGCGCACGCAGCACCCTGACAGCATCGGCGACGCCAATATCTCGAATCCGACCTGGGCTCAATGGTTCGACGTCAACGCCTTCGTCTGTCCCGGATTGAACACTCGCGTTGCGGGCAAATGCCACATCGGCATTGATCCTGTTCACGACGCCTCGCCCATCGGACGTTTCGGCACGGCGGGCGTCGGCATCATTAAGGGGCCGGGAACGGTCAACCTCTCGCTCGGCGTGAACAAAGCCTTCTATCTGACCGAGCGGGTGAAACTCGAAGCCGGCGCTTCGTTCACCAACGTAGCCAATCACACCAATTATGCCGATCCGAATATGAACGTTACCAGCGCGGGTTTCGGACGCATTACCACCGCGCGCCCATCCGAACTGGGCGGAAGCCGCACGGGACAGGTCTCCATGCGTTTGAGCTTCTAACCATACTGCGACCGGAGCCATATTCCGGCTCCGGTCGCGGCCTTATAATTACGTAAAGGCTCCGCCATTTCATGTAGTTGACCGTATTGAACTTTTATTTGCACACGCGTTAACTACTTGGGACGTCGAAGCGTTATTGTCAGGAAACCGCTTAGGTCGCCGCCACTTTGGGCTACCCCACATACTTCAAATCCCTGCTCTCCTAGCCGGTTGAGTTCGAAATCTACATCCGCCTGGTTACGCTGGACATATTTCGTCACTACGTGATATTCCCACTTCTGTACTGTGGAATATTTTTGTGTGGTCTGCGCGGCGACTTCGGGCGCAGCCGCATTGGATAATGTTCCTTGCGCCATTGATGCTAGACGCCTGCCGTCTACAATCGCGCTCAGAGCGAACCCCGCCACGAAGATGACGAGAGACGAGAGGAAATGATGTTTACGCATGTGATCTCCCTGTTTTGATCTCGGTGTGATTTGAGGGGGTTCGATTCCAAATATGATTTCCACAGGTTTTCGGTTTCGATAATCCGATATCACGCGCCCGCCGTTTATTCCTCGCGCCCGGCATGGTATTTGTTGGCGATGGACAAACTCTCCGATCAAGGGCGCCTGGACGCGCGCGTTGACGAGCAGGAGTTAGGCAAGCTCGGTTACGCGCAGGAACTCTTCCGCACGATGGGCGGGTTTTCGAACTTCGCCATTTCGTTTTCAATCATTTCGATTCTGACCGGCGCTGTGACGCTCTACGGGCATGGTCTGAAGATGGGGGGCCCGGCTGAGATGGCTTTCGGCTGGCCTCTGGTGACGCTCTTCACGCTTGCCGTCGTTTGCAGCATGGCGGAACTGGCGAGCGCGCTGCCGACATCGGGCGCGATGTACCACTGGTCATGTCGTCTGGGCGGCAAGGGCTGGGGATGGTTCACGGCGTGGTTCAACATCATCGGACAGATCGCGGCCATTGCGGGCATTGATTATGGCTGCGCGCTGTTCGTCACGCCGCTTATCGGATTCAAAGCCACGACACAGAATTTGCTGGTCGTCTATGCGGCGATCCTGCTGTCGCATGCGTTGATCAACCATTTCGGCATCAGGCTGGTCGCATGGCTTAACGATTTCAGCGTGACTGTGCATATTGTCGGAGTGATCGTCATCGTCGGCGCTTTGCTGATCTTCGCGCCGAAGCAGCCCGCGAGCTTCTTCTTCGCGCGCATCACCAGCAACGAGGATGGCTGGCCATACTGGTGGGCGTTCATCATCGGATTGCTTCAGGCAATGTGGACGTATACAGGTTACGACGCTTCTGCCAGCGTCTCGGAAGAAACCGTTGACCCGCGGCGGCGAGCGCCGTGGGGAATGGTCATGGCCGTCGCGGTTTCGAGCGTCGTCGGATATTTGCTGCTGATCGCGTTAACGCTTTCGATCAATAACATCTACGTCACGCTCAACACCGACACGCCGGCGGTGATCACGATTCTGGTCGGAGCATTGGGCGAACGCGCAGGCGCCGCATTTTCCGCGCTGGCCGCGATGGCGATGTGGTTTTGCGGTTTGTCGGCGGTGACGTGGTCTTCGCGCGTCATCTGGGCCTTCGCGCGCGACGAAGGGCTGCCGGCGTCTGGATTGTGGAAGCGGGTCAGTCATAAGCATTCGACACCGGTCTATACGATCTGGCTTTGCGCGATTGCGGCGTTCCTGGCGGCGGTTTATAGCGGGGCTTACGCCGTCGTGACTTCGATCAGCACTATCGGGCTCTACATCTCTTACGTCATGCCCGTCTTTCTGCATCTGCGCGCGGGCAAGATCGAACGCGGCCCGTGGCATTTAGGCGCATACAGCAAGGCGATTAATGTCGTGGCCGTCCTCTGGGTAATCTTCCTGAGCGTTATTCTCAGCATGGCGGACATCATACGCACAGGGCTACCAATATTTGCGGTGACAATCGCGCTTGCGCTGTGGTATGGATTGCGCGAGCGACGGCGTTTCAAAGGGCCGTCGTGGGCAGCGGCGCAAACAGCCAAAGCGAGCGGCAGCGACGCCCAAATAATCTCCGATTGAAATTTGGAAGGGAGAAACTGATGGCCTTCGGACAGTTCAAGAACAAAGCCGCGGTTCTGGATAAATTCAGCATCCGAATATTCGTTTTGATCGCCTTCGCCGCGCCGCTCATCGGCCTCGCCGTCAGCCCGTCGACTCAGGAGAAACAGAATCTCCGCTGGTACAAAGGCAACACGCACACACACACCATCAACAGCGACGGCGACTCGACGCCCGACGAGGTTGTCCGCTGGTACCGCGAACACGGCTACAACTTTCTGGTCCTGTCGGATCACAACTTCTTGACCGAAGTCGACGGGCTGAACGCCGTCTTCGGCGCGTCGAACAAATTCATCCTCATCAAAGGCGAAGAGGTCAGTGACAAATTCCAGGAGAAGCCGATACACATCAACGGCCTCAACATCAAACAGGTTGTCGGACCGCAGGGCGGCGATAGCGTCGCCGGCGTGATTCAGAACAACGTCAATGCGATTTGTAAAGTCGATGGCGCGCCGCATGTCAATCATCCCAATTTCCATTGGGCTATCGGCGCGAATGATTTGAAGACGATCAAGAATCTTCGACTCTTCGAGGTTTACAACGGCCACCCGCAGGTCAACAACCTCGGAGGCGGCGGAAAGCCAGGACTCGAAGCGATGTGGGATGACATCCTTTCGGCTGGCATGGCCCTTTACGGCATCGCGGTGGACGACGCGCATAATTTCAAAACTCCCGGCGACAAGACGAAATCGACTCCCGGCCACGGCTGGGTGATGGTTCGCGCGGCGAGCCTCAGCGCCGGCGAAATACTGCGGGCGTTGGAGCAGGGCGACTTTTACGCCTCGACCGGCGTGACGCTGCGCGATTACTCGGCAGGCAGGAACGAAATCAAAATTGACATCGCCGAAGAAACCCAATCGCAGAGCAAATACGCCGTGCGGTTCATCGGCAGGTGGGGCAAAATTCTGAGAGAGGTCACTACCAATCCGGCGGTTTACTCTTTCAATGGCGATGAGTTTTACGTACGAGCGAAAATCATCGAATCGAATGGCAAAGTGGCTTGGACGCAGCCCGTGTTTTTGAGGCAATAACAGTACCGCGCGCGTAAGCAAGCGGTCGACTCTGAGCGCAACCGCTTGCTTACGCGCGCGGTGCTGTACCCCAATTCGGAGGACGGATTTGACCCAGAGCGAGAGCAAAACAAGAGGGAGGCTGAGTCTCAGCCGTTTACGCGAACTTGTTTCGCAAGATCAGATCGAAACGGTGATCGTCGCCTTCACCGACCATTACGGCCGCCTGACCGGCAAACGATACGACGCTGAAATGTTCGTTGAAGACACGGCCGACCACGGTTCGCACGGCTGCGATTACCTCTTGACGACCGATATGGAGCTTGAGCCCGTGCAGGGCTACAAGTTCGCCAACTGGGAACTGGGCTACGGCGATTTTCACATGTCGCCCGATCTGGAGACACTGCGGGTGGCGAGCTGGCTGGATAAAACCGCGCTTGTGCTGTGCGACGTGAAGAGCGAAAAGACCCATGATTATGTCTCCGTCGCGCCGCGCTCGATCTTGCGCAATCAGGTGGAAGCCGCGCGCGGATTGGGTTTTGAGAGCTTCGCCGCTTCGGAGCTTGAATACTATCTGTTTCAAAACAGTTACCGCGAAGCCGCCGCCGATGGATGGCGCAACCTGGAGCCGGCTGGCTGGTACCTCGAGGACTACCAGATCCTGCAAGGCACGCGCACTGAAAGCTATACCGCCGCCGTCCGCCATCATCTGAAACATTCGGGCGTGCCGGTGGAAAACTCGAAGGGCGAGTGGGGGTTGGGACAGCATGAATTGAATGTGCGCTACACCGAGATTCTTGAGATGGCCGATCGGCACGTAATCTTTAAACAATGCCTGAAAGAGGTGGCCGAAGCGATGGACGTGAGCGTAACGTTTATGGCCAAGTTTGCCGCCGACCGCGCCGGTTCGAGCTGCCACATCCACCTCAGCCTATGGCGGGACGGCAAGAACGCGTTCGCGGGCGATGAACAATTCGGCCCAGTGAAATGTTCGGACCTGTTTCGACATTTTCTGGGCGGCTGGATAGCGCGCGCGCCTGATGTGATGCCGTTTTACGCGCCGACCGTCAATTCGTACAAACGCTTCGTGGACGCCTCGTGGGCGCCGACCCGATTGGCGTGGAGCTATGACAACCGCACCGCGGGCTTTCGCGTGGTCGGCCGCGATCAATCATTACGCATCGAATGCCGCATCCCCGGCGCCGATTGCAATCCGTATCTCGCATTCGCCGCATCGCTGGCTTCGGGATTGGACGGGATCTCCAACAAGATCGAACCGCCCGAATGTTTCGTCGGCGACATTTACGCCGCGAAAAACCTGCCCCGTGTGCCCTACACTCTTGCCGAAGCCACGGACAGATTTTCCTCGAGCGAATTCGCCCGTCGCGCGTTCGGCGAAGACGTGATCGAGCATTACACGCATTTCTTCCGAACCGAACAATCGGCGTTCAATTCGGCGGTGACCGATTGGGAACGCAAGCGCTACTTTGAACGAATCTAAAAAATGATTTGCCACAGAGACACAGAGACACAGAGAAAGAGAGACGGGGAGACGGAGAGACGGAGGAAAGAGAGACAGAGGGGCGGAGCGACGATGATTCAATCTCCCTCTCTGTCCCTACCTCTGTGGCTGCGGCGCCTCTGTGGCAGATCGGATGTTTAAAGCGCAATCGCCGGCAACCCGGCCTGTCGCAATTGTTCGTTAATTGATTTCAGGTCTTTATTCTTGATTTCGTTCCAGCCCGACAGCGCCTCGGTCAGCGATTTCTGCAAGGCCTCTGAAGCCGCGATGGCCTGCGTCGTCGGCGCCGCGTCGGCCTCCTCGACCAGGTTCATTACCGCAAGCAGCTCGCTTGCGAGTCTTGACAGACCCGAACCGCCGCCGCCGCGAGGGCCGCCGCCTCCCGCTGCGCCTTCAATGCCGGCGGCTTTCTGATCGAGCGCTGCGATTGCTTCCGCCGTGGCGCCCTGCCCTGCCTTTTCTTTCAACGTCTTCAACTGATCGCGCAGCTTGCGAATCTCGGCCTGTGTGGCGCGGGTTTTCGCGATGCCTTCATAACAGCGGATTGAAACCTCGAACATCTTTGCGATGCCAGCCGGAGGCGTCGATACGCGCGGGTCCATTTTCAACGTCAGCGGCTGCGTTTGGCTTTTTCCGTTGACCGTCAGCCTCACCGTGTATTCGCCCGGAGACGCGAGCGGGCCTTCGGGCTGACTGGGCGTGTCGTGGTAAATGGCTGAGATCGGGAATGTGCGCGGGAAGCCTTCGGGCGACGGGTAGCGCAAATTCCAGACGAAACGTTGAGTCCCGGCTTTCGCCGAGAGTACTCGCGGCGGGCGGAACCAGTAAGTCGGATAAGGCTGTCGATTCTCGTCGATCTTCTCAGGCTCGTCCTGGCTCGAATACCGCCGCACGAGCCGCTGCTGTTTGTCGAGGATTTCCAGCGTGACCTCACTCGCGTCGGATTTCAGATAGTAATTGATGATCGCGCCGTCGGGCGGATTCTGCCCCATCGGCTCTTCGGGCGGGATCGGCGTGTCGGTGTTGACGCTGCGGCGAACGCGGATCGCCGTCTGCGGTTTGAATAGAAACGCGCCGGATTGCGCGACCTGCCCTCCGTCCTGGAGGCCGATCTGGCGCAGCGGCGTGACGTCATCGAGGATCCAGAAACTGCGGCCGTGCGTGCCCACGACGAGATCGTCGTCTTTCACGACCAGGTCGCGGATTGAGGTCGCCGGCATATTCAACCGCAGAGATTGCCAATGCTCGCCGTCGTCGAACGAGACGTAAACGGCCTGTTCCGTGCCGGCGTACAGCAGGCCTTTGCGCGCGGGATCTTCACGCACCACGTTGACGACGCCGCCGTCCGGGATGCCGTTGGCGAC
>Ga0126377_10002374_pt1 | contig 12945 bp, 6 predicted proteins | sample PanSoiMetPlot_22_FD_92647 | JGI IMG/M metagenome (GOLD analysis project Ga0126377, IMG submission 92647) | Tropical forest soil microbial communities from Panama - MetaG Plot_22 | ecosystem: Environmental > Terrestrial > Soil > Tropical forest > Bulk soil | place: Panama | collected 2016-02-17
CGAAGAAGCGAAGGACGAATCTCATCCCATGCCTTCCATCAGGTCCGGCGCTGGCGGCCGGCGCGCGCAGATTCGGACGATCGTGCTTCGCATCCTACCGCAATCGACCTGCCGGCGCACCTTTGAGGCACGCCCGGCCCGCGATGACGCGACCCCGCGTATCTGCGTCGCCCGCTTTTATGGTCAAACTGAGGCTGCACCATCCCGCTACCGATTCGACGTCCCGATTCCCAAGTTCGCACCCATTGGCCGCGGCATGAGCGAACTTCGGAATCGAAATGACACTGGCAACTCTATGATTCCAGTGCCGTTTTTGAGTCCGACGGGCGCAATCATACTCGTGCGAACGTTTCCGGTTCGCGGCACCAGTCAGCGCACCGGTCCGCCCGCGATGCGGGTGGTGAAGTAGGCGTTGACCGCCTGCACCAGCGCGTCGCTCGCCCGCACGCGCCAGGCGTCCGACGTCAATTGCTTGAGATCCTTGGCGTTCGACACGAAGCCGAGCTCGATCAGGACCGACGGCACGTCGGGCGCCCGCAGCACCCGGAAGCCGGCGGATTTGAGCGGTTTCTTGTGCATCCGCGCCGCGCTCTTGAACTCGCGCACCACCTGCTGGGCGAATTGCAGCGAGAAGGTCTTGGTCTCGCGCTGGGCGAGATCGAGCAGAATGTCGGCGATGTCGTCGGGCTCGACCGAGAGATCGACGCCCGAGATCACGTCGGCGCGGTTCTCGGCGTCGGCGAGGCGCGCGGCGTCGGCATCGGAGGCGTGATCGGCCAGCGTGTAGACGCTCGCCCCCTCCGCCTCCCCATCCCCCTTCGCCAGCGCGTCGCAGTGAATGGAGATAAAAAGCTGTGCACTACGCGCGCGCGCGAACCGCACGCGATCGCCGAGCGCCACGAAGGTGTCGTCGGTGCGCGTCATCACCACCCGGTATTTTCCGGTTTTCTCGAGCCTGTCACGAAGCGTATTGGCGAAATCGAGCACCAGCACCTTCTCCGGATCGCCCTCCTGGATATGGGTGCCGGTGTCGATGCCGCCGTGCCCGGGATCGAGCACGATCAGCGGACGCGCGTCCGCGGGCGCGGTTGGTGGCGGCTCGCTCTTCGCATCATTCTTGCGGGTATCGCGCTGCCGGCTGTCGACCGCCATGGCGCGCAGGAAGCTCTCGCGGTCGATCGGGATGAGATCCATCACGAGGCGGGCCGGCTGACTGTCGGACGGGTCGAGCACGAAGGCCTTCTCGACCCGCACCGGCCCAGTGGTGTCGAGCACGATGCGCGAGCCGCCCGGCATCACGAGCCCGTAGCGGAAGGCCTTGACCAGCCCGCGGCCGTGATCGCCCGTATTGGGCGGGAACGAGAACGTCACCTGCGGCATATCGATCACCACCCGGTAGGGGTTGGCGAGCGTGAAGGCGCGGATATCGACCTTGCGCGTGAAGTCGACCACGAAGCGTGTCTGCTTGCCGTCGCCACCGACCCTCGCGTCGGTCGCGACCGGATACTCGCTCGGCGGGGACGCGCCCGGCCCGACCTGGCCCGCGGCGGGTATCACGCCGGCCAGGAGCAGGCCGAGCACCGCGATGATGGTCGCGCGCTGTTGCACCGATCGTCAGATCCTGTTTGGACTCCCAAACCCCGTCTTACCCCAATAGAACTGCGTGGTTAATCGAATCTTGCCGAGACCAGCTCGCCCCGATTGTGGCCTTTCACCCCCGCCACAGGCCAAGTTCCAGTAAGGGCAATTCCGCTGGGCGCTCAAGGAGATGGTGCAAATCAACGCAGTTGGCTTGCCAACCGCCCCGGCCCCGCCCTATGTAGAGAATTGCTGGCGATTCAAGAATTCCGGTTCTGCCGCGTTCGGGCTTCCGGCACGCTTGAGCTTCGACCCCGCATGGCAAGGCCGCTGGAGGCGGCAGGTGGCGGATGGTCGGCTGCAGCCGATGCCTATTTCGAAGGATGACCGGGATGCGCCTGCGGCCTCCACTGGCCGTGCGTGCCGCAGACCGCCGGCGCAAGACTGCGGGCCGCGCCCATCGGGCGTTGCCGCCTTTCCTTTAGGTCGCCGGATCATGCCGACAATGCTCAACGAGATGCGAATGTGCCGCCGCCGGGCCGTGCATGCGCGTCCGCCGCATCCGGTGCTGCCGGCCTTTCCTTTCAACCCCAAATTCGGAGCGTCACATCACGTCCTCGGTCCGCCGCTGCGGCGCTGGACGAGCGCGCTCGGACGCTCCGCCACGAGTTCAATCTATGGCAAACAAGATGCTCATCGACGCGACCCATCCGGAGGAGACCCGGGTGGTCGTGGTGCGTGGAAATCGAGTCGAGGAATTCGACTTCGAGTCGGCTAATCGCAAGCAGCTCCGCGGCAACATCTATCTCGCCAAGGTCACCCGCGTTGAGCCCTCCCTGCAGGCGGCCTTCGTCGAGTATGGCGGAAACCGCCACGGTTTCCTGGCCTTCAGCGAAATCCATCCCGACTACTACCAAATTCCGGTCGCCGACCGGCAGGCGCTGATCGACGAAGAAGAGCGTGCCCACCGTGACGCCGAGGCCGAGGCCGACCGCCGCGCCGGCGGTGGAGGCGGAGGCGGCGGCCGGCGTCGCCATCATCGCGCCGCCGCCGAGAGCAGCCGGGAGGCGGTGCGCAGCGCGCCGATCGACGGCGGCGAAGTCGGCGAAAGCGACATCGCGGAGACGAACGATCCCGCGCCCGGCGGCGACATCGCGACCGATGTCGCGGTTGAGCCGATGGCTCTGCCGGAGACGGCTCGCCTTGATGCTGATCACGATGCCGGGCCCGCCGAAGGCGCGCCGGCCGAGCCGCAGGCGCACGCACACGACGACGCCGCGGATGCCGAACCGCATCCGCATCACGACGCCGCGGAGGCCTCCGCCGACCATGCGGTTGCCGATGCGGCGGACCCTGTCGCGGCCGCGCACGCCGCCGGCGACGAGGAGGCCGCGGACGGCACGGAGCGCGGCAGCGGCGCGCACCACCAAGGCGCGGAGCACGACGGCGCCGACCAGGCGGAACAGAATGGCGCCGAGCACGATGGCGCCGAACAGGATGGCGCGGAGCATGCGGGCGCCGACCACGACGAGGCGCCCGAGAACGGCGGCGATGGCGAGGAGGAGGAGGTCGTCGAGTCGGTCGGCGGCGCCGACGCGATGGAGGAAGTGCCCGACCGCATGCCGCGGCTGCGGCGCCAGTACAAGATCCAGGAGGTGATCAAGCGCCGGCAGATCATGCTGGTGCAGGTCGTCAAGGAGGAGCGCGGCACGAAGGGCGCGGCGCTCACCACCTATCTGTCGCTCGCCGGCCGCTATTCGGTGCTGATGCCCAACACCGCGCGCGGCGGCGGGATCAGCCGCAAGATCACCAATTTCCAGGATCGCAAGCGCCTCAAGGATGTCGCTCAGGAGCTGGAAGTGCCGGACGGCATGGGCGTCATCCTGCGCACCGCCGGCGCGGCGCGCACCAAGACCGAGATCAAGCGCGACTTCGAATATCTGCTGCGCATGTGGGAGACCGTGCGCGACGTGACGCTCAAATCGACTGCGCCGACGCTGGTCTACGAAGAGGGGTCGCTGGTCAAGCGCTCGATCCGCGACCTCTACAACAAGGATATCGACGACGTCATCGTCGCGGGTGAGACCTCCTACAAGGAGGCCCGCGACTTCATGCGCATGCTCATGCCGAGCCATGCGAAGAACGTGAAGCCCTATCGCGAGACCCAGCCGATCCTCACCCGCTATGGCATCGAGAGCCAGCTCGACGCCATGTTCTCGCCGGTCGTGCAGCTGCGCTCGGGCGGCTACATCGTGATCAACCAGGCCGAGGCGCTGGTCGCGATCGACGTCAATTCGGGCCGCGCGACGCGCGAGCACCATATCGAGGACACCGCCCTCAAGACCAACCTCGAGGCGGCCGAGGAGATCGCCCGCCAGCTTCGCCTGCGCGACCTCGCCGGGCTGATCGTCATCGACTTCATCGACATGGACGAGAAGCGCAACAACCGGTCGGTCGAGCGTCGCCTCAAGGAATGCCTCAAGCACGACCGCGCGCGCATCCAGGTCGGCCGCATCTCGCATTTCGGCCTCCTGGAGATGTCGCGCCAGCGCATCCGCACCAGCGTGCTCGAGAGCTCGACCGACAAGTGCCCGCATTGCGGCGGCACCGGTCACGTGCGCTCGGTCGCCTCGGTCGCGCTGCAGGTGCTGCGCATGATCGAGGAGACGCTGCTGCGCGGCGGCACCCACAATCTCGTGGTGCGCACCCGCTCGGACATCGCGATCTATGTCCTCAACCACAAGCGCGCCCATCTGCGCGAGCTGGAGGAGCGCTTCCGCATCGCCATCACGATCAATGCGGACGCCGCGATGGGCGGCCAGACGCCGTTCATGATCGAGCGCGGCGAGCAGGTCCACAGCATCGAGCAGGCGCGCGCCATCGCGGCCGCCCAGCCGGCGCTCGCGCCGGTGGTCGAGGCTGAGGAGGAGGAGCCGTTCGCCGAGGACGAGGCGGCCGAGGAGTTCGAGGACGACGAGGAGGCGGCCGAGGGCGAGGAGCCGGGCGAGCTTGCCGAGACCGACGGGATGGAGGAGGACCACCGCGCCGAGATGGGCGAAGGCCATGCCGAGGCCGGCCCCAATGGCGAGGGCGGCCGCCGTCGCCGCCGCCGGCGGCGGCGCGGGCGGCGCGGCGAGGGTCGCGAGGGCACGGTGCCTTTCGGCCACGACGTCGCGCCCGAGCACGCGGTCGCGCCCGAGGACCACGATCACGACGAGGCCGAGTTCGCGGGCGGCGAGCGCGAGCCGCATGCCGACAACGGCGCCGCCATGGGCGAGCCGCACGAGCGGCATGGCGAGGGCGAGCGCCGCCGCCGCCGCCGCGGCCGCCGCGGCGGCCGACGCAACCGGCGCGACCGCGAGGGCGAGGACCGTTTCGCCTCCGAGGGATCGCACGGCGCGATCGAGCCCGAGCTGGCCGACGCGGTTGCCGATTTCGGCGGCCCGCCAGTCGCACCCGAAGACGCCGAGCCGGGCGCGCCGCCCGCCTTGGAGCCGCCGCACGAGCCGGTGGCTGCGAGCGGGAGTGGTGGCGAGAGCCACGGTGCCGAAAGCCACGGTGGCGAGAGCCGCGAGAGTGCCGAGCAGCCGGCCGCACCGGCGACGCGTCAGCCGCGCCGGCGCTCGACCGTGCGCGAGCCGGTGCCGTTGGCGGTCGAGGGCAAAGCCGCGTCCGATGCGGCGCCGAGCGGCCCGCCCTCCCCGGCTCCGGAAACCGAGTCGCACGAGCCGTCGCAGGACGACGAGTCCAAGCCGCGCCGCACCGGCTGGTGGTCGAAGCGCGTGCTCGGCGGTTGAGCCGGCGACCGACCGCGACGATAAAGTCGACCCGCTCTCGACCGCGCGCCGCAGGCGCGCGCTGATGAGGATCGCGCCGGCCCCGCGGGAGATCGCGAATGGACAGCCGCTTCGTCGAACGCGACGCCGACGCTCTGGCCGATCGCTATGCGCGCGACGGTGTCGCGCGCGACGTCGCGCTTCGCGTCTACACCACGCGCCTGCTCGGCCAGGATCCGCGGCTGGTGCTGCACGGCGGCGGCAATACGTCGGTCAAGACCGCGCTGCCCGACCTGCTCGGACAGGAGACGCAGGTGCTGTGCGTCAAGGGCACCGGCTGGGACATGGGCACGATGGAGCCGCCCGGCATGCCGGCCGTGCGGCTGGAGCCGTTGCTCCGCCTGCGCGCGCGCGTCGCGCTCTCGGACGAGGAGATGGTGCGCTTCCAGCGCGCCAGCCTGATCGATCCGATGGCGCCCAATCCATCGGTCGAGACGCTGCTGCATGCCTTCGTGCCGCACAAGTTCGTCGACCATACCCACGCGACCGCGATCCTGAGCCTCAGCGACCAGCCGGACGGCGAGAAGCTCTGCGCCGAGGTTTTTGACGGCCGCATGGGCATCGTGCCCTACATCATGCCGGGCTTCGCGCTGGCGAAGAAATCCGCCGAGGTGTTCGAGGCAAGCCCGCAGGCGGAAGGCCTGATCCTCCACAAGCACGGCATCTTCACGTTCGGCGAAAGCGCGCGCGAGGCCTACGAGCGCATGATCGAGATGGTCTCGCTCGCCGAAGCGCGCCTCGCGCGCAACCGCAAATCCGTGTTCGTCACCGCGCAGCTTCCCCAGCGCGTTGCCGCGCTCGCGACCGTGGCGCCGATCCTGCGCGGCGCCTGCAGCCTCGCCGACGACAAGGTCGCGGGCGCCTGGCGGCGGCTGATCGTCGACTTCCGCGGCGGCGAGGCGGCGAGGACCTTCGTCGACGGCGCCGAGGTCGGGCGCTACGGCCGGGCCGGCGTGGTGACGCCCGACCACACCATCCGCACCAAGAACTGGCCGCTCGTCCTACCGGCGCCGGAGGAAGGCAAGACCGACGACTTCCGGCACGCGGCCAGCGCCGCGGTCGGGGACTTCATTGCGTGCTACCGGGACTACTTCGCCCGCAACAATGTGCGCGCCGGCGGGACGAAGAGGATGCTCGACCCGCTGCCGCGCGTCGCGCTGGTGCCGGGCCTCGGCCTGTTCGGGCTCGGACGCTCGAAGAAGGACGCACGGGTCGCCGCCGACCTCGCCGAGGCCGCGATCGCAACCATCACGGACGCGGAGGCGATCGGCCGCTTCGAGTCGATCTCCGAGGCCGACATGTTCGACGTCGAATACTGGTCGCTCGAGCAGGCGAAGCTCGGCTCCGCCAAGGAGCCGCCGCTCGCCGGCCAGGTCGCGGTGGTGACCGGCGCCGGCGGCGCGATCGGCGCCGCCACCGCGAGGGCGTTCGCGGGAGCGGGCGCCGAGGTCGCGCTGCTCGATCACGACGCGGGGGCGGCGCGCGCCGCCGCCAAGGCGACCGGGGGTGCGGCGCTCGCGCTCGCCTGCGACGTCACCGACGCCGCGTCGGTGCACGCCGCCTTCGAACGCGTCTGCGAGCATTTCGGCGGCGTCGACATCGTCGTGTCCAATGCGGGTGCGGCCTGGCAGGGCCGGATCGGCGAGGTCGACGAGGCGACGCTGCGCAGGAGCTTCGAGCTCAATTTCTACGGCCATCAGCGGGTCGCGCAGAACGCCGTGCGCATCATGCTGGCGCAGGGCACCGGCGGCTGCCTCCTGTTCAACGTGTCGAAGCAGGCGGTCAATCCGGGCCCGAATTTCGGCCCCTATGGGCTGCCCAAGGCCGCAACCCTCTTTCTCGTGCGCCAATACGCGGTCGACTACGGCGCCGACGGGATCCGCGCCAATGCGGTCAATGCCGACCGCGTCCGCTCCGGCATCCTCACCGCGGAGATGATCGCGCAGCGTTCGAAAGCGCGCGGCCTCTCCGAGCAGGATTACATGAGCGGCAACCTGCTCGGGCGCGAGGTCACGGCCGAGGACGTCGCGCAGGCCTTCGTGGCGCAGGCGCTCGCGCTCAAAACCACCGCCGACGTGACCACCGTCGACGGCGGCAACATCGCGGCGGCGCTGCGCTGAATTTAGAAACCGATTCCAAACAAAGGCGGCGGCGGGTCTGAGCAGGAACCGGCGCAGGCCGAAGCGCGTCGTTTCTCGAGCGCGACCTGCGACGTATTTCCGCTTTCCAGAGCAACGCGTCTGACGGCCCTGCGGTTTGCGGGCGGATGCGTCGCATGCACCCGCATCTTGCTGGTCGTTCTCGCAACGGCGCGCGGCACGGCCGGCCCGTCGGTCAACTCTGCTCGTTCAAGCTTGCCGTCCGATTCGGTTCGGTCGCGCGTGTCCGTTGGCGCCGCGCGTTCGTCGACATCGATGTCAGCCGGCCTGGCCTCAGCCATCGCCGGAAGGCCGCGGCTGTTCTCCTCCGACGGAATGGCGCTCGGCGGGGGCACGGTCGCGGGGACTTCTGTGGGTCTTGTGGATGGTTCGTCCTGGTTGGCCGGCCTGGCGTCGGCCATCGCCGGAACGCCGCCGCTGTTCGCCTCCGATGCAACCGCGCTCGGGACGGGCACTGTCGCGGGGACTTCCGCAGGTTTCGCGGACGGCTCGTCCCGGCTGGTCGGGCTGGCATCAGCAATCGCTGGAGGTGCGCCATTCACCTCCGATGGAACGGCGCCCGGCACGGGCACTGTCGCGGGGACTTCCACGGGGACTTCCACCGGTCTCGCGGATGGCTCGTCCCGGTTGGCCGTTCTGGTCTCTGTGGTCGACGGAACGGCTGTGCCGGCAGCTGGTCCGGGTGCCGCAACCTCGACCACCTTGGTCGCCGGAACGGATGTCTTCGACACTTCCACGTAGAGCACGTAGCTGCCGACCATGACGGCCGTGAAGACGGCAACCATGACCACGTCGACGACCAGGCGCGTCAGCTTCCACCGACGCCGCGACCGGACGACCGCCAACTGCCGGTTGTAAGCGCCCCGCTGCTCGTCATCGCGAAGGACCGCATACGCGGTGACGACCTGCCTGAACCGACCGGGCGCATCCGGATCGTCTGCGTTCAGGTCGGGGTGGCTTCCCTTTACGGCATCACGAAACGCCTTGTGCAGCGTTTCCGGGTCGTCATTGGGACGAACGCGGAGCACGTCGTAAAGCGTTTTGTCAGCCATTTTCGGGGGTCCTTCCCGAGGGCTACGAGCTGATCATAACGTCATCGAGGCGGCAGCAGTGCGGCGGGACGTGAGCAGGTCCAACGCTTTACCGCTTGTGAGCTGAGGATCGTCGCCTCGAGCAATCTACGTTTGATGGCCAATGACGTCGCGTCTGGTCGCGTCGAATCGTGTCGATGACCCTAAAGTAACGGTGTCCCAATTTGGGTGTCAATCTGCGTCAAGTAAATTGAGCGGAGTATTTCCACAAAACTATCAAGCATAGCGATAGTAGAGATAGCAGCTGGAGATCATGCCCGCCCTGCGCGCACGGCGCAACCCAGTCGCGAAGCTGTTGCAATCGGAATACACCTGCTGGAATTTCAACGTGATGCGCCGGGAATCTCTTTCCGTACATCAACTGATTTGATAGATGGTTTGAGGGGGCGGCGAATACTGCTCAACATCGATAAATTATCCTGTTGACTGCCGCCATCGTGATGCCCGAGGGCGTTCTTCCGGGGCGTTTGGTATGATCGGCGTAGTAAGCGTTGAGCAGACCGGCAGTCGCCCCAAAGTATTGGCCAAGGCGGCAAAGATAAACAGCTTGGCCCTCGGCGTCGGTGCATCGCTTATCCTGCTGTTTTACGGATCGGCTGCCCAGGCTCAGTGTACGTCGGCCGGCATGAACGGCCTGAATGCAGCGGCTCCGGCCGTCGCACAGGCAGCCAATATGGCGGTTGCGAGCGTGTCGGCGTCCGTGAGCACGCTCGTCATGTCGATCAATTCCGTGAACACGGCGTTCCTGACGCAGTCGAGCGCGTTTATCGGGAGTCCGCCCAATCCTCAGCCCGATCAGCCAGGTGGCGGCGTCTGGGCCCGCGGTGTCGGCGGCCATCTCGACGCCAGCACAACCGCAACGGCAGGAAACATCAACTTCGGCACGCCCCAACAGGGCAGCATCACCTGCAATACGCGCACCCTGGAAGATTTTGCCGGCGTTCAGGTCGGCGCCGACTTCGCCAGGCTGAACGTGAACGGGTGGAATTTGCACGTGGGCTCGACAACCGGCTACCTCGGATCAAGCGCGCACGATGCCACGCCCGGCCTCAATCCGCCCGCCAGTACGCGCGACAGCCTCCAAATCCCGTTCGTCGGCCTTTATGGCGCTGCCAGTTACGGAGGCCTTCTCATCGACGGGCAGGTTCGCGGCGATTTTTTCCAGAACGAGATCTCGGACGCCAACAACGGAATATCAGGCCAGCATTTCGACGCACGCGGGATGAGTCTGACCGCAAACGTCGCTTACTATCAAAATTTCGGGCGCAACTGGTTCATCGAGCCGTCTGCGGGAATCGTGTGGTCGAGAACGCGTGTCGATGCACTGAACGTCCCCGGGACCGGTATCGTTGGGACCCCCGTCGGCCCTGGGTTCGTCCCGCCTTGGGTATTGACGGTCAACGACATCAAAAGCACCCTTGGGCGCCTGAGTATTCGGGTCGGCACGACTGTGACGACCGGCAATATGACTTGGTGGCCGTTCGCCTCCGCCAGTGTCTTCCACGATTTCGAAGGCGGCGTGACATCGAGTTTGACGAGCAATTTCGCGGCGCTCGGTCCGCCATTTGCATCGCTTCCGAACCTCGGTTCAACGGTCGCCACCGGGAGCCTCGGGACCTATGGCCAATTCGGCGTGGGCATCGCGGCGCAGGTCGTGAACACGGGTTGGCTCAGCTATTTGCGCGGAGATTATCGGACCGGCGACAACATCGAAGGTTGGAGCCTCAACGGCGGCCTGCGCTACCAGTTCGTCCCTGATCCGGCAGCGGGCGGCGCCCTCATCGCCAAGGCGCCGATCTACAAAGCCCCCGCACCGGCGCGGTACGATTGGACCGGCTTCTACATCGGTGCTGACGTGGGAGCCGCCACGGGATTCTCCGACTGGACCTTCCTCGATGACGGCGGGAGGGCCAACCCTCGCTTTGCCGGTTTCCTTGGCGGCGGCGGGTTGGGCTACAATTATCAGCTCGGCAAATGGGTGTTCGGCCTCGAAGGCGACATGGCTTGGACCAATGCCCACGGCGCGCGGCCCTGTCCGATCGGTTTCTTCGCCAACTGCGAAGTCAAAATGGACTGGATGTCCACGGCGGCCGGCCGGATCGGATACGCCTATTGGGACCGGCTTTTGACCTACGTGAAGGGCGGAGCCGCGATCGCGCAGACCAGCGCCGAGGCCGCGTGCACCACCGGCTCGCTGCCCACGATCCTGCCGGTGGCTGGTTGCCCCTCCCAAGGCGATTCCAGGACCAGGGTCGGCTGGATGGGCGGACTGGGTTTCGAGTTCGGCCTGACGCGCAACGTGTCGGTGAAGAGCGAAACGACGTACTTCGACCTCGGAAGCGACCGCTCCACCATCGCCGGCACTCCGACCGACATCCGCCAGAACGGCGTCGTCTCGACCATCGGACTCCGATTCCGCTTCGGCGGATAGTTTCTATTGGCTGCTTCGGGACAAGCGGTCGGCTCCCCTCGCCCAGCCGGCCAGCGCGCCGACGATCGCGATCACCAGGAGCACGCACCACAGATCGAGCTCCCAGTAGGCGAGCGCGCCCGCGATCGTGCCGGCCAGGAATCCGAGCATGACCGGCCAGAGGGTCGCGAGCCGATCGCGGATATGCGCGTACTCGGCCGCGATGTCGGCGTCGCCGGCCGCGCGCTGCCGCGCCCGCCACAGCATCGCGAGCTCGGTGACGTCGACCGCGAGCAGGGTCGTGTTCGTCGTCATCACGTTGGTCGAGGGGCCTCCCCGGATGAGCAGGCGCACCAGCGCGCTCTGCACCCCCATGGCGGAGAGACCGAAAAGGCTCGCGGACAGCACGGCGGGCGCGCCGCGCTCGATCAGCGGCCCGCCGACGAGCCAGGAAACGAACAGGCCGGCGAGCAGCGCCGCCTCGAGCGCAAGCGTCGCCGGCAGCGGCGAGCCGCCGCGCTGCCACGCGCTGCGGACCATCACGGTCGTGACCACCCCGCCGAGGAAGAACACCGGGATCGCCAGGAGCTTTATCGGCGCGCTGGCGTCGTGGACGACGGCCTCGGTGCCGGCCAGCACGAAGCTGCCGGTGAGCTGGGCGACGTACAAGCCGAACAGGGCGAGAAATGTGCAGCTGTCCACATAGCCGGCGACGAAGCTCAGGAGCGCCGGCACGGCGGCGGGCACGGATCGGGTATCGGATGCCATGGCGCGCGACTCGCATCGAATGATCAATCGCTGGCAAGGATAACGTTTTTCACCAGCGGATAGATCTGGCTTTCCCAGCGCTTGCCGCTGAACACCCCGTAGTGGCCGACCCCCGGCTGCATGTGATGGCGCTTGAGATAGGGGCGCAGACGCCCGCACAGATCATGCGCCGCGACCGTCTGGCCGATCGCGCAGATGTCGTCCTTCTCGCCCTCGACGGTGAGCAGCATGGTGCGCCGGATCGCGCTCGGGTCGACCTTGCCGCCCCGATAGGCGAGCGTGCCGAGCGCCAGCGCGTTCTCCTGGAACACCAGGCGCACGGTCTCGAGATAGAACTCGGCCGTAAGGTCGAGCACGGCGAAATATTCGTTGTAGAAGTCCTTGGTGATCTTGGCCTTGACCTGGTCGCCGTTGACCAGTTTGTCGTGGAGCTCGCGATGCGCCTTCACGTGCCGATCGATGTTCATGCTCATGAAGGCGGCGAGCTGGACGAAGCCCGGATAGACGCGGCGGAACGCGCCGTCGTAGCGAAACGGCACCCGCGCGATCAGGTGCTGCTCGAACCATTCGATCGGCTTCGAGTTGGCGAGCGCGTTGACCTTGGTGGGGTTGACGCGCGTGTCGATCGGTCCCGCCATCAGCGTCATGCTGCGCGGCTGCGCCGGATCGCCCGCCTGCGCCATCACGGCGGCAGCAACGAGCGCTGCGACGCAGGGCTGGCACACCGCCAGAAGGTGCGCGCCGGGGCCGATCGCGGCGAGGAAATCCATCAGATGCGCCACGTAGTCGTCGAAGCCGAAGCGGCCCTGCGCGGTCGGCACGTCGCGCGCATTGTGCCAGTCGGTAATGTAGACGTCGTGCTCGGGCAGCATGGTGCGCACGGTGCTGCGCAGCAGCGTCGCGAAATGCCCCGACAGTGGCGCGACCAGCAGCACGCGCGGCTGCGCCTGCGCGATGTCCTTCCTGAAATGCCGCAGCGTCGCGAATGGCGTGACCTTGGTCGCCTCCTCGGTCACCTCGACCTCGCGGTTGTCGACCATGACGCTGGTGATGTCGTAGGGTGGGCGCTCGTGGGTCAGGCCGGCGCGCGCGATCAGCTCGTA
>Ga0126377_10002375_pt1 | contig 12942 bp, 12 predicted proteins | sample PanSoiMetPlot_22_FD_92647 | JGI IMG/M metagenome (GOLD analysis project Ga0126377, IMG submission 92647) | Tropical forest soil microbial communities from Panama - MetaG Plot_22 | ecosystem: Environmental > Terrestrial > Soil > Tropical forest > Bulk soil | place: Panama | collected 2016-02-17
ATCGGCGGCAACGTCGCCGAGAACTCCGGCGGCGCGCACTGCCTCAAGTACGGCTTCACCACCAACCACGTGCTCGGCGCCACGATCGTCCTGCCCGACGGCGAGATCGTCGAGCTCGGCGGCCCGGTCGCCGATGCCATCGGCTACGACCTGCGCGGCGCGCTGGTCGGCAGCGAGGGCACGCTCGGCGTGGTCACCGAGGTGGTGCTGCGCATCCTGCGCGCGCCCGAGGCGACCCGCACCCTGTTCGCCACCTTCCCGTCGACCACCGAGGCGGGCAACGCCGTCTCGCTCATCGTCGCGGCCGGCATCGTCCCCGCCGCCATCGAGATGATGGACCGGCTCGCCATCGTGGCCATCAAGGCGGCCACCGGCGTCGACTGGCCGGACGTGGGCGCGGCGCTGCTCATGGACGTCGACGGCACCGCCGCCGAGGTGGAGCACACCCAGGCCGAGGCGACGCGGCTCGCGCGCGAGGCGGGCGCGCTCGAGATCCGGCTCCCGCGCGACGCGGCCGAGCGCGGCGTCATGTGGCGCGGGCGCAAGAGCGCGTTCGCCGCCATGGGCCGCATCAGCCCCAACTACGTGGTGCAGGACGGGGTCATCCCGCGCTCCGACATCGCGCGCGTCCTGCGCGAGATCGAGGGGCTGTCGGCGCGGAGCGGCCTGCGCATCGCCAACGTGTTCCACGCCGGCGACGGCAACCTCCACCCGCTGGTGCTCTACGACGCGGCGGTGCCCGGGCAGGAGGAGCTGGCCGAGAAGACCTCGGCCGAGATCCTGCGCCTGTGCGTGCGCGCGGGCGGCTCGATCACCGGCGAGCACGGGGTCGGCGCCGACAAGGCGCCCTACATGGCCGAGATGTTCGCCGAGCCCGACCTCGAGACCATGAACATGGTGCGCTGCGCGTTCGACCCGGGCGGCCGCTTCAACCCGGGCAAGGTGTTCCCCACGCCGCGCCTGTGCGGCGACCGGCCCGGCGTCTACGTGGCGCACCCGACCGAGACGGCCGGCCTGGCGGGGCGCGGCTGATGGCGCTCGAGGCGCGGCTGGCCGGCGCCGACGACGCGATCCTCGGGGTCGCGCCGCGCCGGGCCTACTGGCCCGAGAGCGAGGCGGAGTGCGCCGACGTCATCGCGCGCGAGCGCGGGCCGCTGGCCTTCATCGGCGGGGGCACGGCGATGGGAGTCGGCGGCGTGCCGTCCGCGCTCGAGGCGGTGCTGCACACCGGCCGCATGGCGCGCGTCATCGACTTCGCGCCGGCCGACATGGTCATCTCGGTCGAGGCCGGCGTCACGCTCGCCCAGCTGCAGTCGGTGGCGCGGGCCGAGCGGCAGATGCTGGCGCTCGACGCGCCGCAGCCCGACCTCGCCACGGCCGGCGGCCTGGTCGCCACCGGGGCGTTCGGGCCGCGCCGCGCGCGCTATGGCGCCATCCGCGATCTCATCATCGGCGTCGCCATGGTCCGCGCCGACGGCCAGGTCGCGCGCGGCGGCGGCAAGGTGGTCAAGAACGTGGCCGGCTTCGACCTCCCCAAGGTCCTGTGCGGCTCGCTCGGGACGCTCGGGCTGGTCTCCGCCGCCACGCTCCGCCTGCACCCCTTGCCCGAGCTGTCGGCCACGGTGCTGGTGCCCGAGCTGACGGCAGAGCAGGTGGTCGCGCTGGTCGAGCAGGTGCGCGCGGCCCAGCTCGAGCCGGCCAGCTCGGTCGCGCTGCGCGGCGAGGGCGGCCGCTTCGACCTGGGCCTGCGCTTCGAGGGCTTCGCCAGGGGCACGCGCGATCAGACCGCGCGCGCGGCAGCCCTCGCGCGCGCCGCCCAGCTGCCGTGCGAGGCGCTGGCCGACGACGCCGGGTTCTGGAGGCGTCACGATCGCGTGCGCGCCGCCGGGCCGCTCCGGGCCAGGCTGTGTGCGCTGCCGTCGGAGCTGGCCGGCATGGACCGGCTGGTCGCGCCGATCCTCGCCGCGCTGCGCGGCGGCGCGTTCGTGTGGTACGCGTCGCTCGGCATCGGGTTCGCCGCCGGCGAGCCGACCGACGCCGCCGCGGCCGGCGCGGCGCTGTCCGCGGCGCGGGCGGAGCTGGTCGCCGCCGGCGGCTCGCTGGTCCTCGAGGACGCCCCGCCCGCGGTGCGCGCGCTGGTGGATCCGTGGGGGCCGACGCCGGGCGCGTTCTCGCTCATGGTCGAGCTCAAGCGCCGCTTCGACCCGCACGGCCGGCTCAACCCGGGCCGCTTCGTCGGAGGGCTGTAGTCGTGCCGGAGCGCAAGCTCATCGACGAGTGCGTGCACTGCGGCTTCTGCCTGCCGAGCTGCCCCACCTATCAGTCGTGGGGCCAGGAGATGGACTCGCCGCGCGGGCGCATCGTCCTCATGAAGTCGCTGGCCGGCGGAGCGCCGCCGTCGCCCGAGGTGGTCCGCCACTTCGATCGCTGCCTCGGCTGCATGACGTGCATGACCGCATGCCCGTCGGGGGTGAACTACGAGGCGCTCATCGAGGACACGCGGGCCGAGGTCGAGCGCGGCCGCCGGCGGCCGGCCGGCGATCGCCTGTTCCGCGCGGCGCTGTTCTGGATGTTCCCGCACCCGCGCCGGCTGCGGCTGGCCGCCGCCGCGCAGCTCGTCTATGTGAAGAGCGGCCTGCGCTGGCTGGCTCACGCGCTGCGCCTCGTGCGCCTCCTGCCGACGCGGGTGCGCGCGCTCGAGGCGCTGATGCCGCCGGTGTCGCTCGGGCTCCTGACCGCGCGCCTGCCCGCGCGGGCCCCGGCCGCCGGTGCGCGCCGCGCGCGCGTGGCGCTCCTGGCCGGCTGCGTGCAGCGCGTCTACTTCCCCCAGGTGAACCAGGCCACCCTGCGCGTCCTCGCCGCGGAGGGCTGCGAGGTGGTGGTGCCGCGCCGGCTCGGCTGCTGCGGGGCGCTGTCGCTCCACGTCGGGCGCGACGACGAGGCGCGGAGGCTGGCCCGCGCGGCCATCGCCGCCATCGAGCGCGCCCGGGTCGATCACGTGGTCGTGAACGCGGCCGGCTGCGGCTCGGCCATGAAGCACTGGGACCGCCTGCTCGACGGCGATGCGGCGTGGCGGGCGCGCGCCGCGGCGGCGGCGGCCAGGGTGGTGGACGTGAGCGAGCTCCTCGTCCGGCTGGGGCCGTCGGCCGAGCGCCACCCGCTGCCGGTCGCGCTGGCCTACCACGACGCGTGTCACCTGCAGCACGCCCAGCGCATCCGCTCGCAGCCGCGCGAGCTCCTGGCCGCCATCCCGGGGGTGAAGCTGACCGAGCTGGCCGACTCCGATCAGTGCTGCGGCAGCGCCGGCGTCTACAACCTGCTCGAGCCCGACAGCGCGCGAGAGATCGGCCGGCGCAAGGTGGACGCGGTCCTGGCCGCCGCGCCCGAGCTCCTGGTCAGCGCCAACCCGGGCTGCACGCTCCACATCCAGATGCTGCTGCGCGAGCGCGGCCACGCGATCCGCACCGCCCACGTGATCGAGGTGATCGACGCGTCGATCCGCGGCGCGGCGCTCCCCGGCTGAGCGCCGAGATCGCGGGAGCGGATGCTCCTGCCGCGACGGCGAGCGTCATGCGCTCGCCCCGGTGCGCGGTGCTGGACCGACGAGCGCCGACGCGAGTAGCCTCGCGGCATGGCCAACATCTCTCTCGCGCAGGCCTCCACGGTCGTGGACGCCGCGCTGCGCCGGGGCCGCGACACATCGTGCGCCCCGCTCACCGTGGCCGTGCTCGACGCCGGCGGCCACCTGGTCTGCTTCAAGCGCGAGGACGGCTCCGGCATCCTCCGCTTCGACATCGCGTTCGGCAAGGCGTGGGGCGCGCTCGGCTTCGGCTTCGGCAGCCGCGAGCTGGCCGGCCGGGCCGCCTCCGCGCCCGCCTTCTTCAGCGCCGTGGTGACCGCGTCGGGCGGCCGTGTGGTGCCCGCGCCCGGCGGGGTCCTCGTCCGCGACGCGGCCGGCGCCATCATCGGCGCGGTCGGCATCTCGGGCGACGTGTCCGACAAGGACGAGGTCTGCGCCGTCGCCGGCATCGAGGCCGCCGGGCTCGCGGCCGATCCGGGCAAGGGCGCGTAGCGAGCGCGAGCGCGAGCGCGTAGCGAGCGCGGCGGGGCTCGTGCGCGAGGCGCGCGGCTACGGGGCCGCGCCGATGGCGGGCAGCCCGCGCAGCTTGTCGATGGCGAGGACCGAGTGCACGGCGCGGATGAGCCCGTCGTCGCCGATCTCGACCTGGATGGTCCAGCGCGGCGCCCAGCGCGCCGGCGGATGCGGATCCTCGACCACGATGGCCGGCAGCCCGTTGAGCAGGCGGAGCTCGCTCCGCAGCTCCGGCACGTCGCGGCGCCCCGACAGCTTGGCGTAGAGGAGCGACACCTTGCGCGGCCCGAGGATCGGCTCGCGCGCCGCCACGAACTCGCCGCCCCCGTCGGTGCGCGCGACCACGTCCGCCGCCAGGAGCGCCTCGACCGCCGACGCGTCCTGCGCCCGCACGGCCAGGAGAAAGCGGCGGAGCGCGGCGCTCGTGCGCGCGGTGAGCTCGGGGCTCGGCCGGCAGCGGCGCCCATCGTAGTCCTGCATGGCCCGGCGCGCGCGGTGGTGCGTGGTCTTGACGTTGGCCTCGGAGAAGGCGAGCGCGGCGGCGGTCTCCGCGACCGAGTAGTCGAGGACGTCGCGCAGGATCAGGACCGCGCGCTGCGGCGGGCTGAGCGCCTCGAGCGCGAGCAGGAAGGCGGTGGTCACGCTCTCCATCAGGTCGTAGCGCGCCGCGGTCTCGGCCGGCTCGTGCGCGGGCGGCAGCTCCAGGCCGCCGGCGCCGGCGTCATCGAGCGCGAGCGCGGCATCGCCGACCGGCGCGGGCAGCCACGTGCCCAGGTAGCGGCGGCGGCGGCGCTGGCGCAGGAGGTCGCGGGCCAGGTTCATCGCGACCCGCACCAGCCACGGGCGAAGCGGCGACTCCAGGTCGGCCGGCGGGCGGGCGATGGCGCGGGCGAAGGTGTCCTGCACCAGGTCGTCGGCGTCGGCCGAGCTGCCGGTCATCCGGTAGCACAGCGACCAGAGGAAGCGCTCGTGCGAGCGAAAGGCGCGCTCGACCGCCGCCCGCGCCTCCGTCATCGGCCGGATGCCCCTCGACCCCCGCGGACCGCGTCGCGGGCCGCGTCGCCCTCGTGGCGACCTCGACGCTTGCCGCGCGCCGCGCTTCGGGCTCGGCCGGCCAGCCGCATGACGGGGGCCATCATAGCCCGGCGACCGCGGCGCGGCTCGCGGGCATCGCCTCCGCGCGCCGGTCCGCGTCGAGGGCGAGCGCGACCGCCGCCTTCGCGCTGGCCAGGACCGCGTCCGCGAGCATGGCTCCGTCGCCGACCCAGTCGCCGACGGCGAAGACGCCGGGCGCATCCGGCACCGCCGGCCCGGGACGGCGCCGGCCCACCGCGTGGAGGTCGTTCGCCACCACCAGCCGGGGCAGGAACCGCCGCGCCACCACGCGCTCGCGCCATCCCGGCTGCAGCTGGTCGAGCATGAGCTCGAGCGACGACGCGTCCGCCCTCTCGCCGGGCGCGAGGTAGCGGGCCGCGTGGATGACCTGCACGCCGCCCCGCGCGAGCTCGGCCGTCGCGGTGTGCACCGAGTAGTAGAGCGGCTCGTCGACGCCGAGGCAGAAGGCGGCGCGCGGGCGCGGCAGCCCGGTCAGCGCGAGGTCGAGACACGCGGCGTGAACCGGCACCGCGGCGCTCCGGGCCGCCGCCAGCGCCGCGCTCGACGGCACCAGCTCGGCCGCGACCGCGGGGCCGCCCGCGATGAACACCGACGCCGCGGGCAGCTCGCTGCCGTCGGCCAGCGTCACGCGGCCGGGCGCGACCGCCGCGACCCGGCTCGACACGTGGATCGCGGCGCCGGCGCCGGCGGCGAGCCGCGCCAGCTCGCGGGCAATGGTCTGCCAGCCGCCGTGGACGTACATGACGCCGCTCGACACGCCGAGCGCGAGCTGCCGGGCCGCCTCGTCGGCGGCCAGCAGATCGGGCGCGCTGGCGTAGGTGGTCAGGCGCACCAGGGCGTGGAGCAGCCGCCGCGTGCCGTCGCCGCGGGCCGCGCCCTCGATCCACTCGCCCACCGACCGTCCGCGCAGCGCGCGCCAGTCGATGCGCGGCAGCGACTGCAACAGGCGCGCGGCCTCCAGCTTCTCGCCCAGCCCGAGCAGGCTGGTGGACAGGATCGAGGTGAAGCCGACCGGCAGCGCGTGCAGTCGCCCGCCGTCCCGCGCCAGCGCACCCGACATCGGCGGGCGCGCGCCGGCCGGGGCGACGCCGAGCTCGCGCAGGAGGGTGCGCGCCGCGCCCTCGCAGTAGAGCGCGTGCGGGCCGAGGTTCAGGAGCGCGCCCGCCTCCTCGTGCGTGGAGGCGCGCCCACCGACGGCGCCCGCCTTCTCGAACACGACGACCTCGCGCCCTGCGCGCGCGAGCAGGAGCGCGCAGGTCAGCCCGCCGAGTCCGCCTCCGATGACGATGTCAGGTCTGGCTCTCATGCCCGTTCCACGAACGGGCGGGCGCAAAGGTTACACGCCGCCGCGATTTCCTGGCCTGACCCGGAGCTCGGGCCTCCAGCGCCGCGCCCGCCGGCACGGGCTCGATCGAGGCTCGCCACGGGAACGGGATGCCCTCGGCACCGGTCGCGGTCGCCGCGATGCCGCCCACGATCGCGCCCAGCGTGTCGCGATCGCCGACCTGCGACGTCGCGGTCGAGACCGCGTCCTCGCCCCGGCGCCGGAGTGGCATCCAGTCGCGCCGCGCTATGATCGCGCCTCTCACCCCGGAGCCGCCGCGATGCCCCCTTCCCCCGATACAGCGCGCCGAACCGTCCTGGTGACGGGATCCAGCCGCGGCCTCGGCCGCGAGACCTGCCGCGACCTCGCCCACCGCGGCTTCCACGTCATCGCCACCAGCCGCGACCCCGAGCAGGCCCGCGACCTGGCCGCCGAGCTCACCCACCGCGGCGGCGCCGCCGAGCACCACGCCCTCGACGTCGAGGACCCGGCGAGCATCGCCACCCTCGCCGCCCACCTCGGTGGCCGCTCCATCGACGTCCTGGTCAACAACGCCGCCATCGCCCTCGACGGATTCGACGCCGAGGTCGCGCGCCGCACGATCGCGGTCAACTTCACCGGCGCGCTCGCCATGACCGACGCCATCCTGCCGCTCATGCCCCGCGGCGCCGGCATCGTCATGGTCTCGAGCGGCGTCGGCGGCCTGTCCGATCTGCGCCCATCCATCCGCGCGCGCCTCTCCGATCGCACGCTGACCCGCGCCGCCCTCATCGCGCAGATGCAGAGCTTCGTCACCGACGTCGAATCCGGCCGCCACCGCGCCGAGGGCTGGCCGTCCTCCGCCTATCAGGTGTCCAAGGCCGGGCTGAACGCCCTCGTCCGCGTCCTGGCTCCCGAGCTGTCGCCGCGCGGCATCCGCATCAACGCGGTCTGCCCCGGCTGGGTCCGCACCGACATGGGCGGCTCCCACGCCCCGCGCGGCCTGTCCGACGGCGCCGCCTCGATCGTCTGGGCCGCCACCCTCACCGACGACACCACCGGCGGCTTCTTCCGCGACGGCGCCGCCATCCCCTGGTAGCCACCGCCATCGCCGCCCGTCGCTCAGAACTGCTTGCCCGACTCCAGCAAGATCGTCACCGGCCCGTCATTGACCAGCTCGACCTCCATCATCGCCCCGAACACCCCCGTCGCCACGACGCTCACCCCCGCGGCCCTCAGCCCCGCCACGAACCGCTCGTAGAGCGCCTCCGCCTCGCCCGGCTCCAGCGCCTGCGTGAAGGCCGGCCGCCTCCCCTTGCGAGCATCCCCGTACAGCGTGAACTGCGACACGACCAGCACGCCGCCCCCGACCTCGAGGACCGACCGGTTCATCTTCCCCGCCTCATCCGCGAAGATGCGAAGGTTGACGACCTTGTCGATCATGTAGTCGACCGCGCCCACCCCATCGCCGACCCCGGCCCCGACGAGGACCATCAGTCCCCGGCCCACCTCGCCGGTCACCCGCTGGTCGACCCTCACCGCCGCGCGCGACACCCGCTGGACCACCGCTCGCATCGCTTCTCTATAACACGCCGATTTCACGAGCCGCCCGGCCCCCACGCAGCCGCCACGTCCAGGCAACCCCGCCATCTTGCTCGCAGTCTGACGGGTGGTAGTATCGCCCGCCCATGTCGCTCCTCCGCGCCAGCCTGGCCATCCTTCCCCTCCTGGCCACCGCTGCGTGCGGCGACGAGATCGGCGACTCGTGCTCGCTCTCGTCGGACTGCTCGACCCAGGGCGACCGCATCTGCGACATCAGCTCGTCCGGCGGCTACTGCACGATCCTCGGCTGCGACTGGGACACCTGCCCTGACGAGGCGGTCTGCGTCCGCTTCTTCTCGGTGGCCGACACCAACAAGACGTGCGACCCGCGCGCCACCACCTCCGGCTGCTCCGCCGACGAGCTGTGCACGCTGAGCGGCACCTGCGTGCCGCGCACCGCCGAGGTCCGCTACTGCATGAAGAAGTGCGGCAGCGGGGGCGACTGCCGCGACGCCTACGAGTGCCGCGACGAGGACAAGATGCAGGAGCACGGCGGCGAGCCGGTGCCGCCGCCGGGCGAGGCGGTCGCCGATGATCCGCAGCCGTTCTGCGCCGCGGCCCCGTGACGGCGGCGCGCCCGCGATGGTGCGGCGCGGCCCGGGCAGCCTCTACCGCCGGCTGAAGTCGATCGAGTACCTGGCCACGCGCGACCGCGCCGCCGCGCTCGGCTTCGTCCTGCGCGGCCCGGGGCCGCGCGGCCCGGCCGGCGCGCTCCGCCGCATCGGCCTCATCCGCCGCTACACCGCCATCACCAACGCGACCCGCGGCTATCACACCCTCGGCGAGATGCTCGCCGTCACCGAGCACATCCTCCGCCGCCCCCGCCCGATCGTCGTCGAGGCCGGCTGCGGCCACGGCTCCAGCACCGCCAAGCTCAGCCTCGCCACCCGCGCCGCCGGCGGGCAGCTCCTGGTGTTCGACTCCTTCCGCGGCCTGCCGCCCAACCGCGAGCGCCACACGCACCTCGACGGCCGCGGCGTCGCGTTCCGCGCGGGCGCGTTTCGCGCGACGCTGCCGTCGGTGCAGCGCACCGTGGCGCGGCTGGGCGCGCCCGAGGTGTGCCGCTTTCACAAGGGCTGGTTCGCCGACACGCTGCCGGCGCTCGAGCGCGGCCGCTGGCTCGACGTCGTGCTGCTCGACGTGGATCTCGTCGAGTCGACGCGCGTGTGCGTGCGCGAGCTCTATCCGCGCCTCGCGCCGGGAGGCGTGCTCCTCACCCTCGACGGGCAGCTGCGCGCCACGCACGACCTGCTGGCCAGCACGTCATTCTGGCGCGATGAAGTCGGCACCGACTCAATCCCCCTCATGATCGGCCTCGGCCAGGGCAAGCTCGTGACGGTCCTCGGGCCCGGTTCCTCTCGCTGAGCGTGGCTTTCTCGCCTGTTGCACTGCCGGTGGCGGGGCCCCGTGCTCGCCTTCACGCTTCTTCACATAAGGGCTCGAACGGTCGCAATAGACATCCTGCATGGTGGGTGTCCTCAGGCGGCGTTCGGGGTCGATCTCCGCGAGATCCCCCCTCCGCGCAGGAACCGTCAAAAATGCCCTCCCTCGTTCAGGTAAAGTCCGGCCACGTGTCAGACCAGCTCTCATCCGATCTCGCGTCGCTCCGCATCGACCACGACGTTCCGCCGGGGTCGCGCGGGCGCGCGCTGCGCCTGGTCATCTATCTGGCCATCGCCGTCGCCGTGCTCGCCGCCATCTACTTCATCGCCGTGCCCCGGCTGCGCTCCAAGGTGTTCAAGACCGAGGTCGCGGTCACCGAGATCGCGACGGTGTCGCCGGCGCAGGCCTCGATCGAGCTCACCTCCACCGGCTACGTCATCCCGCAGGTGCTCTCGCGCGCGGTGGTGAAGGTCCCGGGCCGGGTGGCCGAGGTCAAGGTGAAGCAGAGCGACGAGGTCAAGGCCGGCGATGTCCTGGTCGTCCTCGACACCGCCGATCACGAGGCGGCCATCGCGGCGGCGCGCTCGCGGGTGGCGACCGCGCGCGCCAACGCCGAGACCGCGCGCGCCACCCTGGCCGAGACCCAGCAGCAGCTCCAGCGCGAGCGCGGCCTGTCGGTCCAGGGCGTGACGCCCAAGGCCACGGCCGACGATCTGGCGCGCCGGGCCGACGCGCTGCGCGCCTCGGTCAAGGCGGCCGACGCGGCGTCGCGCGCGGCCCAGGCCGAGGTCAACGCCCTCGAGGTCAACCTCAAGAGCTACACCCTCCTCTCGCCCATCTCGGGCAAGATCATCAACCGGCCGCCCGAGCTGGGCGACTTCGTCGGACCGGCGATGAGCGGCGTGGCCGACACGGCGGGCAGCATCGAGATCGCCGACTTCACGTCGCTGGCGGTCGAGACCGACGTGCCGGAGGGCAGGCTGCACCTGGTCAAGCTGGGCCAGCCGTGCGAGATCCAGCTCGACGCGTTTCCGGATCGCCGGGTGCGCGGCGAGGTCTACGCGATCGTGCCCAAGGTCGACCGCTCCAAGGCCACGGTGGTGGTGAAGGTGAAGTTCGTCGACCCGAGCGAGGGAGCGCTGCCCGAGATGTCGGCGCGGGTCAGCTTCCTGTCCAGCAAGCTCGAGGAGAAGGCGATGAAGGAGCCGCCCAAGCTCATCGTGCCGGGCGCGGCGGTGGCGGATCGCAGCGGAGCGAAGGTGGTGTTCGTGGTGGAGGAGGGTCGGGCGCGGATGGTGCCCGTCCAGCTCGGCAAGCCCTTCGGCGACGGCTTCGAGCTCGTGCGCGGCCCCGCATCCGGGACCCGCGTGGTGTCGAAACCGGGTCCGGATCTGGCCGACGGTCAGCAGGTCAAGGAAAGGAACGGCGGATGAGTCAGACAGAAAATATCGGTGCCGCGGCGAAGAAGGACGCACAGGATCGCAGCAACGAGAACGGGGTCTATCGGGGCACCGTGCAGTCCGACAACATCATCACGGTGCGCAAGCTGTCCAAGACCTACTGGCGCGGCAAGGAGCGGCTGGACGTCCTCAAGGACGTCGACCTCAACGTCGCCGCGGGCGCGTTCGAGGCGCTCATGGGCCCGTCCGGATCGGGCAAGTCGACCCTGCTCAACCTGATCGCGGGGCTCGATCGGCCGTCGTCCGGCACCGTCGTGGTCGGCGGCACCGAGCTGGGCGGCCTCAGCGAGGCGGGCCTGGCCAAGTGGCGATCGACCCACGTCGGCTTCGTGTTCCAGAACTACAACCTCATCCCGGTGCTCACCGCGGCGCAGAACGTCGAGCTGCCGCTGCTCCTGACCAAGCTGTCGGGGGCGGAGCGCAAGAAGCGGGCGCTGACGGCCCTCAAGGTGGTCGGCCTGTCCGACCGCGGGAGCCACCGCCCGGATCAGCTGTCGGGCGGCCAGCAGCAGCGCACGTCGATCGCCCGGGCCATCGTCACCGACCCCAAGATCATCGTGGCCGACGAGCCGACCGGCGACCTCGACCGCGAGAGCGCCGAGGAGATCCTCGCGCTCCTCGAGAAGCTCAACCGCGAGTTCGAGAAGACCATCATCATGGTGACGCACGATCCGCATGCCGCGGAGCGCGCCGGCATCGTGCGCAAGCTGGACAAGGGAGCCCTGCAATGAGGCTCGCGACGCTGGCCGTCAAGAACGTGGGCCGGCACAAGTTCCGGACCGCGCTGACCGCCATCGGCATCGCCGTGGCGATCATCCTGTTCGCGCTCATGCGCGTCATCATCATCGCCTGGACCGGCGGTGTCGAGGACGCGGCGACCGACCGCATCGGCACGCGGCACAAGGTCACGTTCATCATGAGCCTGCCGAAGAAGTACGTGGACGACATCGCCAAGCTGCCCGGCGTGGCCAGGAAGAACGGCGTGCCGCAGGTGACCTGGGCCAGCTGGTTCGGCGGCAAGGACGCCGCCCACCCGAACGACTTCTTCGCCACCATCGCCACCGACGCCAAGTCGCTGCTCAACGTCTATCCCGAGATCCAGGTCGATCCCAAGCAGGCCGAGGCCTGGGTGCAGGACCGACGCGGCGCCCTCATCGGCGATCGTCTGGCCACCAAGATGGGCTGGAAGGTGGGCCAGAGGATCGTCCTGACCGGGACGATCTATCCCGGCAACTGGGAGCTCGTGATCGACGGGATCTACACGTCCCAGCGCAAGACGGTCGATCGGTCGAGCTTGTGGTTCCACTGGGACTACCTGAACGATTCGCCGCTGGTGAAGCAGAAGGACCAGGTCGGCTGGATCATGACGCGCATCGACGAACCGGGTCGCTCGGCGGCCCTGTCGAAACAGATCGACGCGATGTTCGACGAGCGGGACACGCAGACGGCGACCATGAGCGAGAAGGCGCTCAACCAGTCGTTCCTGGGCTTCTTCTCGGCCATTCTGACCGCCATCAACGTGGTCACCATCGCGATCCTCGTGATCATCGTGCTCATCCTGGGCAACACGATCGCCATGGGGGTGCGAGAACGGACGAGCGAGTACGGGTGTCTTCGCGCCATCGGGTTCGAGGGCAAGCACATCACCAGACTGGTGGTCGGCGAGTCGCTGACCATCGGCATCATCGGCGGCGCGATCGGGCTGGGCATCGCCTACGTCCTGGTCAACGTGCTCCTCCGGCCGGTGGTGGAGGAGAACCTGGGCGGGCTCATCTCGCAGTTCATGATGCCGGAGTCGCTCGTGCTCCTCAGCCTCGGCATCTCCGCGGCGCTGGCCGTGGTGGCCGCGGTGCTTCCGGCCTTCTGGGCGTCCAAGTTGAAGGTGACCGATGCGCTCCGCACGGTCGAGTGAGAGGACCCGATGATCCCACTTCGCTACAACATGAGGAGCCTGGTGGTCCGGCGCGCGACCACGCTCGCCACGC